>OBLK01000028.1_pt1 | contig 76800 bp, 81 predicted proteins | sample 1518871 | NCBI WGS metagenome assembly OBLK01 (sample SAMEA2464837, study PRJEB22497) | soil metagenome | biome: Grassland; feature: Farmland; material: Clay | place: Australia | collected 2013-02-01 | depth 0.8 m
GTATGGTATAGGTATTTGCTGAAGCCTAATGTTATAGGGTTTCACTTTGAAAAGGGCTTAACCGGTCCTTGCCTTGATTTTTCTTCTTAGCTTCAAGGTGATTCAATGAGTAAGATAAGGCAAATTATAATGCCCGGAGATTCAATAGAACCTGAGGGCTTGAAGCCCAGAAACGGGGTCTATAAGTGTGCCGACGATAAATACTGTTCAGAGTATTTTGGTGTCGTACAGAAGGGCGACCAGTATGTAGACGTAGTTCCTTTTTCTGGACCGTATTTTCCTAGAAAAGGCGACAAGGTAATAGGGAAGGTAATCGAAATAGGGCCCTCCATGTGGACAATTGATCTAAATTCATCGTACCATTCATTGCTTCACATGAATGATACTCCGTGGAGGACACAGTCAGGAGACCTGCAGAGGTATCTGAACCTTGGAGATTACGTATATGCAAAGGTCATGTCCCTGAACGAGATCAAGGAGAGCTGGGTAACACTCAAGGACGTGGGCCTGAGAAAACTGGAAGGGGGGCATATCACGGGAATTTCTGCTCCAAAGGTTCCAAGAATAATTGGAAAAGGCGGATCGATGGTTAATATGATAAAGGATGCAACCCAGACCAGGATAATAGTGGGTCAGAACGGGCTCATATGGGTTGACGGCACCCCAGAAAATGTTATGATAGCCATTTCGGCTATTAAAATGGTAGAGAAAGAAGCCCACACAGTGGGTCTAACAGATAGAGTGGATGAGTATTTAAAGACAAAAGTAGGTGATAATATTGGGAACAGCGAGTGATATTAAATTATTGACGAAAGACGGCCGCAGGCTTGATGGCAGAACTAATGAAGAGCTGAGGCCGATCAAGATTGAGACTGGAGTTCTGAACAGAGCAGACGGGTCCGCATATATAGAGTGGGGCGGCAACAAGATACTTGTGGCGGTGTACGGCCCTAGAGAAGCATACCCGAAGCACACGCAGAACATAAACAAGGCTATCGTGAAAGCCAGGTACAACATGGCTGCATTCTCAGTCGACGAGAGAAAGAGGCCGGGTCCTGACAGAAGGTCAATCGAGATCTCCAAGGTCATATCGGAAGCACTGGATCAAGCGATAATGGTCGAGCAGTTTCCAAGAACTCAGATAGATGTTTTCATTGAGGTTCTTCAGGCTGACGCAGGAACGAGAATAGCCGGGCTTACAGCGGCGACTGTTGCTGTGGCTTCTGCCGGGATACCGATGAAGGATTTTGTTGTCGGCTGCACCGCGGGGAAAGTTGAAGGAAAAGTAGTCCTGGACCTTTCAAAGGAAGAAGACAACTTCGGGCAAGCCGACCTTCCTATGGCAGTACTCTCAAAGTCAGGCAAGGTTGTCCTGCTCCAGATGGACGGAGACCTTTCGGTCGAGGAGTTCGATCAGGCCACCGAGATGATCCTTACTGCAACAAAGAGGATCAACGAGATTCAGAGAGAGGCTCTGTCTACACGTTTTGTTGCTGAAATAGAGGAAGGTGGTGAATAAATGCCGAAAGACGCAGCAGGAATACTTTCTGAAATCAAAAGAAGTTACATAGTCAGCAAACTTAAGGAAGGAGTAAGGGCCGACGGAAGAAAGCCGGATGAATGCAGAGAACTCAGTATACAGACCGGATATGTGCCGAGGGCCCAAGGGTCAGCCCTTGTCCAGCTCGGGAAGACAAGAATACTTGCAGGTGTAAAAATTGAAACAGGGGAGCCATTCCCGGACACCCCGAACAAGGGAGTAATGACTACCAATGTCGAGCTCCTTCCAATGGCGTTCCCGACTTTTGAAGCAGGACCTCCAAACGAGACCTCAATAGAGATTGCCAGAGTTGTAGACAGAGGGATCAGAGAAAGCAAGATGTTAGACGTAGAAAATCTAGTGATAGAAGCTGGAAAGAAGGTTTGGATAGTCTTCATCGACATAGATGTTATCGATTTTGACGGCAACCTGATAGACGCCTGTTCGTACGGAGCACTTGCAGCACTCAGGAGTGCCATTGTTCCCGCATCAAAAGAAGGCGGAAAGGACTTTCCCCTCCCTGTAAAGAACACTCCGGTGGCCGTTACCATGGTAAAGATAGGCGATGAGCTTGTTTGTGATCCCGATCTTGAAGAAGAACAGCTCGGATCAGTCAGGCTTACAGTATCCACCACGGAGGATGGCCACATAAGAGCTATGCAGAAAGGTGACACAGGATCCCTAGACCTTGAAGATATCCGAAAAGCTATAAAGTTGTCCAGCAATATCGGTGCACAACTTCGAGATAAATACTTCAAGTGATCACCATGGCAAGAAGAACTGTAAAGGTTGGCGCCGCAGGGAGATTCGGTCCCAGATACGGTGTTACTGTAAGGAAGGCCTGGAACGAGATATACAAACTCAAGACTGCGAAGTATGTTTGCCCTTCATGCAAACAGAAAAAGGTCAGGAGAATAGCATCGGGAATATGGCAGTGCAGGCACTGCGACTACAAATTCGCTGGTGGTTCTTATACGCCTGAATACTCGCAGAAAATAATTGAGGAGATGCACAAGGATGTATAAGTGTATCAGATGCAAGAGACCGCTGGAGAAGTCATTCGGTACTGCAGAGATTGAGTGTGAATGCGGATCCAGGGTATTTGTTAAAGAGAGGCCAAACATAACAAAGGACGTCGTTGCAAGATAGTCAGATGCCTGATCTAATCGCATTATCTGATCTGGGTATCTGCACAAGGTGTCTTGGACGGGTTTTTGCCTCCGTTGGCGAGTCCCTTGACAATGTTCAGCGGGGGCAGATGTTACTTTTTACAATAAAATCGCTTCATCCGGAAGCGACGTTATCAATAACGGACAGCAATGAGTGCCCTCTTTGCAATGGAGTGTTTGACGAGTTTGAAAAATACATGAGCATAGTGATGGATGAGATTGAAGGGGTTGAATACAACTCATTTCTCATCGGGTCTGTATTTGAAAAATCCGTAATTATAAGAGAGGAAGAAATTCAATCAATATTCGGGTCCAGAGGAGAAAGCATAAAGAAAGAATTCAACAGGGAGTTTGGCAAGCACTTCTCTGAAATCACTGGAAAGGAAGTTAGCTTCAGTGAACCGGACCTGACCGTGATTGTGGATACCAGGTATGACTTTGCCAAAACAGACATACGGAGCATATACATATGCGGCAGGTACAACAAATTCAGGAGAGACCTTCCCCAGACAAGGTGGATTCACAAGCCTGAAAACAATGAATCAGTAGAATATTACATTGGAGAGCCCGTTTCAGAAGCATCCCATGGAGAGAATTTCTTTCTTCATGCGGCAGGACGGGAAGATGTGGATGTAAGAATGTTAGGAGAAGGGAGGGATTTTGTCCTTGAGATTTCGAGGCCGAAGAAGAGGGACCTGAACTTGGGAGCCCTCGAAAAAACCATCAACATGGCTGGGAGTGGTGTTTCTGTAAGAGGACTTGAATTTTGTTCAAAGGATAGAGTCAAGGAGGTAAAGAGCACAACTTTTGACAAGACATACAGAGTTGTTGTCCATTCAGGCAATGATCTCGATGGAGAACGCCTTCAAACGGCTTTACAGAATATCACGGGAAAAGTTATTTATCAGAGAACGCCATTAAGAGTGGCTGTCAGGAGAGCAGATCTTATAAGAGAGAGATCGATAAGAGAGTCAGCCATTGAACAGGTAACGGGAAAAACTGCAACACTACTCTTAAAGGCCGAGTCTGGTATGTATATCAAGGAACTAGTAAATGGCGACAACCAGAGAACAAATCCGAGCCTCTCCTCAGAGTATGGTGAGAGTTTGGCGGTTGCTGAGCTCGATGTCGTTGAAATCAACAGAGGTAAATAACTATGGCCAGAATGTCACACGGCCCAAGATCAGGGTCAAGAAAGAAAATGACCAAATCAATCAAGGAAAAGGGCATGCCTTCGGTTAACAGATTAATGCAGAAATTCGAAGTTGGAGAATTGGCAGCGATAGATATAGAACCGTCAGTACATGATGGCATGCCTCACCACTCTTTTCAGGGATACACTGGAAGAATCTCCAGAATGCAAGGAAATTGCTATTTGGTTACAGTGAAGGTGGGAGGGGTAACCAAGAATATTCTTTCTGCCCCCGTGCACTTGAAAAGGATAGAAGGTAAATAATGAAAAGAAAATTCATCACTGTTGCCGAAGCTTTCAAGATTCTTTCCGAAAAGGAGGAACCCAACGAGATAGAGAAGGAAAACCTCCAGTACACGGAACTGCTTAACAGATATGGCCGCAAGAGCATTGCAAAAGTAATGGAGGAAGTTGAGGCAGTTGCAGATTTACCAATAAATGCAGCGATAAAACTTATAGATCTCAAACCAAAAACCAAAGAAGAAATGACAGCAATACTTTCGTCGTACAACCTTATGCTTTCTGAAAAAGATTTAAATAACCTGATAGATTATTTTACAAGCGACTAATTTATATAAAGAGGTTAATAATTTTGGAAGAGTACGCCTATGTGTTAGACTACCTGCCCCAGGGAAGGACTGAGGACAAGGTTTACAAAAAGACCCCGCTAATGATAGTTGTAGGGGAAGTTGAGTTCAAGCTCCTGGAGGTAATCCCAAAAAGCAATGTTGTTGTCGCAGTAGGAGAAAGAATATACATTGGCAAGAGTCCCGAGATGAGGGAAAAGGTACTCTCGGTCAAAAGAAGGATTGCATACAGGGAACTTACAAACGCAGCAATGAATGAACTGCCCTACGTTCTTGAGAACATCATAAAGGAAAATGAGGCAAGATTCGTGGGTTTTTTCAATGATGCTCAGCCAATCAATGCCAGACTTCACAGCCTAGAGCTTCTCCCGGGATTGGGAAATAAGACCATGTGGAATATTGTGGACGAGAGGAAGAAGAAGCTTTTTGATTCATTCGGGGAACTTACTGAAAGGGTCAAGACTGTACACAACCCACTCAGGATGATATCCGGGAGAATCGTTGAGGAACTGGAAGATCGGTCCGAGAAACACAAACTCTTCGTAGCGAAATGAAGACTGACCGCAGACTTTTTTCAAAGAGATTTGGCCAGGTTCTTCTCAAGAATGTAAGTATTGCAGAATTTGAAGTCAGATCACTTGATGTTTTTCCGGACTGCAGGGTCCTGGAGATAGGTGGGGGCGAAGGTGTTCTGACGGAACTCCTCCTTGAGAAGGATGTTAATCTGGATTGTGTTGAGCCTGACGGAAGATTTGTCGAGTTTCTGAGCCAAAGGTTCAGCAAATACCTGGAAATTGGCAGACTCAGGATAATAAAAAGAAGTTTTCTTGATATCGAGCCCGGAAAATACGACCGAATCATAGGGAATATACCGTACCACATTTCCTCGGACATTATTTTCAGCCTTTCCAGGTTCGAATTTGAGCACGCTGTGCTAATGGTTCAGAAAGACTTTGCCGAGAGAATGATAGCCTTGCCCGGGCAAGAGGGATATTCAAGGCTGTCCGTAAACTGCTCTTACCGCTTTGATACGAAGATTGTCCGCATAGTCAGCAGGGACGACTTCAATCCGGTTCCAAAAGTTGACTCAGCTGTCATAATTCTAAAGCCAAAGAGAGTTGAGCTTGGAATCGAACCGAAACTTCTCGATGATATCCTAGTAAAACTCTTTTCAAATAGAAGAAAAATGGTTGGCACAGTGATAAAGGAGTGCCCCGAAGGGTTAAAAGAAAAACGCCCTGGGGAGCTAACTCTTGATGACTTTATTTCTGTTGCGAAGAGCCTGAATCGCCGCCCTTGAGTTTTGACCTGTCGGTAATTCCCTGGAGGCCAAGTTGCGCGAGGGGTTCCATTGCACCGACTTCAGGTGTATGGGCTGGTATCATCATCAGAGTACCTTTTCCTTCAAGGCCGATTTCATAGAGTATGTTCATCCATCTCAACTGGAATGCAATAGGATTGTCCTTGTACTGGTTGGCTGCATCAACCATTTTCTGAGCAGCCTCTACCTCAGCTATAGCCAAGGTTACACGGGATCTCCTCTCCCTTTCAGCTGATGCCTGCCTCGACATTGCTTCCTGCAGCTGTGATGGCACTATTACATCCCTGATTTCGACTGATGAAACTTTAACGCCCCAGTGCTCTGTCTTTTCGTCGATAATCTCCCTTGCAGCTTCACCGATCTTCTCCCTTTCGGAAAGCACCTCATCGAATGTTGATTTTCCAAGCACTTCTCTGAGCGTTGTCTGAGCAGAGAGGTTTGTTCCCGTAACATAATTCTCTATGTTAAGGAAAGCCTTCTGAGGGTCTATCACCTGAAAGTACATCACAGCGTCCGCATTCAGTGGTACGTTATCCTGTGTAAATGTTGCCTCTGTCTTGAATGAGACCGCCTGAATTCTTGTGCTGAGTTTCAGAGGCATCTTTGAGATAATAGGCCAGACATAGACTACTCCTGGGCCCTTTAGGCCGGAAAACCTCCCCAGTGTCAAAACTGGAGCCCGTTCCCATTCCCGGAGAATGTGTATTCCGGAAATAAGAATCAACAATACAATGACAAGAATAACGATAAGAAAAATGTCCAATCCCGTCATGGGAAGTATACCCGTACAGCAGTAATAAAGGTTTCGCAGAGAATGGTTGAAAATTGCGTTCCAGAATTAGTTTGGCTGCCAGGTCGCCATAAAAATGAAGAGTCACGTTTTCGCGTCAAAGATAAATTTCTGATACGCATCAAGTGAAAGCATGTCATTCAACTCGCCTCTTTCACTCAAGCTAAACAGTGTTTTCCAGAAAGCTGCCAAACATCTATCGGAGGTGGATGAAAGGCTTGGTAAGATAATTGAAAAGCTTGGAGTGCTTGAATTCTCGCCCAATGAGGACCTTTTCTTCAGCCTGGTGGAATCAGTTCTTTCCCAGCAACTCACCCCTAAAGCGGCAGACTCAATAATTAAGCGATTTGTGTCCCTCTTTCCAGGTGGATATGTCACGCCATATGCCCTCCTTGGGCTCAATGATGATGAAGTTAGATCCTGCGGAATTTCGAAGCAGAAGATATCTTACATAAGGAATGTTGCTGAGTGTATTCTTGATGGCTCGATAAGCTCCAACCACTTTAACAGAATGACGGATGAGGAGATAATAAGCCAGCTGGTTAGAATTAAAGGAGTTGGGACATGGACCGCTAAGATGGTCCTAATTTTTTCGCTTGGCAGAACAGATGTCCTCCCGCATGAAGACCTTGGAGTGATCAACTCGATAAGAACAATATACCATCTCAAGGACAAGCCGGACCGTGAAACGATAGAAAGAATTTCGGAGAATTGGCATCCGTATTGCTCAGTCGCTTCTTTGTACCTCTGGAAGCTCAAGGATGATCTTTCGTGGGAAAAGCAGTAGTGACCTGCTTTGCCTGAGAGAGTTCACTTTTGCTACCTGCGAAATGATTAAGACTTGTAACAACATAAGTCACCGGTAAAATAATGCAATTCAGAGCAAAGATTGTCAGTTGGACGGACATAGAGAACTGGTGTGACAGGATCAGGCACAAGGTCATGGAAGATTACGTTCCCGATACAATTATTGGAATTGCCAGAGGTGGTCTTGTTCCTGCAAGAATTCTTTCAGACAGGATGTGGATCAAGGATTTGCTTTCAGTCAAGACAGAGCATTGGGGAATAACCGCAACAAAAGACGGCGAAGCAACCCTGAAGGACAGTCTCAACGGGACCCTTGAAGGAAAGAGAGTGCTCGTAGTTGATGATATCACCGATACAGGAGAGAGCCTTAGAATAGCTTCAGAACATGTCAAGTCCCTCAAACCTGAATCTCTCAAGACTGCAACAATGCTCCATATCACAAGATCAGGATTTTTGCCTGACTACTATGCCGAGGCGATTGAGGAAAAGGCATGGACCTGGTTTATCTTTCCCTGGAACATATATGAGGACCTTGACAACCTGGTAGGCCGATCACTTGTCAAGCCGATGGATACCAATGAGTTGAAAACGACACTGGAAACTGATTACCAGCTGAATACCAATGGGATAAATCTCCAAGGGCTGATGGAAGAGTTTCAGAAGGTTGACAAGGTAACTCTTATGAATGGCAAGTGGGCAAGGCAGACCTGAATTCAATCTGGAACAACTATTGTACCACTTTGCCCCTTCATTCCCTGATGGGCATTTTCCAGTGATGTTATCAGGGCTCTTTTACCCCCTTTTTCGACAAATCTGATAACCGCGTCTATCTTAGGGCCCATGCTTCCGCTGGAAAATTCCCCGCGGCCCCTGAATTCCTTCAGCTCCGACAATTTAACCTTTCCAATGTGCTGTTGATCAGGGCTTCCGTAATTCAGATACGCACCATCCACGTCGGTGAGGATCATGAGTGATCCTGCCCCTATTATTGTGGCCAGTACAGATGACGCAAGATCCTTGTCGATCACTGCATCAGCCCCAAAGTACGATGTTTCATGCCTGACAACCGGGATGCCACCACCTCCGGTGCAGACAGGCAGGAAACCGTCTGCAAGCAGTGCGAGTATAGCTGATTTTTCGAGTATGTCAACAGGAACCGGTGATGGAACTATCCTTCTCCATCCCTTTCCCTGCTCTTCCCTGACGGCCCATCCACGCTCTTCCTTCATCCTTGAGGCTTCTGCCTCTGTGTAGAATGACCCAACAGGCTTTGATGGGTTCTTAAACGCCGGATCAGCCTCATTCACAACTGACCGTGTCAGTATCATGGCCATTTCCTTGGATACTCCCCTTGCAAACTTCACCCTGTCATATGCGAGAGTGAGCACCTCCCCTATCAGCCCCTGGGACATAGATCCACAGCTATGAAGGGGCATTGGGTTGGCAACCTTGGACGAATATTCGTTCTGGAGAAGAATATTTCCTACCTGCGGTCCGTTTCCATGGGTTATCACTACTTCATTCTCAGATATAAGCCTGTAAAGGTTCTCAAAGGCCTGGGTAGCGCGGTCAAGCTGGATTTCAAACGAAAACGGATCTCCTTTGTGGAGCAGTGCGTTTCCTCCAAGAGCTACAACAATTCTCTCCATAGAATCACCGAAAGAGAGGAATAGCATCACACAGGATTATAAAAATGTCTGGAATTTCGGTAGCCTTTCACACACTGAAAGATTAATGTGAAACCATTTTGTAGCATGTGAAGATAGAGTGTCGATGAAGCTAGTAGTCGCCCATACTCCGGATCCAGACGATTCATTCATGTTTTACGCAATGTTCGAGGGGAAGATCAAATGCAACTTTGATTACGATCAGGTCGTAAAAGATATAGAGACCCTGAACAAGGAATCAGTTGATTCACTCTATGATGTTACTGCAATATCAGCAAACGGGTATGCCGCAGTAAACGACAAATACTACCTTACAAGTTCCGGAGCGAGTTTCGGCATAAGCTACGGGCCCATCGTCGTTTCCAGGAAGGACGTGGATTTCAATGATGCAGTAATCGGAATCCCGGGAAAATTCACATCTGCTTACCTCCTGTACAGAATGTTTGGAAAAGGGGCAAAAGAATACAAGGAAATGAGATTTGACAAGATACCCGAAGCAGTTCTTTCGGGGGAGATAGATGCCGGGATAATAATTCATGACGAACAGCTAACTTTCCAGGATAAGGGGCTCATTAAGGTACTGGACCTGTATGAAGAGTGGAAAAAATACGCTGGCGATCTCCCGATACCCCTTGGATTCAACGCAATAAAGAAATCCCTTGGAAAGGAGAACGCAAAACTTTACAAAGAAGATTTTGAAAACTCAATAAAATATGCCATGGAGAATGAGACGGATGCGGTCAGATATTCCCTTAAGTATGCGAGGTATGCCGATATTGAGCTTGAGAGGAAATTTATCCGGATGTATGTGAATGATCTATCCGTAGACTTTGGCGACAAGGGAAGAAAGGCTCTTGAGCTCTATTACAAGAAAGCGACAGAGATGGGCCTTCTGAAGCCTTTTAATCTCGAGATAGTATAAACCCTTAGCTCCAGAAAGACAATCTACCGGCTATATACTGCAAGAAGGGAAATATGGCTCATGTGTTGCTGGATGCCCATCATTTCTTCGAAAATTTGCCTGTTTTTAACCCATATTTTCGAACAGATATGGAATAAGATATATTTCATTTGTTGAATTTCTTATTCATGATTGTCAAGAACAAATATACCCAGGAGGAATTTGTTAAACTGCCTGACACTTCACTCAAGGATGCGGAATCCGTTTTAGAAAAGGCAAAGGAGGCGTTTCAGACCATGAAGAAAATGCCTGCCTACGAGAGGTATGAAATACTCTACGATGCTTCCAAGATTATTGAACGGGAGATTGATGAGTTTGCCAGGACAATTTCCTCGGAAGCGGGAAAACCGATAAAGTATGCGAGGGGGGAAGTCAGGAGAGCTGCGTTCACGATGCTCACATCTGGTGAGGAGGCCAAGCGGATATACGGGGAGACAATACCTCTGGATGTTGAGCCAAGAGGGATAAACAGATTTGCATACTACACAAGAGTGCCAATCGGCCCTGTGTTTGCTGTCACACCATTCAATGACCCACTGAATCTCGTGGCGCACAAAGTGGGCCCCGCACTTGCAGCCGGGAATTCCGTAATCAACAAGCCTGCCTCCCTTACTCCACAATCCGCAGTGAAGCTAAGAGAGGCGCTTGTTGAAGCAGGACTTCCCGAGCATGCACTGCAGACAGTGCTTGCTTCGGGAAGCGGAGAGGTCACGAAGTACTTCCTGAATGCAGAGGACATCAAGATGGTAACATTCACGGGGGGGCCGGAGGCCGCGGACAAGCTCATCAGGGAGTCGGGAATAAAGAAATACTCAATGGAGCTTGGGAACAACTCTCCTGTGATAGTCTGGAATGATGCGGATCTGGATCAGGCTGCAGAACTTGTAGTTGATGCAGCCTTCGAGGCGCAGGGGCAGAACTGCATTCATGCTCAGAGAATTCTGATCAAGGATGATGTCTACGAATACTTGAAGAACAGGGTTCTTGAACTGACATCCAGGCTCAAGATCGGCGACCCGCTGAATCCAGAAACGGATGTGGGCCCGATGATTTCGGAAGGAGAAGCAAAGAGAGTTGAGTCCCTGGTGGAAGATGCCGTGAAAGGGGGAGCTTCCCTCCTAGCAGGTGGGCGTAGAGAAGGAGTGGTAATGCATCCTACGGTGCTGGAAGATGTTGATACAGGTTCTGATGTGTGGACGAAGGAGATTTTCGGGCCCGTAACGATGTTGAAAAGTGTAAGTTCGATGGAGGAAGCTCTGGAACTTGCCAACGGCGTTTCATATGGACTTCAGGCCGGTATCTTCACTGCCAGCATGGACCTGGCAATGCACGCCATAGACAGGCTGGACTTCGGTGCGGTCCTTGTTAATGACACTTCCGACTTCAGGGTTGATACCATGCCCTTCGGGGGAATGAAAAAGAGTGGGCTTGGGAGGGAAGGCGTAAGATTCTCTATTGAAGAAATGACAGAGATCAAACTGGCAATATTCAAAAGATGAACTGGTTTTAACCCCCCCGGTGAAAGGGGGAATCAGTTTTTATTACTGTTTTGGGGATTTCATGCGCTTGATCACTTCTTCGGCAAATTCAGAGCATTTCAGAGCCTTTATGTTAAGAACCCTTGCCAGATCCTGTGTTACCTTCTGATCCGAATATGCTTCCATGATTGCTGATTCTGTGACATCTGCAGCCTCAGACCAACCAAGGTGCCGTAGCATCATTACACCAGACAGCATCAATGAAGTGGGGTTCGCAACATCAAGGCCGGCATATTTTGGAGCTGTTCCGTGAACTGCCTCAAAGATTGCATGCGTATCTCCCATGTTTCCTCCAGGCGCGAGGCCAAGGCCTCCAACCTGAGCTGCCATGGCATCGGACAGATAGTCGCCGTTAAGGTTTGTTGTTGCAATGATGTCGTAGTCATCCGTCCTTGTCAGGATCTGTTGAAACATGTTGTCTGCAATCCTGTCTTTCACAATTATCTTTCCTGAATACAGTTCTGGGTCCTTCATGTAGTCCTCTTCGGTGACAGTTTCTTCGGAGAATTCGGATGAGGCCACTTCATATCCCCAGTCCTTGAACGCCCCCTCAGTGTATTTCATTATGTTTCCCTTGTGGACAAGGGTTACACTTCTCCTGTTGTTCTTGATTGCATACTGGATGGCTTTTCTTACCAGCCTGCTTGACCTGAACCTGCTTATAGGTTTCAGCCCTATTCCAGTGTCATCAGTAAGCTTTACCCCAAGCTTGCTTGAAAGGAAGTTCCTTACCTCAGCCGCTTCCAAAGAGTCGTGTTTCCATTCTATTCCTGCGTACACATCCTCTGTGTTCTCCCTGAATACGACCATATTCATTTTTTCCGGGGCTTTTACAGGTGAAGGCACTCCGGGGAAGTACTTGACCGGCCTCACGTTTGCATAAAGGTCAAAATACTGCCTGAGCGCGACATTCAGGCTCCTGAATCCTTGCCCGATGGGTGTTGTCAGCGGACCCTTGATTGCGACCACACACTTCCTTATCTGATCGAGGGATTCCTGGGGCAGATGTTTTCCTGTCTTTTCGAAAGCCTCCTCTCCAGCGAATACCTTTTCCCATACTATTGACCTGGAACCTTCATACGAGAATTCCAGGGCGGAATTTATTACTGATATTGTGGCCTTGCTTATATCCGGACCTATTCCGTCACCTTCTATGTAGCCTATGGTTGGATTGTCTGGAACGATAATTTCTGAGTTTTCCTTGACTTCAATATAAGCCATCTGAATCACCCTGTTATGCAGACCAATGACTTTTAATTTTCTCATATACTGTTATATTACTGAGCTCCAAAATATGAGCATAGTACCGTGATTATGCCATGTGCCTTCCCATGATCCATTTTTCACTTGGATAACCATAATATGCTTTTGCCGAATTAGAGAAGGGTTTTCGGAATGAATTGGTTGGAGGTGAGAGTGATTAGCTCATTCTGGTGAGCGTTCACGTTGTTATGATTACAGTAATTTTAGGTCTCCAGTTTGGAGATGAAGGGAAGGGGAAAGTCACTGATTACCTGAGTGAGAAGTACAGCACGGTGGTGAGATTCAACGGCGGGAACAATGCCGGCCACACTGTGGTTACCGACAAGGGACTCCATAAGTTCTACCTCATACCCGCAGGAGCTCTGAGGAGCAGGAACGTTATTCTCGGCAATGGGATGGTAATCGATCCGTTCGGGCTGCTTGACGAGATTGATAAATTGAAGCATGTCCACGCGGATGTTCAGATCAAGATAAGCAGGCTTGCCCACGTAGTAACACCCCTACATAAATTCCTTGACAAAGCCGAGGAAGAAATCCGGTCCAAGCTTAGGATAGGGACAACTGCCCAGGGAATTGGTCCTACCTATGAGGACAAGTACGCACGCACAGGAGTCAGAATGGTAGATCTTCTGGACAGGGAGATTCTTACCGATAAGGTGGAAACGATTTTCCGAATGAAGAAAGCACTCCTGGAAGGTTCAGAATTCAACTCTGATGATGCACGGTTCCGGATGGTGGAAAAGCTCCTGAAAGCCGGAAAGGAGATATCTAAGTATCTTGACTACACTGAGGACTTTATTTTCGATTCGTACGAGAAGGGAGAAAACATACTTTTCGAAGGTGCACAGGGAACTATGCTTGACATAGATTTCGGACTGTACCCGTTTGTGACTTCTTCCAATACCCTTGCTGGCGCTTTGTCCAACGGTTCAGGCTTTCCCTTTAGAAAAGTGGACAGAGTGATTGGAGTTGTAAAGGCATACACATCAAAGGTCGGTGCAGGACCCTTCCCGACTGAGATTTCAGGAGAGGACGCGGACAGACTTAGAGGCTATGGAAATGAGTACGGAACCACAACCGGAAGGCCAAGGAGAGTTGGATGGCTGGATCTGAACCTGCTTTCATACGCTATCAGAATAAATGATGTTGATACCCTCGCTATAACAAAAATTGACACGCTTGGCCAGATGGACAGGGTATACGTTGGCGAGAGATACTCCCTCGACGGTGAAGAAATAAAATACATTCCGAGAAGCCTTGATGACCTTGAAAAGGTGAAAGTGTCCTACAGGGAATTCAAGCCATGGGGAGATCTTTCAGACATTGGGAAGGATGGAAAGAGGATCGAATATTCAGACCTGCCCAGAGAAGTGAAGGAATACATAGAATACATAGAGAACAGGATGAAAAGGCCTGTCGAAATCATATCCCTTGGTGCTGACAGGAACAAGACTATCAGAAAGCCGCTCTAGGATTCAAGCTCCATAAAAACAGGTGCATGATCAGAGCCGGATACTTCCTGCAAAATACCAGCACCCTTCACCTTATTTTTCAATTCTTCTGAAACTATGAAATAATCTATCCTCCAGCCTATATTTCTTTCCCTTGCGTTGAACCTGTATGTCCACCAGGTGTATTGGCCACCCTCATCGCTAAACATCCTGAATGTGTCCAGGTATCCTGAATCGAGAAACTTTGTCATCCATGTCCTTTCTTCTTCGGTGAAACCTGCATTTTTCCTGTTGTCATTAGGCCGTGCTATATCTCTGTCTTCGTGTGCCACATTGAAATCGCCGCATATGATGACAGGTTTTTCTTTCCTCAGGTCGTCGCAGAATTCAAGAAAGAGATCGTTGAACTGAAGCTTGTATCCCAGCCTTGTCAGTCCACGCTGTGAATTCGGAAAGTATGAATTGACCAGAAAGTATCCGTCATACTCCAATACCTGAACCCGGCCTTCTGAATCAAAATCCCTGTCCCCTATCCCGTTCTTCACCGATACTGCTTTGTCCTTGAACATGCACATGGTGCCTGAATACCCCTTCTTTCTGGAGGGGAATACCTCAACGTAATAGCCGTAATGATGGAGTTCCTCGGGGACCTGTTTTTTGTCTGCCTTTATTTCCTGCAGCATTATGGCGTCAAATTCGTATTTCTCGATGAATTCTACCAGGCCATTCTTGCTGGCAGCCCTTATTCCATTTACGTTCCAGGAGGCAAATCTCACAGACATCTGTCAAAACCCGTATATCAGCGGAAAGTATATTTTGCTTTTAAACATATTATTTTGGTTTTGATGCTCAAAGAAATTCACGCTCCAAAAGGTTCCAGGCTCGTCACCAAAGGATGGCACCAGGAGGCGGCCCTAAGACTCCTGATGAACAACCTTGATCCAATGGTGGCAAAGGACCCGGACAACCTGATTGTTTACGGTGGGAAAGGAAAAGCTGCGAGAAACTGGGAAGCGTATGACAAGATTGTGCAGTCACTCAAGGATCTTGAAAATGACGAAACGCTGCTGGTACAGTCCGGAAAACCGGTTGGAATTTTCAGGACCACCCCCGGCAGCCCGAGGGTTCTAATTTCAAATGCCCAGATTGTTCCAAAATGGGCAACCGATGATATTTTCTGGGATCTTGAGGCCAGAGGCCTGACAATGTACGGGCAGATGACAGCAGGAAGCTGGATTTATATCGGGACACAGGGCATCCTGCAGGGAACCTATGAAACACTGTCTGCCATATCCAGAAAGGAATTTGACCGGGATGATCTATCCGGGAAGTGGCTGCTTTCGTCAGGACTTGGGGAGATGGGAGGCGCACAGCCGCTTGCTGTGACAATGAATGGCGGCGTGTCTGTAATAATAGAGGTGGATGAGGAGAAGATCAGGAGAAGGCTGAGGGACAATTACCTGGACATGCAGGCGGAATCTCTTGAAGAAGCACTCAAGCTCAAGGATGAGTATGTTGCCAAAAGAAAGCCCCTGTCCATTGCTGTTCTTGGAAATGCGGCGACCGTCTACAACGAATTGATGGAGCGTGGTATAGTTCCGGATATAGTGTCCGATCAGACGGCGGCCCACGACATTAATGTAGGTTACATCCCCGAAGGTTACACGGTGGAGACTGCGGCCAGTTTCTTCAAGAAAGACAGGGATGGTTACCTGAAGAAGGTCTATGAATCAATAGTGAAGGAGGCAAAAGCCATCCTCTGGTTCAAGTCCAGGGGTTCTGTTGCGTTTGATTACGGTAACAACCTGCGAGGGAGGGCCCAGGAAGGAGGCATGGAGAATGCCTTTGAAATCCCGGGATATGTCCCAGGGTACATAAGGGACCTTTTTTCCGTTGGATCAGGCCCTTTCAGGTGGGTAGCCCTATCTGGCGACCCGGAAGACATATACAGGATAGATGATGCCATAATCAGGAATTTTGCTGATGACAAGCACCTGGTAAAATGGATAAAGCTGGCAAAGGAGAAGGTCAGTTTTCAGGGGCTTCCTGCCAGAATATGTTATGCTGAATACGGGCAGAGGGAGGCTATCGGCCTGATGATAAATGATATGGTAAGGAAAGGCGAGCTGAAGGCTCCGGTTGCAATTGGAAGGGATCATCACGACACAGGGTCCGTGGCCTCACCATACAGGGAGACAGAGGCAATGAAGGATGGAAGCGATGCAATCGCAGACTGGCCAATACTCAATGCACTTCTTAATGCGATATCAGGGGCTTCATGGGTATCAGTCCATCACGGCGGTGGAACCGGAATTGGAAACGCCATTCATGCGGGTTTCGTGATGGTTGCGGATGGAACCTCCGAAAGCGAGGAAAGAATGAAGAGAGTTCTTAACGCTGATCCGGGCCTTGGAGTGATAAGGCATGCTGATGCAGGATATGAGAGATCGAGAAAACTCATAGAAAAGGGAGTAAAGTTCAGGACACCATATTTCAGGTGATCTGCCAGGAGCAGCCGATCAGTCTGTCCCCACTATTTCCCTGTATTTCCTGTAATATTCCATGGCAGTTTTTGAAGCTGCCTTTTCTTTTTTCACCATTTCTGCTACGAATCTGGAAGCAGCAGCCAAATGAATCCATTTCATATCGCTTTCAGAAGAGACTGTAACGTCCCTCATGCCTACGAGCATCTTGCTTGTGTGCAATGACTCAAACGGGCTCTCTGTCCTGAAACAGATAGAAAGGAGTGCCTTTGCGAGACGATCAGTGCTGTATCCCGACCTTACATAACTTCCTGAAAGCTTGAATGCGTTTTCCTGCTGCCCCTTGAGTATCTCGCCTTCCAGCCTGCTAAGAAGATCCTCTTCGCTTGCCGTCTCCGGAATGTCTGGCACCTTCATATATGCGTCCAGCGATTTCAGGATGTACGCTTTTATCCTGCGTGCCCTTGGCCCCTCAAGCGATGAGAGAAGTGCTATCTTCTTGATTCTGTCAGGAAGATCCCTGTCCTTGATCATTGACAGTATGCAATGTTTCCCCGTTACTGAATGCTGTTCAAGGTCCGAATTTAGAAGCAGTATGGTGCTGGACAGGGCTATTGCCTCGTACATATCCTGCAACGTGGATCTTTTGGCGTAGTCCGCAAGGACTATCATCTCGTTGCCCAGTACTGAATTCAGAAGCATTCTCGTCAGATCATAGGAATTCTCCTGGTCAAAAGCGTCCCCCCTGCTGATTATCTCGCCGAAGTCCACCGTCTTGGAAAGCTGCTCTGCCTTGACCCCATGTGAGATGTCGGGATTGGCGGAAAGATATTGCACTGTTGGCCTCAGACATGTGACTGCGTTCTCCCAGTTGTTCCTTTCCAGCAGTTTGATTGTGTGGTAAGGAAGAAGCAGTCTGTGTTCATTCTCACCATATTGCATAAGAGCTTCATAGAGAAGGTACTCACCAGTGCTCCTCCCAGCCTGTGAATAAAGGCCAGTGAACAGTTTCTCGGCCATATACCTGCTGCTGCCTGACCTTATTGCCTTGGACAAATCGGCGGCTGTTTCAGTTTCAGAATCGCCCTCTATTCCTTCTATCTGCTGCATTTCGTAAGGCCCGTAATTAGGGTGCCGCATCAGTTCGGAAACGTACATGGACATCTGCAGCAAGGGCAGATCAGCATCATCTCCCGCCATAAGCTCAATAGATCTCAGCGTAGGATTGGCGTTAAGAATTCCGTGTCCTATATATGGGCCCGAATGATCGATCCATTTTGCAGAGGAAAGAGCCAGCAAAGATACTATCTCGCTTTCACTTTTTCCAAGATTTTTCAGGTTGGCCAGAAGATCGTAGGATTGTGAAGGGTCTGAGCCTTCTATCATCGCCAGCAACTGATCGGTATTCTTTCCAAAGGATACGGGGAGATGGAGTCTAGACATTATATGAATATATCATTACCAAATTTATTCTTTTGTAGTATTAGCACTTATTTCTCAAAACCGAAAATGTCCGGAATGCCCCTGATAAAATAAGGGCGGAATGACTATATGGTGGCGATCAAACCTCCGCTCCCTCGCCTGATGATGATTGTACATCGTCTGGGCCAACCCTGAGGGTGGGTGACATTGCAAATGCGACGAGCACCATGAGAACCACTATTGATATTCCTATTGCCGGGTTTGAGAGGAAGAACGGACCAAGAAAGACGGGGATGAAGGCGACTCCCAGGTTTGTAGCTACGCTGAACATGGATGTGGCAAATCCAGCCTGTGCTGGATCTTTCACGTATTTTGTAGTAGATGTCATAGCCATTGCCCAGAATGAGTTTCCAAAGAATCCGAACAGGAAAAATCCCGATGCTGCAACATAGAAAATAGAGAAGTGAACCAGGAAATATGCGAGGACAAAGATTGAAAGAAGCGATAACACCGAAGTTACTATCAGACCTGTCTTCAATGTGCCCGACCTCTCAAATACCGGCGGCAGAATGATTGCCCCCAGGCCTGAACCGAGGAAAGATAGCCCTCCGAAAAGGCCGCCGTATGCTATTGCGTCTGCAACACTCTGATCAACAAGCGATTCTGAAGCGATGGAAGAGAACATTACTGCGAGAGAGGATATTACAAGGCCTATGTACCAGTTCTTGACCATGCTCGGCTCAAAAGAGCCCCTGAGAGATTTCCCCTGATATTTTGAAGGATATTTTCCGACAACAGTAAGAAGGAGTGCCATAGCAGCCACAGAGAGAACGAGGGTTGTGAGGAGTGTATTCTGCAGCCCAAGTTGCGTGAATAACCGGGGGCCGATAAAGGAGCCCATTGCCATTCCCATGAAAAGCGATCCCACGCTTATGCCGACTATTGTGTGGGATTTGTCCTGGTTTATGGAAGTGGCCACGCTTCCGACTGGAGCCATTGCCAGCGGGTAAGCTGCAGCAGCTATGACCTGAAATATGATGAGTTCATCGTAATTTGTCGAGAAAGCCCTTCCCGCGAGTCCCACAATAGAGAGGGCTCCTGCCAGCGAGAGAGAGAACCGGGCTGTAAACTTGGCGGAAAGAAATCCGGACAACAGCCCCAGAACCACCATGGCGTATCCGTAGATGGAGATCAGAAGAATGATCATACCTGCAGAAACATTGAAATCAGAGATTAGCCCGGGTACAAGCGGGGCCAGGATAAACCAGCCGAAACCGATACTGAAAAGCAGAATCCAGTATGGAACCAGTAGAATGGTCTTGTTCATATAATTCGGGTAAATATCACCTTTGATTTATTTATTTTGTGTGCGCCTGCACAGGTTCATTTCGCATGGAGTCCAGGTTCCCCCGGTAGGGGTGGTGGAAATATCTGGCCATAGAGAATAAATGTTAATAATTTCAGGAGCATTCTTAACCATGGCACTTAAGGCAGTAATCATGGCTGGAGGCAAAGGCACCCGGCTCAGGCCGATAACATATTCCATACCAAAGCCCCTTGTTCCTATTGCGGGAAAGCCGTGCATAGACTACTCAATTAATTCTTATTACAATGCTGGAGTGAAAAATGTAATCATCACTACAGGATACAAATTTGAGTCGCTTATAATGGGTGTTCTGGAATTCAAGAACGAGGACCAGAATATTCTCTTCTCAGTGGAAAAAGAGCCTGCAGGAACTGCCGGAAGCGTGAAGCTGGTCAGGGAATTTGTTGATGATACCGTAATAATAGGAAGCGGGGATACGCTTGTTGATTTCGATATTTCTGACATGCTCAGGTTCCATAAGGAAAAGAAGTCGAAACTTACCATTGGCCTTACAACGGTTGATGATCCTTCACAGTTTGGAATAGTGGAGCTCAAGAATGATCTTGTTGTAAGATTCCTGGAGAAACCGTCCAAGGATGAGACTTTTTCCAATCTGATAAATGCAGGCGTCTACATAATGGAGCCTGAAGTCATTGATCACATCCCGTCCGGAATCCAGTATGATTTTGCCAAGCAGCTCTTCCCCAAACTCCTGAAAGAGAGTGAGAAAATATACGGGTATGTGGGGAGCGGGACATGGCTTGATACGGGAAGGCCCAATGACATGATCAGGGCCAACCAGATAATGACTGAAAAGTACGGAACTGAGATGAATAGCGAGAACACGAAAGGGAAGGTTATCATCAAGTCCAGAAGAATAGGGACTGGAAACTCAGACACCGTTATTGAGGGCCCGACATATATCGGGGAGAATGTCTCCATCGGAAAGAATGCGGTCATAAAGCGGTCTGCAATATATGACGGCGTTACAATCGGGGACGATGTTGAAATAACAGATTCCATACTCATGGATTCCTCCAGGGTCAAGGATAAAACCAACATTGACCGCTCCGTAATTATGCGGCAGACAACAATAGGAGAAAACTGTGAAATCCATGAGAGTGTTCTTTCACCGCGCCTTAATCTCCAGAGCAATTCAAGGGTTTACCAGGTCTCGCTCTCATCTGAGATAATACAGGAGGAGAACCAGTAGGATAGCTGCTGCGACTCCTGCAAGGATGTAAATTATTTTCCTGTCGTTTACGAAAATGATTGGGATTGGGCCGATCATTACCAGACCGCCAAATTTCCTGTTCTCTTTTTCGGTTTCAGGGTAATGTTCCTGCTCCTCCTTCCCTTGGCGGCTTATTCTTTCTGCGGGAGCTGTAAACATGAGAAGAAAGCCGGACAGTATGAAAACCAAAGGTATCAATGACAGAGCGTTATTGCTGACAAAGAACGGGAATATTATGAAAACTCCAGCACGGACTATCCCGAGAGCCGAAAATATGACGTAGAGGAGTATGCCAGTTACTAATAGACCAAGACCCACTCTGCGGATCAAATGCCCTCAGAGAAAACCTGCCTTCTGTAAAATGAGCAGGTCCTCGGTAGTTAGCTGTTCACCTTTCTTGAATTTGTCAAACAGGGTTGTGGCTTTCTTCTGAAGTTCTCCCTCTTTCTCTTTCTTCTTCGTGGTTTTGTTCTTGGTTCTCAGGCTTGATATGACTTTTTCAAGGTCCCTGAGATCATTCTTGGCTTTGATGAACGCTTCATGCTCTTTTTCAGATTCCTGGCTGAATTTGATAAACTGTTCGTGGAATGTATCAGCGTTCTTTCTAACCTCATCAAGCTCCTGAAGCCTGGTGTTGATATCATCGCTGATTGCAGAAATCTTGTTGGAGATTTCCTCAATTTCCTTCTTGAGCCCTTCCCCTTTCTGCCTTTCCTCGTTAATTTTCTCGCTCAATTCACGGACAACTGAATTGCTCTGCAATTCGGTATCTCTTTGTTTCTTGAGCCTGCGTATCTCATTGCTGAACCTCTTGATTTCCGAGACAACCTTCAATTCCTCTGTCTTATTCAACTGTGTCGTCTGTTGCTTGAGTTCAAGTTTCTGGAGTTCTTTCTCCTTGATCCTGATCTCTTTGCTGTCAATACCCTGAATATCAGTAGTCTCTCTGATCTTTCTGAGTTCCTTTCGCAACTCTGATAGATTCTTGTAATGTTCCTCTTTTTCTGCACGAAGCTTCTGGACAGTTTCGATAAGTTCGCTTTTCTCAGCTATTTTCTTCTTAGCTTCGTCTCTCATTTCTCGAACTTTAGCATTTAAGGTGTCTCTTTCTTCAGCCTGTTCATGGCTGAACTGAGATGCCTCGTCCCTCTTGCGGACATGCTCTTCGACTATCTTCCTGATAACTTCCCTTTTTTGCTCAAACTCTTGGAGAAGATCACTCATAGCAACACATCGTTATAGAAATTCTGACCCTTTATCAAGGAATCAAATATATAACTTTCGACTAATATGAGGCAGGAGTTTCGGTCACAGACGATACAACAGAAACAGAATTTCGGATATAGCTTCATTTTCTTTTTTGTGAAGTACAGCTGTGTTGGAAATTTGAAACGCCTGTTCACACCATTGTGAAACAATTGTTTGATCCGGCACTCAAACAACTATCATCGAACAAACCTTTTATTGCGATTATAAATTTCCAATTTAAGAGAGACCCTTAATGTCTACACTGTGGATAGTTACTGGAATAGAAATGCTCATAGGGGCACTCGCGATTGATATCCTTTTCGGGGAGCCAAGAGCTTACCTGCAGCCGTCCATGTTTGTCCGTGGAGTCTCAAATTATTTTGACCGGTACTTCAGAAAGGGAAATCTTGTCTTTGCAGGTTTCGCCTTTCTTCTTTTCATTGTTGTCCTGTATTCCCTGCCAGTGTGGGTTGTCCTTCATTTTGTAAGCCCCATAATGGTTGTTTATGTTATAATTGGCATAATTGTACTTAAGAGCGCATTTTCATTTACTTCAGTAAGAGAGCATGTCAAGCCAGTTATAGAGGCCCTTGAGAAAGGCAGCCTGATGGAGGCGCGGGTTTACCTGACGAGGCTGGTCAGAAGGGATACAGAGCACCTGACAGAAGCGCAGATTGCCTCTGCAGCAATTGAATCCATTTCCAAGGGGCTCATATACGGATTTGTCTCACCCCTCCTTTATTTTTCCGTTTTTGGCTTGCTAGGCGCGTTTGTAGCCAAGATACTGAATTCCCTTGATGCCGTCATTGGCCACAGGGACAGCAGAAATTTTGAGTTTGGGAGGGCGACCGCAGTTATACATACAATTGTAAATTACATACCTGCGAGAATCTCTGCCTTCCTGATCATGTTCAGTTCAGAGCTCATGAACTACAAAGTGAAGAGCATACCACTGAGCCGCGCAGCGGCAATGCCTGAAAGCATAAACACCGGCTGGACAATGGGTGCAATGGCAACATCGCTGAATCTCAGGCTCGAAAAAGTCGGGTACTACATACTCAACCCGAACGGATTTTCACCTACTGTCGCAGATGTCAAGCGAGCACTAAATGTGTATTATATTTCCGCATACTCGTTCCTGATTATTTTTGTCGTGCCCATAATGATAATCCTTTACCTCATCTCTCTCTGATTGTTCTTAAAGGTCCCTTTTGAAGACGTCTGATATGACGCCCGACACCATCTCAGACGTGATCATTCTTGAGATGAATGGCTTTCTGGGGTAGAACATCTTCACCTTCCTCTTTATTGAGAGTACCTTTGCCATTTGCTCAGAAACAGAGGAGATATCGCTGATTTCATCTATCAGCCCATTCTCCAATGCGTCTCTTGAAGCAAAAATCTGACCGTTGAAAACATCCTCCTGATACGATTCGGGTATCTTCCTGTTCTTCATGACATCCTCCCTGAATTTTGAGAATGTGGCTTCCATTATCTTCTTGAATTTGTCCCTGGACTCCTGGTCCATATCCTTGAAAGGGGAAGTCATGTCCTTGTAATTACCAATCTTGTTTACTTCCACCGAAATGCCTATCTTGTCCAGAAATTTAGTGACGTTCGGAAAGAAACTGATCACACCGATAGATCCTACAAGCGAGGTTTCCATGGCAAAGAGCTTGGTGCATGCTGATGCTATCCAGTAAGCTCCGGAAGCACCCATGCCTTCAATCAGGGCGTACACGGGCTTCTTCTCCTTTATCTCCCTTATCTGATTGTAGAGAATTTCTGAAGCGTTTGCATCACCGCCCTCTGAGTTGAGAACGAGAATGAGGCCACCGACCCTGTTCTTGTTTTTGATGTAGTTGAGCATCGGAATGTAATCATTGACGGTTCTTCTCGTTATCCGGCCACTGAGTTCAACACCAGCTATATACATGATTATCATGCATACTAGCGGTCACTATTATTTCAATCCGATCGCTTGTTTGATTTCTTCATTAATCAGGTCCATCTCTACTGATGGATTGTCAGATTCGTAGATGCTTCTGCCCGAAATTATATAGTCTGCACCGCTCAAAATAGCATCCGAAGCACTGCCTCCCTGGGCCCCTACACCCGGAGATGCTATCTTCAGGGTTCCTGCCCTGGACCTTAATTCCTTTGTGACCTCGTAGTTGTTCCCGGGTGCAATTATCCCAAATAATCCGGCTTCCTTCGCAAGCGCCAGCAGTCGATCCCTGAAACCAAGCATAAATTCTGATGCTCCCGGGTGAGACATGGCTACAACACCGAATACTTTCATTTCGCCGGAAGCCTCCTTAACCGCCTTCAGGGAATCCGAACCCGTGAAAATGTGTGTTATGATCCCCCATGCCCCCATTTCATTGACTTTCTGTGTTATGAGCCTGTTCGTGTTCGGTATGTCAGCGATCTTGAGGTCGCATAGAACCTCAGCATATCTTGACAGCCTTTGGACGACGCCGATTCCCGATGTCATGACCAGGGGCCAGTTTATTTTAATTGCCCTTACCCTGCCCTCGGCCTGTTTTGCTATATCCTCAGCTTTCTCAACACCGTAAACATCGAGGGCCAGAATGAGCCTTGATTCCTGAGTCACAACCTATGATTGCTGATGTTGCTAAAAATTGTTTGATGTTGCAGTTGCATCACATTCAAATGGGAGGGCATCAGGATATCATGTCGATCCCAATATCGTCGACATAACCTCCCATCATCTTCCCGAGGCGTCTTGCATCGTTCCTGCCTGACAACATGTAGGGTGATCTTACTCCTGTAAGGAGGATGAGAACCTTTATCTTGTCTCCATAGCTCTGATCTATAGAGGCTCCCCAGATTATCCTTGCATCCTTGTCGATACGTTTCTGGATCTCACTCATTGCCTTCTCCGCTTCACTGACGGTCATGTTTGGCCCCCCTATGACGCGTATAAGGCAGTTTTTCGCCTGGCTTATGTCCGCTTCTACCAGAGGAGATGATATAGCGTCGTCCAATGAAAAAAGAACGCGGTCATTGCCTCCGGCAGATTCCCCCATGCCTATCATTGCAACACCACCATCCTTCATGATTGTCTTTATGTCAGCATAATCCAGGTTTATGAGGCCGGTCTTGGTGATCATCTCTGTAATTCCCTTGATTGCTTCGGAAAGTACTGAATCTGCGTATTCAAAGGCCTCTTCGAGCGGCTTTTTCGGTACAGCCTGCAGGAGTTTGTCATTTGGTATGGCAATAACTGTGTCTGAGTACTGCGACAGCTTTTCCAGCCCGAGAATTGCGTTGTTCATCCTTACCGGACCTTCTGCCGTGAAAGGGAGAGTAACTACTGATATCACTAATGAGCCTGCTTCCTTGGCAGCCTTTGCAATGATCGGGGCAGAGCCCGTTCCCGTACCTCCTCCAAGACCGCAGGTGATGAAACATATATCAGATTTCTGAACCATCTTCTGTATCTTGGAAATGTCCTCGAGGGCTGCTTGCTCACCCAGCATCGGCTGGGCACCTGTCCCTCTGCCAAGTGTGCTTCGCTCCCCTATAAGCAGTTTTGCCGGGGAAGTGATGTAATAAAGGTGTGATGCATCCGTGTTAAGGGCTATTAGGTCCGCACCGCTGACCTTTTCCTTGTAAAGCCTGCTTATTGTATTTGATCCGGCCCCGCCGCATCCGAGTATATTGATTCTGACTCTGAGTTGTCTTGCAACATTGGCTATTTCTGCATCCTCCGGTGATGAGGGTCCAAACATGAAATCGTTGTCTTCCTCACCCGTATCGGGGGCATTTGAAGTTGCAGACTTGAATAAAAGGTCAACTATGTCGTCCATATGTCAATTATAAAATCCTAATAAATATTTAAATCTTGTCGAACAAATTCAGATTTGTTTATATTTTTGATGTCAGAAAAATTGAAATTTAGCTTATTTCATGTTGTCGGACAATGTTGCTGAGCATTTGCTTCATGAAACAAGAAGATGCCACCTCAGGCTGTAAACGACGGTTGTTTTGTGGAAGAGATTTAAAACCGTGAAGGAAGCCATTGCACCAATCATAAAAGCGGCATATCCTGCGATAAGCGCACTAGACCATGGAAGAGTGTTGAATATCTGGAACAAGCCGAAGAAGAGGACGGTGCTGATCCCGATCAACAAAGGAAACCACTTCATCCTCCGTTTGCCCGGCAACCGTATCATCGCTTCGACATTGATGCTCGTCGGTTTGCAGCTCGAAATTCTTGAAAGGCAGATGGACATTGATGAGAATGCAATCAGTGCAGGGTCTGCCTCATCATCAATTTCCATGGACCTGTTTCCATCGGGTTTGGCTATGAGCTTGTTATCGTTCGCTCTGATAACCCCAGGCATATGCCCGACCTCTGGGACCCAGCCAATTACCCTGTATTCTTCGTTATTACAGATGAGGGCATTAGCCGCTTGCAACCGTCTAGAGCCCAGACAAGATAGTGATTCCGAATGCAGGGCTGAAGATTATTCTAATCTTCCTGCCAAAGATCTTCGTATAAAGCATATTTGACTGGAGCATGTGCCAGCCAATCATGACTCCGTCAGCGTATAGGGCGATCCTTCCAGCCTTTGTTCTCACAGGGCACCTCGGCTTGATATAAGCTTCGCTTGGGCAGATAGGGTACAGGATTAACAGATCAATTTTAATTCGATCAGGATACAGGATAATAATGCTGAAAGACAGACTTGTAGAAGCTGGAGCCATTAAATTCGGCGATTTTGTACTCACTTCCGGAAAGAAATCCAATTATTACGTGGACATAAAGGATGCTGCAACCGATCCTGCGACGCTTGAGGAGATCGCATCAGAGCTTGCCTCAAAGGTGAGTGCGCAAAAGATAGCGGGAATGGAGCTCGGTGCAGTGCCCATAACAGTAGCAACCGCAGTCATGATGAAGATACCTTACCTGGTGCTGAGAAAAGAGAGAAGCCATGGAACAAAGAAGCTCATCATAGGCCACCTACGCGAAGGCGAGGAGATTGAGCTTATTGAGGATGTTGTGACCACCGGCGGGTCCCTCCTTAAGGCCGCGCAGTTAATCAGGGACAATGGGGGAGTAGTGAAAAGGGCAATAGTTGTTGTTGACCGTGAAGAGGGAGGAAAGGAGATGCTCAAGGAGAACGGCATCGAACTAGTGTCAGTCGTGAAAATATCTGACGTGAAGGGGAAGTAGTCAGGAAAAAATATCGTCGATTCTTCCCAGTTCAATCGGCGTTGTGTCCTTCCCTACAAGCACGCCTTTTGAATTGGCTATTATTGAAGACCCGATGTACATATTCCCAAAATTCGCTGTTCCTGCCTTGACTGGCACTTTGAAAAGTTTTGAAAGAAATTCCTGCTCCTCTTCTGAAGCCTCCGGTGCAACAAGCATCCCTTTCTGTGTAACCACACCAACGCTCCCAACAGTCTTTATTCCGCCTATAGTCCCTTTCAGAACCTCTACACCAAGTGTATCCTCGATCTTCTTTCTGGAAGTGTTGTTGAAACCGGTATGAATTAGTGCTGCGTGATTGTTGGCAATTATGTCGTTTCCGACAGCATTGAATTTATCTTTTAGATAAAGTGTGTTTCTCCCGGGCATCTCAACTTCAAACCCTCCTTCCCAGCCGTTCTGGGCCACAATGATGCCGTTTGAATTCATGACCGTCATGGAGCCGATGAGGTTTGAGTTGTTGACCAGTGTCTTTTTTACTTCCACACCCAGAACTTCCTCAAAATCTGAAACAACTTCATCTTCAATTGTCAGGGGGACGATTGCGATATCCTCCCATGCCCTAGCATAAACACCAATATAGTTGCTTTTAAGGATAGAAATTTTTTTGATCATAAAACTAAGGCAGAATGACTTCTGTCGTCCCTTCCTGTAGTTTGATAACCTTCACCTGAATGTAAGAAGGGATCTTTGTCCTTCCACGACTCCAAACGGCTTCATTAACCTTAGTATCGATCCATATTTTATCGGTTTCTGATTTCGTGAATCTTGCAACATATTCCTTAATTATGGCCATTACGCTGTCGGCCCTTCTCTTTCTCGAGGAGAGCTTTGCCTTCCTCAGCGGTATGTTGAGAAGGATTTCGTTACTTACCTGATTTTCAACCATGTATGATCACAACTTGAGGTTGTTTCTTCTCCAGTTTCTTCTCTTAGGGTTCTGGGTAACTTTTCTGTCTGTCTTCATCATAACCCAGCCTGGAACCCTTCTGTTAGCCTTAACTCTGTTCAATAGTCTTATTTTCCTTCCCAGTTCCTTGTTTCTGCTCATTTGCTTCTCCTCTCAATTTTAATATCTCTTTTGCCTTCTGTCATTCTGGACAGTATGTCCTTTATCTCTTTCTCTGTAAGAACTCTGTTGATTCTGCCCATGCTGGCCAGCTGTATTAGCTGGTTCTCCACGTTTTCTGCAAGATCAGGTCTTACTAGCCTCACATTTGCCAGCCTCTCGCGAGCCTGTGGGTCGAGGATCTGCCTGAGAATCTGCTGCTTCCTTGCTCGTTCTTCCTCCTGGGCCTGCTGCTGCTCCTCGGATGCCCTCTGATCCTCGGCCGAACGCTGCATTTCCTGCATCTTTCTTTTTCGCAGTTCTCTTAGTTCCTCATCATCTTCCATGATCTATCACTTACAGTAGCTTTTCAAGAGATTTGTCCTTTTCCACAAGTTCCTTCATTACTTCCTTTGATGCCTGGTCAAGCAATGACTGCCCCTGTGGAGAGACAGATCTCCCATTCTTGTCTTTCTTGACATAACCCAGTTTTTCAAGGGTCATAAGTGTGTGCCTTACGATGGATCGGCTTCCTTTTGCGGGATGATATCCCTGAGATCCGTTATCAACCCGGCCCCCGTAGTATTCACTCAACCTAGAAGATCCTATTGGGCCAATCAGGTACACCCTTCTCAGTGTTGATGCCAGCCTTGTGTAAAACCAGTCATCCTGTTCCCATGCTTTCTCTTTGTGTATCCCTGCCTTAGCGAATTTCATCCATTCCTCAGCTTTTACCCTTTTGTCGTCCTGGAATTTTTTTGCAAGATTCTTAAGTAGTAATTGGGCTGGGACTTTTTTAACATCTACCATTTGTAATCACTTAGCCTTGGCTGATTTAAAAAATATTTATAATTTTTACTATTTTTTCGAGTGGAATTTCCTCCTGCTTCATGAATATTTCTCTTCATGAGGGAGAATGATTCATGTCTTAACTGTATTTCCGGTCATGAATATGACTCCAAGCAATGCTGCAAAATTCAGGGAACTGTCCAGAAGGTAGAAGATATAGGGGTTTGACTGAAGCGAGCCTGTCAGCGCTATTGTGAATAACACCGATAAAATGACCGGAATGAGAACTATTGCGGCGGTAACCACAAACATCGCAGCTATGAACAATCCACCACCGAAGGAGTAGAAATTGACGTTTGTTGACTCGGCAGGCAGGCGCAACAATAGCCTCCTGATGTTGAAAATCGAGGAGAATGAGAAGCCAAGTATAAGATTGGCTGGAACGAGAATATCATACGTGGATGTGCCGTAATTGCCGCCTATTATGAGAAGTGATACGGGAATTATTATGATGGAGAATACAAGAAGTCCAAAAGCCGATTTTGAATATATTATGTCCTTGACTGAGATGGGAAGCGAGAAAAGTGTCTCAATTCCACTTCCTTCGGAAACCATTAATATGAGTGAGTAGAAGCTGGAGCATATTACCAGGATTGATATCAGGGAGAAATATGTGCCCAGGTTTCCTATCCCTCCTTCACTGCCATATACGAGAACTGAGAGTATTGTCGGAAACACGAATATGACTGGAATGAAGAGGAGTATGACGTTCTGGGATTTTCTTGCCACGATCCTGACCTCCTTCATTATAAGTGATGCTGGAAGGCTTCCCCTCCTGTAATTCACAAACTTTTCAGGCCTGAAAATCTCTTCAGATTTCCCGAGAAGAACGGACCTTTCAACGGCAAAGGAGTTGGTGGCAACTGCTAAGATGGAGAATGCTGCAAGGTAAAGGATTGATGAAGCTGCATCAGTAACAAGTCCATGGAGGGTCTGATTTCCCAGAAAAACAACATAAGGAATGTTAACCAGAGGCAGGAACCTGTTCAGAGGAAATGCGATCCCTGGAATGAAATTCGGTATCAGTCCGGGGAGATATATGCCGATTTCGAAAATAGCGAACACAAAGAGGATTATAATAACCCTGATCGTGCTCTTCATTGTGCTCATGAATCCTGCTTTTTCCCCCCTTCCGTTTCCTGATATGAAAGCGTTTATGAGGGAGCCGATCGTGAATCCTGCCATGATTAGAAGAATACCCCAAATTATCCCGAAGAATAGCACCGCAGGGTTTCCTGTAGACCATGCTATCCAGACAACAGCTGGAAGGACGGCAAAGATAGCACTTGACCCGTTGTATATGAACCATGAAAACATCACCGCCTTCTTTCTCCCTTCATATGGTAGCGGTGAAACGGGGCCAAGAAGATTCATGGTGCCCAAAGAGTTGAAAAACAGGGCGGAACTGTAGATGCTTATTATCAGAGCGTAAATGTACACAATGAAACCAATGTTAGTGATCCGTCCAGCATCACCGCCAGTGAAAATGTATGGAGTTATAAGAAGGAATGAGAACACTGCAAAAGAGATTGAATTTGCTGCGTAGGACACCTTGAGGAAGTTTCCAAGTTTTTTCCTGGTTGTCTTCTGGTCAACCTCTGATGTGTATTTTGGAGATTTTTTTATGGCCTGATAGCGCTGCTCGATCATGAGCATTCTTGCAAGGAATAAGACAGACGAGTTCATGACCTGAACGATTCCTTAAGAGAGTGAATAAGCGGATCAAGATCTTCGTTTCCTGTCAGCTTAAGGAAAATTTCCTCAAGATTTGAACTGCTCTTTCCTGATCTCTCCTTGAGTTTATCCATGGTCCCGGTGCTCACTATCCTTCCCTTGTACAATATCGCAACTGTGTCGCAGACACTTTCAGCAACGTCCATTATATGTGTTGAGAAAATCACGGTCTTGCCCCTCTCTGCAAAGCTTCTCATAAGTTCCTTCAGTATTTTGGCAGACCGTGGATCGAGACCGTTCATCCCTTCGTCCATCACTATGATTTCGGGATCGTGCAGCAGTGACGCAATTATGGCAACCTTCTGCCTCGTGCCGAATGAGAGGGATCCTATGAAGCTGTCAATGGAGTCCGAAATTCCAAGTGCTCTGACCATGCTGTTTATTCTTTCTTCCACGAGGGATTCCTCGATATTGCGAACAGTTGCCACAAAAGAGAAGAATTCACCGGGTGATAGTGACTCATACATGGTTGGGACCTCGGGAACATAGCCGACAAGCTTCTTGACCTGATCCTTATGCTTTGACGGGTCAAGTCCCCTGACACTTACGCTCCCTGAAGTCCTTTCAAGCAGTGCAGATATGATCTTGAGAAGTGTCGTTTTCCCGGAACCGTTTGGGCCGAGTACCCCGAAGATCTTTCCCGGCTCCACATCAAGATTTAGGTCGTTCAGCGCATAATTATCCACGTATTTCTTGTACAGGCCCCGGACGCTGATCGATGCCTCCATTGAGTTGCTATGAGCCACTTTATTAAATATATTGGCTCCAGCCTGGCAGCATGGATCGAAGAGATCACAGCAGAGTTATGCCAAACACAATGTGGAAGAGCTCTCCAAGCGCAAACACCGCGGCTGCAGCAGAAAGCGACAGGAGAGATGCCTTAAGAGAGCTCCTGAGAATCCCTATATTCATGGAAAGTGCGACAAGTGCGTTGGTGATGGCCTGGCTTATTGCCACAAGAACGACGGATATGATTAGCCCTGTGATCGGCGGGAAGAATACAAACGGCAGGATGGGGACTACCGCCCCGATTATATATGACCCTCCAACGCTGGCAGCGGATTTCTTCGACTGCTTAGAGTACTTCTCTATCCTCTCCTCATCAGACTCGAAGCCAAGCAGTTCCCTTTTCCTCTCCTCGTTAATCCTGAACTCGGTTTCCGAGTTCTTGGCAAGATACGCGCCAAGGCTCATGCTTATTGTACCGCTGAGCCCGACCAGTATGCCTCCAAGAGCTATATAAATGTGATTTGTTATGATCGCGGCAAGTCCTGCTACAGCGCCAAGGACTTCAACAAGGCCGTCGCTCACACCGTAAATTATGTCCCTGTTCTTCTCAATCTGTTCCTGGCTCTTCTCCATCTGGTTCTCAAAGACTTCTTCATGCTCTATCTCTTCCTTTATTATCTTCTGGAGGTCCTCCCTGAATTCAGGTGTGCCCTTGGAGGTCTTGATGAATTCACTATACTCCTTTACAGTGTTAATCTCCCCGTGCTCAAGAAGCCTGACTGTAAGATATGTGCCAATCAGCCTTGACAGAAAAAGAAGCCAAAGAACTCTGGCTTTCTTGTACTTTATTCTGGAGACGTCCACGCCCGCTTTCTCGAGATTTTTTCTCCAGAATCCTGAGTGCCTATCTTCCACGTCCGAAAGCTTTACAAGATTGTCTCTGAAACTCTCATCGTCTACCTGCTTCGCCAGTCTCCTGTAAAACTCCCGATCAGTGATCTCGTCCCTGTAAAACTCCTTCTGGGCGGGAATGCTGACGTTTGCAGGCATTGAAACGTAATGTTGCTCAGTCTAATAAAATTAGTTAAAGTGAATTTGTGGTCAGAATTGCATCAGGGTAAAAACATTTCAAAATACGTGATAAGGTGCTCTATCCGAATATCGCAAATACCTTTCGTTTTTCATCTGATAAAATATATATTATTACGCAAAATGATCTACAGTGGTTTTATGATGTCAGATGAGAAATTAAACCAGGGCATGAAGAAGCTTGAAAAGATTGAGATTAAAACATCACTGCCAGGGCCGGAGGCCAAGAAGGTTATTGAGGAAGACACTAAATTTCTTGCCACAAGCACCAAATCAATGAATATTGTAGCCAAGCGAGGACAGGGAGTATTTATTGAAGACGTTGACGGAAACGTTTTCATCGATTTCGCCAGTGGAATAGGAGTGACGAATCTTGGTCATGTGCATCCATACGTAGCCAAGAAGGTTGAGGAACAACTCCACAAGCTCTGGCATTTTGCAGGCACAGATTTCTACTACAAAGAGCAGGTGGATGCTGCCAAGGCACTTGCTGAGGTCACTCCCGGGAAATTCAGCAAGAAGACATTCTTCACCAACAGCGGGGCAGAAAGCATTGAGGCTGCCATAAAGATATCAAAAGCAAGCACCAAGAAGCAGCAGTTTATAGGATTCATTGGAGCATTTCATGGAAGGACTCTCGGTGCCCTCTCCCTGACAGCCTCTAAGCCGGTGCAGAGGAAGGGATTCTTCCCGACTATGCCCGGTGTTGAGCATGTTCCTTACCCCAACCCTTTCAGGAACCCGTTTGGAATCGACGGCTATGAAGAGCCGGAAGAGCTTGTGAACAGAACCATTGAGTTCATAGACAGGTACGTCCTGAAAACCTATATTCCAAGGGAAAATGCAGCTGCGTTCTTCATAGAGCCCATACAGGGCGAAGGTGGATACATAGTTCCGCCCAAATCGTTCCACAAGAGATTGAGGCAGCTCGCAGACGAGAATGAAATGCTTGTAGTAATGGATGAGGTCCAGAGCGGTTTCGGGAGAACTGGAAAATTCTTTGCTTCAGAGCACTTCGGTGTAGAGCCTCAGATAATAACCCTTGCAAAGGCAATCTCAAACGGTGTGCCCATGGGTGCGGTAGTTATGGATTCCAAGCTTGATTTCCCGGAACAGGGAAGGCATTCCAACACCTTCGGAGGAAACCTTCTTGCTTCAGCCTCGGCAGTGGCAACCATAGAAGTGATGAAGAAGGACCACATCCTTGAGAACTCCACAAAGCAGGGCAACCACCTGAACAAGAGGCTCCATGAGCTCCAGGAGAAGTATGACGCCATAGGAGATGTCAGAGGTCTTGGGCTAATGCAGGCAATCGATTTCGTCAAGGACAGGAATACCAGGGAGCCCGATGCGAAACTAAGGGATAAGGTTGAAAAGAGCACGTTCGAGCATGGGATGATAGTTCTTCCGACTGGCCTTAGCGCAATAAGGTTCATTCCGCCCCTCATTATTACAGAGGAGCAGGTAGACATGGGAGTAGAAGCACTTGATAAAGCCATCAAGGCTTCCCTCTAAACATTTTTTTTCTTTTTGTCCGCAGTTTGTCCTGACGGTGGCTTTAAATTTGGTCATTTTGCCATAGTGGATACACCGGTTCTGAAGCATCCGAAGTGAAAGAAGCTCGTATTTTCTCATGTGCGCTACGGGGTTGATCCTCAGATAAATGCTTGCCTGGGAAGCAACTGCGAGGGAAACACCACATTTACCCCTTCTTGTAGATTGCCAATTCCATTGATCGAAAAAACCTAGATTGTCTGGTTAAGATAATCAACCAATTTTGAAAGAGGAGTTCCGTCTCCCCATTTGAGAACGTAGTTCCCATTCCTGGACAGCCCGATATCTGAAAGTATGTTGTAAAGGAACCTCATTCTTCCCTTGGGGTCGCCCGGAAGTGAAAACATCCTCCATGGGTCACCGGGAGCGTTTTTCAACCTGAATGCGTATATGATGAACAGGCCTGATTTCAGGCACTTCTCCTGGAGCCTTTCAGCCTGTTCCTGACGCATTCCTGAAGCCTCTGTGAAAGTGATAGTTGAATTAATTGAGGATTTTACCTCAATAACCATTGAATAATCGTGCCTGATGGCAATTATATCAGCACCTAGCGACCCCGCTGCCCTTGTGACATAAAATGGCCGTTCCAGCAGAGTTTCAACAGCTGCCTTGGAGGGGGCATCAACTTTCTTGGCTAGCTTTTCCAGCACCTTTGGAGATCCTGAAAGGATACCGGCAAGTTCTCTTTCGTAAATGCTTCCGTTCAAGTTGCTCCAACTTTCATAAGCTGTTAGTTATTTAATTTTCCCGTGTTTCCATGCTGCATCCTGAAAAAGTGAGTTCGGGTTCCCCACACTCAACTTCTCTTCCTTACCGTGTATACTGCATAGGCCAGCACAGCAATGGAAACTCCGAAGAGGGCGTAATCAAATACATGGAGCAGGCTTATTGGGCCTGCACTCTTGAAATTCACCGGAACGCTTATGTTTGCGTTCACGTCAACCGAGCCTGCCCCCTGAGAAGCTACATAACCGGAAGGCCCAGTTATGCTGTAGTTGTAGATCCCCGTGGATTCCTGGATGGATGCAGACCTGTTTGTGGAAGTTAGTTTTGTTCCGCCCACAGTCACTGACCATGCCGCACCTGATGGAAGGCCACTCTGTGTGAATGTAAGAGTGTAGTTGGCCGACCTGAATATCAGGGAAACCATGCTGCTGCCATTGTCCACCTGAACCGTGCCGTAAGGGTTGTCCGGCAGGTACCCCTTGGCCCCTATGACGGAATAGCTGTATGTTCCATTTGGAAGGTTCAGGGATATTGACTGGGATCTGACGATGGACTTCTGCCCGTCGGAGAAAATCCCCCATTCGGTTCCTGCTGCAAGGCCCGTCTCACGGAACGTTACCGGATATGTGAAGGGAAGGTACCTGACGTTGACAGTAGTGTTTGCGCCGTATATGGTGAAGGTTCCTGAGACCTGTTCGGGATAATAACTGCCCACACTGCTGACATTATAACGATACGAACCGTTTGTGGCGAGATATTCGACGGTATTGGTGGTGGAATATCCTGTTACACCGTTGACTGTAATAGACCACGCAGTTCCCTCCTGCGAAAGGCCGGTTTCAATGAACGTGAGGAGGAACAGCTGCCTGAACACCAGATTGAAAGACTGGCCCTTCCCGGAAACTATCACGAAGCCTGAGGACTGGTTTGCGAGGTAACCATTTGCATATATCTGGATGAAGTATGTCCCATTGGGTTCATAGAAACTGATTGAGCTTCCATTTCCGCGAATAACAACCGGGCTGGTTCCAATGTAAAGAAGCCAGCTCATTCCTGAGGGCAGGCCAGTCTCACTGAATGTTATTCTGTACACATGATAAATGAGCGGTTGCATGTCCCCGCCCTTGTGAATCAGACCGCTGTTGTTGTACACTATAGAGCCATTTCCGATATAATTCCACCAGTAGTTCCCTGCCTGGTATTCAATCCCGTTCGGTCCGGACGACATAATTCCCCCGGTGAGGTTCAGCCCAAGAACTTCCCTGTAATAGGTGGTCGGCTCTCTTGAAATATTCCACATATCCGTGTAATTAACGCTGGATCCTGAATATATGCTTATTCCGGGGCTGATGGCGGTGAAATACACGTCGAATACGTTGTTGTATACAAGATCCCCCGAGGAGAACAGTGCAAGGCCGGAAGGTGCGCCCATGACGTTTATGCTATAATATAAGGAAGAACTGGCTAGACTGTCCTGCTTGAAATAATTGCCCCAGACAGTAACGTTGGAATTTGTGCTGTTATGGTTGTAAATGAGGAGAGAGGAATCCATTGAGGAGAAGTAATTCGAAGCTATGATTGAGTTTGTAACGTTCCAGAGGAGCAGGTTGGCTGCCGGGAAGAATCCCGCGAGATTGGTCGAGAACCATCCGGAGATGAAACTGCTGTTCAGTATGGCAACATTGCTGTCGTTATAGAACTCCATGTTGAGATAGTTTACGGATGGGAGGCCGTAATAATTCAGAAACGCCTGCAAGTCCTGGGAATAATAAATATAGAAGGAGGGGAGGCTGCTGAAATATGCATGTGCACTGGTTCCGGACACAAGCAGCCCGGAAAACACAGGAAACGCATAGTCATTGAATTTGCCGAATACCGGCATCATGGAACCGTTCTGGCTGCCTGTGACAATGTACGGGCTGCCTGCGGTGCCGGATCCGGCACTTGAAACATCAGATAACTGCCTATTCCCGAAAATGTATATTGGAGCGTATACCCCCATTGATGAATTGGAATGCAAAGTGACAGTTTGACCCGCAATATTTGAGAGAGATTCATAGACCGGGTTGTTCCAGTTTGAAAAGACTCCGGCAGAATATGGCCCTACAGGCAGGGAAAATGAGTATGAACCGTTCCTTGCCAAAGGAGCCCATGAAGAAGTGGTGTTGTTGAAGCTCAAGCTGTTGCTTACGAACAGGAATGATTCAGACGGGCTGATCTTTCCAGAGAACCTGTTCATCTTGGAGTTTGATATCCCCCACATTCCATAAACTATAGACGGTCCCGGAGTCAGGACTGCCTGGTCCTTGCTGTTCCATGATACTGCTATGCCGTTGGACGTTTCCCCTGTGGATGAGCCTGCATCATATGCTGATTTGACGTTCTGGTATGAACCGGTAGATTGGGAAAGGTATCTGAGGCCCATTGTGGCATTCATCCCGTAGAGAGAGGTTGTGCTTCCTCCTCCAGGGCCGCCTATGACAAACTCAGCGTCGTATGGGATGCCTCCGATAGGTGCGTACTGGTTTCCGCTGATATAGTAATAAGCAGGATTTGCCGCACTGGTGGTTGAGTTGAATGTGGCGTTGTCATAAGAACCTGTTACAGTCTTTCCGCCCTGTGCCTGTGAAGATACAGAATAATTGAAGAATATTTCATCAGAGCCGCCTGATAGTGTGGAATTGAGGTAAAGGTTCACCTTGAAAGGGTACGTGACATTGATCGCCGGACCAATGGCATAATACAATGAGTTTGGTACCAGTGTCCCCCTGCTTCCATGGCCAGAGAGTGTAGAATTGGTCATGCCGGCGCCCGGGCTGGAGAAATTCCATATGTTGTCAATGAACTGTATCTGGTGCGTCCTTGCAGAGTAGAGCATCACATTCTGCGTCCAGTATGCGTTGTTTGAGGCCGAACCTACAGTTACATTGTTCAGGATTGCATTCAACTGGATCCCAAGGCTCTGTGGCGCATCGTTGAGAACGTATAGCGGTGTCATGTTAGTGACAGAGATGGAGCCTTCAAAACTGCTGGTATAATAGCTGTAGCTTACCAGTTTACTTGAATTGTTGTACACTCCGTAATCCCCTATGCCCATTGGTGCGGGGGAAGAGCTGTAAGACGGGATTAACGCACCGTTCTTGTTTTCCAGTGATGGGTGCATGTTAGGGAGGTAGATGTACTTAGACGGAACCTTTGATCCGTTTGACAGATAAAAGCCGCCGTACCCGCCCCTGGTGGTTATGCTGTTATTTGATACTGCAGAGCCGTAAAATGAATTCGATGAATTTCCTCCGTTGTAAGAAGGAGATGCCACGACATTAGGGGTTGCAGTGTGGTGATCTATGACAGCAAAAGACTGCGCCACAGTCATGAGGACAACCACGGTGGAAATGAGTATGAGAACCTTCCTTCCATTCATGATACTCTTCGGTTAGCCGAAATACAGGTAATAAAATTATTTGTCCCGGAGATGGTGGGAATCCTGATTCCGTGCAGCTTCTCCTTTCAGCAGACCTTATGCCATTAGGCTGATGCAAAAGGTATATGATTCCTTTTTCCGTTCTCCATTCATATGGAAGATTATGTCTACACACCCTCACCCGATCAGGTAAGAGAAACAAACATCATGCAGTTCGCCTTGAAACACGGAGTAAGAGATCTCAAGGAGCTTTACAGGAAGGCGGACGATGAGCCTGAGTGGTTCTGGCCTTCTGTGATTGAGGACTGTGGGCTTGATTTCTTCAAAGACTATGAGAAAGTCATGGACTCCAGTGAGGGGGTGCAGTTCACCAGGTGGTTCACCGGTGGAAAGATAAATATAACCTACAACTGCGTTGAACGGTTTTCAGACCTTGACAAGCCCGCAATAAAATATGAGTCTGAAAGTGGCAAAAAATCCTCCATAAGCTATCGCGAAATGGACAGGATGACCGGAAAGCTTGCAGGATCATTGAAAGAAATCGGAGTCGGCAAAGGGGACCGTGTAGGGATCTACATGCCGCTTAACCCTGAGTGCGTCCTAGCCTTCTATTCCATAATGCGAATCGGGGCCGTGGCTGTACCCATGTTTTCCGGATACGGCGCAGAAGCCGTAAGAAGCAGGGTCAGGGACGGAGGCATAAAGACACTCTTCATAACGGAATCCTACAGCAGGAAAGGGAGGCCAGTTCGCATGATCGAGACTGCAAGAACCATCAATGACGTTACGCTTATAGTACACAACAGCAGTGAGCTGCGAGATAACGAGCATGATTTCTATGCTCTTGTCGAAAACGGAGAATATGCGAAAAGTGAGTACACCGGATCAGAGGACCCTGCAATAATGCTTTATACTTCCGGCACCACGGGAAAGCCCAAAGGAACGGTTCACGTTCACGGGGGAGCCCTTGTAAACACAGCAAAAGAGGTGAAGTATTACATGGACGTGAAGCCTGGAGATACGCTTTACTGGATTACAGACCTGGGCTGGATGATGGGGCCATGGTCAATAATCGGGACGCATGCCCTCGGGGCTACTGTGTTTGTGTATGACGGGGCCGCCAATTACCCTGATGAGGACAGGGTATGGGATATTGTTGCAGACAACGGAATTACGCTCCTTGGCCTCTCTCCAACCTTTGTAAGGCTCGCCAAATTCAACGGAATCGACAGGCCGATGGATGGTGTCAGGCTTTTCGCCTCCACTGGCGAGCCATGGGATGAGGAAAGTTGGCTGTGGCTCTTCGAGAAGATTGGAAGGGGGAGTACCCCTATAGCCAACATATCCGGCGGGACTGACATAATTGGCTGTTTCCTGGCTTCGACCGCTGCAATCCCACTCAAGCCAAGATGCCTCTACAGAGGCCTGGGAATGAATGTATCAGTGTACGACGAGGACGGAAACGATGTTTACGGAAGTGTTGGGTATCTTGTTGCTAGAAAACACTGCCCCTCAATGACAAGGGGCATATGGAAGCAGAAGGAGAGATATCTTGAAACATACTGGGGAAAATATGAGGATGCATGGTTCCAGGGTGACTGGGCAGAGATGGACCGGGAAGGCTACTTCTTCCTTTACGGACGTGCGGATGAAGTGATAAAAGTTGCAGGAAAGAGAGTGGGGCCAAATGAGATTGAGGATTCAGCCCTGAAAGTCAGGGAAGTAACAGAATGTGCAGCAGCAGGTGTTCCCGACAAGCTGAAAGGTGAAGCAGTTGTGATATTCTACACGGGTAAATCATCAGATGATGTGCAAAAGAAAGTGAGGGACCAGATAAAATCGGACCTTGGAAAGTCGTTCTCACCTAAATACATAGTATACCTTGATTCCCTTCCGAAGACTAAAAACGGCAAGATTCTCAGACGGGTCATAAGAAATGTTTTTCTCAACCTTGACCCTGGAGACACTAGTACGATTGAGGATGCAGGTGCCCTTGAGCATATCAGGGAGATAGGGCTGAAACTTTCAGCTTGAGTATGGTGAAACTTGAATGAAATTTGGAAGTACTGAAATTGAGCTTCTTGCCGACGGCTCGTTCACGCTTGAAGTGGGTGCGTGTTTCGGTGTTGTCCCCAGGAAGATATGGTCCAGAGTTGTTAAAGAGAATGAGAACAACAGGGTCAGGATGGCACTTAACATACCACTCATAAAAGCTCATGGATGGTCTGCACTCATAGATACAGGAGTCGGCTCCAGGCCTGATGAACGCATGAAAAAGATTTACGAGATCGAAAAGGAAACGGATCTGATGAGGCAGGTGGAAAACAGCATAGGCCAGGAAAATGTTGACTATATCGTCCATTCGCACCTTCACTTTGACCATATGGGGCACTCCTTTGAAACCGCCGACGGGAGAGTATCGTTCCCGAACGCCGTTAGAGTGGCCCAGAAGGATGAGTACCATAACTTCAGGAATACTAACGAAGTAACTCGCGGAAGCTACCTGAGCAACGTCAGCCTCGATGGAAGATTCAACATGTCGGAAATATCGGGATCAGTTAGAATAAGAGATGGCCTCAGGGTTGTCAAGACTGGCGGGCATACTTCCGGCCACCAGGCTATAATCTATGAAAATGGCGGAAAAGGCCTGATTTATTTTGGCGATATCGTCCCAAGCACCTTCAACCTTAAACTGCCATACATAACAGCAATTGACACGTTTCCCCTTGACACCCTTGAAATGAAGAAGAGCCTGTTCAAGCTGGCCATTGAAAAGCAGTACGTCTGTGTATTCAATCATGACTCACAGGTAAAGACGGCATATCTGAAGGGTGATGTTAACAATATAGAGATTGAGCCAGTGGAGCTTTAGACGTCCACCTCGAACTGGTTCGACAGTATGTTGTCCATGGCCAGTTCTGCAATATCGGTGGAATACAGGCCGATTCTTGATGACTCCTCTGACATAGATGAGATTGTCGAAATCCCTGCCTTTCCTCGTGATTCCCCTATAAGCTTCTGCTTCCTTGATATTACTTCAGCTTTCATGTCTATCAGGCTGTTCAATATTCCGAAATTGTTGGAATAGAAAGCCTCCACTGCTGATTTGTACATTTCCATTGAATGCGAGAGATTCTCTTCCAGGATTTCGATTGGCATGTCCTCAGGCTTCTTCACGGCTTTCCAGAGGCCGCAGATGTTTGACGAGTGATCTGCTATCCTCTCAAGTATCCGTGAAAGAATCAGGTAATATACGTTCTTCTCCGCTTGGCTGCTTCTTACCCTGGCTTCCCTGTATATGTACCACTGGTACCTGTCAACATCATCGTCCCTGTGGATAACACTGTCGAGGAGTTCAATGTCGTTGTTGGCAATCCCGTTGATTGTATCTTCCAGCATTGTTTCAACATTCAGGGACATCCTCCTCACCGCGTTTGAGATGGGGAAGGATTCAGAGTTGAGAACGTTCTGGAGAACCATTGACCGGGACGATTCTTCAAAGATCTCCACTCCCATGACAACCTTGGAGAATTTCTTGATCTCCTCCCGTATTTTCGGGCTTATGTATTCCTTGCTCTTGATCACCAGAGTGTCGAAATTGGCTATGTATATCGACGTGAGGACTCTGATCAGGTTTCCCTTGTCAACTTTTTCCGTAAGGTTCACTGTACGTATTATTTCAGTTTTCTTTGAAGAATTCATTCCTGAGATCAGCAAATCTCCGTTGATTTCATCGAGTTCGACCTCACTCCCTTTGGAGAGCTTGTTCCTCTTTATCCATTTGGAAGGGAGAGAAACGATATACGTGGAACCTCCGGTTAACTGGATCTTTCTTATGGTGGCCATGATATATAGAAATCGAAAACATCTATATATTTATATTCAAGGCGCTATTGCTGTTTAGAGTCACCATGTTCCGGTGGAGGGGGTCTCCGGAAGGATCTTGTTCTGTCAAAACTTCTCGCGAGGAACACTATTGCCAGAAGAATTATTTCCATCGGGATCAGGTACAGGATCACAAATCCCGGAAGAATGAAGGCAAAGAGCGATGATGAGCCAGCATTGACTGGACCTGTAGATCCGACTATGATCGGCGAAGAAGTCCCGTTTGCAATATTGAAGTTGAAACTGTAGATCCCCTGAGAGAGGTCATTTATGTTCTTGTAGACTAGAATCGTACCGTTCCCCATTGGAACATAGCTCAGTTTGTCAAAGTTGTAGAGGACTGATGAGGTAGGGCTTGCAGATACGTTAAGCGAGGTGGAGAAAGCGGAGCTGGAGGGCCAGTCGGTCAGATAGAGTGAGAAGTTATAATTCTGGTTGTTTCCTCCGAACGGGCTCACCTTAAGGGTTGCCTGTGCACCATTCGAAAGGCTGTACGATATTGGGTGGTCTTCCTTGTAGTACGTGGCAGAAGTCAGCCCCGCTGAAACGATCCCTACAACAAGAAATATGATCAGCCCTGCGAGAAGCCTCTGCTTTATGCCCTTCAGTTTCAGGAAGTGCATAACCGCAAATGACACGATTGGAAGCAGGAATATTATGTCGAGAGTCTGGAGAATATCATAGGCAAGGTATGTTATCAGCACTCCTATGAGTATTGATATTACAAGGACGAATATTGAATTGTGATCAATCAGGAACTTCCTGACAGAGCTTTCGGAACGCCCGTTCATTCATGCCCATAGTGTTTGTTGGTTAATCTCTTTTGCCTTGGAATGTAATGCCTATTACTGAAAGTGCTAAAATTATGCAAATCGATGAGCAACAATAATTAATATCGGAAATGATTATCACTAAAGAATTATGCTGCCGTCCATAGAAGAGCTGAGAAAAATGAGGAAGAACCTCGGGATAAGCCAGAAAGAGCTGGCTAACATAAGCGGGGTCAGCCAGTCTTATATCGCAAGGCTCGAGAAAGGGAGCCTGAACCCAACCTATGACAAAGTCAGGAGAATTTTTGAATACCTAAATAAATCCGGCCAGAGGGCGGGGAACATAGATCTGACCTGTGAGAGCATTATGAGTATCAAGGTCGTGACCTGTTCCCCCACCGATTCCGTTATCTCTGCCCTGAATCTCATGAGAGAGAAGGGATACTCGCAGCTTCCTGTTGTAACCCCTGAAAAGAAGGTTCTCGGGACAATCACGGAAACCGATGTCAACGAGCTCCTCATAAAAGGGGCATCGATAGATTCCCTAAGGGGATTCACCGTCAAGAAGGTCATGGGCCCAACTCTTCCACAGGTTGACAAGACCAGCCCGATTTCAATGATTTATCCGATACTGAAGTTTTCCAATGCGGTTTTGATTGTCGAAAGCGGAGACCTGAAAGGAATAATAACTAAGGCTGACATACTCAAGGCCGTAGAAGAATATGCTTAATCTTGCCAAAGACATCATTGATGCGTTCATTCTGTTCCTGCCTGCTTTCACCGCAAACCCTGGTGCAGTCGTGACCGGTGGGTACGGAAAAGTGGATTTTGGAAGAAATTTCATAGACGGGAGGAGAATTTTCGGAGACGGGAAAACCTGGAGCGGTTTTTTCGGTGGTTCACTCATAGGCGTTGCAGTTGGGGTAATCCTGTTCTTCATAACGAGTATACCGCCTCTGGGCTATTTTGGGACGTTTGGGCCTTCAGTGGCTGCAACACTGGTTGTAGTGATACCGATGTCTTTCGGGTCCCTGCTGGGGGACATGGCAGGTTCTTTCGTCAAGAGAAGGCTGGGGCTTAAGAGCGGGGATAAGGGATTCCTACTTGACCAATGGCCATTTGCACTGGTTTCGTTTCTGCTTGTCTACATATTTGCCACGGAATTCTTCATGAATTACTACGGAAACATAGTAGGGGCGCTTGCTATACTTTTCATAACGCCCCCGCTCCACAGGGCCATAAATGTGATTGGGTACAAGCTTAACAAGAAGGATGTTCCATGGTAGAAGTAAAGATGATCATAGCAGTCAGGAAAGACGTGGATCTGGGCAAGGGAAAGATGGCAGCCCAGGTTGCCCACGCTGCAGTCTCGTGTGCCCTGAAGTCCGAGAAGGATGACAAGAAGGTTTTCAAGGAATGGATAAGAACCGGGCAGAAGAAGATAGTTGTCAAGATCGAGAATCTTGAGACCATCTACAGGCTGAAGGATATGGCTGAAAGAGCCGGAGTGGTGACCTCCCTGATAACCGATGCCGGACTCACGCAGATTGCGCCCGGTACTGTAACATGCCTCGGCCTGGGTCCTGCAGAGGAAGACGTTATAGATCCGATAACAAGCAACTTCAAGCTCCTGTGATCAAAGCTGCCCCAACGCGCTCTGAATGTCCTCGATTATGTCCTCGTGATCCTCGATACCGAGTGAGAATCTAATCAGGCCGTCCCCTATGCCCATCTCTTTCCTGATTTCCTTTGGAATAGTGGAATGGCTCGTATCGACCGGGAGTGTAACCAGGCTTTCGACACCGCCAAGGCTCGGTGCCGGAGCTGCTATTGTGAGGTTCTTCATGAACTTCCTTGCCGCATCTGTTCCTCCTGGCACCTCAAAAGAGATCATTCCTCCGTAGCCTTTAAGGACCTTTTTTGCAACATTGTGCGTTTCAAAACTTTCAAGTCCTGGGTAAAACACCTTCTTCACCTTGTTGTGCTGATCCAGAAATCTGGCGACTTCCATCCCGTTCCTGTTATGTTTCTCCATCCGGAGGCCGAGTGTCTTTAACCCTCTGCTCGCAAGGAAAGCCTGCAAGGGATCGGGAGTTCCTCCCAGAGCCTTTCTTGTTGCCTGGATCCTGTTGAAGAGTTCTTCGCCTGTGGCAAGCACGCCTATGATAACATCGCTGTGTCCAGCAATATATTTCGTTCCGCTATGGACTGACACTGATGCTCCCAGGTCCAGGGGCTTCTGGTTGTACGGAGAAGCAAAGGTTGCATCTACCACTACCGGTATGCCCTTTTCGGATGCTATATCGGATATGTGCCGTATATCGGATACCTGTAGGGTAGGGTTGCTGACTGACTCCGTGTATACAAGATCATAGTTCTTCCCTATTCCTTCGGCCTGGTTTAGATGGGCTGTTGGCATGAAATCAACTTCAATCCCCCACTTGCTGAACAGACCGGACATTAGTGATGATGTCTGGCCGTAAAGCTCCTTTATTGAGAGTATTCTTCCACCTTTTCCTGCGAGGGTGGTCAGGGCGGCGACTATTGCTGCCATTCCTGATGAGAATGAGAGGCCGAATTCCGTGCCTTCGAGTGATGAATATTTCTTCTCCAGAGCCTCAAGCGTTGGGTTACCCCACCTGCTGTATATATATGGCTCATTTCTGGTGTGATCCAGATATGCGTTCTCATCATAATTTGGGAAAACAAAAGTGGAGGTCTGGAATATTGGTGTGGTAACATTGCCGAATCTGGCGTCCTTGAATTCTCCCGAATGGGTCGCAATGGTGTTGAATCCTTTGGCCCTGCTCTCTGATGACACAATGTCATCAATGTCTTTGTTCATATAAAGTATGGTGGAAAATCCATGGCAGGAAACTGTTTTAATGAAACTGAGTAATAATCTTCTGTGTTCATCGCAGTAGAAGGGATTGATGGAAGCGGCAAAACAACCCTTACCAGGCTGATAGGCGACAGGCTTTCCAAAGGTGGCCACAAAGTCCACCTCACAAGGGAGCCTACTGAGAGATTCAGGATGTCTGATGATGAAAGCACCAGGCATGATGTCCAGACAGCGATTGAGCTGTTTTTCAGATTTACAGAAGACCGTTTCCACCACCAGGCCTCCATACGGGAGAATCTGGAAATTGGAAATATAGTCCTGACCGACAGATACATTGCTTCTTCCCTTGCATACCAGGGAGTCCTTATAGAGCCTGTCTTCGGCAGCCCCCAGGAGACTGTTGAATGGATGCTGCAGGTTTCAAGGATCATAGAGGTGCTGCCCGACATTACAATTTACCTGGATATTGAACCGGAAACTGCGTTGAAGAGGATAGGAAACAGGGGGAAATATTCCGGGTTTGAAAATGCGGCCTACCTGTCAAAAGTCAGGGAGTATTACAGAATAGTGCTTGACCGGAACACACTCTTCCTGGACAGTACCGGGGATATGGAAGAAGTTGCTGAAAATGCTTTAGAATATATAGTGAAGAAATTGTGTTAAGAATCCTATTTTGTTGTAACAATTATTTCATCAGACAGTATGAGCAGGGTATGCTCTGCCTGCGAGATCCTTGCGGATGAGTGTTCCTTCAACACAGGAAAAGCAGACACTTGGCTCCTCGATGCCATGGATCTCAAGTAGTTCTTGTAGTCTGGCCTGACCTTGGCCAGCCACCTCTCAGCAAATGGAAGGGTGCTGAAGTTTTTGTAGATTATCTCGTCCTCTTCCTTCTTGGTTCCGCTGAGTATGTAGATGTTGCCGTTCTGGCCGTTGTGAACCATGCCTATTCCAGTGCTCGCAAAAGGCTCGATTGCAATCACAGTGTCCGGCTTGATCAAAGCTGCATTTCCGTCATCGTAATTCGGGATGAATATTGAAGAGTGGAGATCATAACGGTTTATTCCGTGCCCACCCAGGTTCTTTATGGGCTTGAACCCCCTGTTTGTTATCTGGCGTTCTATCTCTGCCCCTATCTGGCGTGCCTGCAGCATTGGCCTCATCCTCTTGATGGCGGCATTCAGGGCTTCTCTTGAAGCGTCAATCAGATCTGAGTATTTTCCCGTTTCACCGACTTCAATTGTCATTGCATTATCTGAGGGGTACCCGTCCACTTCTGCACCCAGGTCCACCTTCACGAGGTCCCCCCTGCGGAATTTCTTTTTATCACCCTCGGAGGGAGTGTAGTGTGCAGCCTCATTGTTTACAGAGAGATTGAGCGGGAAAGAGGGCTTTGCCCCTTCATCGCGTATAAACTGCTCGGCTTTTTCTGCCACGTCATAGAACGTCGCCCCAGGTTCAATCATGCTTACCGCGTACTCCAGTGCTTTCCTTCCGATCTCTCCTGCTTTCAGATAACTGTGCTTAACCTCTGCGTCCATTTTTGGCATACCTTCTGTGACCATTGTGTATTGAGATAATTTAATTAATTATTCCTCAGGGCTTCTAATTGCATCTGGATCGTGCAATTACTTGAATTGCAGTTTCCTCATACAAGCTATAAGGCAAACTTTTCCTGCTTTTCTGAACAGATACGCAGCATTACGGCTTCATCTTCCGCGATATTTCCTCCAGCTTTGCCTCAATGTCGTTCAGCCTGTTTTCCTCAGAACGGGATACAATCTCCTGTTCCTTTCCTGCCTGAGTTCGGGTGGTAAAATTTTCAAGGGCCTTAAACCAATAGAATGTGGCAACAATCACTATTACGAACATAATACCAACTCCAGCCAGCCCAGTGTAGTAAGCCGCAAATGCAACCATGGCTGCAAGGGATGCCCAGAGGGGAATGCTTATCGCGAGTGCAAGCTTTGATGTTTCGTCCATATTTTTTTAACTTACATTCAGATAAATACCAGAAACCTAATTGATTAGGTCATGAAGCCGCCCTGTTCATTCCGAACATACTTGTGAAAAAGAGCTTCAAATGGTTTCATTAATGTGGCTTTTTGTGCAAGATAAAATATAATAAATTGGTTAATATAACGAACTATGGCATGGTACAAACTAGTCAAGGACGATGTTATGAAAGATGGTGACCTCTTCAAGGGCACTGTTAATGATGTTGAGATTCTGGTAATAAAAGATAAGGGAAAATACTTTGCCACCTCATCCTACTGCACGCATGAAGAGTATGACCTGTCTGAAGCGTTCCTGGATGATGGCGATCTAATCTGCCCGAATCATTTCGCTACATTCAACCCTGCTGACGGCTCCGTTAAAAGCCCACCGGAAGGTTCCGGCGACATCTCTCCCCTCAAATCGTACGAGACCAAGGTGGAGAACGGAGAAGTCATGGTAGATGTGGAATGAAGGTTCTCGTCTTTGCCAAGCAGATCCCGGACGTTAATCAGATTTCCTTCGACCCTGAGACTAAACGAATAGTAAGGGAGAATGTTCCCTTGCTGATCAACTCTTTTGACAAGAAAGCAGTAGAGGAGGCCATACGCCTAAAAGAAAACCACGGTTGTGAGACCTTTGTTGCGACAATGGGGCCTCCGCAGTCCAAGGAGATCCTTAACGACTCTCTTAGGATGGGAATAGACAAAGCCTTCCTTGTTACCGACAGGGTTTTTGGAGGATCTGACACACTTGTAACATCAAGAATCCTTGCAAATGTGGTAGATCTCGTAAAGCCGGATATTGTCCTGATGGGCAAGTATTCACTTGACGGTGAGACTTCACAGGTTCCCCCGGAAGTTGCGGTACTGTCAGGCTATAACTTCAAGTCATCAATTTCAAAGATTCAGATTGAAGAAGATTCAGAATCCTGTATCGTGCAGCACGAGAATGAGTCGGGCCTGGCCGATTACAGGGTGAAGTTCCCCGCCGTATTTTCAGTGAGTGAGAAGATAAACAGAGCCAGGGCAATAAAAGAAGATGTTCCCCCGATGTATGAAAGAATACAAACTCTGAACGCTGAAAGACTCGGCCTGGATATTGTCGGAAGCAGGGACTCTCCCACAGTTGTAACAGGCACGGAAAGTATAGAAAGTGGCAGGAGTGTCGAATATCTCGATTACGACGACAATCTGTTTGACAGAATTTTAAGAATCATAAACAGGGAAGCTTCAGAAGAAAATGAAATGGAACAGGTTGCACTTGATGACTTCGAAGAGAGCAGGAAATCCATCTGGGGTATCGCCCTGGACGATGCTGAAGTGTCTCTCGAGATTGCTTCCAAAATCTCAAATCTTGCAGAAGAAAACGGCCTTAACGCAGTAATGGTCGGAAATATCAGGGCTGATCTGATCAAGGGGATGTTGTGCCACAAATACTACTACCTCAATGCAGGGGAAAGTGATGTCTTGGCTGCCGAAATAGCCGAGCTCATCAAGAAACTCAACCCGAAGCACGTCATATTTCCCTCCACTGTCAAAGGGAGGGAGGTGTCAGCAATGATTGCTGCAAAACTTGGCCTTGGGCTCACCGCAGACTGTATAGACGTGACAATAAAAGGTGAGGAGCTTATTCAGTACAAACCTGCCTTTGGTGGCGGCATAGTTGCCTCAATAACCTCAAAGACTTCACCACGGATGGCTACTGCAAGGCCTGGCATGTTCAAGCTCGTGAAAGGAAAAAAGGAGTTTGCGGTTGAAGAGTTTGCGGTAACAGCCAGAAGTTCCATTGAAAAGCTGAATTTTGAGCCTGTGTCTTCCGACTTCAAGCCTCTTGGCTACTCCGATACGGTGATAGGTGCAGGAAGAGGACTGAAGAGCAGGAACAATCTTGCCCCTGTGATGGAGCTTGCATCAAGACTCTCTGCAAGCGTTGGAGGGACGAGACCTATAGTTGATATGAGATGGATGCCCAGGCAACAGCAGATAGGGCTGACGGGGGTATCAATTTCACCGAAGACGTACATTTCCCTTGGAGTATCTGGCCAGGACAATCATGTCGTTGGAATAAGGTATGCGGGCAAGATTATTGCCATAAATACGGACAGCAAGGCCCCGATATTCAGGTATGCTGACTTCGGCATCATAGCGGATGCAAATGAGTTCGTTTCAAGGTTCAACGATTACCTTGCTAAGCAGCAGAATGCCTGAGAATACAATGGCCGATGAATCACTCCCATTTTGTGTCCTGATCGAAGGGCCGAATTCCCTTTCTTTTCTCTCTTGATGAGCTTTTGCCATTGATCTGGATAAACAGCCCCAGCGCGAACATGATTGCTGCTAAGACCTGAGCAGTCAGTGTGGGGACACCGAAATTCATGACCGTAAACCAGACAATGAATGCGCCTATGACGGCTGCTATCCCTGTCACTATTTTCCTGTAAAGTATGAAAGCAACAAGAAATACCGCGAGAAGGACGATCCCTCCTGTAACGATGTGCCCCGGAAAGAGTGTCTGGACTGCCATGTACGCAAGGTAGGAAATGCCCAGTGACAGGAATACCCTAACAAGAAATATGAGCAATATTGCCCCCAGAACTGCTCCTGCAACATAAGCCAGAAGGGACGGAAATGGGGCAATTGGGACTACTGTGGTGATGTAATGGCCCATGATGAAGCCGAAATAGGCTCCAAGAGCTCCGAAAATAACGTTCCATGAATAGTTTCCCTTAAACATGAGGGCCAATCCTATGGTGAAAAGGACAAGAAGAGAAATGAGAGAGTACGGATGCGGAAATATGCTTGGGAAGTACGCCCAGTGATACAGGTAGTACTCAAGGCTGGAAAGTGAGAAGGGGAGGAAGCTCATTCACTGAGAGTAACTGCTTACTTTATTAAATATTATAGGGAGAGTGCGAAAAAATAGTAAGTCCCGCATAATTCCTCTCCGGCATCCTGCAGGCTACCTCAGGACGGCTCTGCAGGGTGCACCGTCTTCTGACATCCTCAGAGGCAGGCATATGAATTCGTAGTCTCCCGGAATGACATCCTTCATGTTCAACCCTTCGATGATAACAACGTCATTGCCGAGCAGTTTTCTGTGCACTACTGGCTCATGGCTGCCGAATTTTTCTATTGACAGGTAATCAATACCAACCAGTTTCACATTATGGTCAACTAGCTTGTCAGCACCCTCTGGAGAAAGATAGGTGAAAGTTGTGTCGAAGCGATCATACATTTCCGAGTTTCTTGTCTTGAAAAGGACGATCTCGTTATGGGAATCCGGTATGTCTTCCGCATCAATTGAGTTTCCATCAACCTTTACAATTGTTGCTTTCCCAATGAATCTGTCCAGGTCGATCTCATCTGCCTTCATTCCATCCGGGATCATGTGGTATGGTGCGTCAAAATGGGTTCCACTGTGGGTTTCCATCAGGATCCGCATAATATGGACATGGTTCTTCTCATGGGTGTAGTACTCGTACTCTTCATACTTTGCGTCTCCGGGGTAGGTTATAAGATCCCTGTTCAGGGGAAGGCTTATGTCGATCATGATTTAGTATTGCTCTATTGAATCTTTAATATTTCCTTTATTTCTTCTTCTTTCTGGAGACCGCTCTAGACCTAACAACCTCGTGCCCGCAGACAGGGCATAGCCCTATGGGCGTTGTAAAAAACTTCCTACAGCCGGTGCACCTGTAATTCCAGATTACCTGCTGCCTAATTTCTGAGATATCCGCACCCATGAAATCGATAGACAGGAGCGATGCCACATTCTGAATGGCAAAATCGTCCGATATGATCTTCGACTTGGTTTCATAGGCAAGTGCAATAACGTCAATGTCGGTATCGCTTAGCTCGTCCAGGTCACCAGAGATGCGTGCCTTCTCTCTTACAGCTTTGATTGATTCGCGTGAAGGTGACATTACCTTGATCGTTTCATCCATTGCATCGAGCATTGATTTGAGTTTTCCCTTCCTGATCTCTTCGATAACAGAATCCGGGATCAATACATCAGGACCTGCTAAGTTGAATCTCCTCGATATAATGGCCGATGTGTCCAGAACGTAGCTCATTACTGAATTGAAAAGCGGGCGCATAAATTAAGCATTGCGCTCGGCAAAAATTCCAGTGAAAACATAATGAACTATCCTTAGGCTAACTTACTGTCCAAGGATAAAGGATGAATGAAGAATGAAAGACAACTGGGAAAGGCATGAAAAATACTACCCACTCGGACTTGACCAGATTTCAAGAGTCATAGAATCTGTTTTCAAAAACAGTAAGGTAGATTCATTCAATCTTCTGGGCACAGGATTTAGAAATTCCAATTACATGATATTTCTTGAAGATTTTTCTGAGCCTTTGGTTCTTCGCCTCTATAAAGGAGGCAAAGACACCGCCGGGAAGGAAATGAGCATTTCAAGACTAGTAAGAAAGACTGTGCCTACAGCAGATTACATCCATGTCGATACTAGCTCCAGACTTTTGGATATTCCTTGGGCAATCTTGGAGTGGAAACCCGGTACTGCATTGTCAGAGTTGATGAAAATTGGAGACTCCTCCGATATAGCTTCATATGCAAACCCGGTAGGGAGGACTCTGGCAGAGATACACAAGTATAAATTCAGTGAGCATGGATTCTTAGGGCCAAGCCTTGAAGTTGTGACCCCATTCAGACTAGACGAGACGCATTTTCTTCAACTTACCGGGAAATTTTTGAATGAGAGGTGTGGAGAATTTCTGGGACATACGATCAGAGACAGCCTGTGGAAATTCTGCATAAAGAACAGCTACGCATTGATGGAAAACGAAGAGGAACCTGCCCTGGTTCACTCTGACTACAATGGCCTTAATATTCTGATAGAAGGTGACACACCGGATGTATCTGTTTCTGCAGTTCTTGACTGGGAGTTTGCTTTCTCAGGAAGCAGATATGCCGATATTGGGAACTTGCTCCGTTATGAGGAGGAGGGATCTGCCTTTGAGAGGCATTTCATCAAAGGCTACAGGGAGGGAGGATGCTTTCTCGATCCGAACTGGAGAATGCTCGCTAAACTGCAGGATCTAGTGGCATTGTGCGACCTTCTTAACAGGTCCACCACTGAAGCTCCAAGAAGAGTTGAAGATATAAGGTCCCTTATCACCAGGACTTTGACAGAATGAGATCTGTACAAGAGGGGGTGTGCTGTCTGCCTGAGGTTACTGTAGCAGGAAGTCAGAGAAATTTGATCATCGTTATGGCTGCTTCGTGATATCCAAGCGTTTCGTAGAGGTTCCTGGCAACACCATTGTAAGCAAAAACATTCAGTGAGATTTTTGCAGCACCCTTCTCCTTTGCAAACTGATGTATTTTTGCCGTGGTAGACTTTCCGTAACCTTTCCCTCTTTGATCTTCGTTGATGAGTATGTCCCAAAGGTAAGCTTCAGTGGCTCCTCTTTTCCTGATCTCCAACCATAAATTGCCGATTTTCTGGCCTTCGGATACTATGTGCATGAAATAGTGGTTCGGAGTTTTCAGGCCATTAGGGACAAATCTTTTAATCTGTTCTTCTGCTTCTTTAAATGTTACTCTTTCGTCTATTAGTCCCGCCCTTACCATGTCTTTTTTCCAGGAGTTCACAGAATAATTCCAGTATTGCTTAAATTCATCTTCCTTGAATGGCTCAAAATAGACCATGAAAATTTATATCGGGGATAAAGATAAATTTTTAGAATTTCGCATATGAGGTTGCTTTAACAGCTTTTTCCAGTCTTGTTTCAAAAAAATATGAAAGGCGCTGATCGATTCAATCAGCGTTCGTTTATAGGCGTGTATTTCCTGAGCTCAGATTCCCCGATATACCTCGCCTTTGGCCTGAAAAGCCTGTTGTCTGAGAGGTACTCAAGTGCCCTGGATACCCAGCCAGATATTCTTCCTACTGCAAATATCGGTGTGAATATCTCAGGCTCAAAGCCCATGGAATAATAGATCATTCCCGAATAGAAGTCGACATTTGGGAAAATTCCCTTGCTGCCAAGCTTGTTTATCATGACTTCTTCTATCTTCTCTGCTGTATGGAACAGCTCAGGCTTGTTATTCTTCTCAGCAACATATTTCGCATATTCCTTGAGAATTTTGGCCCTGGGGTCATATACCTTGTACACCCTGTGCCCGAATCCCATGATCTTTTCCTTTTTTTCTATCATGTCACCGATTACCTTGTCCGCATTTTCAGGGGTTCCAACCTTTCTGATCAATGCAAGTGCCCTCTCGTTTGCACCTCCGTGAAGCGGTCCCTTAAGGGTTGATACAGCAGAAGTTACAGCAGAATACATGTCGGATAGTGTCGAGATCGTCAGCATGGCTGCAAAGGTTGAGGCGTTCATTCCATGATCTGCATGAAGCATCAGAGCTGTGTCAAGCATCCTGGCTTCAACAGTGTCAGGCTTCCTGCCTGTTGACATATAGAAGAAGTTTGATGAATATGAGAGATCTGGATCCGGCTTAACAAATTCCCTTCCCTGTGTTGCCCTGTTGATCGCAGCCACTATTGTGGGAAGTTTTGCAATGAGATTAACACTTATGTCCTCCTGCTTTTCCAGATCTGGTTCCACACTGCCTGAGTCTTTCCCGCCTATATATGAAACCATAGTTCGAAGGGTAGACATGGGATGCGAGGTTTTTGAGACCTGTGATATAAGGTCGTACTCGTCCTTCTCCAAGTCCATGGACTTCTTCAACCCTGCAACGTACTGATCATACTCATCCTTGGATGGGAGATGGCCCTTCAAAAGCAGGTAAGACACTTCTTCGTAATTTGATTGCTCAGCGAGAACGTTTATGTCATATCCGCGATAAACAAGCTTGCCATTAAGACCGTCGACATAACCAATTTTTGTTTCAGCAGCAATAATTCCCTCCAGGCCTCTTGAAAATTGAGTTTCCTGAATACTTTCGTCAGACATAATAATAACACCTTCGGTATGGTAATGCCAAAATCGTTAATATATATTTATAACGCATCCGCGAAATATAAGGCTTCATTTAAAAAGGATTAATTTCTGGCGAAGTTTCAGAGAGTAATATTTATGGATTGTAATTGCCGGAAAACGATCATTGACGATTGATATTCCGCATGGTTTATGCGCACATTTCACCCGCCACTTGGGAAATAGAGTCTGGAGAAGTTATTCTCCTTCCTTGAGGGATTCCTCCCTCAGAATTCTCTTTATCACCTGGCCTTCCATGTTCTTTGGAAGTTCAGACCTGAATTCATAAATGGTTGGCCTCTTGTACTCTGAAAGCTGTGAGTCGCATAGCTCTCTCAGCTCCTTTTCTGAAATCTTCTCGCCTTCTTTCGCGATAATGTATGCCTTTATGATTTCACCGCGCTTTTCATCCGGAAGCCCTATAACCGCTACTTCGTCCACGCTTGGGTTCTGCTTCAGGACTTCCTCCACTTCCACCGCATAAACCATTGAACTGTCTGACACAATCGCCTCCCTTTTTCTCTGATACAGGAAATAGAAGCCGTCCGAGTCGATGCGTGCCATATCGCCTGTCAGGAACCACCCATCCTTCAGAACCTCCTCTGTCGCTTCTTTGTTCTTCCAATATTCCTTCATCACTTGAGGCCCTCTAATCCAGAGAAGGCCAACTGAACCTTCCGCTGCTTCCTCCCCGGTCTCATCGTCAACTATCCTGGCTTCTGTGTTATTTACCAGCCTTCCTATTGAGCTGTATTTTCTCCTTCTCTTGTCAAGCGGGTTAATGTGCGAGACTCCGGTGACCTCCTTGGTCCCGTATGTTGTTACAATGCTGGACCCTGTGATTTCCTCGAAATGCCTGGCAAACTCCTCAGTTACCGTGTCCCCACCGGCTATGAAGACCTTGACAGTCCCTATCCTGTATTTCAGGAGGTCCTTTCTTTCCAGCAGTTCCTTGAATACAGAGGGGTTCCCTACAAAGTAGTCGCACAGATACTCTGTTATTGAATTCAGAATATCATCTACGTTCCGGTAGTCTTCGATGAGAACTATTGTTGAGCCTGATGAAATTGGTACAAGCAATGCAATCAGAAGGCTGAACATATGGTGGAACGGTACCGCAGCTATCGTAATCGTCCTTCTCTCTATTTTCGGAAACCACTCTGCAAGGTTCTTGATGTTAACGTAAAGATTGTTGTGGGTCAGGCTGGCCGCCTTAGGCGACAGTGATGTGCTTCCCGAGTAGGCAAGCAGAGCAACTTCCGAAGGGGAGTAGTCTTCTTCTGCCCCGTTATCTCCCGTGTATATGAGGTCGGAAAATTTGGCCACACCTTCACTGAGCTCTTCCTGATCGAGGTATTTGAGGCCATGGCGGAATGAACGACGGATGGCAGACCCGAATGAAATGAAGTCCTGCATCCTTGCGACTATTATTATCAAGTCCTCTGATGCCAGGCCCTTAACTTTCTCCAGGTTGGTATCCGTGGTGATCAGGCAGCGCATTCCACTGTGCCTAACAACATTCTCTATTTCTCTCAGGCTGCTCTTTGGATTTATTGGGACGCCCACTGCAGAAATCTTTGAGATTGCATAGAGCGATACAACAAGCGGAGGGGAATTTGGCAAGAGCAACCCCAACCTTGCACCCTTAGGTATGGAGAACCTTGACCGAAGGGATTCAGCGAGTGAGTCAACCATTTTAAGAAGTGCATCGTATGTAAATCTGCGTTTCCAGAATATAAAAGCCGGCATGCTTCTGTTCTTTTCTGCTGTTTCTTTCAGCATTGAGTACAGTGACTTTGTATCTGCAGCGATTCCTGAATCCATAGCTGATTCGCGGGAAGACTGATCCTTTGACTTTTCCGGCACGGATTACGAACTCGCAATGCGATAATAAAGTTTTTCGGGAATGTGAAATTTGATTCGCCATAGGATGGTTCAAGCCCAGTTGGCTGATTCTTTCATGAATCCGGGTACTGCATCAATCATGTCATCGATGCTGTACCAGTACGATTTGGAAGAAAAAGCACGTTCTGCAATTTTCTTGTTTATGTAGGCGCCCATAACGGCCGATCGGAAGGGGTCAATGTTCCTGGAAGCCATTGCAGAAATAAGGCCAGCCAGCAGATCTCCCGTTCCACCCATCGTCATTCTTACGTTACCACCTTCAACGTATATTGTCCTGGAACCGTCTGTAACTATGTCCCTGACCCCTTTCAGCACGATGACCACCGAGTGCTTTTCTGCAAACTTTACTGCATTTTCCTCGTTTGCATCCAAGCCTGTGAGGATCTCGAATTCCCTTCGATGGGGTGTGAATATCATGTTCCTGCCCCTTGTCCATGAAATTTTATCCGACATGAGCTTGATGCCGTCAGCATCCACTATTATCGGCATCTTGGCTTTTCCTAACATCTGCTTTACATCTTTCTGTGCTTCATCCGAAATGCCCAGCCCCGGCCCTATAAGCAGCGCAGTACCTCTAAGGGCGTCCTCTTTCCAATTATTTCCAAGCTTCGCAATATTTCTAACGATTATGAAAGGGCTGTAAGTCGCAATTATTTCATAATTCAGCGGAGTCGTGTAAATCTTGACCAGGTCTATGGCCATGGCATTCGCCCCAAGGGCCGCTATAACTGAGGAGCCGTAGTATTCCCAGCCACCAATTATTGAAAGTGATCCGTTCATGCCTTTGTGTGATGAGGGGTCGGGCCTGGTGTAGTAAACCATGTCTCCCGGACCTGCATATTTCCTCACGGATTCAGGGATGCCTATGTCGCATACAGTTATGTCCCCACTGTTTTCAGGTGCCATTCCTTTTTTAACGTCGGTGAAGGTTACCGTGTAATCCGGCATTACAGATCTTTTTGTCCCAAGGCCGGATGGGACGTCAATAGATACAATCTTTTTTCCTGATTTGTTGATTTGCTCAATAGCTTTGGCATAGGGCTCCCTGGGCTCTCCCGATATCCCTACACCAAACATGCAGTCAAGAATGATGTCTGAGCCTGCAAGCTCCTGCTTGAGCGATCTTATGCCTGAAACCCTGCCCTTGTATCTCTTGATTGCCCACTTTGCCTCGTCCGTCTTTAGCGACCCTTTGCCCTTCACAAGTACTGCTGACACATCATAATCACCTCTGAGGTTTTCGAGTGCTGCTATCCCGTCACCTGCATTATTTCCTGTGCCGCAGACTGCACATATCCTGGACCCTGGGACGAATGTCTTTCTAACAAAGTCGCTCAACTGCCTGGCCGCATTTTCCATGAGCTTAGTCGCGTCCCCGTAGAGATGCATATAGTTGATATCGTCTCTCTTCACATCCAGGTAGTCCATCATCATGATGAAAGTGCCACTGTTTGAAAAAAGGTTGCCGTATGTACAGAGACAATTACTTGATTATCTTTCCAGTCGCAATTTTCCACATGTAAAGGTCGAATATCCCTGGCTCAAGGCTCACCTTTTCTGAAAGGGCCGCAACTATCTTCTCGTTCTTGTAATAGTCCTTCCTCAGAACTGCCTTGGGCACCTGGAACTTATACTCCTCAGACAGCATTCGCATGATGTGCTTGTCGAGTATTGCAAAATTGAAGATTCCGACATTCCTCAGAAAATGTGAGGCCTCTTTGTATCCGATTCCCTTTACGTTCTCAACAAGATATTCCCTGACTTCGTCTCTTTTGTTTGATCTGAGAAGACCGGGCAGTTCATCGATGATCCACCTTGCTTGCACTATAAAATTGCTCCTCACATTGTAGAATCTGTATTTTATCCTCTTGAGTTCCTCACTGAGAAAGTTCTGGTCGTAGGTTATGAATCCTTCCAGCCCAATGAGGTTCTGCGTCCTTATCCCCATTTCAGCCGAGGTGTTGGCTGTCAGCAGGCAGAAGCACAGCTCGCCGAATATCTCTTCCTTTCCCCTTTTCCCCATTTCCTGAAACTCATTTGCCTTAGAGTCGATTATCCTTGAGATATCGGAATTCATTAGCCTTGTAACATCTTCAAGAATGGGCAATTACCTGTTTCACCTCTTTACTATGGTGAGATATTGTTATCGTAAATAATCCTTAAGCTGGATTGGGTGGCCATTCAAAAAAGGTGGAAAACCATGGGGCGTGAATAAAAATATATGGTGAAAAAGAATGTTTGTATTCACTCTTCTTCAGGTTCTGGTATAATGGGCACTTCCGGTGTCTCTGTCCATTTTGACTTGCCGACTTCATTCCAGGTGGATAGCCTCTTTCTCGCGCTGAAGAATATCAGGCCTCCGAAAAGAGACCAGGCTATTATGAACAGAGGAGCATAGTACACTGGAAAGACAAATGGAACAAAGAGACTGTATCCTATCCCTATCGCTGAAATTATGAAAAGTATGGGTCCAATAACATGATAAAGCGGATTCAGTGCCTTTATTTTTGAATAGAATTTTGGAAGTGCGGCTGAACCCATTACATGTGCTACGAGGGCAGATGTACCCGCCAGCAGGAATATGAATATGAACGCATTAAGTGGTCCCATTATAAGTCCCAATACGGTTGAGATGAAAATAGCTGCCACCCCCAGGATAAGTATCGGCCTTGACGGAGTGTTCCTCTTTGGATGCAGAACAGAGAGCCATTCAGGGAGAACTTTGTCCCTGGCCATCGAATGTATAAGGCGAGATGTTGCGTTTATAGGTGCGAGTATTGCTGCAAAAACACTGTTGACAATAAGCAGGCTGATTATGATCAATCCTGCTTCCCCCATATACTGCTGGGCCAGGATAATTCCAGGCACGCCTGAGTTTGCAAATGCACCCATGTTGCTTATTCCCCAACCAACTGTGGCTGCATATGAGAACAGTACAAAGGTGAGTGCATTAACAAGATAGGCCACTATCACTGCTATCTTCACGTTCTTCAATGGAGCTCTTGCTTCTTCCCCTAGATAAACCGCAGAGCTGACCCCGCCCACAGCAGTAAGGGCAAATATTGCTCCCAGGAATATTCCACTGAAACCGTCTGGGGAAAGAACTGGAGAGTATACCGCAAGAGTGTTGGTTGTATGGCTTGACGTTATTATGACTATGCTCAGAATAAGAAGGAATCCTATTTCCAATATTGAAGCAACCAGGCTGAATTTCAGTGAAGGCTTGATTCCGTAATAGGCGAGCGCCGATGCAATTATTATGAATACTATACTCAGAGGAATCCAGAGAATGGTTGGATACCAGGTTATCCCTAGTATTGGCAGTATGCCCGGCAGTACTACACCGAATATAAGTAGTCCGCCTGGTGCTATGAACATCACATAATTGGCGATGTAGTACCATCCGTCGAAAGATCCAAAGGTAGGCGATACGCCTTCGCTTGCAAAATGATAGAATCCACCTGCCCCTACAATCTTCTTTGAGAACTGATACGGTGTGTTTACCCATAACAGAGTTATCAGCAACCCCACAATCATTGACAGAGGGAATGCTGCACCCGCATAAGCAGCTGTTCCCAGCAATGTTCCCAGAGCCGCTCCCATCGGTGCCACACTGGCTATGCTTTGTGCCAGGAGAAAAGGCATGCCAACTGTGGATTTAGTTAGTGACGTGTTAACCATTACCTATTCTACTTCAATTAAATATTTAAGTTTTGTTATTAGGGAATTTTGTTCTCTGAAACACTAATATTGGAGGATCGCAAAGCTTTTACTTACTGCAGAACGTCCTTTTCGATATAGTAACAATAAGATTAGTACAGAGAGGTGCAGGTTCACAAGCTCCTATGCGCAATGCGGCCTATAAAAATGGGAGTTTTTGGACTGTGTAAAGCAATAGCTAATGCTTTATCACGGAGTAAGTATCATCCTGCCATTCACCGAGCCGGAGGAAAGTTTTTCAAGAGCTTCATTCACACTGTCCAGTCCCATTTTTTCAAACTGGATTTTCAGTTTTCCGCTTTCTGCAAGAGATATTACTTCACTCAACTCGAGCATGGTCCCCCAGTTGCTGGTTGTAACTTCGGCTTCATTGACCAACATGTCAGGCACAATCTCCAGTTTCCCCCCATTCAAGCCGACTATTACCATCTTCCCCTGTCTCCCGAGAAGTGAGTAGGCCATATTCATTGTTTCCGAGGACCCGACGAAATCTACCACTCCCTGGCATCCTTCGTCGTTGGTAATATCCTTGATGATCTTCAGCGGGTTGTCGCAAGCGCTGTTTATAATCTCGTCTGCCCCCAGTTTCCTGGCTGCTGCAAGTTTGCTGTCGTCTATGTCAATTGCCACTGTTTTCACCTGAGGCAGCATCAGCTTTGAATATTGCACTGCATACTGCCCTTGCCCGCCTATCCCTATTAACACTACGGTGCTCCCGGGGTAGACATTTGATCTGAGCTTGTTAATAGCCCTGTATGAAGTGAGACCAGCGTCAACTAGAGGCGTCGCGCGGACAGGATCTATCTCGTTAAGGGGAAGCAGATATTTGTAGGTGGGAACCAGCAGATACTCAGCGTAACCGCCATTATGCCCTACTCCAACCCAGTCGTTGACGTTGGAAAGATTGCCTTCACCTTTCCAGCTGAACCGATCACTTCTCCTGTTCCAAGCGCCGTAAACGGCGACTGGAGCGCCCTGTTCGAATCCGGTTACTCTGCTTCCGATATTCTCGACATACCCGGTATTTTCATGGCCCAGAGTGAGTGGGAGGAACGGAAGTGGAAACATTCCTTCGATGAGATGAAGATCACTGTGGCATACACCTGCACCTGCAATCCTTACCAGAACCTGTTCTCCTGACGGTTCTGGTGTATCTACTTCCCTAATCTCCAGAGGTGTTCTATAAGATACAAGTTGCGCAGCTTTCATCTTGTGCCTCCATGTAGTGGGGCAATTGGACTTTCTAATTTTATTTGTGAATCAATATGCTTACCGCTCATCTTTATCACACTGACATAGTGCGCATGACTATAATGAAGCTAATATCTTATCAGATATATACATTTATCATCTACTAAACTGTGGAATAGAAAAATATATATTTCGAAACTTCGTGCCACGCATGGTTACAATGAAAGAAAATAAAGATGGGGCACCATTTCTGCTTAATAAGGAAGATTATGAATTAATTTCTGATATTGCCGAAGCCATTGTTCCATCAGGAGACAACCCGGATGAAGAGCCTGGCTCCAGGGAAGTCGGAACGATAAATTACATAGATTCCGTTCTGCTTGACGCTGAAGATGCAGAGATGAAAATGCTGCGAGATGTTCTTTCCGCGATAAGATCAGAGACAAGGCGTCAAGGGGCTGTGGATTTCAGGGAGCTCTCCGCAGAAAAGAAACATCTTCTGCTTAATGGGCTATTTGACCGCGGAAAGACCAAGGATGCCTATATATTTCTCAGGTCATTGTGCCTTGAAGGCTTCTACTCAGACTACCATGACCCTGATTATAACGGGGTTACTGCCTGGAAACTCCTTGAGTTCGGTGGGCCGAGGATATCTGAATTGGACAAGGACTGGAGCTTTCTAAGAATTTACTCAGATAGTAAGGAAAAGGTGTAGGAGTGTGATGTTGCCTTGAGTTATGATTATGATGTAATTGTTGTTGGATCAGGCGCAGGCGGAGGATCTGTCGCATATAAATTGACAAAGGCAGGGCTAAAAGTTGCGCTCCTTGACACTGGAAGTGCGTACAACAGTGACCAGTTCAACAGATTCGAACTCGATGCCATAAGGAAACTCTGGTGGAAACCACAATGGACAACAAACTTCGAGCTGAATGGGGGCAAAAGTGTTGATGAGATAAATCTCGGTGGAGGGAGAGTAGTTGGCGGAGGCACAACTATATTCACCGCCGTGGCGCACAGGGCTCCAAACGAGAACTTCGACGACTGGTCAAATGCCACGGGATTGAAGAATGAAAATTCCGAGCCTTTTTCATACAGGGATGTCGAGAGTCACTACGATAGAGTCGAAGGTGAGACTGGAGTAAGGAAATACACGGACTGGGACCTTGGAGTGCAGAGGCTCAAGGAAGGGTATTCAAAGCTTGGAATTGAAATCGAGGCAGTGAATGCATACATAGACCAGAATTGTGATCACAATGGCTGCATCTTTGGATGTCCCACGGGGTCAAAGAAAGGAAGCCTTCTTTCATACATCATCCCGGGAATCTATGACGGGCTTACACTATACCAAAACTCCTTTGTTGAAGAGGTTCTTATTCGAAAGAGCAGCTCTGGAAAGCCATTAGAGGCGTATGGCGTAAAATACAGCAACAATGGTGAGATCAAACAGATCACGGCTAAGATCGTTATTGTGAGTGCCGGCGCCCTCCAGACACCGCAGCTACTTCTAAAATCCAAAATAAGGGAGCTGGCGGACTATTCTGGGAGTTCAATGAGGATAGGGGAGAACATGGCAGTAAATACCAATACTTTCGTCTTCGGCAAGTTCAAAGAGACATTGAACAACTGGCTTATTCATCCCTTATCTGCACACGTAACTGAATTCTCGCTCGAAAAGAACGGCGGTTTCATACTTGAAATGTCAGAAATCATGGATGGACCTCTTGGTTTTTCCGAGGTGATTCTGGACAATGATTCAAGGCCAATGATTGGGAAAGAGCTGACCAATGCACTCAAGCATTACAAGAATATGGCAGGGGTCCTTATTGCCATACACGATCACAATGATGGCAGGATATTCATTGATGAAGGCGGGAATGTAAAGTACCACAAACCAGTGACCGGCAGTGACCGGGACAAGTTCTCAAGAGCACGAAAACTTGTGGATGAGGCATTTTACGCAGCAGGTGCTGAAGAGACATACGGCGCAATATACATATCACACCATCCACAGGGAACGTGTGCTGCGGGAGAAGACCGGAACAAATCTGTTGTGGACTCAAACCTTGAATCTCATGACGTGGGCAGGCTCTTTGCCTGTGATGCCAGCGTGTTTCCCTCGATCATAGACGCCAATCCTTCGCTGACTATCTACGCAATGGCAGACATTCTGGCAGATTACCTTGCAAAAAGGTGCGGTTACCTCAAACCGCAGTAGCCTTTCTGCGACAACCGCCTCCTATTCTATGCGTTTTAGCCAGAAACTTCAGGGCAAAAGGACAGCCCTGCCTCTTATTTCTCCCCTAGAGAGTTCGGAAAGTGCCGTTGATGCATCATCAAGGGAGAATGTTCTGGTCTCGATTTTCACCTTACCCTGATAATATAGGGACATGAGGTCTACCAAGTCCCTGTATGTTCCCACGAGGTTTCCCAGCACAGAAAGCTCCATTCCAACGAGTTGAAGGGTCTTGAGGTTGATTTCGCCCCCATAGCCAACTACTGAATATATTCCCCCTCTGCCGATCATGGATAAAGCACTCGCTGGTGTGTTGTTCTCACCCACAAAATCCATTACAATGTCTGCACCTTTTGCGCCTGTCACCTTCAACGCTTCTTTCACGCCACCATCATCGCCTGAAGGGAAAACCCAGTTCGCCCCCAGTTTTTCAGCCATTCCAAGCTTTTGTTCCGATTTGTCAATCCCTATTATGTTTGAATTCGTCATGTTCTTCAGGAGCTGGACCGCAATCTGGCCCAGCGCCCCCAGGCCTATGACTGCTATATATGAATCCGGCCTGGCATAAGGAAGTATTTTCCGTACTGCATGATAAACTGTCACTCCTGCATCTGCTAGTGGTGCGACTTCAACCGGATCAGTGCCTTTCTTGAGCTTGACAACCGATCTTTCCGAAGCCTTCACATACTCCGCGAAGCCTCCATCTGTTCCATCCAGCCCCGGGGATCTGGAATGCACGCAATGCATGTCGTCTCCGTTTCTGCAGGGGAGGCATATTCCACAGCTGATCTGGGGATGCAAAATGACCTGGTCCCCAAGTTCCAGCCCGCTTACTCCGCTGCCCCTGGCATGGACCGTTCCCACATTCTCATGCCCCAATGTGAACGGAAGCCCGGGATTGCCCGTTGCTTCTTTCATCATTCCGCCGATGATGTGGAGATCTGTCCTGCAGACACCCGCTGCCTGTACTTTTACGACTACATCGTCATTCCGTTCCACAGCCGGTTCGGGCACTTCCCTGACGACAACATTCTTACCATAATCTTCCAGCCTGACTGCTCTCAAAATAGCACCCGTGTTAATATATACCACGACGTATATAGAAGTTCTGCAACATCACACCGATTATTTCACAGGCTCCATTTTTCATGTTCTGAAAACTTATTCCGGAATTCCGCCTCATTGGCGGGTTAACATCCACGGATAAATGATAAATACGCTGATGGGGTATATCAATATGGCGTACAGCGTCCCCAGGCCCGTAGCCTCGTTCGTTTTCTCACTTATAGCAGGAATAATCATACTTCTGGTAGGATTCATCATAGCGCTTGCCGGTGCAGTTGTTACACTCCATATAGGAGGAATAGGTGGAATATTCGGTACTTTCGGGGTACTATGGGGAATCATCATAATAATCAGTGCCATAATGATCTACAACAGGCCGCAGCAGCACGCACTCTGGGGAACACTTGTGCTTGTGTTTTCACTCATAAGCATATTCGGTTCACTTGGGGGCTTCTTCATAGGGCTGATACTCGGCCTGGTCGGCGGCGTTCTTGGAATAATATGGTCTCCGGACGGGAACTGACCTGGCAGCAGCTTAAAAATATATTCAGACAGCAAAAAAAGAAAAAAAATTGGTGGGTTTACTTGAAAATCTCGTACATCTTGTGAGCTTTTTCAAGCATTTTTTCTGCGTCCTTCCAGTTTACGTTCTTGAGGAAGGCATCGAGATATGGTGCTCTCTTGGGCCCATAGTCAACGTAGTAGGCATGCTCGTAGACATCCAGCGCCATGATCACTATGGCATTCCAGATTCCGTTTGTGTTGTGGATATCTGCCCCTATGTTCCTGAGCTTACCAGTGTTGAGATCGAAAACGAGGAGAGCCCAGCCCCTGAAAGCAGTTCCGGTTGCCTTGAAATCTTCCACCCAATTCTCATAGGAGCCGAAATCCTTCTCTATCTGCTTCTTAAGTGATTCCGGAACCTGTGTGTGCTCACTGGTAAGGTTTCCGAAGTAGATCTCATGAAGAAGTGCGCCGTCGTAATTGAAGGTCTCTTCAAGCTTAAGTGCCCTGAATTCGCTGTAATTCTGGTTTGCCTTGCTCCTGTCTGCTCCAGGGAGCTTCTCCCAGATTTCGTTCAGCTTCTTAACATAGCCCTTATAGTGTGTCTCAAAATGGTACTCAACCTGCTGGTCAGAAATTCCGTCGAGTCCTTTTGGTTTCAACTTGTCTTTTGCTTGCCAGTCTTCTGCCATTTTTTCACCTGTTAGATTATTAACTTCTGGTTTAAATATTTTGTCAAAATGCGATAAAATCGGGTTCCGTGTGCAATTCAGGCTTTGAAGAAATCTTCCAGCTGGCTGTTGTTGGAAACAGACATTCTCTCAAAGCTTATCCGGAACTCCCTTTTCCTGGAGAGCCATTCCTCGAAGCTTTCGTCATCTATTGTTCTGGTGCGGAGTATCTCCCTATAACAGCCTGAGCAATACATGCCAGAATAAATCAGGGATGTGCAAATTAAGCAGTGGTGTTTGGCTGTCATGTGCAACTCTCATCGGGGCTCTATTAAAACGTTTTTTGGAGCAGACAAGCTGGCTGACACTGTTTTAAATATAACCTGTGACAGCTTTAAAAGGAAGAATATGAATGGGGTTAGCCTCTTTTTTTTAATGTGCATAGAATATTATGAATACGGATTTCATAGATGATTCAGTCGTCTCTGTAGGCTGTATCGACGTCTTCCCCGCCCTTGAAGAACATGGACATTTCCGAGTAAATGTCCTCAAATCCTGTGAGGTCCCTGGATGAGACCGGAAAAAGTCTCGTCAGCATGTCGCTATCCCTGAAAGCATCCAGTATTGACGAGAAGTAGTCCTTCACCATGTCCTGCTTCTCCTCAAGGAATGCGTCCTTAAGCAGTTCGGTGTCAGCTTCCCACCGGATCATGTTCTCTACGTCAGATTCCAGTACCAGATCGGTTTTGTTCAGGACAAAAAGCATTGGTTTGTAGAACCTGCTCATAACAGATGCAAAGAGCATTTTCTGTGATATGTATCCTGATGGTGAGGATGCCAGGACAGAATCTGCCACGAAAGCAAGCATCGCTTTTCCTGATGATAGCTTGTCCACGAGAATTGGCCCCCCATGCCTGAAGGTGAAAAGCTCTATCTGGCCTGGAGTGTCGAATATTACGTAATAATCCTGAAACTGCTCTACTATCGACTCAATCCTTGAAAGGTTCTCGAGAAGCAGATCGGCCGCGACTATCTGCGCCCCATTTGGCCCAAGGTTGTATTCAGACATTATCTGTTCTAGGGAGATCATTTCCCTTATGTCAAATTCAGACTCGTATGGTATGAATTCGGCACCAGGGTCCAGATTGAATACTGCGGCGTCATAGCCGTTCTTTATGAGCCATTCCTTCATAGATGCGCAAAAGGTCGATTTTCCTGTTCCTGCGGGTCCCGTAACAAAAAGTGATCCTATCATTCTTCCTCACCCCAATATGATTCAAGCACAACTTTCTTTTCCTCTTCCTTAACAGCAAATGTACCCTCTATTGTGTTTACGAGGTTTTCAATCCTGACCTGAAGGTACCATGGCAGGGCGAACTCCCTGGAAACTTTTACGGTCGAATTGAGGTACTTGACGATGCTTCCCCTGTGGATGGTCAATATCAGCCCTTCCTTCCCGCACTTCTGGCATTTTCCTGAGAGTGGTATTCTCCTGTACTTTGTGTTGCACTTCGTACACCTGAACTCCTGGGAGAAGAACTTCCGGAAATTTCCGTACATGTCAGGCAGGAAGTGCGATGAAAGCACTCTTGCCGCAACATCGTCGTGATCAACCGCCCGTATTATCCGTGCAAGGGAAAGCTGCGTGTCAATCTTTTCCTCCATCGAGCCAATTGTCTTGTACGATGATACCGGGACCCCTTCACTGATGTCCTTTGTGTCAAAGGTGAATCCTGTACCCAAGTAGGTGTTCTCGGTCTTGATCTTCACCTTGATCGTCTTCATCATATCCTCGAGCTCAGACGCGGGAGTGGATTTCTCCGTGGCTTCATAGAATTCCAGAGGGTATTTCCACAAAGTATCAAGGTTCATGGCTTCCTTGTCAACTTCCTCTGGGTTTATCTTCAGGGAGAGGACGAGTGGTGCGTCCATGAGCCCCCCGGTTGTGGAGGGAAGGTATTCCATTGAGAAGTTAAGCAACCCGTCCATGAGCAGCATAATGCTGTCCTCATCGCCATCACAGTTTCTCCTTTTTGCAGCATGAAAGAACGGGTGTGCATAGCACCCGCTTGCGCCTGAGAATCCGATGATCCTGCCTACAATTCCACCTGAAGTGTGCGGTGCGAGCCCTATTACGAGGTGCCCAATCAGATCTTCCTTAGTTTCGCACTTATAGAATGGTTCAACATTGTAGTACTTCATCAGAAGGTCGTCTATGTATTTTGAAACGTTGAGAAGGTACTCCGCGGAGTCTTTTGGGATTATGATGTCCTGTGTAAAGATCTCGTTGATTTCTTTATCGTCATAACCAAGTGAGATCAGCTTCTCCCTGGATGCTCCAATCTCCTCTGCCCTGAAATGCGTCACGGGGATATCCGTCATATCGTATCTGCAAGTTCCATCCTTGTTCGTGGATACATCATGCAGCGACCTGAACATTCCCTTTTCGAGAGGTTCGGCCACTTTGTTCCGTGACATCAGTTTCTTGACGCCCTTGAATTCCTTCAATTCGTCTGCGTGAAGCCCTGTTGTGTCCTCAGCCCTCTTCAGTATTGCCTTCAGGTTGACTGTCAGCTTTTTGGTGGTCCCTTTCATCAATGTATGGCCACCACATTTTGGGCATACCGGAACAGGGAGTTCACTTCCGCACGTCTGGCATTCCCTTGATGCCACTTCCACCTGATATTCCGGCTTGTTTTTCACTGCGTTAAGAATTGATCTCCTTACGTCGCCCCAGCTTTCAATTGGAAACAGGGAGTGCACTTTGGGCTTCATTTTCCGGTCGCCAGCTTTTTCCGGCCGCCCGAGCCTTGCACCAACCCTCGTTGGTGCCCTTGGTTTTATGATCATTCCGGAAACTCTGTTTATTATATCCATGACTTCTCCAGAAATTTCCATGTCCTCTCCCATTACTGATGAACCTTCCACCCTAAGACCAAGGGTTGCCACCAGCGGATAGTAATCCCGAATAACGACTGTATCATTTTCCTTTCTGTACTGCCTGGCGAGCTTCACCAGTATAGAAGAGAGCTCTTCTGTGTGCCTTATCTCAAGGCCAGAATCAGACACAGATCCTTTTTTAACTTCCTCTCGCAGATGCTTGAACTCCTCGGCAGAAATATCGTGCCAAAGGTAATCATAATCAGGATGCAGGGGCAAGCCGTATTTCCTTGAGATTTCAACCGCCTCAAACTGGTCAGGCGTCACATTATAGTATTTTTCAAGTTCTGGCTTTCCTTTCAGGTATTCCACCCACCATTCAGCCGTGAATGATGATGGGACCAGGTTGTAGTTGTTTTCAATAAAATCCCCGTAGGAGATGAGTATCTCACCGACGTCCGTTATCGTGTCAATCTGGCCAGCGACCTCCTTGGCTCTTTCGACAGTGTCGATCCGCTCAAGTGAGCCGTCCTTCAGGAGTACGGTCGGACCCTCGATCTGATCGCATGGTGTGATGGCTGCCGCCTTTCCCGGGAGCTCGATTTTCAGCTGTGAGCCTATGGCGATGAACCCCCCGAGAACATACATTGTGGCAGGATTCATAGAAGATGCTGCAAGGCCGGATACCCTTGACCGCCCGTATCTCAGCCTGAACCCCCCTGGTCTCCCTGGATGGCTGAACACGGGCCTTCCGGCTACTAGATCATTCAAGAATTTCTCCGATTTCTTGTTGGATGCCTTATTTTCGCTGCCTTCCGATGCTTTTTTTGAGTCGAGGTCCTCAAGGAAATTCCAGTCCGTAAGATTGAGCTGTTTAGTGTGTTTCAGGATTTTCCTGTATTTCTGGATGAGCCCCTCGCCGAGAACAAGGCACATCCCACCCCTTATTCGGTTTGTCTTTACTCTTTCCATGTCCCGGTGTCCTGAAACTTCTTCCTCTTCGCTCCCCTCTCCATCAATGCATATAGGGGAATTCCTGATAATCAGGCGTATCTCTTCGGGTGACGGGAGATATTGCAGGTGCTTTACCCTGTTGTAAGCCTGAATCTCTTCAATGTACCTTTCAATCTCGTCCTCAGTTGGAATGTATTTCTGAATTCCAAGGTCCCTTCTGACTATGTCCGCTATGAGTACGCTCATTGCCTGGGCTGTGCCGCCTGCTCCTCTTATGGGGCCAGCGTACAGTACAGAAACGTAATCAGACCCGTCGTTGTTGTACTCAATAGCGACCTTTGAGATTCCCTCAAGAGGCGCGACAAGGATTCCTTCTGTAAGTATGGCCAGGCCAACCCTCACAGCTTTGTCCAGGGCAAAGATCTTCCCCTTGTCCTGGTACATTTCTGCCACTTTGCGGGATATATCAATTGAAATTTCTTCCCTGGATAGTGTCTGGCTCAATTCCCTTATCTTTCCGGCAACACCGCTTATCCCGATAAGTTCCTCAATTCTGTCAGCCATATCCGTAGCAAGAGGGATCTCCACCCTGTCTACAACATCCTTCCCCTGGGAACGGACCCTGCTTGCGAGATCATAGCATGCCCTGACATCCCGTTCCAGTTCACCCGAATACTTGTCCGTCCTGTCTTTAAGGGTTATCATTTCAGCAGATCTTGCAGAAGCAGCTTGTCCATAAGAGAGGCTTTTATCTGTAACTTTTTCTCAAAATATGCGGTGAGGGCGTCAGTCTCTTTGTTCATTATCTTGTTGAACGTTTCGAAAGGCACCTGAATCCTTATGTCCGCCTCTACTTCTCCCTTGGACACCGGAGAAATCTGGCCTTTGTCGAGTTTGAAGTTGTAGAACTTGTCCTGATCAAACTGAACTAGAACAGTCTTTACGACATCATTCAGCTTTTTCTTGTATTTCTCATCATCAGCTATTCTTTTATTTACTTTTTCAACAAGATTATCAAGCACTTCTTTCACTAATACCACCTATCCTCTTCAGCTTGTACTGCAGGGCGTGCTCTACAAGGTGCGTATGCACCCTTGATGGTGAGAGGGGCCTGGACTTGAATTCGCTATGATACTGGGTTGCTATCGCGTTTTCCCTGTCGTTGAATTCAAGCACCTCCATCCTTATCCCTTCATCATCTACACCGGAGAATACTGCCCCTTTGCTGGTCAACGCATCAATATAATCAGGGTTTACTTCAAATCTGTGCCTGTGTCTTTCCCATATCTCCCGGGACCCATAAATCTTGCTTGCAAGAGTGTTTTCCTTGATTAGTACTTTTTTTGAGCCGAGCCTCATTGTTCCTCCCATGTCTTTTATGCCCTTCTGCTCAGGGAGAATATCTATTACCGGGTTGCCCGTCGCAGGGTCAAATTCCGTGCTGTTTGCATCCTTGTAATTGAGCAGGTTTCTGGCAACCTCAATCACTGCAACCTGAAAACCGAGGCATATTCCAAGGAATGGAATATCATTTTCTCTTGAGTACTTTGCTGCCTTTATCTTGCCCTCAACTCCCCTGTAGCCGAAGCCTCCCGGGATCAGGATTCCATCCACATCCTTGAGCAGTTCATCACTCTCAATAAGGGTGTCCGAATCGACCCATTTAATGTCAACAGCGATTCCATTGTTCCCTGTAACGTGTGAAAATGCTTCTTTATGGCTTATATATGCGTCCTGAAGCTCGGTGTATTTTCCCACTGTTGCAATTGTTACCCTTTCCGAAGGGTTCCTGATATTATACTTGTAATCTTTCCACACTTCCCTGAAACTGTGGCCCTTCAATGAAAAATGGTCAATAACATATCTCAGGATTCCCTGGGACTGCATCAGTTCTGGAAGAAGATAAACGTTTGCTACATCAACTACACTTACGATGCCTTCCTCTGGAACGTCTGTGAAAAGTGATAGCCTTCTCTTGGTATCTGGTGTGAGGGGCGATTTTGATCTGCAGAAAAGTATGTCCGGTTGAATACCGATCTCTCTCAGTTCCTTTACACTGTGCTGAGTGGGCTTTGTTTTCTGTTCCCCTGCTGCGCCCATCTCAGGCACAAGGGTAACGTGGCCGAACAGAACTGATCTGTCCCCTTCCTCCCTTTTCAGCTGCCTTAGGGCTTCCAGGAAAGGCATAGACTCTATGTCTCCCACTGTTCCTCCAACTTCAATAAGAACTATATCTGCCCCGCTCTTGTTGGCAACATCCCTGATTCTTCTCTTTATCTCGTTGGTAATATGCGGTATAATCTGAACAGTGCTTCCAAGATACTCGCCCCTTCTTTCCTTTTCAATGACTTCCCTGTACACTTTGCCGGTAGTTATGTTGCTGTTTCCGGTCAAATCAACATCCAGAAACCTCTCATAGTTTCCAAGGTCCAGATCAACTTCACTTCCATCGTCCAGCACGAATACCTCTCCGTGCTGGTATGGATTCATCGTCCCGGCATCGTAGTTTATGTAGGGATCAATTTTCATTGCAGTGACTTTAAGGCCGCTGTTTTTCAAAAGGTGTGATAAGCTTGATGTTATAGTTCCCTTCCCCAGGCCTGACAATACTCCGCCTGTTATCACAACATAATGCATTATTCTATAACAAAAGTCATTTTATTTTACTTTCGGTCAGGTTGTCTGACAGCCTGTTCAGCAACGTACTGATATTAATCCCAAGAACATGTTGTGATGATATAATTTGATTCCAAGACCCCGAAAGGTTTACTTCGTCTACATGGGACAGGACGATCCCAAGAAATCCACCATGAAAAAGCTGGAGAGGTTCAACCTGGCGGAACGTGTAAACTTGAGGAGGTGCAAGAGTTCACTTATGCTTACTCCATTTGCCGACAGGTACCTTCTCAGAGATGACGTGAAGCTGTACAGGAGAAAGGGGATCTGCATCATAGAAGGTTCCTGGAACAGGATTGACTCGGTTAAGGACATAAGGGGGCAGGAGGAAAGGCTCCTTCCTGTGTTAGTACCTGCAAATCCCGTCAACTATGGAAAGCCCGGCAAACTCAGCTCTTCGGAGGCAGTATCGTCTGCATTGTTCATAATGGGGCTTGTGGACGAGGCAAGCGAAATAATGTCCAAGTTCAAATGGGGGCCAACGTTTCTTGAAATGAACCTGAATCTTCTGAACGATTATTCAGAATGCAGGACACAGAAGGATGTTGAAGAAGTTCAGGATTCATATTTCTGAATTATCGCCTTTTCCCAGTGTTCACCGTCCAATCTGTAATAGCCTTTGCAGTATTGTTCATAAATCAATCCGATACCTCTCCTGAAGTCCTCTGGAATCTGGAGCAAAGGTTCCGACTCACCGGGAAGAATATGAATGCCCCGGACGTGATCTGCATTTCCCTTATCAGGGTGTCCCCAGAGAACGTTCTTCAGGTAACTGAGTTCATCCGGATCCAGCCTCATCCTCGACTCGTTCACGTTCCTTTCAAGGTCAGAGATTGAGGTTCTGTCATACAGAATTTCCTCCGGACTGCCGCCAGCTGCAAGTACGAACATTGCCACTCCGAGGCATTTTGTGCAGGAGCCGCATGGCCTTATTGCCCCTTCCTCGTACCTGCACGAGTGGCAGGATCTTTGCTGTAGGAAGAGGTTCCGGTACCTTTTCACAAGTATGTCCTCGACCACTGTTCCCGATATGGGATACACAGCGGACCATAACCTTGTGGATATTCCTTTTCCCTGGAAATACCCGGTCATCATCTCCATGAAGTCGCTGCTCTGGTCAAACACACCGAAATAATGCCTGATTCCCCTGTACAAAGGCATGTCCTTGGGATCGTCAAACTCGTTCCCCATCAGGATATTTCCAATATTGTGCTTTCTGACAAGAGGAATTGCAGCAAATATGTATACCGGAAAGATGAAAAGCTGCACCGGGTAGGTGTCGGCCCTTTTTTTCACAGTCTCCATGTTCAGAACAGGCAGCCTCTCCAGCATGAATCTGTAGAACCTGTCTACATTTGACCAGACCTTCGAAACGCCCTTATAATTTGCCCTGAAATAGTCATACGAAGTCTTTGCCGCTCTCCAGTGCCCTCCGGATTCGTTGAAGAAATATGCATGCGTCCTGGGATTCAGATCCTTCATCATTCCAAATGTCAGGAGGCTCTCTTTTCCGCCTGAAGATAGTATGAGCGCAGAGCTCGAATGCGATATTACAGCACAAGTGTCTTCGAACGTTGAAGTGGTGACCAGCTCAGTCCTGCCGTCAGCATTTTCTTCGGTTATTTCCTTTTTGGAAGGAATTGCCTCCTGAAGGAAGAATTCGTATCTTCTCCTGCATATCTTGTTTACAAACACTTCCCTGGCATTGATCTTCAGAAATTTTTCCAGTAGTATTCTGTCCTGTCCAGATACCGGATAATCAAGGATCAGTTTCTCAGAAAAATATGTAAAATTGATCAGGGGCATTGTAAGCATCAGTCCCGCTGTGTTGAGGTCTGCCTCTATTTCCTCGGAATACGAGAAAATGAGCCTGAAATTCTCTTCCATCCCGTCCTTGTGGGATATAGAAACTCTGCCCGATATCTGCTTTTTCCTTATCCGTATGTCTCCAACCGAGAATGATCTGAATGCGGCAACTCTGCTCATGTATGTGTTTTTCAAGATAATCACAGGTTCATTACTGAGATTTCCCTGGTAACGTTCAGGAGTTTCCCAAGAGGGTCAAACACTGGAATGCCGAACCTTCTTTCAAGAGCATTTCTCTCCTTGATGACTTCATGCCGCGTCATGTTCTCAGTATTGAGCGCAATAGCAATGACCCGCCTGTCCGAGAGCTCTTCCAGTATTCTGACGTACTTTCCTAAATCGGGTATCCTGTATTTTCCAAAACCGTCGAAGTATTTCCTTGCGGGGGCATGCTGAAGGATTATCCCGTCCGGCCTGCAAGCCCCGATTATCTCGAAGCTGCCCGGATACGCAGGATGAAGAACTGAACCCTGCCCCTCGATGAATATGTACTCAGGCTTCTCGTTAACCCACGCTTGGTAAGTGATTTCTTCCAGAGCCCCCGGAACGAAGTCATTGATCATTGAATCGACTACCACGGTATACTTGAATCCCTGCATCCATGAAGTCTGGCCTGTCCCAACCATAACAGATTTGTGTCCTGCCATGTTCATCTCCCTCGTGAGAAAAACAGAGGTCGTCCTCTTGCCTATGGCACTGTCTGTTCCAAGAATAGCAATTTTCTTGGCCCTGACCTCCTCGATCTTTCCTGTAAAAGGTATCTTCAGGTCCCTGAACAACCTCCTTACGTCTGTGATTCTTGAGCCGGAGCTTAAAGCCAGCTCTGAAAATTCCTGATCATCCCCTATGAACTCGTGAAGGCCGCTGACAACATTCATACCTCTCTTGAGGGCATCGGAGATAAACTGCCTGTAAGTTTCCGGGATGAAACCCCCATCCGTGGCCACACCTATGACAAGCGTGTCCGCACCGAGCAACAGCCCCTGTTCAACTCCAGATACCACTGGAATCCCACTTGTTTTTCCGGACAGGATCATTCCCGCATCCTTCCCTTCAAATCTTGAATCTATGACCGCTTTGATCCGGAATCTTGTGCTGTATCTGACGAGCCCGTTGGCAGTCTTTCCATAAGTTGTTCCAAATACTCCTTCTGCTAGAACTACCGCGTTGTCCATATCTGATTCCTCCCGGTGAGTACAACCACGATCTCGCTTCCTCTGCAGCAATTTCCCAGCCTGCTGTGGGCTGCCGCAATTGTTGATGCAGAGGCTGGAAGAACTGACAGGCTTTCGAGATCTTCTGCTATTCTTGAATAACGCACCATGTCAAAATCACTCACATAAAAGGCCATTCCCCTGCTTTCATATATGGCATCAAGCGCATTCTGCCCGTCTATTGCCCTGTATGCAATCAGTGGCTCATTTACAGCGGTCTCATGAATAGTTTCCGGGTTGAGATCAATAACCTTTCTGGAACCCCGGTTCCATGAATCAACTACAGGATTTCCGTTGGACGTGCTTGATGCCACCATTCTGGGCAAATCGCTTATTGCACCGTCACGCTTCATGCGCCTGAAACCTGAGAATATTCCAGACAATGTGGTGCCGTTTCCCACGGGTACAGCCACAAATTCAGGCGGGTGGCCGAGCTGCTCCACGATCTCATAGGCGATTGTCTCGTAACCGGAAATATCAGCCGACGCGTTTGGAGATCCGGGATTGGAGTCGTACCAAGCTTCAGCTCCTGCCAACCGGGACATGTATTCAACGGCCTCTTCGTATCTGCCCGGTATCGTCAGAATCTCTGAGCCATTCCGCCTGATCTCATCCAGCCTTGAGTTAGAATATCCTTCAGGTATACCCACTACACTCCTGACACCATTCAAGCTAGCGTAGTGAGATATTGATGCCCCATAATTGCCGCACGTCGCAACCGAGACGGTATCAAAACCCCCTTCTATGGCATTCCTTACATGAAGCCGTGAAATCCTGTCTTTCTGTGTTCCAGTTGTGTTAGCTCCCTCGAATTTTACAAAAAGATTGTCCAAATTGAGCTGTTTTCCTAGCCTGGTAGCCTTGAAAAAAGGCGTACCGCCGGGGGGTTCTTCTTCACTTACAACTTCTTCCATCTGTTTCCACCAGATCTGTTCTGGTTAATTGGAAGTTAGAGTCATTGAGTATTTAAACATTAATGCTCAAAATCGACTTCCATAACAGTCAGAAGAACCATTGTAAT
>OBLK01000029.1_pt1 | contig 70170 bp, 72 predicted proteins | sample 1518871 | NCBI WGS metagenome assembly OBLK01 (sample SAMEA2464837, study PRJEB22497) | soil metagenome | biome: Grassland; feature: Farmland; material: Clay | place: Australia | collected 2013-02-01 | depth 0.8 m
GTGTAATAATGGCTCTTTCGGCACTCTACGTTATAATTGGACTAGTTGTGGCATGGATTGTGATTTCCATCCCACTGTATCTGGCAGCTAAGGTAGTTGCTGGAAGGCGTGCAACATTCGGAAAGGCGCTCCTCGCATCCCTCATTGGCCCGGTGGTTGAGTATTTGTTCCTTTTTGTGTTCATACTTTTCCTGACGCCGTTTATAGGTGTTGCTGCCATCCCGATTGCACTGATACTGGCAATAATAATCCTGATATACGTATACGCATCGATATTCAGCACCTCATGGCTTGGCGGGCTGGGGATTGCTATCATTTCCTTCATCATAAGCTTCATTATAATCGGGATATTCTCGGCGTTTTTCACGTTCCTGCCACTCGGAACTTCAATCTTTCATGGTGGTCCGAGGTCCGGACTCCCGTAATTTTTCCCTTTAAACCCGTTATTGTTTCTAGCGTTCCTTAAGTATATCTGAACAAAAAGGTTAAATAATGAACTATTGTTATATTTCTGGTGATAATATGCAATTAAACGGAGAAGAAGATTTCTATTCACAGGCTTACAAGTTTGTCAAAAGGCACAACGCCACCAATAATGAATTCATTGACAGGTTTTCCAGGGGAGACATTTCGGACGGAGAATTCCGTCGTTTCTCGGTTGAATTCTATCATTTTACAAGAGAGTGGCCCTCGATTTTGTCTACGCTGCTTGTGAACACCCCCGACGAGAACGATGCAGCCAACCTTACTACGATCCTTGTATCCGAACTTGGCGATGACGACCCCGGCCAGAGACACGAGCTTCTATACAGAAAGTATCTCAGAAGCATAGGGCTTGACCCGGCTGAAATAGTAATGAAGAAGCAGCTCAACACAACTAAGTCCTGGCTTGACGGAATGAGAAAATACTTCGCGGGCGACCATTTTGAAGCTCTAGGGGCAGAATTCGGGCTTGAAAACATGGCAATTCCAATGTGGGACAAGTTGCTCGCCGGTTTTGAGAAATGGAAAGCATCCCATCCTGACTATTCGGGAATGGACCTTGAATATTTCACATTCCACAGGGCACTTGAGGAGAAGCATGAAGAAGCAATGGAGGATGTGCTCGGGAAGCACAAGGATGATGGGTCAGCCAGGGAAAAATTCATCACTGGTGCCAGAGGAATTTTAGATCTAGAGGAGAAGTTCTGGATCGGGCTAGGAAATAACCAGTGATCCGGCCTCAACCCTGCCCTCCTATGCAGGAGCAGTTTCCCTTGCGGCATTTTCCTCCATTTTTTGAAGTATGATATCCGTATCTTTGAGGATATGGCCTGTCAGTACGCACGCAACCACATCATTCCTGTCAATTACCCCCTGATTCCTCAGTTTTTTCACTCCAGCAACAGAAGCCGCAGAGGCCGGCTCACAGCCTATGCCGGATAAATCGATCATGCGCTTGGAATCGTATATTTCCTCATCAGAAACTGACACAGCAATTCCGTTGGTGTATTCCAGCGATTTTTTGGCTTTCCTCCAGTTTACAGGGTTCCCTATTCGAATTGCCGAGGCCATAGTCTGCGGGTCATCTTCAGGAACGAGGGGATCGCTGCCCCCTTCTGACATGTATCTGTAGAACGGGCTTGCGCCTTCTGCCTGCACCGCAATAATCCGTGGGATGTCGTAAAGGACTCCCCAATCCTTCATCTCCTTGATGGCCTTTCCAAACGCGCTGGTATTCCCCAGATTTCCTGCGGGGACAGCGATGTAATCGACGGTGATAAGTTCCTCTATAAGCTCAAAGATGATGGTTTTCTGCCCTTCAACTCTCCACGGGTTGATAGAGTTTAAGGGGTAGGGCTTATCGTATGCGCCGACAGAATCTATTACTTTCCTCATCGCTCCATCGAAATTACCATCGAAAGTCTCGATGTTTGCGCCATAGGCAACTGCCTGTGCAAGCTTTGATTTTGTAATCCTTCCCGATGGGATAACCACGGTCATTCCTATACCTGCGAATGAAGTATAAGCCGCTGCAGACGAAGAGGTATTGCCGGTTGAGGCACAAATTGCGTGATTGAGGCCAAGCCTTTTTGCTTCGGATACAGCCACCGTCATGCCCCGATCCTTGAAGCTACCTGTGGGATTCCTCCCCTCGTGTTTTAGGTGGAGGTTGTTCACTCCTGAATATGCTGACAGTTTGTCATTTTCGTAAATTGTGGTGGCACCTTCACCAAGGGTCACGATGAATTCTTCAGGCAGAGTGGGGTGTATCATCTCCTTGTACCTCCAAACACCTTTTGTAGAGTATACCTCCCACTCCACATCCTGGTGATTCACCTCCAGGGGAGACTTGCATTTATCGCACCTATAATCTGTCCTGTTTATGTGATAATATTCCCCGCATTCAATGCATCTGAGATTTGTAATCATCCAATCACCAACGATCCTGTATCAGAGGACTTCGTGATGACAGCAGTCGATTCCAGCCCGTTGTCAAGAAACGCCTCTGACATGGCCGCTGATACATCCTCCAACATTTCCTCTGGAGCTATGGCAAACACTGAAGGGCCGGAGCCACTTATTGACACCCCATAAGCACCACGCTTAAGGGCAGACTGCTTCACCTCGGTGTATCCGCTGATCAGACTTGCTCTCCTCTTTTCCACAACATTGTCAGAGTTTACAAATCTTCCTATCAACCTCGCATCACCTTTCAGAAATGCGTGAAGAAGCAGAGTTGAAGATGAGATGTGGTTTCTCATCTCGGAGAATGGCATACAGTCTCCCAGCACCTTTCTGGAATCCGACGTTTTAAGTTCCACTGATGGAGTAGCTACGGCAATGGGGAGGTCTCCTGCTGGCACCTTTAGAAACTGGTGCCCATCGTTCACGACTAAACCGCCTAAGATTGAAGCTGATACATTATCATGATGAACAGTTCCGGAAGATACAGTCTCACCGTATGAGGCGTACTGGATCAATGCATCCGAATCAACCTTGCAGTAGATAGAGTCTAAAGCATAAAGGGCTCCAGCAGCTGAAGCAGCGGAACTTCCCAATCCACCGCCCGGGCGAATGCCTTTGTCTATTTCTATGACGAATTCCCCGGCAATTCCGAAGTCCTTCAGGTACTTCAGGGCCGCGATTCCGGCAGTATTGTCTTGAGGCTCAGTTGGAACTTTGTATTTTCCCTTAGAAATGAGTTCAAGTGATAGTCTCTCAGAGGGTCTTGTTGTAACTGTTACTGTCTCATACGGCTCTTGCAGCGCTAGGGCAAACACGTCAAATCCCGGACCAAGGTTCGCAATGGTCGCCGGTACCCTGACAGACAGTTTCATGGTACCTGTGAAATGTTTCTTAACATAACATTTTACTAGGCAATTCCGAATAAATGACAAACATACTGCTCATTATCTGGTATATATCCGGGAAGAATTTGCAATCATGTTATTGCGTTAGACGTGAATAAAAAGAAAAATGGTTTGGGAAATCAGGATCTGACTTCTTCTGATATGCCCTCAAGGATTTCCTTGTTGAATGAAGCCTCTTCAGGCACAGATGAAGGGTCAACTCTTGTTTCGGACCCTACAGACCTGAAATATGTGTTCAGGAAGGCAGATATCTTCTCAGAATCCACAACTCCCAGCAGGCCGACTCTTACCATCTTGTCAGCAAAAGATTTCATTCCCTTGGATACCTGGATTCCAGCAGCCTTCATGTCACCCTGCACCTTCTTGACTGGAACAGGTGGTTCGAACGCGAGAACTGTGTTGGAATAGTTAGCTGGAGTTCCATACATCCTGGAGCCGGTGCTTATGATCTGTTCCCTTACAAACTCTGCCGCAGCACTGTGCCTCTTCCACCTGTTCTCAATCCCCTCGCGCTCCAGTATCTTCAATGCGGTGTAGAGTGCATTAAAGCTTCCGGTTGACGGGGTGTATGGAGTTTCATCCTTATCCAGAAATTTCAGCGATACAGAAAGGTCCATGTACTTTGGAACATCGGCACTTTCAAGGACATAGCCAAGGCCTTCTTCGCTGATTGAAACCATGCCCAGGCCCGGCACCGATGCCAGACCTTTCTGGCTGCATGATGCAATTGCATCAATGCCCCAGCTGTTCGCCTTCACCTCAAGGCTACCAAAGCCGGAAACAGAGTCAACCAGAACTTTCATTCCAAGGTTCTTGGCTTCGCGGGCCGCTTCCCTTAGATTATAAATTGATGTCCCGTTCCCTGTTTCGTTGTGAATAAGGCACACAGTTTTGATCTCTTTGTTCTTGGATATGTAATCTGCAATTTCTCCCGGCTCTAAAGTGTCTGAATAGGATTTCTCCATTACTTTTACATTGCACCCATGCCGGTTCAGGCTCTCCACAAGCCTTCCACCGAATTCACCGAATGTAACTGCGAGGACACCCTCGTTTCTGGAAGTCATTGAATATAACATTGATTCAACTGCTGTAGTGCCCGATCCTGTTGTAATCACACTGGCGGAGGAGTCGGCAAATCTGTTCAGAAGATCCGAGCTTGAGCGCACAATATCCCTGAACTCGTCGGATCTGTGGTTCTGTACATAGGCTGAAGCTTTCAGGACTTCATCGGGAACGTCAACCGGACCCGGAAGGAGAAGCATTACAGTTCCCCCCTTACAGCTTTTGCTACGTTTTCCACAGTTGCAAGTGCTACCCTTTTCTGTGCTTCTCTAGTCTGCGCCCCGATGTGAGGGGTTACAATCACATTTTCCATGTTTATCAACTCCTTTTCCCACTCTTCCTTTGGAGGCTCATTCCACATTACATCCGCCGCATATCCACCGATTCTTCCCGCCTTGAGGGCTTCCAGAAGTGCAACACCGTCCATAGCCTCGGCACGGCTGGTGTTTATGATATATGCGCCTTCTTTTACTCTTGAGAACTGCTCCTTTGCCATAAGGCTCTTGGAACTCCCGTTCAGGGTTACACATGTAAATATAAAGTCCGAACTCGAAAGGAGGTCATCCAATTCAACGTAACGGCCGCCTATGGTCTTTATCAGTTCGTCATTATGCACTATGTCATATGCCACAATATTGGCTCCGAGAGATGAAAGGACTCTTGCTGTCTCATAGCCTATCCTTCCAAACCCGATAACACCGCAAGTTGACCCGGAGAGTTCCTTGCCTTTCTGTTTCTTGTATTCTCCTTCCCTGATTTTACGGTTCAAAGCAGAAATTCTTCTGGCGAGGTCTATCGCGAGAACAAGGTTGAGCTCAACAACAGACTCAGTTGATGAGCCGGCTGCCGTAATAATCTTCACTCCCTTTGAGTTTGCACTTTCGGAGTCTATATTATCAATGCCAATTCCTGCACGCGCTATAATTTTAAGGTTTTTTGCAGCATCCATGACATCGGAATCCACCTTTGTCCTGCTTCTTACTACTATGATCTGATAGTCGCTTATATTCTCCACAAGCTCAGACTTTGTGATCTCAGGTTTATAATCTACGTTATAACCTTCATTTTTAAGCCCGTCGAGGAGTTCCTGAGCAACACTGTCACAAACAAGAACTCGTATATGAGTATCATTAACTAGCTCGGTCACAGCACCGAATTGTGTCTATTTTATTTAAGTTCTCCGACATGGATTTGTTACATCTGCGAGAATGGCTGTCTGAGGAAATACCGCCTTGCGTGAGTCAATATATCACGCAAGACTATATTACAGGGGCCGCCCTGTAAAAAACAGCACAATAGGGCAGGTTTGCCCTGACGATATGACAAGAAATCCTGCAAAACTGTTAAGTTCTAACTGCTGATCCCACGAACGGCAACAAGCATTAAAATACTGGTTAAGATAAAATGATTTGCAGATCTGTGAATTCTTTGGGAAAAGTGAATTGCAAAGCGGTACTTGGCCATGGTTGCTTATCCAAGGTTGTGCAAAATGATGAGATGTAAGCTGTTTAGGTATGTTCTACATATGAAGGAGTGTTTCTGATATGTGCCCGGAAGTACGCCCATTCAAGCCATTGAAGTTTAAAGATAATAGGACAAGCTCCCTGTCTCCACCGTTTGATACTATTTCCGGAGAGCAGGAGATGCGGTTGAAGTCCAACCCTTATAACATAACACACCTGACCCTGCCTGACGAGGGTGGGCCTGAGGGAGCAAGAAATAAGCTCGATCAGTGGCTGGAAAGTAATGTTCTGGTACCCGAAGACCAGGATTCCGTTATCGTTGTCAAGCAGAAATTCAGCTTTGAGAATAACGAAATGACTAGACTTGGGATAATATCACTCGTAAGAATAAATCCTGATGACGGATCCATAAAGCCCCATGAGAAGACATTTGAAAGTTCTGTAAATGGCAGGGTCTCAATAATGTCAAGGCTTCGGTCACAGCTCGAACCCATATTCCTCACAGTGGATTGTGATACAATGGAACCAATCCTGGAGGACGCCATTGATGGACAGCAACCGGACCTTACGTACAGTGACGATGAAGGAACTGTGCATAACATTTACACAGTGAGGGACCAATCCAGAATAGCGAAGCTTCAGTCGGCCCTTTCCAGCAAAACCTTTCTCGTCGCTGACGGACACCACAGGCTGGAAGCCACCAGAAGGCTCTCCAGCGAGAGTGAGGGTGGCCAGAGAGAATTCTGGAATTATGTAATGGCATACATCACCCCGATCAAGGAGCAAGGGCTGGTTATAGCTGGTATTCACAGGCTTGTGAAAAAGAGCATGAAGCTGGGCCAGTTTGCCGTGGAGGCTTCTAAATTCTTTGAATTAAATGAGACTTCTTATCCGAAGGATTCCAAACACATGGTTGTTTATGACGGAAAATATACGGAGCTTGTCCCCAAAGAGGAGGAGATAAGAAATGAGTTGGGCATCAGCGGAGAAGAACCACTCGTTCATGCAGAGATGCTAAATGACATTTTTTTCGCCAGGACACTGAACCTGTCTCCACATGACCTAGAATACAGCGTGTCGTATATCCACGATGTCGAAGAGGCCAGAAAAGAGGTTGACAGCGGTAAGGCGGGAATGGTTGTCATAATGCCAAAATGGAGTAAAGAGGAGTTTCTAAGAGCCATATCCAACGGAAAACATCTTCCTCAGAAATCGACTTACTTCTTCCCAAAGGTACTCTCAGGGATAGCTATAAACGCATACCTCGGAGAATGAAACTCTTAACCTTTTCCATCCATTTTTCCCAATCATTTGGGAATTGAGATTCAGTGAGCCTGTATGTGCCACAGTAGTTCACCTGACCTCTGACAGGTGGACCGGCATCTGTGCGATAACATTGAAAGGTCATATACCTACAACCGATTAACCAAGCATCGATGGTATCCGAAATACTCGTAGCAAGACACGGAGAAACTGATTGGAACTTTAATGGAAAATGGCAGGGGCATACCGACCGTCCACTCAACGAAAGAGGGCTGGAACAGGCGAGGGTTCTTGCTACCAAGCTCTCCTCAATCAGGATAGATTCGATATACGCAAGTGATCTTGCACGTGCAAGAACAACAGCAGAGATCATTGCCAGTGCTGTTGGCGTGAGTAATGTGGAAATAGACGCCCGGCTTCGGGAGAGGAATCTGGGGTCATTTGAAGGATTGTCGAGTGACGAGATATGTGCAATCCTGGGTATTCCGAGGCACAAACTTACAATAAAGGAGATAGGGGCCAATGAAACCATAGAGAAATGGGGAAGTTTCGCCAATCGTATCAGGAGTGCTGTTGATGACATAAGAGCAAGAAACAGTGACAAAAGGGTCCTGATTGTAGCACATGGCGGAGTCATGGCTGCCCTGTCCATGATCATACTGAATGATTTTGAAACACCGAGAAAGTTCACGAACGGAGAAATAATCAGGCTGTCATTCGAGGACGAGTGGTCCATTCAGTTTAGCGGCTCTCAGTAAAACTTGCCATAACTCAGCGCCAGCGGAAGGCTAATTTATTATTCCTGTCCAGCATCTAACTTTATGCAGTGGAAGAGAGACGGGAACGATTTCATCGTCAAGGTGGAGAGAGGAGAGGATGTGAAGGGTTCCATAATGGATGTGGTGCAGAAAAATAATGTTAAGGCCGGCTCAATCCTGTGGGCGGTAGGCATGATCCAGGACCTTGAAATAGGCTACTTCAATGGAAAGGAGTATGAAAAGGAAAAATATGAGGGGCCACTGGAAGTTGTCTCTTTTCATGGTTCGATAGCAGAGAACGACCCCCGTATGCATATACATGTTTCCGTTGCTGACAGAAGCCACGGTGTAGTAGGAGGCCATCTCTTTGAAGGTGTGGCGAACCCGCTTCTTGAAGTCCACATTCAAAAACTTGAGAATATTACTTTGAAGAGGAAGTACAGTGAGTCTTCCACCCTGAAGGAACTTGAAGTCAGCTGATGGGGCTGTATATCGAAGAGATAACCTGATCCACAATCCCCTTATCCAGGGAGAGGCGGTTCAGTTCATGCCTCATTTGCTCCAGCCCAAAACCATGCTCAGAGAGTGTTTCGGTAACACCCAGCTTGCGAATCAGGCCCTGCACAAGCTCATAACTCTTCCCTGAAAGTTCTGAAGTGTTGTCTCCCCTGAACCCAAGCCTGTTTGCAAGGTCTGACAGGCTTTTCTTCTTCCTTTCCATGCAATAGTAGGCAGTGAGGGGGAGAACCACAGCAGCGATAAGTTCATCTGGCATGTCCATGGATTTCTTCAGGCTGTTCCTGATAGGTGTCATTGGATCCCTGCTGACGGAGTACCCGTCCTCTTTTGAGTACCATGATGACAGGAAGCTTTCCATCCTTGATTCCATGCTCTGTCCGGGAAGATTTATTATAAGCCTTTCAAGGGATGAAAGAAGCAGGTCCTCAACCTCAGTGCTTATGTCGTCCCTCATCAGGTTTGAGAATGTGTAGTCCATGACGCTCAGGCCTGATGAGTACCAGATGGAAGCGTCTGTTTCGACGCTTGATTGCGGGTCAAGAATCACGGTTTCGGGAATGAGCGATGCCTCAGAAACATGGTTGATTTCATCGCCAATCCTGTACTCGGCCCAATCTGAGAATGAAGAGACCGTCAGAGTTGTAGGGATTGCCATATGGTGCGCTCCGTGTGCATAATAATATTTCAGGAGCTTTGATGACCATATGACACTGGCATCGCCGACGGAGATTATGGAGTCGCATTCTTTGTTCCTGTACGCCTCGGTAAGATGCTCCACTTCCGGGAGCGGGGGGCCGTATGTTATCTCCCTGAATTCAGAATACCCATTTTCCAGCTCTTCGGTAAGTTTCCTGTAGAAGTTTGTGGACGAGTATCCTGTAGTGGAGACGATGAGAGGGTTACTGCTCCCCTTCTCCTTGATATATTCTGCTGCTGATTTGACTGTGTCGATGCCGTAAATGAGCTTTCTGCCATTGGACTGGACTGGCATGCTTCTACTGATACCAGGAAGACATATACTTCTTGTCCTCTATTTCCGATCCTTCCCTGGTGACTTTCAGTGGTTTGTAAGCTTCTACCATGACGGCTATTTCGTCTGTCTCCTCCTTCCCTATGGAAGCGTCGACGGCTCCCGGCTGAGGACCATGAATGAGCCCCCTTACGTGCAGGGTCATGGAACCGGGGCCTATGCCCTTCCTGCTCATGAAGTTTCCAGATGAATAGAATAGAACTTCATCTGTGTCGATGTTGCTATGATAGTATGAGATAGGTATGGAATGGGGGTGAAAATCGAATTTTCTTGGGAGGAATGTACCGACCATGAAAGAGGGCCCGCTGAAGGTCTCATGGACGGGTGGAGGCTGATGCAGTTTCCCAACGATAGGGGCCATAAGGCTCACGTTTATTGTGAACGGGTACAGATAGCCATCCCAGCCAACAACGTCCAAGGGGTTTCTGTCGCGCTCCTCTGAAATGTAATAATCGTCATAATCCACGAGCACAGTATACCTTCCAGCGTCATTGGAAGGTTCCTCCAGCACAGGTACCCTTATGTCCCTGGTATAATATGGCGTGCCTTCCTTGAGCTGGCCGTACTTGTTCAGGTATCTCCCCGGTATTGAAATTCGTTCCCTTGACTCCAGGTAGAAAAATTCCGAATTCATTTCATATTCCGCAGAGTAAGTTGTGCCCTTGGGGATGTAAACATAATCGCCCTTGCTGAACCCCAGGCTGCCCAGAACGCTCCTCAAAACACCCTTTCCCTCGTGGACAAAAAGAAGCTGGTCCCTAAGCGCGTGCCTGAAATAATTCTCCATGGGTTTCTCGGGTTTCACCGTTCCCATTCTTACATCATCGTTGAACAGGACTGGCCTCCTTCCTGAAACCAGATCCCCTGATGGCTTGAAGAATGAGGTCGAGAAGTGCCTGTGAAGAAGTTCGTCGGTCGATTTTTCATTTATGGGCTCCTTCATTACTTTCGTGACTTTCTTTACCCTTGTTGGCTCACCCAGGTGGTACAACAATGAATATGGGCCGTCAAAACCCTCTTCGCCGAATAACTCCTCCTTGTATATCCTTGACCTGTCAATGTAAGTATGCCTGCTCTCAGGCACTTCCCCCTGCTTTACATAATACACCATAATGTCACCTACACAACTTTGCTGATTAATTTTCCCAGGGCGTCAGATTCAAACACGACTGTATCACCCCTGTTAAGCCAGCCATACTTCTCAGGGCCTAGTTCGAGGATACACCCGGTACCGACAGTCCCTGACATGATTACGTCACCAGGGAACAGGGTGACTTCATTCGATGCCCTCTCTATCATGTCTCCAAACCCCCAGTACATTGTCTTGAGATTGGCATCACTGTACTTCCTGCCGTTAACGTATCCCTGGATACTTATGTCAAATCTCCCACTTTTCTCTTCAAGGTCCCACAGTTCCCTTCCTGCGAGAATATGGGGGCCAAAGCTCGTCCCGAAATCTTTGCTCTTGGCCGGGCCAAGGTTGAGTTTCATCTCCTTCTTCTGCTCGTCACGGGCACTCCAGTCATTCATCAGGAATGCCCCGGCTATATGATCTGCTGCCCCGGTAGCTGAAATGTCCCTTCCCTCCTTTCCTATAACTACAGCGGCCTCGAGCTCAAAATCAAGCTGTCCGGTGTATCGCGGGTATCTCACATCCTCGCCTGACGGATACAGAGAGGAGGTTCCAGAGTAATAAAAAACGGGAATTTCGTACCATTCGGGAACCATTTCCAGTCCCCTGCTATTTCTGCCAGCCTTTACATGCTCTTCAAAGGCGTAGAAATCCCTGATCTGGTTTACCTTAGGAACCGGAATGTCATGCTGCCAGGGTTCCGGTACAACACCCCTTCCGCCTTTTGCGGCTTCAACAAGGTCGTTTTCATGGTGGAGGATTATGTCGTAGAACTGGTCTGATATTGCCTTCTCGTCAATCCCCATTATGGTGGAAATTGAGTGTGCGCTGCCACCTTCGAAGATTACGGAATGTGTCTGACCATCTTTTCTTATTCTGCCGACCTTCAATCAGAGATTACCCCTTCTTGCCTGCTCCACTTCAATAGACTCGAACAGTGCCTTGAAGTTTCCCTTGCCGAAGGACCTTGCCCCCTTTCTCTGTATTATCTCATAGAAGAAAGTTGGCCTGTCCCCGGTTGGCTTGGTGAATATCTGAAGCAGATAACCGGATTCATCCCTGTCCACAAGTATCTTCAGGTCCCTGAGCTTCTCCACATTTTCATCTATTTCCCCGACACGCTGGTTCAGGGTATCATAATATATGTCCGGGGTGTCCAGAAACTCTATGCCGCGTTTCTTCAGGTCGGACACAGTTTTGACAATATCGTCGGTTTCAAGGGCTATGTGCTGAACGCCCGGGGAGTTGTAGTAATCAAGGTACTCCTGTATCTGTGATTTCTTCATCCCGAGTGCAGGCTCGTTAATCGGGAACACTATCTTCCTGTCATTGTAATGGACAACCTTGGACCTGAGGGCCGAATATTTCGTTGAGATATCCTTATCGTCAAAGCTCATTAGCTGGTCGAATCCCAGGCCTTTGACATAGTAGTCAACCCATTTGTCCATAAGACTGTCCTCGACGTTTCCCACCGCGTGATCGACTTTTTTCAGGCCTATCGGGTCAAGCGTCCTGTCATACACCTCTTCAAATCCAGGCGGTATGCTGCCTTCATATTCTGAAAAGTCAGTAATGGTATGGACTGTCTCGCCAAATGTTGGGAGGACTGCCTTCCTTATCCTGCCATTCTCCGTCTTCTGTTCCCTGACCTTACCCGGCTTTACGAGGCCTCTTCCTTCAACATACTTTACTGTGTAGTCTATATTCGGCACAGCAAGTTCAACATCCTTGACCCCATCTCCGTGCACCCTCATATGATCGGCGATTGGCGACGAGGGATTGAGAAAAGAAGTGAAAATCATCCTGATTGAACTCTGTTCCATCAAATATGAAACTCGATCCCTGACACCGGTTTCAGGCCCTGAATATGCCCTGAACCTGAATCCCATGCCGTGTTCATGCATGAAGGCCCATTGCCTTGCCGATCCAACATAGAACTCGATGGTGTTAACAGAATCAAAGGCATTTTCATCTGTCATATATCAGTATAAGAGTCCTTGGATATAACTATTTTCTCTCTGAGGCCGTAAAATAGCGTGTTACAAGATAACAAGTGGCTATTCGATTCAACAACAGTTCCAAGGGACAAGAAACAGAAAATTGTCGTTGATGTGGGTTCCAGAGGTGCATTCCGGTCAATGTTGTGTCTGCACTACTAGAAACAGATATCTATTTTCAACGAATATCCCCCATGATATTATTGTCTGGCGAAATTTACATGATGGTGCTTTCCTACAGGTTCACCGATGATTTCTGGGTGCAGGATTCCTACAGGCAGAACAACATACTGAAAGCTGTTAACAGAATTGTAAATGATGAGAGCAATGAGCTCATACACCTAAAAACGTACAAGGGAATAAGGTATGACAGCGACGTTATATTCTGGATGTCTTCCTACAAACCGGAGGCGCTGACTGAGGTCAGGTTCAAGATAAACAGGTACTTCGGCGGATATGCTGGCACGAACTACGGGATGATATCCCTTTACGAGCATTCGCCCTACCTGAAAAAAGATGGAGAGCTGTCGGATACCTTGACACAGGAGCCGCTGAAATACTTTGTTGCATACCCTATGAGCAAACTTTCCGAATGGTACCTGATGGATTATGAGGAGAGGAAGAAGATACTCGCCGAGCATATAGGAATGGCGTCCAGCAGTCCTGAAAGCAAGGGAATCAGGTCATACACCACTTATTCGCACGGGCTTGATGACCAGGAATTTGTCGTACTGTACGAAGTTGAGTCGCTCAGTGACTGGTCCCACGTTACTGCCAAGTTAAGAGAGGCCAGGGCAAGAAAGTGGATCATAAAGGAAACGCCCATAATCACTGGCGTTCTTGCGGATCTGGACAATTTCTGATTCCGGATTCACAATAGCCTTCTATCATCAAGGATCTTGCCGTTCCGGTTTATTCTCTCAATTGCCTCGCTTATTGCCCTGTCCAGTTGGGGGTCCGACCCTTCTGCAAAGTTTTCGGGTGGATATTCCACCTCAATTGTCGGATCGGTACCATAGTTTTCAACATTCCATCCGACATCCTTGAACCAGAATGCGTATTGGGGCTGGGTGATTATGGTTCCGTCGACGAGATTGTGTCTTGGGTCAATACCCACGACACCGCCCCATGTTCGTGTCCCTATCAGCGGGCCGATACCGTACAGCTTGAAGGAATGGCTGAAAATATCGCCGTCCGACCCGGCGAATTCATTGGTAACGGCAACTATTGGCCCATTCACGGAATATTGGGGGTAGTGCTGAAGCTTTCCCTTCCTTGGTTTGTCGAACCCAATAATCTTGCGGTTCAGCTTTTCCAGGATAAGTTCTGAAACATGCCCGCCCCCATTGTACCTTACATCCACAATAAGCCCCTCATGGCTGGATTCCTCGGGGAGAAGCCTGTGGAATTCGTTGAAGCCGTTCGGCCCCATGTCGGGAATATGGAGGTATCCTACCTTTCCGCCACTCTTTTCATGGACATACTTTCTGTTACTTTCAACCCATGATCTGTATAAGAGCATCTTATCCTGCACGAGAGTCCTGACAAAAGTCGTGAATTTCCTTGTTCCCGTGTTTATACCGAGGATTGCATCCTCCCCCGCGTGATTGACAAGAGCCGCGTGGGGCGTGTATGTTTCGGTAAGCTTCTTGCCATTGATAGTTTCAATGACGTACCCTTCCCTGATCTCTTCATGAGCCATCAGAAGTGGCGATTTCTCATTCTCGTTTGACGGGTTTCCAAGGTAAATATGCCTGATCGCATACCCATCTACTGTGTATTCCAGGTCGGCGCCAAGTTTTCCGACTGAAAACGCACCCTCCTGGGAAATTTCCGGGTTAATCTCGTATGCGTGGGATGTGCCGAGTTCCCCCTGCAGTTCCCTTATGACGTCGGAGAGCTCGTACCTGGATCCGATCCTGTCCAGAAGGGGTTCGTATTTCCTGTATTCGTCCAGCCAGGAGTCACATACCTTTTCACTGTTCCAGTAATTTTCCCTCATGAGCCTCCATGCCTCCCTGAACATCTGTTTCCATTCCTCGGCAGGCTCTATCCTGCATTTTATCCTCCCCGTATCTATATAGCCTGAGGACCTTGAGGGGGATTCCTCGCCGGACATTTTCTCCTCAGTCTTATCTGGCTTGATCACCCTGAACAGTGAAGCTGCTTCAACCATGATGCTTTTCAAGTCCCCGCTCAACACTGCAGATGAGACGCCGGATATGACCGTGATAGTGTTTCCGTCCTCAAGACTGTAGGCTATAAGTTCGCCGTTCGGCCGGCCAGGCTTGCCAAACAATGACGTGCCCATTGATCCTTCTACGGGGAATTTCAAAAACATGACACGGTCTTCAGTGGCGAGAAGTTGTGAGTAATTGGAGCTGCCAACGGGAAAGGGCTCTGACCTGTACTCAATCCCTTCAAGTTCCACAGAAGCGTCAACCTCCTCTTCTTTATCCTCTTTCCTGAACGTATCAGGAACCACCCGGAAGGGTGAGCTGACATCTTTTCTGAGTGCAGCAGCATAAGGCTTAGATGCGGTCGGGTACCCGAGATCGAATACTACTTTGTCGTATACGGGGTCAAGTGTTCTTCTTGAAAGGTAGTATAGATAGCGGTTCTTTGGGTCAAAATACGGGGAATAGTCCACAGATCCGGTGGTTGTGACCTGGCACTTCTCCCCTTTCTCAATGTCGGCGATCATAATGACGCTGCCCTCACCTTCTGTGGGGCTTGTGTAAGACAGGAATTTGCCGTTGAAGTTCCATACTGGATCTCCAATGATTCCATTTTTATTCTCATCCAGAAGGCGCACCTCCCCAGACGGCACTCCAGCCAGAAACAACTGGAACCTGTTGTTCGATATTGCCAGATTTTCGCCGTCTGGCGATGGGGCCAGGTATTCGATTGTACCGAAATCGCCCTCCAGATATTTCAGTGAAAAATCACGCACATCGAAAATGAATATCCTTTCTTCAGGTCCGTCGTCGATGACTCCGGCAACCTTCCGCCGGATGTTTCCAAGAAAACAGGCCAGCCTGATCCTCCCGGGAACGTAGTTTGATACTTCGACCACCGGGCCTTCCCAGTTTCCCATCGCGAAAAGGTGTCCGCGCACCACATAAAGGGATGCCTCACCATTGTGGTTGAGATCGTATTCGGTCATAAATTTCTCATTTTCAACGAACCTTGGCAACTTCTTTCTTCCCGTTTGTCGCGTGTCTATTTCTACTTTTGAAGCTTTTCCGTTTTCCGGTGAGAACTCGTAGATGTCGCCACCGTTCTGAAATACGATTTTAGACCCGTCCCCTTTGGCATTTCTCACATAATACCTGTCGAAATCGGTGTGTTTCCTCAGTCCCCTGCCATCAAGATCAACGGAGTAGAGATTGCCATGCCCCTCGTGGTCAGATATGAAGTACAATCTGTCCTTCAGGAGGACGGGAGAATTTATGTTTGAGTCCATTTCCAGGAATTTGCTGAATTTTTTTCCGCCGTCAGACGAGATCCATATCTTTCCTCTTAAGCCACCTTTGTATCTTTTCCAGAATGTCAGATCATTGGTGTTTCTCCCCAGGAATATTGTCTGCCCCCGGTAGATTATTGACGTCGCGGGACCGTAGCCGACTGGAACGGGGTACCCTCCCATCAGGTCAAGAGTAAACAGTTCGTTTACCCTGCTGAATGGGTTCTTCATGTCCGATGAAACCACGAGTTTACCATCGGGAGTCCACCCGGCAATATCAGTTCCTGGTGAGCCCATGTGTGTGAGCTGCCTGATCTCTCCTCCCTCTGTTGGTATGGCAAATATTTCTGAGACGGTGGAATTTTCTCCCCTTTTCAATACAAATGCTATGTTTTTGCCGTCCGGGGAGAAAGAAGGGCTAGCTATTACACCTGAATTTGAAACAATTCTTGCAATACTTGCCTTCTTAGTGTCATGCAGCCAGAGGTCGTCCTCTGATGTGAAAACTATGTTGTTTCCTGAAACAGCCGGGTATGAATAATAAGAGGCCATGCGGAGTGATAAAGACCTGATTCAATATGTCTTCGCATTAAAGCCCGTAATGTTTAAATCAGGTTTGGAATGAACAGTGCGTGTACATAGTCCGCTATTCTGAGATCGGCCTCAAGGGTACCAAGGCTAGGGAGAGGATGGAGCAGTTGCTCGTAAGGAACATATCCAAGGGCCTCGGTGAACTATCCGTGGAGGCGACCATCAAACGTGGCTTCGGCAGGATTTATATCACTGGCGAAACGGATTCCGATCGGGCGGCAGACGTACTCTCCCGGACAATGGGGGTCAAGAATTACTCCAGGGCGATTCATAGCAGGTTCACCAGGCTGGAAGACATAACGTCCAAGGCCGTGGAGCTATGGGCTGATAAGGTGAATGGGAAAAGCTTTGCCGTGCGTGCCAGGAGAACAGGCCAGCACGATTTCAGCAGCAGGGACATAATGAGGGCTGTCGGAGATGCGGTCTACCCATATGCTGGCAGGGTAAACCTTGTAAATCCTGATGTTGAGATTAATGTTGAGGTCAGGGAAAATTCCGCATATTACTTCGGGGAATATAGCCCCGGACCGGGAGGCCTTCCTCTTGGAAGTGAAGGGAAGCTGGTCGCGCTTGTTTCGGGTGGAATAGATTCCCCTGTTGCTGCCTGGAGCGTTATGAAGAGGGGCTGCCCGACGGATCTGATATTCTGCTCACTTGCCCATCCAGTGGACACGAGAGATTTTCTGATAGCTGCAAAGGCGCTCAATGATAACTGGGGCCACGGATATGATCCGAAGATTCACATCATAAACGGTTCTAAACTTGTCGGTGAACTCACAGACAGGTCAAAATTCAAGCTTGCAAACATAACGTTCAAGAGGATTCTCTATCTTCTGGCCGAGAGAATTGCAAAGAAATCAAAGGCGCATGGCATAGTCACAGGCGAGTCGCTGGGCCAGGTTTCCTCGCAGACACCTGAAAGCCTTCATGCGACCAGCCATAATCTGGAAGTACCAGTGATGAGGCCGATGCTTGGATTTGACAAGGACGACATAGTTGCACTGTCCCGGAAGATTGGCACCTTTCCCGAAAGTTCCAAAGGGGAGTTTTGTTCCCTGTTTGCTGCACACCCGATAACCAGGCCCACGATTTCAGAATTAGAAGAAGACATGAAGAATTTTGACTTCCTTGAGCACCTGATTGGTAATGATACCGTCATAAGAGGATCAGAAATTGCAGACTTCCTTTCATCTCTCGGTGAATCCGATGTCGAAGCGTCAGAAGTTCCAATGAATTCTATCGTGGTCGATTTGAGGTCGAAAGACAAGTATGAACAATGGCATTTTCCAGGTGCGGTGAATATGGATCTCCAGGCTGTCGATCAGCTTTTTTCGTCCCGGGACGGAAATACATACATTTTTTATTGCATGAAAGGACTGCAGAGTGCTTACGCCGCAAGCAGGGCAAGGGCGATGGGGACAACTGCGTACTTCATTTCCGAAGACAAACTTCGAAAGAAAGTGGAAGCTTAACCCGGTCCAATATTAAATAACGCCACTGGCATATTGAACCATGGACCATCCTGAATTGCGATCCGGATCATCTCGAAAACAGGCCGGCCTCGTGGTTCTTTATGATGGATACTGTCCAGTATGCAGAAGGTCTGCCCGCATCATACGTAAAATGGATATCCTTGGCATAATCGAGCTCAGAAAATACCAGGACTTTCCGCTGGAAAAACTTCCGGTATCGCTTGAACGTCTTGGAAAGCGCGTCCAGGCCTGTGATCCTGAATTAAGGGTCTGCAACGAGGGCATTTTCGCCTTCAGTTCCATCCTGATTCGAATACCTCCATTGTTCATTCCTGCAGTAATCTCTTTCATTCTTGGGAAACTTGGAATAGGCCAGAGATTTTATGATTTTATCTCTGATAACAGGTATCATCTCCCGTTTTCCGGAATGTCAAGAATTTTGCTCGGATCTGATGAATGAAGCATGAAAATTTCGGGTAAAGTAATAATCCCGGATCCAATCTGCATGACGAAAATGGCCAAAGACAGTTTATTCTTGTCCTCATTCATGCTTGCCTCGTCGGCCTTCGTCTCTATCGGGGCATTCCTTCTGAGATATTATTCCATGGTTCCGGTAATGCTCACTTACTTGACCGCCGCAGCAGTGCTGTCAGTTCTCATTACTTCGTTCTTCGTCCACAGGGGTAGCAGACTTGCAATGAACATTGGTGTGATATTGTCGGCCCTGGCAATATTGTCTTCACTGTCCTCCATAAGCCATCTTGAAGCAATGACCCGGATTTTTCGTGGAGGCCTGATAACAGTTCTTGACCTTCTCGAAATACTCGGCTTCTATGCGTTCCCTCTCCTGTACATTTTTTACTGGGCTGTGGCTGCAAGAAAGAGGGGGCCGAAATCAACCGGGCTGAAAGAAAGCCGCGACTAGGCAAACTCGTTCCAGTATGATTTCCTTGACCTTTCAAGAGAACGCTGAATTTCTGCCTCCTTTATGGCAATTTCAACAGCTTCTTCCGGATCAGATATCTTGATAAATTTCCCGTCGCCGGGCTTGAGGTTGTTAATCGCCATGTCACCGAGGGAGATAACTGATTTCCCTTCTGTGATTGCAAATGACGCCTCGGAAAGGGTTCCTGAAGACCCCTGCAGCGCTATTACGGAGTCAGCAGCACGAATTATCAGGAAATTTCTGGCATATCCGATTCCAGTTGGAAGGCTAACCGAAAGGTACTTGTTGCCGTTCTCAGGGTTTGTTCCAGGGATGATGCCTACTATCAGCCCCTCGTTTTCGTATGCTCCACGGGAGACGCATTCCATTACGCCCTCGCCCCCTCCATTAATTAATGCAACTCCTTTCTGGGCCAGAAGCTTTCCTATGGTGTATGCGCCTGCGCATGCCTCTCCGTGTTCAGTGCTACCCCCAATTACAGCGATGTTATACATTTATCACACCTTCAGGTCAACCCTGGAGCTAACCGGACAGTTTAGAATATCGTATTGTGTCAAGATTGAAAATTTTGTGCCTGCCTGAAAATTTATGAAAGTGTTAAATGACAATTAGTATCTAGGTGAGGATGACATTTTCGGTGGTTTTCCATGATCGGGAAACAAAGACATGGGGAGTAGGAGTTGCCAGCAAGTTTATCTCAGTGGGATCTGTAGTTCCGTGGGCCAAAGCAGGGCATGGTGCAGTTGCTACCCAGTCCTTTTCAAACTATTCTTACGGGCCTCATGGGCTGGAGCTGCTAAGGGACAAAGATGCGTCAACCGTATTGAACCTGCTTACATCCGATGATCCCTTGAGAGAAACAAGGCAGGCCGCAGTTGTTGATAGAAATGGAAATGTTGCGGCACACACCGGAAGCAAATGTATGGACTTTGCAGGCCACATAACCGGCGATGGGTTCTCAGTTCAGGGAAACATACTCGCCGGAAGGGAAGTAATCGAGGCCATGGCAAAGGAAATGGAGAAAGGCGGGCCAGTCCTTGAGAGAATATTAAGGACGCTTGAGGCAGGAGATTCCAAAGGGGGAGACAGAAGGGGGAGGCAGAGTGCCGCAATACTCATAGCAACAGAAGGAAAACCCTTCGAAGAGTTTTCAGACAGATGGGTTGACCTCAGAGTCGATGACTCCATCGAGCCGTTTAAGGAGATGAGAAAGCTGTCCCTGCTCTGGGAGGCCACATTCTTTGACCAGGAGATGGTATCCATCAAAGACCATGAGGCGGAAATCAACCCTGCCCTGAAGAAGGCAGGCTACAGCTCCCTGAGAGAATGGGCGGACAACAACAATTTCACGGACAAGGTAACAGAGCTGAAAATTGGCGATAAGGTTCTTGAGGCACTGGTAACGGGTGCAAGAAGCGAATGGTGATCTCGCCATCTCCGCCGGGAACTTCATAAAAAAAGCTAATAGTTAAAAAAATATATTCCTCAACAATAAGGTGGCGTTACAAATGAATGGATCCTTTGCATCAAGAAAAGTGGATCAGCTTAACCCGTACGACATTCAGGAGATGATGGAAGAAGACAACGAAAACGTTGTTGTCCTGGATGTGAGGGAGCCATGGGAATACAATGGCGATACCGGTCACGTAAAGGATTCCCTGCACATACCAATGGGGGAAGTTCCAGACAGGGTAGAGGAGCTCAGGAAGCTTATAAACAAGAATATTGCAGTCATATGCAATAGCGGGAACAGGAGCTACAGCGTATGCGAGTACCTTAAGGAAAACGGTTTCGACAAGGTTTACAACATACGTGGCGGCATTATTCAATGGCACCTGTCCGGGCTCGATGTTGAATACGGGGACTAGGCGCCCACAAATCCTTTTTTTATTATTTTGTGTTACATAAAACATGAAGGTGGAGAATCTAGAGTCTGTTTCCACAAATCCGAGAAGGCGGAAGATTCTGGAACAGCTCCCGGATATCTTCCATAAGCTCGACCCGGAAAATGTTTGTCGCGAGAAGGGGGCAGAGTTAAAGCAGTCGCCGAAAAAATCGGGCAGGACGTACGTAATTGGCTTTGGCAAAGCCTCCCTTAAGATGTACAAAGGCATCAGAAGCTCATTCGTTGACTGCATTGACGGTGCATACATCATTGTCCCGGATGATGAGATCATTGATTCAACGTTTCCTGAGTTGACAGTACTTGAAGGCACACATCCTGTGCCAGGAGGAAAGTCGGTCAGTTCTACTGAAAAGATTCTTCGCTCCCTTGAAGATCTCAATGAGGAGGACACAGTATTTGTTTTAATCTCCGGAGGCGGATCAGCACTATTTGAAAGCCCGGTTGAGGGCGTCACCATAGAGGACATTGGGAAAGCCTCTGAATGCCTCATGGATGCCGATGCGGACATATATGAGCTGAATACTTTCAGGAAGTTTTTCTCCAGGGTAAAGGGAGGGAGGCTGGCCAATCTTCTAAGGCCTGCGAGAGTGATCGGCCTCGTTATATCCGATGTCTTTGGGGACGACCTTTCTATGATAGCCTCCGGACCGCTTACATACACCGAATATAAAGAGCAGGATCTTGAGGACATCATTGGAAAATATGGGCAAAGATGTCCCATTCTGAAAGAGATGGGAAGCAAGTCCGCAATAGCAGGGCCGGATTCTTCTGCTTTCACGAACGTTCAATTGCACGTTGTCTTAAGGAACCGGGATTTTGTGAATGAATTCTACAATACATTCAATCACTGGGGAGCGGACTGCATAAACCTGGGTTCCGATGTCAATGGAGATGTGCAGAGCGTGGCTGACAGGGTGATATCCATTATCAGGTCTGCGAGGAGCATCAAGAGGAACGGGTTCTGGTTCACATTCGGCGGTGAAACCACTGTTAAGGTCAGGGGGGACGGACAGGGAGGAAGGAACCAGGAACTTTCGCTGCGAGTCCTTAAACGGATGAAAGACCAGGATTTTCTCTTCATGAGCATAGGAACTGATGGCATTGACGGAAAGAGCCCTGCAATGGGCGCTATTGTCGACTCGGAACTCAGAAAAAAACTCACAGACGAAGAAATAGACAGATCCATCGCATCGAGTGATTCGTACACGTTGTTGAACAGTTATAACAGTGCAATCATTACAGGAAGAACTGGAACAAATGTTTCTGATATAGCAGTCGGATACTTTGGTGGCAGTCAGAGAGATGAGGATGATTGAAGGTTGTTAAGGGAAGGGAACAGGTTGGGGTTTACGATGAATCCTGCAGGGAAATCAGAATAAGAAACAGAACCTATGAGGTTCCGCCAAACCTGATCATATCGACCGGAGATACAGTGACTGTCAAGGGTGATCGGTATGATGTGCTGGACTACAACCCGTCCTGGTTTGCCGTTGTTGCCAGGAGAGGAGCGCAGATCATACATTCAAAGGATGCTGCATACATCATATCCAGGGCAGGAATTTCTCATGGTGATACGGTACTGGAGGCGGGGGTAGGTTCAGGCGCGCTCTCTTCTGCACTTCTTTGGGCTGTTGGCAAAAATGGGAAACTTTTCAGCGTCGAATCAGACCGTTCCGCTATTGAGCGCGCCAGGGAAAATGTCTCGAATTTTCAAGTGATAGAAGACTGGGAAATAATACAGGGAGATGTGAGAACCGATCTTCTTCCCACGGATCTGGATTGCATTATCCTGGACATTCCTGACCCATGGGATGCTGTGGGGAATTCAATCAGGTCGTTAAAGACGGGTGGCCACCTTGTGACGTACTCGCCGACGTTCAACCAGACAGAAAGAAATGTAGCCGAAATGGAAGCTGCCGGAATGTCTGTTGTGGAGACTGTTGAGATCACTAAGAGGAACATCCTGGTAAGGCCCGATGCGACAAGGCCGGACCATCAGATGATAGGGCATACCGCTTTTATTACGTTTGGAGTTAAAAAGTCAGGCCACTCTGTCGAATTATAACAGGTGCTGTAACCTCACCTTGTAGTGTGGAGAATGTTTTCCAGGCTCCTTTTGCAATTTGGGCAGCAGGCATAGTATGTGTTTCCTTTTGTCTGAAGCTTCAGAGGGGCATCAAGAATCTGTTTTCTGCAATAGTCGCAGTAAAGGTCAAAGTCAACTTCATTCTCCTCATATCTTGAAAGTTTATGAACAATCTTCATGCTCCTTACCGGGAATTTTTCGTACATTGCTTCCTTTCTCAAAACAACGAGAAATGTTCCATCGGATAGTTCGATCGATTCGACCATAAATTCCTCTGGGATGTCAAAGAGATTTTCAACCTCGGCGAGCACCATTATGTCTTCGTCTTCGGAATCCACGTTTATTGTGAAATTTCTGATTATGCCTCTCTCGACAAGATTGGATATTATTCGCGAGACAGTGTTCCTGTTCAACCCTGTCATTTCAGCAATCTCGCTTGCTGACCTCCTTGAATCTTCCTTCAATATTCTAAGAATTTTGGATTCATTATAGTTTAAGTTAACAGGCCTCTTCATCTCTGATGGGATGTCAAGGTCTAATAAAATCCTCTCCCACGGTTTGTAAAATTTCGTCGGCCGTCCCTGGAATCCAATCAAACATTTTTAAAAATGAAGCAATACCAGTTTATGTTTTCTTACGAGAGACTTGTTGGCAATGACGTTGAGAACACCTTTGGGAGTCTTTCCGCAAAGCTGAAAAATGCTGGATATATAGTTCTCTCATTCGTTGACGTTAAAGAAATACTGACAAAGAACTTCGGCGGGGATCACCCGGGCTACTACATACTCAATGTCTGCAAACCACCAGCAGCAAGGGACCTGATTGGGGAGAATGAGGACATGGGATTGCTGCTGCCATGCAAGATAGTTCTGATCGAAAAGGGTGAGAAAACCCGGGTCATGATGCTCCGCGTATCCGAACTTGCACAGAAGTATCTTGGCAGCGATGGAAAAAAAGCAATGGTGTATGAAGAAGAACTTATTTCGGTACTCGACAACCTTTAGTTTTTCAGGCAGATAGAAGTTGCCTGCACAATAAAAATTATTAGTATCGACCCTATCAACCTTCACCCGGCTTAGCTCAGTTGGTAGAGCGGCGGACTGTAGAGGGAATCCACGGCATGGAATACCGCCGTAATCCGCAGGTCTCTGGTTCGAATCCGGAAGCCGGGATACAAAGATTGGTTAGGTTCCTAAACACATTTCTATGCCTTCAGTTGGTAGTTGTTTATGTACTTCCAGGCCAGATTCTGTGATATAATAATGTTTGAATTATAATGCCAGATGTTATGGGCATCATGCGGAGGTTATTTCATTGAGAGCGTGTCTGCCACTTAAGTCATCCTCTGATTTAGGAGCAAAGATACTTGGCCTGATAATCCTGATTTCCTTCTTCAGTTTCCTTCTTGTTAAGCCCGGAGGAGAAGACCTCCGACTACGATCCCAATGGATCAGAGCCATGATAATCTAGCGATTCGGTAAGTGTATAGTTTGCATTATTACGCAATTATCCCCAAGGATGCGTCGAATTAGAATTTTCATCATGGACGGGACATTACTATCGCTTCAACCGCAAGACATAATGAGGTTATTTCTCACCTTGAGCGCAACTTATGGCCAGCAAGGCTTGAACCCATGATAAGCAGATCCTTGGCATTTTCAGATATCCCAATATGACTGAGGAATCCATGAACCATTCCAGTGGCACGAATACAGGTTACTTTTACAGAATGTTGCTTCAGGGTAGATGCATAGGTCTCGCCCTGATCACGCAGCGGATCAAACTCAGCAGTGATGACGAGAGTTTCTGGCATGCCTTCATGATTTTTGAATAACATCGGAGAGAAATACGGGCTTGCAATGTCCGCATCATTGTTGATGTAATTCTTGTGGAACCAGCCCATCATTCCCTCTGTGAGTACATATTCCTTTGAAAACTCTCTGAAAGACTCTGAAGAATAATCGGGCGCGACAACGGGATAATACAGGACACTCAGGGCAGGAACCGGATACCCGTCTTCAACCGACTTGACAGAAAGTGCAGCGCACAAGTTTCCACCCGCACTGTCCCCCATTGTGGCAATCTTGTCTTTATTTGCCCCAAACTGTTCAGATTTCTCCCTAATCCATCTGTAGGAATCGTACGCATCATTCACAGCCGTTGGAAACTTAAACTCGGGTGCGAGCCTGTAGCCAACTGAAATTACTTTTGAACCGGAATACCTGGCGATGTGCCTGCAAATGCTGTCATATGCCTCAATGTCACCTATTACAAATCCTCCGCCATGATAAAACACTATGATGGAATCGCTGGCCGAATCGTCAGAATAAAGCCTGGCATCGAGTTCTGAATCCCTTACCGGTATCTTCATGTCTTCAGATTTCTCAATAGAGATTTCTGCTCCCAGCATCTGATCGTAGGTCTTTGTCAGTTCCCTGAACTCCTTAGGGTCCACACCTTCCATTGATGTGGGCATTATCTGCATTATCTGGTCTACCATTTTTTTGATGTCCGGATCAACAGGCATGTTTATCAATATGAATTTGAAGCTAATTAACTTTGAATCAATCCGCGCGGTACGGGGTTCCGTTATCCCAGATGCCCGGGGTCAGGCAGCTTTCCAGGTCCTTCCCTATATCCTGTCTTGAGGCATGATAAATCACGATAAAGCCCCCCTCTTTCCCGTCGTTTCGGATAAGGGCATTCCTTAAGGATTCAGCGGGCTGAAAAATGTAACCTGACATTCCACGGCTTTTGTAGTTATCCTGGAGCACATAATAGAATTCGTGGCCTGATTCCGAATATTTCTTGATCATGCCCGCAAGGACAACAAAGTGGCCAACCGACCAGTCATCAAGCTCCATGCATTCCTCCCTGGAAAGAAATTCGAACAGGTCCACGGGGGTCTTGAGGAAGGCATTTGAACATGTGAGGTCCACCTGAAGATTCAGAATAATATTCAGATCAGTCTTCTGCAAGTTCTCCCAGATTAATTCTCCCACTTTTCTGAAAGCTTCAGAGGTCAGGTTCACTTCATTGTTTCTTGCTGCAAAGAATGGTTTTGCGGAGTACTGGTTTCCAAGGACCTTTCTTGCTGCCTCCAGAACACCAACAGCACTGGTGCCAAGTTCCTCTTCCCTATCAGAAAACTTCATTTCCAGTGGATAAAAGACTTCTCTTGTCCTGTCATCCAGCTCGTCTTCAGATTTCCCTTTTAGTTTCCGGCTGAGTTCATACTCGTCACGGGATATTGTTGTCCCACTCAGTTTTGCCATGATGTCTTCTGAAAGATCATATTCAGACTTGGTCTCCAGTGACTGGGCAATCTTGAGAAGAGAGTAGGGGCCGCACGTCTCACTTTTCTGATCCTTAAGGCTACTGAAAGTGCCATTTAGCCTCTGGATAGACTTCAGCATCCTGATTTCCAAACTTACTCCCGGTTTCCCGGCGTCAGATTGGTTCAAGGAATCTGTCAACCTCCCATTTATCGACGTTCTTGTAATAATCATCCCACTCTGATTTCCTTACTTTGAGGTACTCATCATACAACAGTTCCCCCATGTACGATCTCAAATCCGAATCTTCCTCAGCAGCGTGGATGGCTTCAATCAAAGTTGTAGGCAGCATTTCCACCCCTTTCTTCTTCAGTTCACTTTCAGAGAAATCAGCGGGATCATAGTTCAGCGGCTCCCCGGGATCTATACCGTTTTCAATGCCGTCTATTCCAGCCGCAATCAGGGCACCAATGGCGATATGTGGGTTAGATGAGCAATCCGGGAGCCTGAACTCAATTCTGGTCGACTCCGTATCGCCAGGAGGATTGGATGGAATACGAACTGCAACACCCCTGTGGTCGTATCCGTAAGAAACGTGTGCAGGTGCCCAGCTGCCAGGTATCAACCTTTTGTATGAGTTGGAAAGAGGGTTTTCGAATGCACAAAGCGCCTTCATGTGCTTCATCACACCGCCAATGAAGTTGTAGGCGGTCCTGCTCAAACCGATTCCCCCTGGATCTTTACCGTCAGACATCACATTTCGGGTTGTGCTCTTGTCGAAGAGAGAAAGGTGAATGTGGAGTCCACTTCCGGGTGAAGAGTTGTCAACCTTTGGCATGAAACTGGCGACCATGGCTCCCTTCGCTGCGGTTGATTTGATAACGCTCTTCAGAACGATGAACTGGTCTGCTATTTTTAAAGGTTCGCCATACCTGTAGGTTATTTCAAACTGGGAGCTGCCGTATTCTTTTTTCAGATGCTCGACAACAATCCCCATTTTTTCCAGGTTGCCGGACACTTCGTTTAGGAAGGGGGCGGTCTTGTCGATCCCGAGGCTGTCCATCAGCTTGCCGGTAACCACAGGCTTATGATCATTTTCATTGAAAATATAGAATTCTGACTCCATTGCGCATTTGGCATACAACCCGAGGCTGTCCAGCCTGCCAATCATCCTTCTCAGGAAAAAGCGAGGATCGGAAGGCGTCGGTTCAAGATTTTCAGGTTCCGATAATTCAGTCTGAATCCTCGCAACACCATCGACATGCGGGAGAACAGCGTATGTCGAAATATCGGGCATTAATTTGAATTCTGACGATTGTGAGCCATATAGCCCGTCATGGACAAGATGGTCAAGGACGTTGAAAGACTGCTGGGCCCTTGTAACACCTATACCATACCTGACAGCATCTGAAAGAAAGTCAACAGTTGTTGCCATATTTCTCAGAATCAGGTCAAGGCCCATCCATTCCAGCTTAACAACCCGAATTCCATCCTTCCTCACCTTTTCAACGAACGCATCAACATTTTTACTGTTCAAATAATCACCATTCTTAAGGAGCGCCATTCCAATTTCCAGAAACGGTTCCCGGACCCTGCAGGCAGCAGTACTGATGATGGGCTGTTTCTGTTGCCTTTAGGTACTGCACACCCAACCAGGTAACACACTATCATGCGATATATATTCCTTTCCCCGAAAATTCCGGCAGGAATAGCACAGTTAACTGCCGCCTTCAGAATATCTTGTAATACATCAGCACAATTGCAGCTATTATGATGGTGGCTCCAACCGCATATAAAATATAATTCTTCAGAGGGTAGGGAGGCTTGTAGTTTTCATCCGACAGCATATTCTCAAAGGAGTAATCCTTATCGTTTTTTTCTGCGGGTGCACCTGTAGGTGCCGGCGTTGGGCTTGGTCTCGCACCCCTCCTTCTTCGCCTGAAGAAGGGGAAAAAGAAGAAAAATGGAAGGAAATATCCGTAACCTGAGTAATGAGGGAAGAATCTTGGAACTATAAATATGAGAAGCGCCCAGATCGCAATGTATGCAATCCAGATGAAAGAGCCAATATTTCTTCTGTCCACAACTATCGCTCCAGGATTAAATTCTTGCTAATAACCATATCATATCCTGTTATCCATGGAAGAACGCGCCCACTTCAGTCTTTCACCTTCACCTTCGCCTTCTGAGTATGTTGCACACCCACCCTTCAGGAGCTCTGGCCTGTTCAATCTCAAATAGAATAAGCCTTGCCTGGGTGCTTGCGTCCTGTTTTTCCAGTTCCTGGTAAACAGTCTGTTCTTCGGCTTCATTATGGGCATCCAGAACTCTTATCAGGCCCTCTACCCTGTCAGTTGCCAGCTCACCCCGCCCCGCGTTGAGATATTCCTCTATCTTGTCGAGGAGTTTCCATATCCCGCCATGTTCTACCTCCAGGCCATGAATCCTTGCGGCGTTCGCCTGATTTTCAACGGTTCTGAAAAGGATGGACTCCTCCCAGAATATGTGGTTTTGGAGGCTGTTCCTGGCTTTTTCGAAACAGGACACCGACGGTTTTCCTTCTCTTAAGGAGTCCAGAAAACAGGTAAGTGATTCGCCTACGCGCTTGTGATCTTCTTCCAGAATGTCTGAGAGCAATTGCCCCACCCAATGGCTTATATCGGAACTGTATCTAAATTTAGCCCATTGGCAAATTGTAATCCCGGATATTTGCTCAGGATAATTTTGTGAATATATTTATACAGTATTCGGGTTGGTCAACCATGAAAGAAAGTGACATTCCCGGGAAATCTTCATTGCTTATGGGAAAAGTAGCGCTTGTTACTGGCGCAAGCCAGGGGATAGGAAGGGCTATAGCCATCGCATTCCAGAGGGAAGGTGCTCAGGTTGTAGTGCATTACAAGGGTTCTGAAAACAGGAAAGATGCAGAGAATCTTAAAGTTGAGCTAGAAAGGTTGGGAGATACATCTCCGCTTCTGGTACAGGGTGATGTCACAATTGAGGATGACGTAAAAAAGGCAGTAGACTCAGTAATGGACAAGATAGGCCGCATTGACATACTTGTAAATAATGCAGGCGTCCTTAGCCAGTATGAGGTGCATAAAATGCCAGTAGATGAGTGGGACCGAATAATAGGGACCAATCTGCGGAGCGTATTCCTCTTCACAAGGCTGGTTGTGCCCGGTATGATTGAGCGCAAGTGGGGAAGAATCATAAACATCGCATCACAGCTGGGACAGATCGGAGGTGAGGAGATGGCACATTACAGTGCTTCCAAAGCAGGCATTATAGGTTTTACCAAGTCTATAGCGAGAGAGCTTGGAAAGCACAACATAACAGCCAACTGCATCGCCCCGGGACCTATAGAAACGGACATGCTCAAAGAAGAGACGGATGAGTGGAGGAACTCAAAGCTTTCGGAGCTTCCACTCAAGAGATTCGGGTATCCAGAAGAGGTGGCGCCCACTGCCGTGCTGCTTGCATCGGACCCCCGAGGAAACCTTTACACTGGACAGACGCTGGGGCCGAACAGTGGCGACGTTATGCTCTGATATACGGTCGAGTCTCATGGGAACGGCCACCCGGAAATTCTTTGAGGGTTCCGCCTTACTTCCGGCAGAGGTTTGATGTCAATTTTACGGCCGCATTCCCTGCACCTTCCATCTTCCGTCAGATTGAACGATATAGTGCGCATCATATCCCTCTCAACACATAGGCTGCCGCATTCGGGGCAATAGGTATTCTGGTAGATGCTGCCAGGGACATTGCCGATATACACGTATTTCATGCCCTCCTCCCTGGCCACTTCATAATGCCTGATTAGTGTCTCCACTGGAGTGCTCGGGAGATGCATGAGCTTATAATCGGGATGAAACCTCAGAAAGCTCACTGGGATGCTGTCGCCGAATATCTCCTTCACTCTTTGAACCATAATTCTTGCATCATCGATCGAGTCTCCGATCTGTGGCACGACGAGATCAGTGATTTCCACATGAATTCCAGTTTTAGACAGCCCCTTCAGGGCGTCATATATGAATTCCGGAGATGGAACTGACATGTACCTCCTGTAGAATGAGAGATTGGCGTTTCCCTTGAAATCCACAGTTATGCAGTCGAGGAAATCGGAGAGTTCATCTATCGCCTCCGGCGTTTCATATCCGTTGGAGACAAAGACAGTTATCAGGCCTTTCTCTTTGGCTATAAGGCCAATATCCTTTGCATATTCGATGAAGATTGTAGGCTCGTTGTATGTGAATGCTATGCCCTGGCACCCTTCCTTCACTGCATTATCTACAACCTGCTCAGGTGTCATATAATAGCTGCCTTCTATTTCCCTTCTCTGGCTGACGTCATAATTCTGGCAGAACTGGCACGCAAAGTTGCAGCCAGCAGTCCCTATGGAATATATCCAGGTACCCTGGTACCTGTGCAGGATTGGCTTCTTTTCAATGGGGTCAATCTGAGCAACGAGCGGCCTCCCATAAGCCAGCAGGTCAAGCTTACCGCCCACGTTTTTCCGGACTCCGCAGAACCCTATCTGCCCATCCTTCAGAATACAATACCTGCTGCAGGCTGTGCATCTGACCTTGCCTTCGGATATCCTCTCATAAAGTGTTGCCTCGTGAATCAATATCTTATCAGTACCTTAATGAATTAAACTCTTTCCGTGCGAGAAACGCAACTGCCGGGTTAACTCTGCGGGCAGGCAACCAGGGACGCATAACCGACCACAGAAGAGAAATCACCGCTGGTTTCTCCTGATGTTCTATAGTCGAGCAGCTTCAGGCTGCCGCCCCTTAGCCTGACTATTTCCATCATAATTGCAATAGCACCGTATCCGCAAGAGGAGATTCTCCTGTCTCCAAGTATTCTGTAAAGTTCCGGTACATCCAAGGACTCTATGACCGCTACGAGATCATGATCCTTTCTTCTTGCGGATTCGTGGCTTTCATAATGGGTCAGGTCAGATGTGGAAACAAAGGCGACTTCGTCCCCGAGGCCGTTCAGTGCATGGGCGATTTCCAGTGCTGTTTCCTTAGTCTGGTCGCCCAGAATTATCGGGGAGAACTCAAAATTTTCCCCATAAATATACTGGAGAAAAGGTATCTGCACTTCCACCGAATGCTCGACGGAGTGCGGGGTTGGATCTATGACTATTTTCTCAGATAATTCCGAGATTCTGTCAGAAAGGGCTGAATCAATCTTCGCGGAACCAAGCGGGGTAAGCCACGAGCCTCCTGAATAAGCTGCGGCAATTCTAGGGTAAGAATTGTGATTGGGACCTATAATGACGAATTTCCTGGCAGGAGATCTTCTTAGTGCCTTGAAAGAATGCATTGCGGTTATGCCGGAATATATCAGCCCGGCATGCGGGACAACCACTCCTATGGGATTATCGCATGAGTCTGGCTCACCGACTTCACGATCGATTGTTGAGAGCAACTCCTCAAGCTCTTTCTTACTGGATGGGTAGAAGAAACCACTGACAGCGGGACGTCTGTCCATGTCTTTACATTCGCACAGGGTTATATTAAACTTGACCGACCATATGAGAACAATCCAATACAAACTTTATATCACAACTATTCATGATACCAGTAATGGTACAATCGGCCAACCCAGCCAGTGAATTGCGGGTTTTCGACCTCATTACCGTGAGCCGTCGCGAATACATCAGGAAGACAGCAGCTTGTGCACTGAGGAAATATTTCAGGTTGTCTGAATGCCCTGGCACGGACGATGACTTATTGCAGAAACTTAAGGCAGGGGTCTTTGTAACCATCAAGGAGAATGGTGATCTCCGGGGATGCATCGGGTTCGTGACACCTCCTACCGGCTTCCTGCAGACAGTCAGGGAGGCAGCTGTGATGGCAGCCACTGAAGACCCCAGGTTTCTTCCCGTAACTGCTGATGATCTTGAAAGGATTGAGTTGGAGATCACAATACTTGGCAGCCCTAAACCATTCGGAAACAGGGACGCGACTAGCCTGAAATCTCTGGAGATTGGGAAGCATGGGCTCATTGTGGAGAGCCCGTTCGGGCGAGGCCTGCTGCTTCCTCAGGTAGCACTTGAATGGGGATTCGGCGTCGAGGAATTCCTGGAAGCAACGTGCATAAAAGCCGGGCTCAAGCGTGACTGTTGGAAAGACCCAGGCAATAAGATTTTTTACTTTGACGCACTGAGTTTTTGACCGCCTCATGTGGTTTTTTATTGACCGTGTAACACAGTGCTACATCAGATTTGGATTAATCGTGCAATTTGTTTTAGAAAGAGACATATATTGCCTCGTGATCTTAACTCATGGCACGAGATGTAATATGTGGAATGAGCGTTAAAGAGGATACTGACATAACCAGCACGTTTAGTGGAAAAACCTACTACTTCTGCAGCGTGGATTGCAAGGAAGAATTTGACAAGAACCCCATAAAGTATACAAGGTGAAGTGAAGAAATGCCGACCGATCCGGTATGTGGGATGTATGTCCCGGAAACATCGGATCTTTTTGTAGAAAAAGATGGTGAGAAATACTACTTCTGCTCCAAATCGTGCATGGAGAGGTTTACCTCTCCCGAGGAGGAGACCAGAAAGTTAAGATCAAGGCTTATTGTAGGATGGAGCCTGTCAATACCAATCATCATACTCACTTTTGTGCTTGACTGGCCATACAAAAATTACCTGCTCCTTGCAATGGCAGTGCCCGTCCAGTTTTACTCCGGCCTTGGTTTTTACTCCGGTGCATATCATTCACTCAAAACCAGGACGAGCAATATGGATCTCCTGGTTACGCTTGGCACCCTGATTGCATTTATCTTTTCAGTGTCCATAACAGTAAGCCCCGGGATAATACTAAACTCACCCACATTCTTCGATGCGTCGGCATTCATCATCACAATGATCCTTACTGGGAACTACATAGAGAACCTTACAAAAGTTCGTGCAGGCGGAGCTGCAAGAAAACTCCTGGAAATGATTCCCGCCACTTCGCATTACGTGAAAAGCGATGGGTCGATTGTTGACGGTGATACGGACAGGATGAAGCCGGGCGACAGGATCCTGGTAAAGGCGGGTGAAGTTGTTGTGGCAGACGGTATAGTATTTGAGGGCAGCAGCGAAGTTGACGAATCCCTTATAACAGGGGAACAAAACCCTGTCCTCAAAGAGAACGGCGACAAAGTGATATCAGGGACAAAGAACCTGAACGGATCGCTTACCGTTGAAGTAACAAATGTGGGCAAGAACAGTACAGTCAGCCTGATACATGATCTCCTGGAGAAGGCAACTTTTGGAAGGTCAAAGGTTCAGAGGATCGCCGACGTCTTCTCCAGCGTGTTTGTCCCGGTAGTTCTCTCAATCGCTGCAGGAACTGCCATTTTCTGGTTCCTCCACCTTGGAGGCATCGGCAACAGGCAGGCTGTTGAAGTGGCGATTCTATCATTTGTATCAGTAGTTGTGATCGCATGCCCCTGTGCAATAGGCCTGGCCGGTCCAATAACTTTCCTTGTATCTTCCACATCTTCATCCGGAAAAGGCATCATCATCAGGAACCCGGGAGCTTTTGACAGATTTGTTAAGGTGAACAGGGTTGTTTTTGACAAAACGGGAACGATAACCGAAGCCGACCCTTCAATCCATGAGATCAACGTTACGGGGTCCCACAGCAGAGGGGAAAGTCTGCTTCTGTCCGCCTCCCTTGAAAAATATTCCAATCATCCGATAGCAAAGGCGATTGTTAAGTTCGCAAGAGATGAGGAGATCGTTCTCTACGAAGCCAAGAACGTGGTGGAGACCCCAGGCAGGGGAATAAAAGGTGATGTGGCGGGAAAGTCCGTTGAAGTAACCAGAAGTGAGGGTGCAGTCGGTTCCAGGGTCATGGTATACGTGGACGGAGAACCATCATGCGAGTTTACAGTTTCTTACAGGATCAGGGAACAGGCCAAATCCGTAGTAGAAGAGCTCAAGAGAAACGGAATCAGGACATCGATTGTGACTGGAGATTCCAGAGAGGAAGCTGAAAGGGTAGCAAACGAGGTGGGAATTGAAGAAGTTCATTCACAAGCATCTCCTGAGGATAAATCTGAGATTGTAAAAAAATACCAGATGGAGGGTGATTACGTTCTCTTTGTGGGGGATGGAATCAACGACAGCATCGCAATGGAAGTGTCGGATGTGGGTGTGGCAATGGGATCAGGCACTGATATTGCAAAGGAAAGTGGAGACATAATACTTCTTAACAACGACCTTAGAAATATATTGCGCTCCAAGAGCATTAGCGAAAAAACACTTGCTAAAGTGAAGCAGAACCTTGGATGGGCTGTGGGGTACAACACTGTCCTGATACCAATCGGAGCAGGCATACTTGTCCCGCTTACCGGGTCATGGATATTTTCCATAATGCCGATATTTGCATCATTTGCAATGGGTTTCAGTTCCACATCTGTTGTTATAAACTCGCTTTTCCTGAGAAGAAAGCTTGAATCACTTCAATGAGGTTCACTGTACCAATAAATCTTTATTTAGTTTGCAATTTAAAGGGTGTGAAGACTTTCCCCGTGATTCTCGCAGTCGCGTTTATTATTCTTGCATTTTCTGCCGGGACTGCGGTAGCTGATACTCAAGAGTCTGAAGTTCAGGTTCTGCCCTCACCCAGCATAACCCTGAATGTGACTAACGGCACCTTCTACAACCTTACCTTCGCCGGGATTGTCCTAGTTACCCATACTGGAATGTACAACACGAACTTTAATGAGAACCACTGGGTTTTTTCCAAGGTAAACAACACATCATATTTTTACAAGTCCAACGTCAAGCTCAAAAGGGGAATGGGTGAAAGCGGAACTCCCGACACAGCATCCCCGGTACAGGATCAGAACAACCAGCAGAACTCAATAAATGCAGAGGTGAAAATTTCCCTCAATGCGCTTGGGTATTCCCTTTCCAATCTGAGAATCAACAATATTTCTTCCGCACAAGACAACTACTCTTTTCCCGATTACTCGGTGCTGGAGATAACAATATCAATTGTGCTGCAGAACCCTGTTCAGGGTCCGGGAGCCCTTTACCTTTACCAGTTGATCAAATCCTCCAATCAGTCAAACAATGCAGTAAAATACTATCTTGGAAATGTCACGCACAACGCCAGAGACCGGATGCATGGCGATCATGAAGGCATGCAGATCCTGCCATCTGCAAAGAACCGGCTGGGTGCATTCTACTGGTGGAACAATACTTTCCAGCTCAACGGTGTTGGCAAGAACCTGACATCAACTGTTGCCCTGAAGGACGGCGGAATATACCTGGCCTTCAAGTTTCCATTCAACAATACACTGAAGAGCGTATACCAGGACCCGTATTTTGGAGTTCCCGGCACCCCGCTGTTCAAGAACCCGATCATCAAGAAGGATTTTGGTCAGCTTGTAAACTATGTGATCATCCATGCAGAGTATCTTGGAACTGGTGTGGTTGCCGGAGTCGGCCTCCTCGGCATTTCGTACTCAGTGTACCGCAGGCGAAGGTTCTGACTATTCGTCTTCATCAATAAGGGAAAGGAAGTTTTCTGAAAGTGTCTCTATGAAGCTTTCGCGGTACTTCCTGGCAGCATCGAGTAGCCTTGTTAATTCTCTGATCTTAACGAAGCTTGTGCCTTCCTCCTCGAAGATCTCAATAATCCTGTCGCTGGCCAGGTCTTTAAGGACCTGCTTTCTTTTCTCCACCTTGGATTTCCTTACCCTCATAAGGTTCGAAAGGGGTAGTGTATCAGCCCTGGCCAGTTTCTGAAGAATCTCCCTGCTGTTGTTGCTTCTCAGGTAGAACAGAAGCTGCCTTTCGGAAAAACTGTCGCTTGAGATGCAGAAATATCTCTTTACTTTGCCGTCCTCACGGGAAACAATCCTCTCATCCTTTTCAAGCTGGTACAGATGGTATTCCACCTGGCCTACTGCAAGCCCTGACCTTCTCTGTATTTCCCGGAAGTGTATGCCGGGATTTTCCTCTATCAGGCCGAAGATTGAGTCTCTCGTGGTAGGATGCTCGTTCACTTAACCAATACCCCTTACTATGGCAGCGTAGAACAGTATCAGAATCAGCAGTTCAACCCCAAGAAGGATGGTGATTTCAAATCCCGTGAAGGGGATAACCGAGAAGACCTGCAATACAAAAACTACGTTGGAGATCAGGATTATTATGAAAACTGCGCCAATATATGAAAGAATCCTAGCTCTCCTTCTCCTTGTTACTCTCCTGGTAATGCCTAGCAGGAATATGGAAAGCACTATTGAGAGACCGGATATCAGGATGGCGAGTTCATACATCATTTAGCTAAACATTATGATATATGTTAAATTTCCCCAGACGAAATGCGGATTATGGGAAAATGACAGCGTAGCCGAATTCGTTGAGCTCCTTCTTTGCCTGTTCCCTGTATTTATTGTCACCGAACACTTTCACGACCCTGAGGGTGTACTGGTTCTTTCTGGTCTGGAGGGCGGTGATTATCTCCCCGTTACGTATGTAGAAATACATGTTCAGTGTCCCGAAACGGCTGCGGATATAGTCCTGGAAGTACAGGGTGATAAGGTCCTTGGGGGACATGACCCGGTTTCCTGAACCCTTCTTCGCCTGTTTGCTGAACTCTTTTTCCACATACACTGTTTTCCGCTCAAGGCTTATGACACTCCTGATCAGCCCCTCCTCAAGCATCCTGTCCCTTGCATCCCTGAAATCTTCATCCGCCTCAACCCCCGTGACCTTATGGTATCTTTCCTCATCGAAAAACCCGAACGTTGAGATCATTGCTTTCAGTATTAATGCCACAGCCTCTTCTCTGGAGTATTTCTCCGGAACGAATACGAGCTTCCTGCTGAAATCCTTTGCCACGAGGTTGTTAACATACAGTTTCTTTATTACGTCCTTGGTTCCGTAAATGCTTTTCTTAAGCCTTGCCAGGATTTCATTCTCAGTGGCCCCGCCGCTTTCAATAACTGCCCTCAGGACTCTCTGGTCCTCCTGGCTCAGCTCGAGATTCTTTATTGCCCTGTATACAGAGATGATCTCAAGAGGTGCATAGGCCTGTGAGCCGTAGGGCCCGCTGAATGTGAATATCAGCCTTGACTGAAAATAATTGCTCAACTGGACGTTCCTTATGCCGAGATAGTTGGCCTCTATATCGGTTCTGACGCCAAGGGGCTCATCCTTGAGCATGTTGTATATGGATTCGCCATCCCTTTTCTTCTTTGACATCTTGGAATATGAGTAAGAGAATAGGTCCTCCTCCCCGATGTCCGTGATTTCTGCATCGCCAACGGTAATGAATCCGGCTTCTTCCCTGAATTTCATGGCGATTGCCTCAGAGGTGAAATCCTCCGACGGTGGCGTAATCACTACGGAGTTCAGCTTCAATCTCTCCCTGATGCCGCTTACTGCCTCGAGCAGGTCCTTGCCGGATTGATCAGAGTAGAGTACCAGGTTGTCAATCCATAGAATGGAGTTGTTCTGCTCCATTGTGAATGTTGCATCATCAGTGCCACGTGAAATAAGGCGTGCGTTGAAATCAACCTCTCTTTCATATACGCGGCCCAGGTATATTGAAATCGGGTCCTGAAGCCTCACTATGATTGAATCTGTCCCTTTCTTCTTCTTTGAGGAACCATAGTACAGGTTGTTTCTGAAGTACACAGGTTTCAGGCCTGTTTTTTCAAGCTCTTCTCCCGCATATATCCAGAATGTCCTTGAAAGCTCCTCTGCAGTAACAGGCCCGTATTTATCCACCAGGAACATTATGGCATCAGTTTTCCCATCCGGCTTGTCTAGTCCGAAAAGCGGGTTGAACAGTCCATCATTGTCTCTGGAAATGCTTAGCCTGTATTCTAGGTCCTTCAGAAGCTGCCTTACAACTTTTTGCGGGTATCCAGACCGCACTACCAGCGATTTTTCATCTCTGAACCCCTCGGATATAAGGTGCATCACCTTCCGGGCTTCTTCGGATGGCTCATCGTATCGGAGCCTGTGCAATGCATCTGCAAGGTCAAAGGATGCGTATGAAAGCTTATGCTTGATGATCTTTCCATAAACCACTCTGCGCTCCTCAACCAGATTTCTGAGCGACTCATGGGAGAAGTTCTTGACTCTGACCTTAATGTCCCAGTCGTTTATTGCAAAGCCATACTTATCAAAATAAGATTGAACGTCCTTTACCACTGTAGACAGGTTACGGATTCTTTCTTTTGACAAGTCTTCCTGTGGGCCCCCTGTAAGTGCTTCCAGATCAGCCTTCAGCATGTATTGCTTTACAAAGACCGGGGTGATGTAGTCATAGACCAGCGTCTCTGAGGATGTGAGATCTTCAAGCGCACCTTCAATCAGCTCCTGGGAAACGGGAAGCTTGATAAGCAATTCGTCAAGAGTCAGGGGCCCGAATGATCCTATGATCTTCGTGAGTATGTTCCTGGCAGCCTCTTTTTCATCTCCGGGAATGTCCGGCATATCGTTGCTGTGATAGACTGTTGTTTCTCCCCTCATCTTTTTCCTTACAATATATTCTGATTCGAGGTTGACCAGGCAGTCCTTGAGATCATTCTCGGCCATCCCCAATGCATCCCTGATCTCGCCAAAGCTCTTTCCGGTGCACTGCTCCAGGATTCTGTCATATTTTTCATCGGGGGAAATTTCTCTCTTGAAGAGGGTCATGAAGTCGCCGTAGAAGTCAATGTGTGTCCACTGTGTTCCTCTCATGTAGATAGACACAAGCCTGTCCTCCCTGATCAGATCATTTGAAAGGTCAAGTGTCCCGGTGATGGCATAAGGGAAAGGTGAATTTGTCCTGTTCTTGAATGGGTCTATGTATGGAAAATAATGAAGGAAGTCTTCATAAGTATCCCTGTCCTCAATAGTTGGAGCTTTTCTGAAGTAGTAGTTGTCGATTTCCTTCGGGTCTGAGAATATGAATTTAACCTTTTCAGAGCCGTAGATCTTGTCAAGGATCTTGCTCTGCAGTTCCTTGAGAATCTTGGATCTATCTTCCATTAACACCAGGTCGGACACGCCGGCGAATACAATCCCGAAAGAGAACGGGCTCGTTTCCTTGCTGTAATCCCTTATTGTGTAGTTCCCACCCTCTATTGTGTTTTTGACGTAGTTTCTGGCCCTGGGAACATCCATCATGTCCGTGGTTATCTCATGGTAAGTTTCCTTTATTACAGGAAAATTCTTCATCTTGTCGAGGGTGCTGAGAACCCTGTCGCTTCTCAGCTGCTGCCTGACAACGGATATATCGTAACCCTTGTATTTTCTCAGTACCATAAGGGACCTGGCCGCACAATGCCTGAACCTCTGCTTGAATACCTCAGTGTTTGACAGCGATCTCCTTACAATGTCCTCGAATTCGCCTGATTTTAGAAGCTTCACCTGGTCCTTCAGAGGTATCTTGGCGGGGGATGTAAGCATAAACCCGTCGTCTGTGACAGTGACCCGGGTGTTGACCTCATAGGTGTTCGAAATAAGATGTGCATAAGCCCTTGAAAGAGCGTCATTAACCCTTCTGCCCAGCGGGATGTGATATATTATGTTGTAAAAGCCGTCCTTGTCAATGAAGCCTTCAATGAGAAGATGCCTGTCCGTGGGTATGTCGAAGTTCTCCTGGGTTCCTATGTAGGAGATCATGCTGTTTGCACCATACTCGTCAAGCCTGTATTCTTCCATTAGCCATTTCTTCACGTCGTCCCCTTTGTGCATTCGTTCAACGACTTCTTTCCTGAACTCGCCTACGAGAACTCCGAGATCGTAACTCCTCGGAAGCATCTCGCCAGTCCATGAAGGCACGGTCGGCCTCATTCCGGTTGCATCCTTGACGCTGACACGGTTTCTGTTTATCTTGAGGAACATGTATGTCTTTGCACCTAGAACAAAGATATCGCCTGCTTTCAACCTCTCAACGAATTTGTCGCTGAGCTGGCCGAGGTGCCTGCCTTTCTCGTTTATTACCTGATAATCGGCTTCTTCAGGTATTGTGCCGATATTCATGAAGTATATCATGCGGGTACTTCTCTTCTTTCCGAATGTGCCCTCATCCTCGTCAAGCCAGATCTTTGAGTATATTGTGCTGTCCTCGATCTTCCCCCCGAGGTACCTTAGTGTCTCCATGTAGTCTTCCCTGTCAAGGGTGTGAAATGTGTAGGAATTTCTCACAACCTGGAATGCTTCTTCGATGTTCCAGACTTTTTCTATGGACATTCCTACTAGGACCTGGGAAAGTACGTCCAGGGAATTGGTTGGGACAACCACCTTGTCGATGTTCTGGTCGTATGCCGCCTTGGTCAGTACCGCACATTCCATCAGATCGTCAACGTTGAAGACGAGAAAGCGCCCCTTGGAAAGTTCGTCAATGCCATGGCCCGATCTCCCTATTCTTTGCAGGCCTTTGGAAACGGACTTCGGGCTGTTGATCTGGACAACAAGGTCAATATATCCTATGTCGATGCCCAGTTCAAGTGATGTTGACGTTATGACACACTGGAGTTCCCCTGCTTTGAGCTTGTTTTCCACTTCGAATCGTGTATCTCTGCCAAGAGACGAATGGTGGGCTTCAATGCTTTCGACCCCACGGGCTTTCAGCCGCATTGCCACGTGCTCTGCGCCACTTCTTGTGTTTGTAAAGACAAGAGTGGTTGAATGTTCCTGGATCATTGAAGCCAGCATGTCATACATCTTGTCATTTGCTACTTCATACTGCGTCTTGGTGAGATCCTGCACAGGGGTGATCGTCTTCAGGTCAAGAAATTTCTTCGTGTCAACGCTGATGATCTCACAGCCTCTCGGTTCGTCTCCCTCAAATCCCGTGAGGTATGAGGCTATCAGATCAAGAGGAGCCTGAGTTGCTGAAAGGCCTATCCTTACAAACGGTGTTGAAATGCCTGTCAGCCTCTCCAGATTAACTGAGAGAAGAGCTCCTCTCTTGGTGGCGGATATCTCGTGAATCTCATCCAGGATTACGTATTTCACGTCATAGAATTTTTCCCTGAATTTAGGGGCGGAAAGCGCAAGGGAAAGAGATTCAGGTGTAGTTATCAGTATATGGGGGGGTTTTCTAAGCATCTTCTGCCTTTCACTCTGAGGAGTATCTCCAGACCTGACTCCCACCCTTATCTTTGGGTATTTATCGCCCATTTCCTCCACGAGGTTGTAAATCTCCCCCAGTGGCTTTTTCAGATTCTTGTCTATATCGTTTGCGAGCGCTTTTAGCGGGCTTATGTAAACACAATATATCTTGTCTTCAAGCTTATCCTTTGCAGACATCTTGAAAAGTTCATTGATGATGGTGAGAAATCCAGTCATGGTCTTGCCTGTACCTGTAGGGCTCGATACAAGCACATTCTTCATTTTATGTATGAGCGGTATAGCTTTCTTCTGTGGTTCTGTAAGGGATGAATACCTGGAGTTGAACCATTTTGCTATTACCGGATCGAGGAATGGTAGTTCGTTCTCGACTTTAAAGGATATCTCTTCAGCGTTTTGCATTTAGATAATCTTGAGCATAGCTCTTGAACATATTTAACTATTTTGAGGAATTGCAGGCGCAATATTTACAGTTTAAGGTGAAGGCTGTCTCCATTCCATTGTTCTGCCGTAGCTGTACCTTCCAAGGTTGCGGAGCACCCTGTCATAGCTTCTGTTGCCTGAATCTTTCAGTACCTCCCTGTAGAAGGATGTCACTAGGTCATAATCCCCCACGTTGACCGGTTTAGGTATGCCGTCCTTTCCCCCCAATGCAAAGGAATATTTTATCGGGTCCTCGTAAGACGGCGATTCGCCATAGATAAGCTCTGCCATGTACGAAACAGCTCTCATAGCAGATTTCCCGACGCCGTGGAAGTGCATCAGATCCTCGAAGCCGTCGGGTTGATACTCGTATATTGACCTGAGAAGTTTCCAGTTTACCCTTACATTCATGTCGAGGCTTTTTTCGGCGCCTGAGAAATTCTCCAGAGTCCTTTGTGGCCCTCTAGCTATCCTCCCCCTGTAGCTTCCGGGATTTTCCCTTACAAGTTCTACCATAAGACCCCTGTTGTTAATGCTGTCCTTCGTTGAAAGGTTCAAGGGCTTTTCAACCCGTTTCTCAGCCGATATCCCATTCCTCCCATCATTGAGCAAGTCCAGGCCAGAACCATTTATCCAGTGGTATCTTCTGGCCATGCGTATTTCCTGGTTCATGCCCTGCTGTACTATAACCCAGTTCCCCTTTCTGTCAATTATGATGAAGTGCATGTAGAGATCGAAAGTGTCCTGCAGGAGATCCTGATCCACTTTCGCTATCCTCCTGCTCGTTTTCTTTATGCGTTCTGCTTCTGAATCCCGAAGAATGCCGTCTCCAACAACCCTGTTGAGCTCATTGGAAATTTCAGACATGCGTTTTCCCTTTCCGCCGAGTATCATTACGTCCCGGCTGTGGTCGGAATAGTATTCCTTCAGTGCACTGAGAGTTGCAGTAGTTGTTCCACTGGAATTCCAGTCAAAACCAGTTGCCAGTGAGAGGGAGTGGAACCAGAAAGGGTCCGCCAGATTATCGAGGTATTTTCTCACCCCGAACTTTTGTATTATCAGGTCACTGATGATTCCCCCCAATTCCACCATTCTCTTGAATAGGTACTCAGGTGGCTTCCCGTAATGAAGTGGCAAATTGGCGGTTCCTTTTCTGTCCATATCCACCTTGGCCATTCCTGTATCATTATAGTATTTTCTGGAAACAGCTATGCAATGTTCGGACCCGGAGAATAAGCGTCGGATCGTGGTGCATTTCAGGTGTTACGGAATCAGAATCTTGCACAATACATATATTAGTACCTTTCAATACTTGTCTAGTAGAAATCCGCATAGAAGGTCGAAATGATGAAAGGATCAGCAAAAGTGGGAACCGCAAACTTTAATGAGAAAGATATCCGATCAGTATTGAAGCGTTATCTGGAGGTAAGAGAATACACTGAAAGCCTCTGCAAGGGATTGAAGACCGAGGACTACGTGGTCCAGTCCAGCTTCGAGGTAAGCCCCATAAAATGGCATCTTGCCCATACAACCTGGTTCTTTGAGACTTTTATTCTCAAACCGTATAAAACTAGATTCCATCCTTTTAATGATGCATTTGACTACCTGTTCAATTCCTATTATGAAACAGTCGGTCAATATTTCCCCAAGGGGATGAGAGGGACCCTCTCAAGACCAACTGTTGATGAAGTCTTCTCCTACAGGAAATTCGTGGACGAAAACGTAATCTCAATTGCTGATCAGGAAAACCTGCCTGATGAGATCACGCAGCGGTTGATCATTGGAATAAACCATGAGCAGCAGCACGAAGAGCTGATGCTGATGGATCTGAAGTACAACTTTTACAGAAACCCCCTAAAGCCGGAATATGCCCCGTATAAACCCTACGAAGGGCCAAAGCCACCAGAACTTACATGGCTTGAATTTGAGGGAGGGATAGTTGAGATCGGCCATGATTCCGATGAATTCGCCTTCGACAACGAATCCCCAAGGCACAAGGCATACCTTGAACCCTACAGAATAGCTTCAAGGCTTGTGACAAACGGTGAGTACCTTGAGTTCATGGAGGCCGGCGGATATTCCGACCCCAAGCTGTGGCTTTCTGAGGGGTGGCACAAGATAAACAGCGATAAATGGAGAGCCCCTTTGTACTGGGATGAAAAGAAGGACGGTTGGTATGTTTTCACGCTTTCTGGTGAGCGGAAGATGGACCCGGAGGAGCCGGTCAGCCATGTCAGCTTCTACGAAGCCTTGGCGTATGCTAACTGGAAAGGAAAGCGGCTTCCCACTGAAGAGGAGTGGGAGCATGCCATGCGTGATGTTGATCAATCTCCTGGCGATAACTTTGCAGAAACGTGCTATTTAAGGCCAGTTCCACCATCGGTTTCAGGAAAGAAGATCCTCCAGGGTTTCGGAGACCTTTGGGAATGGACTTATAGTTCATACATGCCATATCCGGGAACAAGGGCACTGCCTGGTTCGCTTGGGGAGTACAATATTAAATTCATGGCTAACCAGATGGTGCTTAGGGGAGGGGCATGTGTTACCCCTCAATCCCACATAAGAAGAACATACAGGAATTTCTTCCACCTCGGTGAAAGATGGCCGTTTACTGGTATAAGACTTGCAGAGGATCTTTCATGACTGCCGAAAACGTTGAATTCATTGACATGAAGCCTGAATTGGCCAGTTTCAGGGATGAAGTCCTCCAAGGCCTTTCCAAAAACCCTAAGAGAATTCCTCCCAAATTTTTTTACGATGACCGCGGGTCAGAGCTTTTTGTGAAGATTACACGTACCCCGGAGTATTATGTTACCAGGACAGAGGAGGAAATTCTTGGAAAGTTTGGTGAGGAAATATCGGAAACCATTGGCAAGGGCACTTTCGTGATTGAGTATGGCAGCGGGAACAGCGAGAAGACCAGCATGCTGATTTCTTCACTGGATTCGCCTTTCGCATATGTCCTTATTGATATTTCGTCCGATGCGGTCAGAAATTCAGCAGACTTACTGTCTTCAAGATTCCCGGACCTGAAAATAATCTCTATCTGTGCTGACTATCTGAGAATGCATGAAATACCAGAGCAGGACCCCAACAGGAAAAAGGTGATAGTTTTTCTAGGCTCCACAATTGGAAACTTCGAGCCGGACGATGCCAAAGGGTTCCTGGAGCTGGTTCAGAGTGAGCTTAATGACGGAGATGGCATGCTTGTAGGCGTGGACCTTCGGAAGGATGTTAAAACGCTTAACGCGGCATACAATGATTCTGAAGGATATACCGCCAGGTTCAACCTGAACCTTCTGCGAAGGATTGGTAAAGAGCTGGAAACTGACATCAATCCTGAGAAATTTGCCCATAAAGCATATTACAACAGGGAACTAGGGCGGATAGAAATGCACCTTGTAAGCCTGGAAAATCAGGAAGTCATGATAGAGGGCATGAAATTCCGCTTCGACAGGGGAGAAACAATCCATACAGAAAGTTCCTACAAATATACTGTCGAGGACTTTTCAAGACTTGCCGAAAAGTCCGGGCTGAAAGTGAAAAAGAACTGGCAGGATTCCAGGGGATACTTCAGCCTTCTCTACCTTACTAAGTGATTTATTATCTAAAAAAGGTAGTTCAGGATTTCTCTTCCTTGGGTTTCTGTTCTTCCTCTTTTTCTACCTTCTTTCCTTTCTTAATCTCTGTGTAGCCACAATTTCCGCATGAGTACCTGTTTTCGTGCTCTGCGAGGAAAACGCCAGGGCCGCACCTTGGGCAGAATCTCCTCTGCCTCACTATCTTCTCTCCTTCAACCGCGTAAAGTTCCCTCTTCATCATTCTGCCTCAGCCTCCTCCTTTATCTTGAGCCCGTTCCTGTAAAGCTCATAGTCTGGTTCGTAGAGCATTGCACTTTCCTTGTCGGAATAAACCTTCGAATATCCATTCATCTCGTGTTTTCCGGACTGCTGCACGTTGTTATCTACAATTATCAGCTCCTTGTTTACCCCAAGGTTTTTGGCGAGAAGGTCCCTTATCTGTTCCCTCTTTGGTGTCGACTCATTTCCAAACAGGACTTTATACCTGATTTCCTTTCTCTTCAGCAGTTTGTTGTCCCTGGTTTCCTCAATCTTCAATTCGCTCATTCTTCTTCCATCCTTTTTACGAGATCCTTAGCGTATTCCTTTGTATTCTCGTCGATCTCAATGCAGGCCATCCCTTTATTGGGAACGCCGTATACTACGACTGTATTTAAATCTGAATAAAAAATTATTGGTATCACTGCCAGATCTTCCTCACCGTCAACCTCGATCCTGGTCTTACGACCCTTCTTCAGGCTCTCTTCAACGTGCCTGAACAACTCTGCTGTCAAGGTAGCTGCAGGATTTCTGACATGAATTGAGCCTTCAACGTGCGGAAAAATGCCATCCTCTTTCCGCTGCGTCTTGAGATCCACTATTTCAAGCAGGAGAGGTACTCCCGCTTTGTTAAGATTCCCGGCAGTAACATCACCCACTGCCACGATTTTCTTTGTTCGGGCAAGGTGCGACACCTCTTCCAGCGTGCACATCCTCGCCTTGTATGAAGATATTTCTTCCCTTATCTCTTCACTGACCCTGAGGTCACTGCCTGACTTTGATTGCATACATACCAGGCATTTCAGTTCCTGCGCGCTCAGAAATGGAAGATACCTTTGTTTCCACTATGTAAATGAAACCCATCCACTCCGTTGTGGTCTTTTCATCTCCGTGTATAGGGCAGATTTTTTCAGTTGTTATCCTCTTGCATTTCTTGCATGCCCTGTAAATTTCCTTCATTTTTCACACCTAAGTTTCTACCTTCTTTTTTTCCCGGAGCCATTCCAGTTTTCCGAGTCCCATCTGCTTCATGGTAAGGCCGATTTTGCTGTCCCTGATGGACGATGATGACAGGTTAAGGGCAACTATTTTCACCCTGACTTTGTCCCCTACCTTGATGTCTCTTTTAGTATCCTTGCCGATAAACCTCATGTTGGCGAGATCGACATCAATCCTGTCATCCATTATCTGGCTTATGTGGAGAAGCCCGTCAAATGAGCTGAATCTGACAAAAGCTCCAAAGTTCTGTACTGATACTACCACTCCCTCAATGATCTCATGCATTTCAGGGTAGAAGCCAAGGGCTTTAAACTTAACAGACTGGTACACTCCACCATCTCCATGAACAATTGCTCCTTCTCCGACAAGATCCACGTCCACGATGGATATAACCAGGCATTTCCCGATGTTCTTCCCCTCGATCTCCTCGCTCTGGACATCGAGCAGCCTCCCTTCTAATGAGTCTTTCGTTACCTGTGTTACAGATCTTGAATAATCATCACCCAGTAGTTCCGGTGGAATTCTTGCTATATATTCATCCTCAACCATTACGAACATTTTATATATCCCCTGCCTGAAGGAAATACGTCAGATCATCCCAATTCAACCAGCTCCTGAAAACACACCAGCTTCAGTCCCGCGGGCATCACTATGTGGATTTTTCAGGCGTTTATCAGGGATGACGTATGATCAACAGACAACCTAGCCAGCAGATATGCTTAGCAGATCGATCGTTGTGCCTTAATTAAAAAAGAATTATTAATATTATGGTAAGAAGTGAGGGAAACTAACATGTTGCGAGTTAATCTTTGACATACTTGTGAATGTAATGGTGGCTGAACTCCATCCTTTCAACAAATCTGAAGCCTCTTGAAGTAAACTTATTCATTAACTCTTCCTCTGAAATCCTAATGTGTTCAGGTGGACCCAGATCAAGTGTTCCTTTCTTGAATTCTATCAGTATGATCTCCAGATTTTCCTCGTTGACGGCTGCAAATCTTTCTACAAGGTCATCTCTGCAAGGGATGTCGTGGAATGTGTTAGAAAAGAATGCCTTGTTGTATCCATCAAAGTGAAATTCATCGCAGGCATCCTGCTGCACAACTTCTACATTTGACACACTATGTTCGTTCATTCTTCTCTTAAGCAGGTCTGTACCCCGTTTATCGATTTCAAGGGAGATAACTTTCCCCCCGTTGAGTTTTTCCGCAAAATTCACGCTGTAGAATCCGTCTCCTGCCCCGATGTCCAATATCACATCAGTCCCATGCGGATTGACAAATTCCTCAACCTTCCTGTATGGGATCAGTTTTTCCCTTAGTTCAGCAACATGCTCATAGTCAAACTGGTGCATCGCGTCCCCATATTCAGAAAGGTATTAGGATTTCCTACTCAGAAAGAAGTATAATAAGCCCAGTTCAATCTTAGACTCGATGAGCGGGGAGGATTCTGATACTTTTTCATTACTGAGGCAATCAGTAAGGCAGTTTATAGAGAAAGAGGTAATGCCTGTGTCACAGAAAATAGACAAGGAGGATTACTTTCCGTTGGACCTGTTTAGAAAAATGGGAAAAATGGGATTCCTTGGTGTTACCATCCCTCCGGAATACGGGGGTTCTGGAATGGATTATACTGCACAGGCGATCATAGAGGAAGAACTTGGGTATGCATCAGCATCCCTTGCACTTTCATATGGTGCTCACAGCAATCTATGCCTGGATAACCTTTACAGGAACGGAAGCGAGCAGCAGAAGGAGGAGTATGTTCCCAAACTTGCTCGTGGAGACTGGATTGGATCCCTGGCACTTACCGAGCCCGGGTCCGGGTCTGACGCCCTTGCCATGAGAACTAGCGCAGAAATACAGAACGGAACCTTTGTGTTGAATGGGAGCAAGACCCTAATCACCAACGCACCTTATTCGGATGTTTTCCTTACCTATGCCCGTACCGGTGACAGCTATTCCGCTTTTGTGGTGCTGTCAGAGGATAACGGTTTCTCACGGGGAAAGAAGTTTGATAAGATGGGGATGCGCGGTTCACCCACCGGTGAAATATTCTTCGACAATGTTAAGGTCCCGGAATCCAGGCTGGTAGGAAATCTGAATGGTGGCAAGGATATCATACTGAGCGGCCTCAACGTTGAAAGAGTAATACTTTCATTCATTTTTGTCGGGCTCGCAAGGAGGGCACTGGAACTGTCCGTGAAATATGCTACCGAAAGAAAGCAATCCGGGAATTACCTGCATGAATTTGAGATGATACAGGACAAGCTGGCAGTCATGTATACAAAATACCAGACAAGCAGGCTTATGGCGGACAGAGCGCTCAATGGAATCAAGGAGGACAATATGAACGTAATGGATGCTGCAGCGGCCATATACCATGTTGCTGAATCGGCGGAGTATATCGCACGCGAGGCCGTACAGATCCATGGCGGAATAGGCTATGTAAGAGAAGGTGAAGTGGAACGGCTGCTCAGGGACGCTATCCTGGGCCAGATTGGTGCAGGGACAACTGAGATAAGGAAGAAATTGATTGCCCAGGGCCTTGTTAAAAAGTATAAAAAGCAGGGAAGAATATCGGATTAGTGTTATGCATTCTCTGCGGAAGCAAGGAAGAATACGATAGGGGAATATGCAAGGATTGCATAGCTGATAAGCTTTCCCTGAGTGTAAACGGCACATTGGACCTGACAGAATGCCCTAAGTGCGGTTCAATGAAGGTCGGGAACAAATGGTATGCCGACAACCAGCAGAAAGTTCTCGCAAAAAAAGTAAACCAGATGATTGGCCTGAACGATCCCTCCTTCGAGAAATATGTTGATCCTGGCGATGTGATGATTTCCCATGACGGCAAAAACACGTTTGTGAGAATCTCCCTGAAAAAACCCGATTTTTCAGATATTGTTCAAGATGTAAATATACCAACCAGGCGTCTGAGGAACAGCTGCCTCACATGCAACAAGGTTACAGGGTCATACTATGAGGCCATACTCCAGATAAGGACCCTGAATTCCGAATACAACAGTCTTGTACAATACGTAAAGGACGAAGCCGTGCATATTATGAGGGGACTGAACAGGAAAGACCCTGAATCATTCATTTCAACCGTGGCAAAAGTACCGGAAGGGCTCGATATATATCTTGGCAAGCGGGCCGACGGAAACAGGCTCGCGAAGCATATTCTCGACAATTACCTTTCAACGATGAAGGTCTCGAAAACTCTGGCAGGTGTGAAGGACGGCGCTAAGTTCTACAGATTCACCTACGGTGTAAGGCTAGCTTCTCTCGACAGGGGCTCTGTAATCTCGCTGAACGGCAGCGATTACCTTGTCCTTGGAACGGGGGCTGCAGGCCTTGATGTAATCAACACAAGGAATGAGAAGAGGACCAAGATTTCTAAGAGCGAGTTCTTTTCCTCTGATGTGAGGATACTTGAGAAAAATCCGAGGAAAAGCACCTTCATTGTAGTCTCAAAGGAGGCTGGTGAACTTCAGCTGATGGATAAAGAAAATTACAAAATGATCACCATGAAGGGAGATACAAGCCAGGAGGAAGTTGAGCTGTTCAACTTTGACGGAAAATACTACCTTCCTGACCGGGCGTAGGTTAATTTATTTCATAGACATTGTGGGTTTATGAGGATAAAAGCGGAATGGGACAGACTTAGAGATGTTATGATCCACAGGCCAGGCATCGAAATTGAATATGCCATGCTTGCTCCCAGACCGTTTTTGTTTGAACGGCCTTTCCGGACGGATATAGCCATCAAGGAACATGAGAATCTTGAGCAGACGTTGAAGGAGAATGGCGTTTCAGTAAAACTCCTGAGAAACGTTGTAGTCGACAAGGCAAGGAGTGACAGCCAGTTCAGAAAGGACCTCGAGGAAAAGGTCTCCACAATAGTCAAATTTTACGGGAGAGTTGAGTCGTCAAAGAAAGCCATGGGACTGTTTTTGAAGAACCTGGAGATTATAGATCCAGTAACACTTTTCCATATTCTCACGCTTGAGCCTTCAATAGACCTCAAGCAAGAGGAAGAGAACAGCGTAGAATACCCTACAGTATATTCCAACCTGCCCCTGGCGAACCTTTATTTCATGAGGGACCAACAGGCGGTTGGACCGGGCGGGCCGATTTTTGGCAGAATGAAAAAACGCCAGCGAATGAAGGAGCCTGAGATCACACGCTTTGTCGTTGAGAAAGCTATTGGTGAGAAAAACACATACAGTGTCGGTGAAGGGGGAATATTCGAAGGGGGAGATTTCATCCCGCTGGGAAGCTTTGGCCTAATCGGCATTGGCCCCAGGAGCAACCGGCAAGGTGCCATGGAAGCCATGTCCTCCGGCCTTCTTGATTTTGATGAGATCGGAGTGGTGACAAATCCGGTTTATGATTTCATGGACATTCCTGACAGGGACCCAATGGTGAACATGCACCTTGACACTTACTTCAATATTCCAGGGGACGGCATTGTAATCAGTTCAGTCGAGCTGTCCAAAAAGGCAAAACTCGAGCTATTCACCAGGGAGTCCAAAGGGAGCTACAAGCATGAGAAAGAAACAACGCTGTATGACTATATGCTCTCTAAGGGCTTCAGGTTCATTAATCTCAGAATCAGTGAGCAACTGAGCTATTCCTCAAATTTCCTGACACTAGCTGACAGAAAGATCCTCGCTGTTAACGCGCCTGACGTGCTTGACAAACTTCTGTCTGAAAATGTATTTACTGGCCAGCTCAAGGACCTTGTGGTATCGGACATAAACAAAAATGGTAAGGAGAATCTCTTCCCCAACAACCCACAGATTGCCCGGGAGGGCATAGACATAATCAGGCTCAATTTAAGCGAACTCACAGGAGGGTATGGTGGTGCCCACTGCATGACTGCTGCCCTAAACAGGTGAATATTAAACCATCTTGTTGAGAAACAGTGATCTACCTAAAACTGGGCACCAGTACTGGATGCAAACTTCAAGGAGAGTTCTTTAAGCGCAGTGCCCCCAGGCAATATTGCCCTGTCCACTGAAGAGACCGACAATATATTCAATTGCTGGCGACTGCCTTTGCAGAGACTGCCTGCAGAAAGCCTCCATCCTTTTTAGGCAGTCGGTTGATGCAGGCTCTGCCTTATTCGATGCCCTCATCAGTTACAGAAAAGGCAGATAAGCGGAAACATTTAATTTGAGAAGGCTATTACGCTTACATCACATTCACTATGATAATAGAGGGATTTAATGGCAAGTGACAGAAGTCAGAGGAAAAGTAAAGATAAGTGGAAGGAGAAGTCCTGGTTCACAATAGTATCACCCGGCTATCTTGGTGAAAAGGAGATAGCTGTTAGCCCTTCATATGACGAAAATGGCATGATTGGGAGGAAAATAGAAGTTCCTGTTTCCGATTTCACTGGAAACTTTAAAAAAGCCAACTCAAAGGTTCTTTTCAAGATTATATCCTGCCAGGGTAAAAAATGCCAGACGATGTTCATCGGCCACTCTGTAAGCGATGATTTCATAAAGAGAATGGTCAGAAGAAGAAAGGAAAGAATTGACATAGTGCGAAACGCAACAACAAAAGATGGCTACACCATGAGTGTCAAGACCGTCATTGTAACGGACGGAAAGCTCACCAACACCAAGAGAGTTGCCATAAGAAGAACGATTGAACAGTTTCTTGATCAAAAATCAAAAGACATGGGATATGAGGACTTCACACGATACCTTATTGGCGACGACGTGTACAATGATATGGTTGGCGCTACAAGGGATGTTTACCCCATAAGGAAACTCGAAGTCAGAAAGTCACGTTTGCTCGAAGTGAGCTCCGGTGTAGAAACCACGGTTCCCGATTCCTCTACTGAGGAAACACCTCCGGAACAGGTTTCCTGAAAACTGAAACAGATGCCGGGATGGCTCAGTTGGCAGAGCGCCGGACTCATAAGGCCTTAGTGTTCTGAGAAATCCGGAGGTCTCGGGTTCAATCCCCGATCCCGGCATATCCAAATAAATCTCTGTTGCTTCTAAATACCTCTTAACGAATGGTAGTTTCAGCATCAATTTCATGGAGAAGTTCTATTCTACTGTGGCGGTTTAAGGTTGCGGTGCTGTTTTCCTGTCGTTTCATTATTTTCCCTGCCAACTTTCCAGAATGTTACTAAGAAGAACAGTATCGCGATCAAAAGATATGCAAGTCCGGTTCTTCCGGCCCTTTCCGGATCATTTCCCACGGCAGTTGGATTCATGGCGCAATCTATACTTGGCACCCCCTAATATCCGAAGTTGAAATATGTAACTTCCGATAAGAAAAGCGGAATATTCATGGTACAATATTTATTGGTAATGCTTTCTTTATTCTGCAGAATCTGCTGGTGTCATAAAGAGGTGGGGTTATCACCCCACAGCAATAGGCTGAGCCAAACTTTTCGGGAATTTCAATCCAACAAGGTGTCCCTTTCTTGGCAGCACCTTGATTCTAACAGTTCTGGCCGAGATTTTCTTCATGTTTCCAGAAAGATAGTCGTCACCCACATACCTCAATAACCCACCACCCATGCCTTTCAAGCGAAGGTAATGCATTCTGTCCTTTGCTGAAAGGCCTGATCTTATCTCATATTCATACATTTGAGTCATCCTCAAACTGACATCCCCTCTGAGAAGATCAGGTTTATACCTTCGAAGAGAGCCGTCATATGGTGGGACAAAGTATAATATCCTACCACCACTGATTGTTCATGAGTACTTGGGAAGTCTCATTCAGAGTAAAGCATGATTATCCATTCATCAGGATGTCAGAGAAACATCCGGGCACAAAGATTTCCATGTGGTGTGTCTGGAACCGGGAAATGATACATGTGCCGGTCAATCATGAAGATGCGATTTCAGAGATTGACGGGTATGTCAGGCAGATTGGAAGAGCTATTGAAAATTACAAGCCTACAAAGGATGGTTTTGTGGTAACCCTGACCTGTAGCTGTGACCTTAACCCAAACACATGGGACTTTACAGAAAAAAACAACTGCGTGGATGTTTTCCCATCAGTCTTTCTCGATGGATGGGGGTATTACAGGGTCATCAGCTTCAATGAAGATGATGTTAAGAACTTGTTTAAGGAACTGAGTTCACTGGGGCAGGTGGAACTAGTGAGCAAGAGGCTGTTGGGCATCGACGCACTTCCTTCAACTGTATGGGCAGACAGTTTTTTTTCCAGGATGACAGATCGGCAGATGGAATCACTGGTAAGAGCCTATGACCATGGCTACTACACATCCCCAAGGGGCGTAACGACCGATTCCATTGCAACTAGCATAGGAATTTCAAGATCCACGTACGAGGAACATCTTCGCAAAGCGGAGAATAGAATTATGGAATCCATAATACCATATCTTAAGCTCTTCAGGGCAGGAGCCCAGAAGCGTGGGGAAATAGCGTCCTTCCGGCCTCCAGTTCCAGAATCAAGCGAGTAGAGTGTCTAACAGGGGCAGGCTCGATGTTGCCCCCATAGACGTGAGTGTTTATATCTGGCCCTATATTCAGCAACTGTCAATGAGGGAGTTTGAGGTAAGCATTGGGGACATTCGTGATTTAGGGGTTCTGGTTGAACACAGACAGAAGATGTGGAAAGCAATTTACCCTGACAAGGCGGATGCCATAGACTCTATTGAAGATCTTACGAGAGAGTGGTTGAAGGACGATCTTTCCAGGGGAACGATGATACCATTCATAGCAAGGACTGATGAGGGCATTGTGGCGGGAAGCGGTTGCATCATGCTCAAAGAGGACCAGCCCAGGCCATCTAGCCTTAAGATAGATAATCCATACCTCCTGTCAGTCTATACAGAAGAGAAATACAGAAATCGGGGGGTTGCTACCAGAATTGTCAGGGAATCGATAGATTGGTCAAAGAAGATGGGTTATGACAGAATGACCCTTCATGCATCCCCGGATGGACGTTCACTGTATGAGAGCCTTGGTTTTGCGGCTACCAACGAAATGAGGCTATGGTTCTGAAAAATAGGTGATATTCTGGCTATTTCTGGTGTAACAGCAAGGGAGGCAACTATTGACGATTCTGCTGCAATCACGGAAATATACAATACTGGGATTGTAGAGAGAACTGCAACCTTTGAGACCAGGCAGAGAGATATAGGTGAGGTCAAGCAATGGTTTGACGGCAGGCATCCAGTAGTTGTAGGCGAGCTGAACGGCAGAACAGTATCATTTGCTGCAGCCTCAGAGTACAGTAGCAGGGAGTGTTACTCAGGCATTGCAGAATTCTCTGTTTACGTGTGCCAAGAGCATCGTGGGATCGGTGCAGGAAATATCACTATGAGAAGACTTGTTGAGGAGTCAAGAAAGAAAGGATTCTGGAAACTTCTTTCCAGGGTGTTCACTGACAACATTGCCAGCCGGAATATGCTGAGAAGTGTGGGTTTCAGGGAAGTTGGTGTGTATGAGAGGCACGGAAAACTGGAGAATTCATGGAAGGATGTTGTGATTGTTGAATTCCTCATTATGGAGAACATCAGATAATTGATATTGTAACCGCAACCAATTACAGAGGTTTAAAGCATGAGTGCATTTGGGATATCGGTCATAGGAGAAAAACTCTGGAAAGGTGTAATTTTTGACACTCTGGAGTACAGCAGGATGATCAGTATTCCTGATGGCTCGGAATTTGCGGGGGGAAACTGTGGCAATGCTGAAGAATGCTCCGTTCAGCGCTAGATATGTCATTCTCACGGACTCAAGATTCCATACTGCAAGCGCTGAAATTTACCTCTATTCCAGTGACTTGAGAGGGCATCTTGTAATAATGCATTCTGGTGATGCCTGGGTTCTGGATGGCGAAGAGCTGCCGTCACTGGCAGGATGTACCGATATAGACCTTGAGATGAGCCCCGTGACCAACACCATTCCCATAAGGAGAGTTGCCTTGAAAGTGGGTGAGAAGGAGGATATATCCGCAGCATGGATAAGATTCCCCTCCTTGGAGATTATGCCACTGAAGCAAAGTTATGAAAGGGCGTCTGATAACAGTTACATATACAGATCTTCAAACTTCTCATCGGAAATTGAGGTTGATTCTACTGGCATGGTAAAGTGCTATGGTAACGTCTGGAAAGAGATAACTCCGCAGTCTTGAAAGAGGAACAAAAACCAGGATTCAACACAACAGCGGGATCTAGAATATTCATATACTTCAAGTTGCATACATACCAACACGTGGAGATGTTCAATTGGCTGAATATGAACAGGCAAGTTCTGGTATGGCGATTGAGGTTAACAGCATAGTGAAAAGGTTTGGAGATAAAGAGGCAGTAAGGGGCCTCAGTTTTTCCGTATCGAAAGGTGAGCGCGTTGCCCTTCTAGGCCCAAATGGAGCCGGAAAATCAACAACCTTGAAGGTTATCGCCGGGCTCCTCAAACCGGAAGAGGGTGAAGCGAGACTGGGAGGGTACCTGCCCAATCAGCTGGAGGCAAAACGCATGCTTGGCTATCTGCCTGAGGATGCAACGCCTTATATGAGCCTCTCCGTTCGGGAGAATCTTGAGTATATAGGAGCTATTAGAGGGACAGAAAACCTCAGAGACAGGGTGAATTATCTTTTTGACCTCCTGGATCTGGGACAGTATCAGAGGACCAAAACCAACAACCTGTCTAGAGGCAACAGGCAGAAGCTGGCTTTGGCACTCGCTATGGTCCATAACCCAAGTGTTATAGTGATGGATGAGCCCCTGAACTACCTTGACATTCCAACGCAGGAAAGGGTGATTGATTCTCTTATGGAGATGAAGGCAAGCTTCCTTGTTTCCACTCACATAATGTCTATTGCGGAGAGGCTCACTGAAAAGGTCATCATAATTTCAAACGGCCAGACTGTATGGACTGGCGATATACAGGACCTCAGGAAATTTGGCGACCCGAAGGAACCAGTAGAGAAGATAGTGGCGAGGATGATGAGAAGTGTTTCCTAAACTCATGAAACTGATAATCAAGAGCCGTTTTTCCTGGACCTATTTTCTCATTATTTTTGTTTTCTTCGCTTACGCAGGGGTCGCGGTCCTGTCGTCTCAAGCTCCAACAGGAGTTGCTCTTGGAGATTATTACTTCGCAGGGATGCTTGCCCTTTTCTCGGTGGTTTCAATATTGACCGGTGGCCTCAGCATGACCAAATCAGACAGCGAATTCCTCCTTGTTTCCCCTGTTGAGAGGCGAACCCTTTCCTCGGCACTCTACATAGGGCAGTACCTCTTCACAGGACCATTGATATTCGTGGCTTTCCTGGTGTACGCCCTTACGGCACCTTACGGGCCTGATGTTAGAATCATATTGTTTGCATATGCAATATTCTTAAGCACACTGCCTGTTTCTTTGAGCGTAGCAAGTGCAAATCTTCATCTGAAATGGAAACTTTCCGCTGCCGCCCTGTTTGTGGTCTGGGTGTTTTCATTCCGCCTCGGTTTTCAATATTCACCCGTTTCAATGTTCCAGGGCCATCTTTATTCAGCAATCATTCCCGCGATTTCACTTTCAGTTATTCTGCTCGCGGCCTCGCTTTTCCTGCTGAGCAGTGATAAGCTTGAATATAGATTGCTTGATCGAAGCGTTGGAAAATCAGAGTACAAACACATCAAGGATTATACAGATATAACACCTGAACGGGCCATTTTCAGGTACGGTTTTTCCCGGTTCGAGATGGCTACAAGAACAAACTTTTCCGGTACCCCGACACTCTCCGGGAGGAGAATAAGAGCAAACTTTGTCCTCGCAGTATTTGTTGTAGCAGCTTTACTGTACGGCTACACGGCCTATCATTTCAACCCTAAGCCGGGCTCATTCATCAACGTGAACATAATTACCCTCACTATCGGCATATACCTTGGAGTTTTTCCACCCTTGATAATTTCCGGAAGCACTATGCCAATGGAAAGGGCTTGGCTTTCCTTCACTTCTATGAGGCCGAGCAGATACGTTCCACTCCTTACTTTGGCTAAGATGTTTCAGTTGATATATTTTTTTACAGCCTTTGCTGCTGTTGATGTCGCACTGTATTTCCTCGGCGTATATGGAGCAATAAACAACTTGCTTCTGTTCCTTGTGATAGATCCGCTATTTCTCGTATTTTTCATGGCACTCAACTTCAGGGTTCAGAGCTACCAGATCAAGGATGATAAACTGATCACTTCAAGGTACAGCGCTTCCCAGTTTATTCTAATACCCCCAATGCTTGTGTTCTTTGCTGTCGCTGGCATATCCAGCCTGTTTCTCCTGGTTGATTTGTTCATCATCCCGATTGCTGCAGCCATAGTTGCATTAATCATGCTTTGGAAAGGATTCTGGGACAAGCGCGTTAACAAGCTCGTTGAGAAGGGGTTTATATAGGGTACAAATGAAGTGGAAGAGGCACACAATCATCTGTGGATACCACATAGGGAAAGTTAATTTCGGAGATTACATGATAAAATATGGAGCTGAAAGAGATAGGCAAGGTGCACCATCATTTTCCGGATGATGATGTGAGGGACCGGGCCGGCCAGATAGATGGCGTCATCACCGTGCATCCTGAATTTGCTGAAGGCATATCAAACCTGGAAAACTACCCGTATATATTTGTAATAGCAATAATGCACAAGCACCTTGAAGAAGCCTTCCCGCTTAAAATAAAACCAAGGCTTCTTCTCAGGAAAGGGTACAGGATAGAGGATCTTCCCGAGATCGGTGTATTCTCGTCTGATTCACCTTCCAGGCCTAACCCGATTGGCCTCTCCCTTTTGAGGCTGAACAGGATTGTGGACTGCAACGTGCATGTTTCAGGGCTGGATCTTTTTGATGGCACACCTATAGTTGATATAAAGCCGTATACGAAGCGATACTGTCCTCCCGACAAGGGGAGTGAGGCTTTTGCCATGAATGAGTGTGAAGAGATTGGCAGGCATTAGAAAAGGATGTGGAGCTTTGCCTCCTCCTGCATAATCGGAAATGTGCAGGTCTGCAAGATCAGTATTATAACTGTTTGGTCGATTAAGCATATGTTGGAGCCTGTAAGAATAATAATTGCGGTTGCACTGATGGTTGTTACGGTTTTTGCTTATGCCGTGGCGGGCACCCTGATTGCAGTTCCTTTCGCCGCAGTAACAATAATATATTTCCTCCTCAGCTTCACTAAGATAGGCGCAATGAATGCAAACAGGAAAATCAGCCGTTTCACGTTCAACGCCATAAAGGAAGAGGGGATTAAAAGGATAAAGATTGGAACGTTCCATGTGAGAGAAGAGGATTTTACCGACTCGGTGGAGAGGATAAAGGATGTCCTTTCGGATCAGCAATATTTTCCAGAATTCGGGCTGGATGGAATGTTTCTGAGCTATGGTACAGAAGATGAGGCAAACAGGGCTCTTGAAAAGATAAAGTCCCGTGGAGTCAAGGCTGACACCATACTTGACCGCAGGACATGGCTTGTGAAGATAGAGTTCGAACAGTGAGATTGTTCAGCACACCCACTATTTCATTCAATGTTATGATGCCACGACATATGAACTGTTTAAATATGTGATCGTGATGACGAATTAGCAAAATAAATACATAGTAGAAAAGAACTACTGAATTTTATTTTCCAGAGTGTTAAAATGACAGAATTCAAAGAAATGAACTTGAAGCGAGATTTATTGGCTTCATTGGAGAATATGGGTTTCAGAGAACCAACTGAAGTTCAAACCAAGACCATCCCCATGATACTTAAGGGAAAAGATGTCATAGTCAGGTCAAAGACTGGCTCAGGCAAAACGGGAGCATTCCTGATACCAATCATACAGAATCTTCAGAGAGGAGACCATCAGTCCGCACTGGTTATCGCACCCACCAGAGAGCTTGCAATGCAGGTACATAAGGTCGCAGAGACAATGACTGCCAAGACTGGCCTGTCAACTACCGTGGTATACGGTGGAGCATCAATAGAGAACCAGATACGCAACCTGAGGAAGGGCACCAACGTAATTGTGGGAACGCCTGGAAGAATCCTTGACCTCATGGAGAGGAGGGAGATCGACCTGAAATCCCTGAAATTCCTTGTGCTAGATGAAGCAGACATAATGCTTGACATGGGCTTTATTGAAGACATAGAGCGCATAATTTCCCGCACCCCAAAAGAAAAGCAGATGATGCTCTTCTCGGCAACCATGCCGGACATGGTAGTAAAGTTGTCAAAGAAGTATATGAGGACCCCTTCTAGGGTAACAATAGGAAACGAGGAGGAACTGACAGTTGAGACTGTTTTCCATAGCTATGCTGTAGCGGGAAACTATTCAAAGGTGGCAACGCTCCTTGCATACCTGACAGAGTTCAACCCTACCAAGTCAATCATATTCTCACACACCAAAAGAGGGGCAGACATACTGTATGAAGTACTGCGTGAGCACGGGTACGATGCTGCGGTGATACATGGAGACTTGAGCCAGGCACAGAGGGAAAAGTCACTGTCGACATTCAGGTCAGATGCCAAATATCTTATCGCAACCAACGTTGCTGCGAGAGGTCTTGATATCACTGATGTTTCAGACGTGATCAACTTCGATATCCCTGAGGACCCGTATGTGTATGTCCACAGGGTAGGAAGATCGGCCAGGATGGGTGCAAGCGGAAATGCAATGACTATAATAACCGATAAAGAGGTCTCTTTGATCCATGAGATAGAAGATTCGGCAAACATCAGAATGAGCCTTATCGAACTAAACAAGGAGCCCTTTAAGCATGTAGGCTTCAATTACACCCACAGAAAGTACCAGAATCAAAACAGAGACGGAAGAAACGACGGTTTCAGAAATCAGAGAAGAAGATCAAATAATTCCAGCAGACCCAGAAACCGGAACAGATACCAATTCGAAAGAAGAAACAGGTCCTGAAGCTGAAAAAGCAACAGCTATTCTTCTTCCCTGGATTTTCTTATTTCTTCCTGGAATTTCTCCGCGTCGGATGAATCAACTTCCAGTATAAATGGGCCGGTGTATTCACAATCCTCGCATTTATAGATGTAACCCATTATACCTCCTATGATCCAGTTGACATGGAGGGAACCACATTTTGGGCACATCTTCACCTGCATAGCATGCAGATGCAATCTATATTAATTAATGATTTCAGGGTGGATGCATCAATTTCCTCAGTTGTGAAAGTTTACGCAAAATGATGAGTGCCGGAAATTCTCCAGAACAGTTATTCAATGTTAAAAAATGGGTAGGGGTATCAGGACTTCGCGGCCCTGACTGCCTTCCATATGTTTTCAGGCTTGAGCGGCATATCAATGTTAGAGATACCATATTCACTGAGGGCGTCAATCACTGCATTCACAAGGGCTGGGGCCGCAGCAATTGTCCCCGCTTCTCCAACACCCTTTGCCCCGATAGGGTTATGAGGCGATGGAGTGAATGTCGACGCTGTCTCAAACCTTGGAACTTCAACGGCTGTTGGGACCGCGTAATCAGCGAGTGATGCAGTTATGAGGTTCCCACTCTCATCGTATATGGATTCCTCATACAACGCCTGAGCAAGCCCTTGCACAATTCCTCCATGAATCTGCCCCTCCACAATCATTGGGTTCAGCTGAGGGCCGCAGTCGTCGACAGCCACGTACCGCTTGATCTTGACCTGGAACGTCTCAGGGTCGATCTCAACGTTGCACACATGGGTTCCAAAGGGGAAAACAAAGTTTTCAGGGTCATAGAAGGTGGTTTCTTCAAGTCCCGGCTCCATACCCTCAGGCAACTGGTCGAAACCTGCACCGTAAGCCGAGTAGGCAATATCCGACAGCTTCCTTTTTTCCGTGGGATTGCCTTCAGAATAAAATTCCCCGTTGTCGTAAACGATGTTATCTGGGGTCGTGTTCAGCATGTGTGCTGCTATCACAGTAGCTTTCTTCAGGACTTTTCTGCATGCAAGGGCAATTGCGCCTCCTGCTATTGGTGTGGTCCTGCTTGCATACGTTCCCATGCCGAACGGTATAATCGCTGTATCGCCATGGACAAGTTCTATATCTTCATAAGGAGCCTGAAGCTCATCTGAAACAAGCTGTGCGAACGTGGTATCTTCTCCCTGTCCATGGGGATGCCCTCCTGTGAGGACTGAAACCTTACCGGTGGGGTGAACCCTGACAGTGGCACTTTCCCAGAGGCCAAGGCCGTATCCCGTTGCCCTGACAATCTTTGAAGGGCCGGCACCACTCATTTCCACATAGCTCCCAATACCAGTGCCCACCAGTTTCCCTTCCTTTCTGAGTTTCTTGTTCTCTGCTACCTGTTTCCTGTAATCGATTAGATCTAGTGCTTTCTCAAGGGCTGTGTGATAATCACCGCTGTCATACAAGGTTCCGGTGACGGTGGCAAAGGGAAATTCCTCTTTCTTGATGTAATTCTTCCTCCGCAGTTCTGCGGGGTCCATCTCAAGTTTGCGCGCCAGGTTGTCAACCATCCTTTCCACAATAAATGTTGCTTCAGGCCTGCCGGCGCCCCTGTATGCATCCACGGCCATCGTGTTGGTAAGAACTCCAATGACTTCACACTGCACAGCTTGCATCTTGTACTGGGCACTGTACATAAGGACGGACAGGACAGTCGCGACACCCGGGGCAACGGTAGAGATCCATCCCCCAAGGTTTGAGTATACCTTGACCCTCACTCCAAGTATGGTGCCGTCCTTCTTGGCAGCCATCTCGACATAATGGACGTGGTCCCGGCCATGGGTTGTGGAGAGATAGTTTTCTCTCCTGTCTTCAGTCCACTTCACTGGCGCCTTGAGTTTCCTTGAAAGGTAGATAAGAACAACCTCCGGCCCGTAGCATGCTATCTTGCTTCCAAAAGCGCCACCTACATCGGGTGAGATCACGCGCAGCTTGTTCTCTGGAATTCCCAGCACCGAAGAAAAGAGATATCTGTGCACATGCGGATTTTGTGAGGTCATCCATATAGTGGTCTCGTCCTTTCCCTGCTCATACTTTGCGATTGCACTTCTCGTTTCCATGGCAGACGGCTGGAGCCTCTGGTTGCGAAGCCTCTCCTTTATTATCACGTCAGCCTGATCGAAAACAGATTCATCTCCGCCCGCGAACTTCCAGTTCAGTGCAACATTATTCTCTATGCCTTCATACAACCTTGGAGAACCTTCCTTGACTGCGTCCTCCTGGTTGCTTACTGCAGCGAGAATTTCATAATCCACATCAATGAGTTCAATGGCATCCCTGGCTATGTATGGGCTTCTGGCAACCACCACGGCCACCGGATCGCCAACATAGCGGGCTTTGTCAAAAGCTATCGAATAATATGGGGTGTGCTTCAGGTCTGCGTTGGGGAGATTCCACGCAGTCGGAATAGGACTCATCTTGTCTTTCAGGTCATTTCCTGTAAGAACCTCAACCACCCCGGGAAGTTCCTTCGCCTTTTCCGTCTTTACACTCCTGATCCTGGCATGTGCATAGGGGCTTCTCAGAAAGGCGGCGTACATCATGTCAGGGAATTTGATGTCGTCCGTATATGTGCCCATGCCTGTGATCATCCTGGCATCTTCTTTCCTCTTCATGCGCGTTCCGGAAATCCTGTTGACCTTTCTTCCGGACACCTTCTCCATGATTACCTGTGCTTCCTGAGGCATTTCAACTGCCCCCTTTAGTCTTCATCTTGTCAGCAGCAAGCCTTACCGCATCAACAATATTCTGGTATCCGGTGCATCTGCAGATATTGCCGGATATGCCCCACCTGATCTCGCTTTCGCTAGGGTCCGGGTTCTCTTTGAGGAACCAGTAGGACTGCATTATCATTCCGGCGGTGCAGAATCCGCACTGAAGCCCGTGCTTTTCCTGGAATGCTTCCTGAATGGGGTGAAGTTCAGTAACGTTTCCAATACCTTCTACGGTAATTATGTCTGAGCCATCTGCCTGAATGGCGAACACTGTGCATGACTTAACTGATTGACCATCCTGGATCACGGTGCATGATCCGCAGTTTGTAGTATCGCATCCAATGTGGGTGCCCGTCATGCCAAGCCTGTCCCTCAAGACTGTTGCAAGAAGTTCCCTCGGCTCAACTGAAACTTTCCTCTTCCTGCCGTTGAGAGTGAATTGAACCTCCACCAGGTCTTCCAGGCCTGCCCCATCTTCAAACGTCTCCTCATAAACCATTATATAGCACCTCCAGCCCTTTCAAATGCAGTTCTAAGTGACCTTCTGGTGTAGACTTCACACATGGCCTTCTTGAATTCTGCTGAACCCCTGAGGGGATCGTCAGTTGGGTCGGTGCTTTTGACCGCCAGCTTCGCAGCCTCGTTTATTCCATCTATGCCCACCTTTTTGCCCAGAAGGAATTCTTCAGCTTCGGATGCCCTCATTGGAGTGCGTCCCACGGCTGTAAGGCCGATCCCTGCACTGCTGCAATTGCCTTTATCATCTAATTCGAGCTGCGTTGCCACGCCAACAGTCGCAAAATCCCCTGCTTTTCTTTCCATGTTCATATAAGAAAAACCATGGCCCTTTCCTGATTTGGCGGGAACGGATACTCGTGTCAGTATTTCACCAGCCTTTATGGACGTCTCATACATATCAACGAAAAAGTCGTCCGAATCTATTGCCCTCTCCTTTTCTCCGTTGCTGACCATGATCTTGCCTTTTAAGGCTATAATACAGGCTCCCCAGTCACCAGAAGGATCGGCGTGGATTAGGGAGCCGCCTATTGTCCCCTTGTTCCTGACCTGAGGGTCTCCAATCCAGGATGCCACCTCAGACATCAATGGAACCTCCTTCTGGATTAATGGCGAAGTCTCAATTGCATGATGAGTAGTTGCACCCCCAATAACTATATCTGAACCATTTTCAGCCATCCCTTTCATGCTGTCGATTTTACCGATATCGATCAGGTGATTCACTGACACGAGCCTCATCTTCATCATGGGTATGAGGCTCATGCCACCTGCAAGAATTCTTGCTTCCTCTCCATGCTCCTGAAGCAGTTTTACAGCCTCAGCTACTGTCCGGGGAGAATAATACTTAAAATTGGCAGAGTACATAACAAATCCTTTAACAACATTCAAACGGATGTATAATAGAATTGCGTTCGGAATATATGACGGGGGTGGTTTAAATATACCGAATAGAAGAACTGAAATCTTTGCGAGAATTAAATATCCCTGGAGTTTTCAAAAAGGGATGGGTGGATAATTGAGCCAGAATTGATTGCTTGAGCTAGAAAATGCTCCTGTTGCATCAAGCTCTCAATGCGAGATCTTGCTGTGCTTGCCTTTTTGTTCGCCATCGGGCGTTCTGGAAACTTTGACAACCTGCCCCATTATGCTCATTGCTATCTCTTCCGGGGTTATGGCCCCAATGTCGATCCCTATGGGTGCGAACATACTTCCCAGGAATTCATCTGAAACCCCCCTTGAGCCTAGCTGTTCCTTGTCTGCCCTAACCCTGTTCTTGCTTGCCATAAGGCCAACGTATCTGAGATTCCTCCTGGAAAGAGCTTCGAGAATGGGGATGTCTCTGGCACCCTTAGTTAGAACTACAACCGAGTCAGAATCGTACAGCTCGAAATTTGAAAGGTCGTCCTCAACATCCTTCAGCACTTCATCCGGCTGGTTGTTCAAAACAGGAGAGTGATCCAGGAGGACCACCTGGTATCCTAGAAGTTTAGCTTGCCTTATGAGTGCATCCTGAACGTCATCCTTTCCTCCCTGGCCCACAATTACGAGTCTCTGGGCCGGATTGTACGGTTCGAGGAATATATCCATGACACCACCGCAGAAGGTTTCAACGTGGATTTCATTCTCCGGTATGGCCCTGTTCATGGACAGGAGGGCGTCCTTTGCTTCCTCAAGGAATACTTTAACCATTTTTGGCTTGCCTGTCCTCATTACTTCCTTGGCATGCGGCAGGAGGGAAGATTCAGGGCATGCTCCCCCTAAGGTTCCATAGGGCACATCCTCGTCAGCCGTTATTATTATCTTAAACCCGGGCTTGCCCAGAGTTGACCCGTCCACGTTGATAATGGTTGCTACGACGAATGGCTTTCTCTTCTCGATCAGCTCATTTAACACAATAGGAAATTCCTGAGGTTTCAAGGCAATTTACTATCAATATGATGTATTTATCGTTTTTGGGCTGCGAAACTGGTTAACTAAATCAATATATCTCCTTACAATCACATGTACAGTGCTGAATGTCTGATAATAAGAGTGTGTCTGGCGTAATTCTTGCCTCAGGGTTTTCATCACGCTTCCGGGGAGACAAGCTTTCAGCTAAACTGGATGAAAAGCCTATTGTAGCTTATGCGGTGGAAAATGCCCTCAACTCAGAATTGGCAGAAGTGATAGTGGTAATCGATCCTGATAACAAGGCGGTTCGCAAACTGATGCCTGACAAAGTAAAAATCGCAGAAAACAGGCACAGGGAAGAGGGTATAAGCAGTGCTGTGAAGGCGGGATTGAAGAGTGTTGATGAAAATTCCACGGCGGCCCTCTTTCTTGTCGGTGATCAGCCTTTCGTATCACCTGCCCTGATCAACAGGATTGTGAATGCTTATCTTGAAGAAGATTGCCAGATTGTATCATGCTCTCATAAAGGTGTCTGGAAGAATCCAATGCTCTTTGACCGGAGCTTTTTCGAGCAGCTTTTGAGCATTGCCGGAGATGTTGGCGCGAAGCAGGTAGCACTCCTGAATCCTGACCGGGTCTGTACAGTTGAGGTTAAGGATCCGCTTCCGCTTTTTGACATAGACACATTTGAGGACCTTGAGAAAGCCCGGAGATTGAAGAATATGGTTGATTGAGCTTACAATCATATAATGCGATAAAAGAGGATGGGAAAAAAATAGTTTTGTGATCTTTCAGAAGTCTTCGGCAATATCTTCCGGCCTTACCGGAGTGTCCCTGATCCTCTTCCCGGTCACTTTCTCGATGGACCTTACAAGCGCGCTTGGTACACCTATTGTCGGGGCTTCCCCCAGTCCCTTGACGCCGTGTGGCAGGTCTGAACGATTTTCTGCTACCTTGACCACGAAATTTGGGACCTGATCGGCCGAAAGGACACCGGAATCAGCTATGCTGCCTGTCAGCAGTTCACCTTCATCGGAGTAGGCGATCTCTTCTGAAACAACCTGGCCGATTCCCTGGACAATTCCCCCCATAATCTGGCCCCATACGCTCTCCTTGCTCAGAACTCTTCCGACATCATAGTAGGACCAGCAGTCCTTGACCCTGATAGCCCCAAGAGGAGAAACATCAGCAACTGCGATGTTTGCCCCGAATGAGTTAAGAGTTCCCTTCATTTCCTCGAAGTGGTCTATGTCGTAGCTGCCCGAAAGAGCGTTTTCTGGCGAGTAGTCGCCAAAGTCCTTAATCACCATGTCCTTTATTTTCCCGGATGCTGCAATTACGGCAGCACCGGCAGTGATCGCAGACCTGCTCCCCCAAGCCCCAACGCCCCTCTTTACGGCGTCTGTGTCACCAAGTTGCAACTCAACAAGATCACTTGCTATTCCAAGCTCCTCCCTTATAAGGGTCCTTACGAATTCCTGATGGCCCTGGCCCGCGGTGTCACCACCAAGCCACACCTTCACTCTGCCTTTTTCAATCTTTATTCTTGCGCCTTCTCCTGGCCCTATTCCCGGTACGAGAACAAAGAAACCCAGGCCTGCCGTGTCGGAAGTAAATCTCTTTCCGTATTCGAATTCCTTGAGCGCATCCTGGAAGAATGGTTTAGCAGCCCCTATTTCAAGGCCTAGTGGAGATTTGAAGGGTTCTGATGACATGTTCGCGATTCTTACGTCTGCAGGGTCCATCTTGAGTTCATCTGCAAGAAGATCAACCATCCTTTCAATGAAGTAGGATGCCTCAGGCCTCCCGGCTCCCCTGTAAGGCCCCTGAGGCACCTTGTTTGTGAGCGTGGCAATAGCGCGGACATAGCCGTTTGGTATTGCATACGGGCCCGTAAGCTGATATGCTATGAATCGTGGAGCGAACTCACCGAATCCTCCATAGGCGCCTGCATCTACGTACACTTCGCCTGTAACGCCGTTTATTATTCCGTTCTTGCCGGCAAATATCTTGATGTCTGCCCTGGCACCTCTGCCCGGATTGCTTGAGCTGAGGTGCTCGCTCCTGGTTTCTATCCACTTCACCGGCCTCTTGTACTTCATTGCTGCATGAGCGGCAATAACGTACTCTGGATGAAGTCCACCCTTAAGGCCGAATCCGCCTCCTGTATCAGCCTGGATTACCCTGACCGAATCAGGGCTCAGATTCATGGCCTCAACCAACCCCTCCTTTATGCTCTGTGAGGACTGGGAGGATGCCCACATGGTAAGCCTGTTCCCGTCATAGGTAGCCACCACTCCCCTGGGTTCCATTGGGTTTGTAGCGACCCTTCTGTTGTAGAACGAGTCTTCCAGAACTATGGGGGATGATGTGTCCTTGAATTCCTTTCCAACCCACTTGTCGATAAGAATGTTGTTTTTTGTTCCCGGATGTATCGGATCTGCCTTCAGGGCAGCATCAATCTCCATCACAGGCTTCAGCGGCTCATATTCCACATCAACGGAGTTAAGCAGGTCTTCCGCCTTGTATCTGTCTTCACCGAAAACTGCAGCTACGGGCTGCCCCAGATAGCTGGTATAGCCCTGGGCAAATACCGGTTCACTGTATATGTTGATTTCACCGGACCCGCCTTCCCCGACGGATGCCATTCTTCCTTCATAGTCGCTGCTGTTGAGCCCTCCCTTGAGTGAAGCAATCTTTGCACGTGAGTATGGGCTTCGGACTATGGCCATATAAAGCATTCCCGGGAGATTTATGTCGTCAACGTATGTTCCTTTTCCTTCCACAAACTTCTGTCCTGTTATCATTTCATCACCATTCCAGGGAATCCTCTTACTGGGACTCCACCACGACTTCTTCCTCTTCTCCTTCTTTCTCGATGAGTTCGGATGCGTATTTTACTGCTTCAACAATATTCTGGTATCCTGTGCACCTGCAGAGGTTTCCGGAAAGGTTCCTCCTTATTTCCTCCTCAGTGGGTTTCTTGTTTTTCTTCAGAAGCCAGTATGAAGCCATGAGCATTCCGGATGTGCAGTACCCGCATTGAAGTCCATGCTTGTCTAGAAACGCCTTCTGAATTTTGCTGAGTTTTCCATTCTGCGAAAGCCCTTCTACTGTTTTTATTTCCCTTCCGTTAGCCTGTCCCACCAGAACGGTGCATGATTTTACAGCTTTTCCGTCCATGACCACAGTGCATGCCCCACAGTTGGAGGTGTCACATCCAATATGAGTTCCAGTTGCCCCTACTACATCCCTTAGATAATGAGCAAGAAGCATCCTGGGTTCCACTTCGTCACTTCTCTCTTTGCCGTTTATTTTCACTCTAACCTTTATTTTGCCCATTTTTATTGCGCCTCCTTTGCTCTTTTGTAAGCTGCCACAAGAGATTCTTTGATGATGAACCTCAATACCTTCTTCTTGTAATCAATTGAACCGTAGAAGTCCGAAACAGGGTCAGATTCCTCGGTTATTGATCTGGCAGCTTCGGCAGCGAGTTCCTCTGTCAGTTTCTTTCCGGCAAGAATTCCCTCTGCCCTGGTGGATTTGATTGGGGTTGGGCCAACCGATGTCAGCGCAACGCCAACCTTAATGATCTTCCCATCCCCATCAACAATGATATTGCTCGCAACTGCAGCCACTGAAAAATCGCCGGCGCTCTTCTTGTGCTTTATGTAGGCTCCACCTTGCCTCTTCACCATTTTTGGCACCCTTATCTCGTAAAGTATTTCGTTTGGCTCAAGTGCTGTGATGAGGGAGTCGACAAAGAAGTCTTCTGCCTTGATCTCTTTGCCGCCATTCTTTCCCTGTACCATGAAGGTCGCATCCAGGGAAAGCATAACTGCTGGAAGGTCGTTTGCAGGATCGCCGTGTGATATGTTTCCGCCAACCGTTCCCATGTTCCGGACAAGGGGGTCAGCTATCTGGTCAGCTGCCTCTTTTATTATCATGTATCTGTTTTTAATTGTAACGCTGGAGCCAAGTTCATCAACTGTCGTCAAAGCGCCTATGCTTAGCCTGTTGGAATCTTCCTTTATGTAGTCCATCTCCTCAATCCTGGATATATCTATCACGTGAGATATTGAGGCAAATCTCATTTTCATCAGCGGGATAAGGCTTTGGCCGCCAGCCAGCAACTTTGCCTCATCACCATATTTTTCTAGAAGGTTCACAGCTTCGACCATGGTCGAAGGTGTATAATATTCAAAAACACTAGGTGTAATGGTCATGGCGCTAACTATGAATATTACATATATAATCCCATTCATCAATTACCCGTGTTAATTAATTTATTATCCATCTATAAAAACCATAACAGGGAAAGTTGAGGGGCATGTATTGTGCACCTTTGCCTGAGCCATATGGGAGGTGATCTGCCCCACCGGAATTTGGAACACTTTTTCTCATTTTTCATCTAGTGCTAC
>OBLK01000030.1_pt1 | contig 69295 bp, 64 predicted proteins | sample 1518871 | NCBI WGS metagenome assembly OBLK01 (sample SAMEA2464837, study PRJEB22497) | soil metagenome | biome: Grassland; feature: Farmland; material: Clay | place: Australia | collected 2013-02-01 | depth 0.8 m
CCTCGGGCATTAAGGGCACTGGTGCGGCCACCACCTCGGGCATTAAGGGCACTGGTGCGGCCACCACCTCGGGCATTAAGGGCACTGGCGCAGCGACCACCTCGGGCATCAAGGGTACCGGCTAGACAACACGCAAGAGTCGTCACCGGCATGCCCGTCCCGACATGCGACGGGCAGTTAACGTTGCCTGTGTCTATCGGGCGGTCATCTCCGCCCGCAATTCCTTGCGCAGGATCTTTCCAACGTTGCTCTTGGGCAGCTCCCGCCTGAAATACACGTGTCTCGGAACCTTGTAGCCGGCCAGGGACGTGCGGCAGTGCGCGATGATGTCCTGCTCGGTGACGCTGGGGTCTTTCAGCACCACGTACAGTGCGACCACCTCGCCGGAGTGCGGATCCGCCTGCGCCACGGCGGCCGCCTCCAGGACACCCGGGTGCGTCACCGCGACCTCCTCCACCTCGTTGGGATACACATTGAAGCCTGATACCAGGATCAGGTCCTTCTTGCGATCCTGCAGGTATACATAACCGCGCTCGTCCACGTAACCGACATCGCCGGTGCGCAGCCAGCCGCCGGCCAACAGCACCTTGGCAGTCTCCTCGGGACGGTTCCAATAGCCGCGCATCACTTGGGGCCCACGCACGCAGATCTCGCCGCTTTGACCGCCGGGCAGGTCATTGCCGGCCTCGTCCTTGACCGCGATGTCGGTGGACGGGACCGGCAGGCCGACCGAGCCGTTGAACTCGTCGTCCAGGGGATTGATAGCCACGGCCGGCGAGGTCTCGGTCAGACCCCAGGCCTGGGTCAGGGTGTTGCCCGTGACCTCTTTCCAGCGCCGTGCCACCGAGGCCTGCACGGCCATGCCGCCGCCGAGGGTGATCTTCAGCCGGCTGAAATCCACCTTGTCGAAGCCAGGCGTGTTCAGCAGCGCGTTGAACAGGGTGTTCACTCCGCTGAAATACTCGAACGGGTGCCGCTTCATCTCCGCCACCAGGGCCGGGAAATCCCGCGCGTTGATGATCAGCACGTTTTTCCAGCCGACGTAGGCGAACAACAGGCAGTTCGCCGTGAGCGCGAACACGTGGTAGAGCGGAATGGCGGTGATCAGTACACCGGGTTCATGCTCGAAGCGGCTGCCGAGCCAGGCTTTCGCCTGCAGGATGTTGGCGCAGAGGTTCCCGTGGCTGAGCATCGCCCCCTTGGCCACGCCGGTGGTGCCGCCGGTGTATTGCAGGAAGGCCAGGTCCTCGGAATCCACTTCCACGGGCCTGAACGTCATCTTGCTACCTAAGCGCACCGCATCGCGGAAGGAAGAGGCCCCCGGGATGTGCCACTGAGGCACCTGCTTGCGCCGGTGGCGGACGATGTAATTGATGATCCAGGATTTGGGCAGGGAGAGAAAGTCCCCGACCGCGGTCACCAGGATGTGCTTCAGGCTGCAGCGCTGCGCCACCTGTGCCACGACGTGTGCGAAATTCTCCAGCACCACGATCGCGGTCGCGCCGGAGTCGGTAAGCTGGTGCTCGAGCTCACGGGCGGTATACAGCGGGTTGGTATTGACGACGGTGAGGCCGGCGCGCAGCGCCCCGAACAGGGCGATGGGATACTGCAGCGTGTTGGGCAGCATGATGGCGATGCGCTCGCCTTTGGCGAGACCCGCAGACTGCAGCCAGGCCGCGAACGCACGCGACAGCTCCTCGAGCTGGGCGAAGGAGAGCACTTTGCCGAACTGCTCGTACGCCGGTCGGTCCCGGTGGACCGTGCAGGCGTGATCCACCAGCTGCACGAGCGATGTCAGCCTCCCCGACTCGATCTCGGCCGGTACGCCTGGCGGGTAGGACTTCAGCCAGATTCGATTCACGCCTCAACGCCCCCTCGATTTACGTCGTTCGGCTGCGCCCGGCAGGTTCGGCACAGGATCCGCGAACAGGGCAGTGTAGCCCGGATGGTCACCCGGCGGCATTGCGCCGCAGTGCACCGTCGTCGAGGAAATACTCTATCTTGTCGCGGTAGGTGCGCGAGAGCTTCAGCTCCTGCCCGCCGTCCAGGGTCAGGAAGTATTCCCCATTCATGTGCTTGCGCAAGCTCTTGACGTAGCGCAGATTCACGATGGTGGAGCGGTGGACCCGCTGGAACAGCCTGGCATCGAGGATCTCCTCCAGTTCCTTCATGGTGCCGCGCAGGATGTGTGTGTCGCCTTCGGCATGCACGCACATGTAATCACCCGCCGCGTCGATCCACTGGATCGCGGAAACCGGCACGCGCACCGTGTGGCGTCCCTGGCGGATGGGCAGGATCTGTGGATAGCGCGCATCGAGCGCCGCGTCGCCCTGGTCAAGGAGCGTCTCGATCTCGATCTCCCCCGAGCCGGTGATCTCGGCCACCACCGCCAGCAGCTTGTCGCGCTGGTCCACGGCATGACGGGCCTGCATGCTCTGGCGCACCCGCTCCAGGGTCATCTCGAAGCGCCGCTCGTCGATGGGCTTCAGCAGGTAGTCGACGGCGCGCGCCTCGAACGCCCGCAACGCGTATTGATCATAGGCGGTGACGAAGACCACAAGGGGCAGGTTCTCCTGCGGGATCTGCGCCAGCACCTCGAACCCGGACAGTGCCGGCATCTGGATATCGAGAAAGACCAGGTCCGGCCGTTCCTGTCCGATGACGCGCACCGCGTCCCGGCCGTTGCCGCATTGGGCAACCACCTCGAAATCCGGCGTACTGCGCAACCGCAGCTCAATGCCGCGCCTCGAGAACGCCTCGTCGTCGACGATGACGGTCTTGATCTTCATGTTTCCATGGACCGCGGGCCGTGGGGCCGTCCGCGGGGGCCTGAATGTTACCCGAAATTGAGCCGCCGTGACTGCGGCTGCGGCTGCGGCCGCCTCAGTCGGTTCCGGGCTGCTCCAGGTGCTCGATCGGCAGTGGGCGGGCGAGGGCCTGCCCCTGGGCGAAGTCACAGCCGACCGCGGTCAGCCAACGTACCGCGAGTTGCGTGTCGACCTGCTGCGCCGCGCAATGGATGCCCAGCACCTTCACAGCCTGCACGATCGCCACCACCAGGGCCTGGGAGAGCTTGTCCTTCAGGACCGAGGCGGTGAGGCGCGAATCGATCTTCACCAGGCGCACTGCCTTGGAGCGCAGCAGCGGTACCACCGCCGAATCGAACGAAAAGCCGTCGATGACGACGAAGCAGCCCAGCCGCTCGCAGCCGGTGATGAACCGCTCCACCTGGGCGCGGCGCTGGGTGCACAGCGGCTCTGCGATCTCGAACCCCAGCGTGTCGGCGGAGATGCCGCTCTTGCCGAGGCGCCCGGCGAGGCGGCGCAGGAACCGCTCGTCCTCCAGGGTGGCAATGGACAGATTGAGCGTGAATCCGGTGGGCTCCTGCGTCCAGGCCTCACGATGCGCGGCGAGCCACGCGAGCAGCCCTTCGACGGCGAGCACATCGAGGGCCGCGGGATCACGGTTCTGGCGGGGCGTGCCCCGGGGCAGCACCTCGAAGCGACGTGTCCTGCCGCCAGCCCGCAATTTGACGAAGGGCTGCACCTCCAAGGCTATAGCGACCGCTTCGGAGACGGCGGCGGCCGACGCACTCTCGGCAGCAGGCGCAGCGGCGGCGCGCTCCACGGCTAGGGAATCGGCAGGAGCCGCCTGGACGGCAGGAGCCGCCTGGACGGCAGGGGCTGCCTGGGCGGCAGGAGCGGATGGAGCCTCAGACGACTCCAGCTCCAGCGTGATTGCCCCGCCCTGCAGAATCTCATCCACCGCCGAGGGGGCCAGCACCTGGCCGGCGCTTTGCGAACTCCCGTTGCCCGACGGGCCCGCGGGAGGCGGCGACTGGTCATCGGCCAGGGACAGCATCATGTGAGTGGGGTCTTGCTCGGCGCGCGGTCCGGCAGGACGCAGCAACGTGGCCAGCTTCTGCGCTGCCTCGCGGACCGGCGCCGTCGAGACCCGGTTCAGCAAGCCATCGCCGGCCAGTTTGAAGTCGGCAAGGATCATCACCAGACCGACCAGAAACCCCTGAGGGGCCCTCACGGCTAGAAACGCCGCGGTTCGCCCGTCCTCCAGCCTTTGGCCACGGCCGGATTTCTGCTCCTTGCTATCGGCGGCGAAATTTTCGAGCGCTTCCAGCACCAGCCCGTGCTCGTCCGGGCCGAGTGCCCCTTCGCTGAGCCACAGGACATTGCCCTGGGCGTCATAGATCGACACCGAGTGCAGCCTCAGCGGCGGCAAGGCCTCGCGCAGCGCCCAGCCGACCGATTCCACGGTGAGCGGCTCGACAGCCGCGGGCCCGCGCCCGATCGCCGCGGTGCCTGAAGGCTGAGAGACCTTTTCTATTGCCGAGTGCATGCCCATCTCGTCTGTGAAGAGTGACAGCATACTCGAAGCGCCGCTGTGATTTCGCTCCCGTTCCTCTTGAACGCCCCGGCCCGGCAAAGGCGCGCTCAGGAACTTTGTCATAACGGTCCGCCGTTCAGGGGCTTGCGAGCCATGGCGCCCGGGGAAGCCCCGGGTTTGACATATCGGCCACCCGGATTGATGGCGAAACGCGGTCCGCTCCGGGCGGACCGGCGCGACCCTACCGGCGGGAAGGTATGCTACTCGGCAGTAGGATAACTTCTCAAAACGGGTACACTAGGCCCATTACACGATCGTGAGGGGAATCGACCATGTATCGCGCGCCGCTGAGAGAGCTACGTTTCGTGCTCGAGGAGTTGCTCGGCGTCGGACAGCTCGCCGCCTGCCCCGGCCTTGCCGATTATTCCGACGAGCTCGGTGCATCCATTCTCGAGGAGTGCGGCCGGTTCGCCGAGACGGTGCTCGAGCCGCTCAATCGCGTGGGTGATCGCGAAGGGGCCCGCTGGAGCCCCGAGGGCGTGCGCGCGGCCGCGGGCTTCAAGGAAGCTTACCGGTTATACGCCGAGGGCGGCTGGCCGCAGCTCGGCGCCGATGCGCGTTTCGGCGGCCAGCGCGTGCCCCAGCCCGTAAGCAGCGCGGTGCAGGAGATCATTGCCTCGGCCAACCTCGCGTTCAAGCTCTGTCCCATGCTCACGCACGGCGCGGTTCACGCGCTGGAGATCTGCGGCTCCGACGTGCAGCAGCGGCTGTTTTTGCCGAAGATGGTGAGCGGGGAGTGGACGGGCACCATGGTGCTCACCGAGCCGCAGGCGGGCTCCGACCTGGCGCAGGTGCGCACGCGCGCACTGCCCGAGGCAGACCGGTACCGGCTCTTCGGGCAGAAGATCTTCATCACCTGGGGCGATCACGACCTCACCGACAATACCATCCACATGGTGCTCGGGCGCATCGATGGCGCGCCGCCCGGCGTCAAGGGCATCTCGCTGTTCATCGTGCCCAAGGTGTTGGTGAACAGCGATGGCTCGCTGGGCGAGCGCAACGAAGTGCGCTGTGTGTCGATCGAGCACAAGCTCGGCATCCATGCCAGCCCGACCTGCGTCATGGAATACGGCCACGACAAGGGCGCGGTCGCCTATCTCGTCGGCGAGCCGAATCGCGGCCTTGAGTACATGTTCATCATGATGAATACCGCCCGCCTCGCGGTGGGCGTCGAAGGCTATGCGATGGGCGAGCGCGCCTTCCAACAGGCGGCCGAGTACGCGCGCAACCGCCTGCAGGGCAGACCCGCCGGCGGACGGGCGGGCGGACCCGGTCCCATCATTCAGCACCCCGACGTGCGCCGCATGTTGTTGACCATGAAGTCCTGCACCGAAGCTTCGCGGGCGCTGGCGCTGTACGCGGGGCTGCAGCTCGAGCTGGGGGCGCATCATCCGGATGAGTCGGTGCGCGCCGCCGCCCAGGCCCGCGGCGATCTGCTGATTCCCATCGTCAAAGGCTGGTGCACCGAGACCGGCAACGAGACCGCCGCGATCGGCGTGCAGGTGCACGGCGGCATGGGCTTCATCGAGGAAACCGGTGCCGCCCAGTACGTCCGTGACGCGCGCATCACAACCATCTACGAAGGCACGACCGGCATTCAGTCGAACGATCTCATCGGCCGCAAGCTGGCTCGGGACCACGGCGCCGCAATGAGCGCTCTCATCGCCGACATGCGTCGCGATCTTCAGGCGGTCGATGCCGCCGACCCCGCGGTCCGCGATACCCGTGAGTGCGCGCTCCAGGCGGTCGGGAATCTGGAGTCGGCGACCCGCTCGCTTCTTACGGCGCTCGCCGGCGGCCCGGCGCAGGGATTCGCGGTATCGGTGCCCTATCTGAAGCTATGCGGCCTCGTCGGCGGCGGCTGGCTGCTCGCAAAGTCCGCGGCCATCGCGGCGGGCATGTGCGAGTCCGACCGGGCGTTCTACCGGGCCAAGATCCGCACTGCGCACTTCTATGCCCGACAGGTGCTGCCCCGGGTGTCCGGCCTCGCGCAGGTGGTCGAGGGCGGCGCGGCAAGCGTGCTGGAGACCGACCCGGAGCTCGTCTGAGGTCAGCGCTTGCGCGTCCCCGGTACTCGCAGCCGCAGCGGTGGCGGCTCGCTGAGGTTCAGCAGGAACGCCTGGCGCCCGGCCGGTGTCATGTGCGGCCAGTCCACCTTGCCGGTCTGAAGGCGATACAGTTGACGGTCGCTGATGCGAGCCTGTGCGCGGCTGCGGCTGACCCAGCGGCTCGGCAGACGGCGGGTCGCGCCCGTGCGCAGCAGGTCGACCAGGGCCGCGGCGACACGGCCATCGCGCGTCAGATCGTTGTGGGCAACCGGCGCGTAATAGGAGCTCGCTCCGTCCAGTGCCGCGCTGGCGGCGGGCACGGTGCCGTCGCCGCGGCGAGTGACAGTGTAGACAAACCCGTTGCGCCGGCGGGACAGCGCCGTCGCGGTCTTCTGGCCCACCCCTGCGATGGTCACGAACCGCTGATCCGGCGCGGGCAGTCCCGCCAGGAAGCCACGCGCGTGCTCGAGCAGCTCCTCCCGCGGCGAAGGGCCGAATGACGGCCACTGCGCGCTATCCAGCAGATCCACACCGCACTGGGGTCCGGGCAGCATCTGGTAGAGGCTGGCGAAGCCGCTGAACACCCGCGTGGTGAGCTCCTCGGCGGAACGGCGCAGGTCGAGCCGGGCCATGTTCGTGACGACGGGGTAGCTGCCGCGCAGGGCCTGCAATGGGGTGAGCGCGCCGAGGTTCGGCGTGCCGAGCAGCACCACCCGCTCCACGTCCCCGGTTTCAGGCAGCGCGAGCGCGGCACGGCTCACGAGGCCGCCCATGCTGTGGGCCACGATCGCGATGCGGCCCGAATCGCGGCTGCGCAAGGCCCGCGCCAGCCCCGCCGCCGGCACCTCGATGCCGAGGCGCCAGTCGTAGGGGTACAGCGTGACCGAGAAGCCGCGGGAGCGCAGATACAGCTTCAGCCACAGGTACGAGAAAAGCACCACGCCGAGCGGCACGATGGGCGCGCCGGCGGCCGGATCCAACAGCGGAAGGCGGCCGTTCTGGATGTCGAGGGGGTCCACCCACAGCACATCGTCCGGCTGCGGCGCACGCCGCCGCAGCCCGAGCTGCGAGCCCAGGATGCCGGGGATCACGAACACATGCGGCAGGGAGTCCCTCGCGCCAGCGCGCTGAGCTCGACGCGCCAGGCGTGCCAGCTCGCGGTATTCCCCCTCGCCGAAGTAGGCCGCGAGCGCCTGGCGCTGCCCGCCCGAGGCCAACAGGCGCTCGACCTCGGCATCGCTCCAGCAGAACCGGTCGTAGGGGGTGACATGGTCGGCGGCGGGGGAGCGGCTCACGGCGGCCGATTATGCCAGAGAGAAATTCTCAGCCCACCCGCTTCGCGATCAGATCGCACACAGCGTCAATGGCGGCCCGGCGCACCGTGGTCTTGCGCCAGATCGCGCCGATCCGGCGAGTGGGCACGGGTTTTGCGAAGGGCAACACGGTCACGCCGCGCGCACTGCCATAGGCGCCCTGTGTGGCCAGTTGCGGCAGCAGCGTGATACCCGCGCCGGTGGCCACCATCTGCCGCAGGGTCTCGAGGCTGGTGGCGCGGAAGTCCTGACTCTCTCCGAGGCCGGCCCGGCTGCAGACCGCGAGCGCCTGGTCGCGCAGGCAGTGACCTTCTTCCAACAGCAGCAGCCGTTCGCCCTCGAGGTCGCTCACGTGGACCCGATCGTGCCTGGCGAGGCGGTGGCCGGCGGGCAGTGCGACCGTGAACGGCTCGGCATAAAGCTCCCTCACCTGCAGTCCGTCCAGGTCCACCGGCAGCGCGAGGATGCCGAGGTCGAGCTCGCCGCCTCTCACCTTCGCCAGCATCGGGTCCGTCTGGTACTCGTGCAGGTGCAGCTCCAGGCGCGGTAGCGCACGGTGAAGCGCCTGCGCCACCAGCGGCAGCAAGTAGGGACCGATGGTGGGCAGCAGTGCCACGCGAAGCCGGCCCGCCAGCGGATCGCGGTGGGTGCGCGCCAGCGAGGTCACCTCCTCGCACTGGTCCAGGATGCGCCGAGCACGCGTAACGATCTGCTCGCCCGCCTCGGTGAGGGTGACGTTGTTCGGCTGACGCTCGATGAGCTGCACTCCGAGGTACTGCTCGAGCTTCTTGAGCTGGGCCGACAGCGTCGGCTGGCTGACGAAGCAGCGCTCGGCCGCACGCCCGAAATGCCGGGTGTCGGCAACGGCGACCAGGTAGCGCAGATCTTTGAGCTTGATGTCCGTCACCGGCGAGGTCTCCGCCATTCGATATATGGCCTCTATTGGTACTTTACAATCAATCGATTGTATCAATGCGGGCCGCCGGCACATCCCTGGCATCGACAAAGCGGGCTTCGAGCCGCTCCCGCTGGCGGTATCGGTCATCGGTGCCTGCGCAGCCCGCGCGCCTTTCACGAATGCGGGTCACGTGTAGCTCTATGGTTCGGCCGGCGCTCGGCCCCGGAACACGGATGGGGCTGAATGCGGGCGCAACCTCTACAGCACGAACGGAATCAGCATTCTGGTCCGCCGCCGGTACGGCGGATAGGCTTCCGGGAACTGCTCGCACAGCATCTTCTCCTCCGTGCGCGCGCTGAACACGAAAAACACGCCGATGAACACGAGCGCCGGCAGCCACAGCACACCCAGTGCCAACACGCTGCCGAGCCCTGCCAGCACCAGGCCCGAGTAGATCGGATGGCGCACGCGGGCATAGGGCCCGGAGGTCACCAGCTCGTGCCCCTGGCGCAGTGACATCGGTATGCCCCAATTGCCGCCCAGGTACAGCCGCGCCCAGATCGTGAGCGCGAAGCCCATGAGGCACAGCGCCACGCCGCTCCACTGCCATGCTCCGGGCGGCCGCAACAGCGAGTGGTCGTGGCCGGCCAGCCAGCCCCTCAAGCCGGACAGGTGTTCCAGATGCACGGCGAGGATGACCGCGGCGACCATCCCGAAGCGCATGCCCCACGCTTTCATCCGCCAGGCGGCATTGCGGCTGGCCTTCTTGTTGAACAGCGCCCAGGTCCACCACAGGATCAAATACCCGAGCCACAGGTCGGCGATGAGTCTGCGAAACACCGGACGCTCTCAGTCGCGGAAGTTGTCGAACTGCAGCGGCAGATCGAGCGGGGCGGCGCGCAGCATCTGCATGGCCGCCTGCAGGTCGTCGCGCTGCTTGCCGGTGACGCGCACCTTCTCACCCTGGATACTTCCCTGGACCTTGAGCTTCGAGTCCTTGATGAGGCGGGTGATCTTCTTGGCGGTGTCGGCATCGATGCCCTGCCTGAGCAACACCTGCTGGCGGGCCGAGGACAGGGTGATCTCCGGGTCCTTCACCTCCAGGCATTTCAGATCGAGGCCGCGCCTACCCAGGCGGAGCTTGAGGATCTCCAGCATCTGCTTGAGCTGAAAGTCCACCTGCGCCTGCAAGGTCACGGTGAAGCCCTCGAGTGTGAAGCGCGCCCCGGTGTCCTTGAAGTCGAAGCGCTGGGCAAGCTCCCGGTTGGCTTGGTCGACGCCATTGGCCACCTCGTGGGAGTTGAGCTCGGAAACCACATCGAACGAGGGCATGAGGGCGGATCCAATCGGCGGAAAGGGCGGGTATTGTATCCCCTGCGGCGCAGGTGTAGGCTCCGGCCCATGTTTCTTCACCAGCCCAATCGCAGCCTCGGCCGTCGGCCCTGGTGGTGGCGCACTCCTCGTCCGGAGTGGGCCGCGGGCTGCTAGTTTCTCACCTCTAAAACGCATCCGTCCGCCAAAACCCATCTCCGGAGCACCGGGATGGGTTTTTTGTCGTGCTTGAATTCTGGAGGACACGTTGAAGCAGCCTTTCGACATACCAGGTGACCTCGATACGCCGGTCTCGGCGTTCATGAAGCTTGCCGGGTTCGCTCCGCACTTTCTGCTCGAGAGCGTGGAAGGCGGCGAGCGTGTGGGACGCTACTCTTTCATAGGCTTCGGCGACGCGCTCACCGTGCGGCTGGACCGCGACGGGCTATCGATCGGCGGCGAGCGGCGACCCGTGCCGCGCACCACCGCCGAGTTGCTCGGTGGGCTGCGCGAGGCGCTGGCACGCACCCCGACGCCCGGACCGGGCATTCCCGGCGTGCCTCTCGCCGGCGGCCTGGTCGGGTATGCGGCCTACGACGTGGTGAGGTTCTTCGAGCGGCTGCCGCTCGTGTCCGGGAAGGAGCCGGACGTGCCGGCGCTGCACTATGTGGCGCCCCGCTCGCTGCTGGTGTTCGATCACCTGACCCGCGGCATCGCCCTGCTGCATGCCGGCTCGGAGCAGGAGCGCCAGGCCCTGAGGAAGGACGTCGTGCGTGCGCTGCGCGGAGCGCTGCCCAACACCGGCAGGCCCGGCCGCTACGCCGTGCCGACACCGGCCAGCAGCCGCGCCGAGTACATCAGCGGCGTGAACCGGGTGAAGGAGTACATCGCCGCCGGGGACGTGTACCAACTCGTGCTGTCCGCGCGCTTCCAGGGACGCCACCAGCTCGACCCTTTCCAGGCCTACCGCGCGCTCCGCCTGATCAACCCCTCTCCCTACATGTACTACTGCGCCCTCGGTGATCTGACGGTGGTCGGCTCCTCGCCGGAGGCGCTGGTGCGCCTGAACGACGGCGTGGCGCAGTTGCGGCCGATCGCCGGCACCCGGCCCCGCTCGGACGATCCGGCGGCCGACGCGGCGCGGGAAGCGGAGCTGCGCGCCGACCCGAAGGAAAACGCCGAGCACGTCATGCTGGTCGATCTGGCGCGCAACGACCTCGGGCGCGTGGCACAGGCCGGCAGCGTCTCGGTGGACCCGTACCGGACGATCGAGCGCTACAGCCATGTCATGCACATGGTGAGCGGCGTCAACGGCCGGCTCGACTCCGGCCGCGACGCGTTCGATCTGTTCGCGGCGGCGTTCCCGGCCGGCACGCTGGTCGGCGCCCCCAAGGTGCGCGCCATGCAGATCATCGACGAGCTCGAGCCCGCGAGCCGCGGCCTCTACGGCGGCACGGTCGGCTACTTCGGGGCGCGCGGCGACATGGACCATGCGATCACCATCCGCACGCTGGTGTTCCGCGGCGACGAGTACAGCTATCAGGCCGGCGCGGGACTCGTGGCCGACAGTGTTCCGGAGCGCGAATACGACGAGGTGCTCGCCAAGAGCGCCGCCATGGCGCGTGCGCTCGAGATGGCGCGGGAGGGCTTGGGGAGTCTCTGATGGATACACACGTGCTTGCGTTGCCCCCTCGATCGCTTGATGCAAGGCGCACGGCGCGGCCCATATGTCGATATGGGCAGGCCGCGCAACGCCGCAACAGGCGATTGAGTGAGCAATCCATAGAAGATGGTTTTGCTTCATCAACGGGACGGGGAAGATTTCGCCCAGGGCATCGTTTCTCCTCCCCTATGTACACCGAGTACACTTCGGTCGTCGCGCCTTGCCCTGGGCGAAATCGCCCTCCGTCGCAAGCACGCGTGGGTCCATCAGAGGCTCCTTCATGCCGCGGCTGCTGCTGATCGACAATTACGACTCCTTCACCTACAACCTGGTGCAGGCGTTCCTGGTGCTCGGCGCGGACGTGCGCGTCTACCGCAATGACGCCATCGGCGTGGACGAGGCCCTGGCGCTCTCGCCCACGCACCTGTGCATCTCGCCCGGTCCCGGCACCCCCGGCGATGCAGGAGTATCCATGGACATGATCCGCGCCTTCGCCGGCCGCGTCCCGGTGCTGGGCGTGTGCCTGGGACACCAGTCGATCGTGGAGGTGTTCGGCGGCAAGGTGGTGCGCGCCGGCCGGCTCATGCACGGCAAGACCTCCATGATCGAACATGACGGCCTGGGCGTGTTCGCCGGCCTGCCCCGGCCGTGCGAGGTGGGACGCTACCACTCGCTGATCGCCGCCCCCGAAATGCTGCCCGCCGAGCTCACCGTGAGCGCGCGGACCGCGGAAGGGGAGGTCATGGGCGTGCGCCACCGCGAGCTTCAGGTCGAGGGCGTACAGTTCCACCCGGAGAGCATCCTGACACCCGACGGGCCCAGGCTGCTCGGGAACTTCCTGCGCCCGGGCGCCGGCGCCGGCGCCTCTTCCACCGCGGAACTGCCCGATGTCCTCGGTACGTGAGCTGCTGGAGCGCCTGCTCGAGCGGCGCGACCTGACACAGCCCGAGGCCGAGCGGCTGCTCGGGTCGCTGACCGACCCCGAGACGCCCGCCGCCATCAGCGGCGCGGTGCTCGCCGCGTTGCGCGCCAAGGGCGCGGTCGCCGACGAGGTCCGCGGGTTTGCCGAGGCCATGCGCCGCCTGGCGCGCCAGCCCGACATCCCCGCGAGCGTGCGCGCCATCGACATCGTCGGCACCGGGGGGGACCGCTCGGGCAGTCTCAACATCTCGACCGGCACGGCGTTGCTCACCGCGGCCTGCGGACTGCCGGTGGTCAAGCATGGCAACCGCTCGGTCTCCAGCCGGGCCGGCAGCGCCGATGTGCTCGAGGAGTTGGGCCTGCCCATGCCGCTCGACGAGCGCGCGGTCGGCGAGTGCCTGGCGGCATGCCGGTTCACCTTCCTGTTCGCACCGCACTATCATCCGGCGACCAAGGCGGTGGCGGCGGTGCGCTCGGCGCTCGGCGTGCGCACCGTTTTCAACATCCTGGGGCCGCTCACCAACCCGGCGCAGCCGCCGCTGCGCATGATCGGGGCATTCAGTGCCGACATCGCCGCCCTGATGGCCGATACGCTCGCCGGCATGGCGATCGAGCGGGCGTTCGTCATTCACGGCGCCGAGGGTTGGGACGAGCCGACGCCCGTGGGTCCGTTCACGGTGTTCGACGTGCACCCGGGTCGGGTCGCGCGTGAGACCCGCACGCCGGAGGATTACGGCCTGCCGCGCTGCGAGACTCGCGCCCTGACCGGCGGCGATGCGCGGCACAACGCCGGTGCCCTGCGCGCGGTGCTCTCGGGCGAGGATCGCGGGCCTCACCGGGACTGCCTGCTGCTCGGGGCGGCGCTCGCCCTGGAGATCGCCGGCCTTGCCGCCGATCCGCGCGAGGGCGTGCGGCGCGCCGCCCAAGCCATCGACGGCGGCGCGGCCGCCGGCGTGCTGCGGTCGCTCGCCGAGGCGGGGAGCGGCCATGAGCGGTGATTTCCTGGCCCAGATGGCCGCTTCCAGCCTCGAGCGGGTGCGCGCGGCGCGCGCCGCCTGCCCCGAGAGCGAGCTGATGCGTCGTGCGCTCGCCCTCGAGCCGCCTCCACCGCTGCGCCTGTCGCCCGGCCGCTTCGATCTGATCGCCGAGATGAAACTGCGCTCGCCCGCGGTCGGCCGGCTCAAAGAGGCGGCCGGAGACATCGCAGAACGAGTGAGCGCCTATGCCCGCGCGGGTGCGTGCGCCGTGTCGGTGTTGACCGAGCCCAGCCGGTTCGAGGGCAGCCTGACACACCTCTCGGCCGCGGCCGCTGCGCTGCGGCCGCTCGGCGTGCCGGCCATGCGCAAGGATTTCCTGGTCGATCCCTACCAGGTGGCCGAAGCGCGCGTGGCGGGCGCCTCAGGGGTGCTGGCGATTGTGAGGATGCTCAGCGATGCCGAGGTCGCCGCCCTGATACTGCGTGCGCGCGAGTTGAGCCTGTTCGTCCTTCTCGAGACCTTCGACGAGACCGACATCGAGCGTCTGCACGGCCTGGAGGCGAGACTCGGCGGCACAGGGCTGCTGGCGGGCGTCAACTCGCGCGATCTGAGCACGCTGCAGGTGGTGCCCAGCCGGCTCGAGCAGCTCGCGCCCCGGCTGCCCGAGCGCATTCCACGAGTCGCCGAAAGCGGCGTCAGCTCGGCCGAGGACGCCGCTCGCATGGCGCGGGCCGGCTACGATCTGGCGCTGGTCGGCAGTGCGTTGATGCACGAGCGGAGCCCCGAAGCGCTCGCCCGTGCCATGCTGGAGGCGGGGCGAGCCTCGGCAGAATCGCCGGCCGCGATTTCGGACGGCGACGGCAGGGAGGAGAAGGACCGATCGGCTGAGATCGGACGTGCGAGCCGGGGGCCCTTCCAGGAATGACGATGGCACAGCCTCACAGATCGCTGTGGATCAAGATCTGCGGCCTGACGACGCCGGAAGCGGTGTCGGCGGCGCTCGATGCGGGCGTCGATGCGATCGGCTTCGTCTTCGCGGAGTCGGCGCGGCAGGTGACGCCCGAACAGGCAAGCCGGCTCGCTGCGCCCGCCCGGGGAAAACTGCGCTGCGTGGCCGTCACGCGCCATCCCGGCCAATCCCGGGTGGAGGAGATCCTTGCCGGGTTCCAGCCCGATGCGCTGCAGACGGACGTGCGGGACCTGGCGCAGTTGCGCCTGCCCCGCGAGCTCGAATTGCTTCCCGTGCTGCGCGCGCCGGGCCCGGGGCAGACCCTGCCCCCCAGGCTGCTGTTCGAGGGAGCGGTGAGCGGTGCCGGCCGGGTGTGCGACTGGAGCGCCGCCTGCGGGCTGGCGCGACGGACCCAAGTGGTGCTGGCCGGCGGCCTGCATCCCGACAACGTGGCCGAAGCGATCGCGGTGGTGCGGCCGTTCGGCGTGGACGTATCGAGCGGCGTGGAAGCGCGGCCGGGAGTGAAAGACCCCGCCGCGATTGCGCGGTTCGTGGCCGCGGCGCGCGGTGTCCGGAAAATCGAGCAGGAGTCATGACTTTGACCTCAACCACTGAACTCACAGACGCGCTGGCGGATCTCGTCGCGGGCCGTTTCCCGGACGCGCGCGGCCGCTTCGGCCCCTTCGGCGGGCGCTATGTGCCCGAGACACTCATCCCGGCGCTCGAGCGGCTGGAGGACGGCGTACGCCGGCACCTGCACACACCCTCCTTCCAGCAGGAGTTCGCCGGGGAGCTCGTAAGCTGGGTGGGCCGCCCTACGGCGCTGACGTTCACCCCCCGGCTCTCGGAGCGTTGGGGAGCGCGAGTGTGGTTGAAACGCGAGGACCTGGCGCACACCGGCGCGCACAAGATCAACAATGCCCTCGGCCAGGCCCTGCTCGCCAAGCGCCTCGGCGCGGCGCGCATCGTCGCGGAGACCGGCGCGGGCCAGCACGGGGTGGCGAGCGCTGCGGCCTGCGCGCGCCTGGGGCTGCCCTGCACCGTCTACATGGGCTCGACCGACATGCAGCGCCAGGCCCCCAACGTGGACAGGATGCGCCTGCTCGGCGCGACCGTGGTCGCGGTGAGCTCGGGCGATGCCACGCTGCGCGCGGCCATCGACGAGGCGCTGCGCGACTGGGTGTCGGATCCACTCGGGACCTACTACCTGCTCGGCTCGGCGGTGGGACCGCACCCCTATCCCTACCTGGTGCGCGAGCTGCAGGCGGTGATCGGCCGCGAGGCTCGTGCGCAGATCCTCGAGAGAACCGGCGCGCTGCCCGAGGCGGTGATCGCCTGCGTGGGCGGCGGATCGAACTCCATCGGGATGTTTCATGCGTTCGTGCCGGACAGCGAGGTCGAGATCATCGGGGTGGAAGCCGGCGGCCGGGGCGAGGCGCTCGGCGGCAATGCCGCGACGATCTCGTACGGCCGCCCCGGCGTGTTGCACGGCACCTACTCCCTGCTGTTGCAGGACGCGGATGGTCAGGTCCAGGAGACCCATTCGGTGTCCGCGGGGCTGGACTATTCCGGCGTCGGGCCCGAGCACGCGTTCCTCGCGCATGTCGGCCGTGTGCGCTACGAGAGCGCCGGCGACGAGGAGGCGCTGGACGCGGTGCGCAGTCTGTGCGAGACCGAAGGCATTCTCCCGGCGCTCGAGAGCGCCCATGCGCTCGCCGGCGCGAAGCGCTGGGCCGCGAGCCATCCCGGCGGCACGATCCTGGTGTGCCTGTCCGGCAGGGGAGACAAGGACATGCCCACACTCCAGCAAACCTTGTTGAAAGGCGGGAAATGAGCGCCCACGAGCACATCAGCGCCGCCATCCGCGCGGCCAACGCCCGGGGCGAGCCCGCCCTCGTCGGCTATCTCACCGCCGGTTTCCCCGGCCGCGAGCGCTTCGCAGAGCATCTGCGGCAGATCGCAAGCGGCGCCGACGTGGTCGAGATCGGCGTGCCCTTCAGCGATCCCATGGCTGACGGCATCACCGTTCAGCGCTCGAGCCGGGAGGCGCTCGCCCAGGGCGTCAGCCTGGGGTGGATTCTCTCGGAGCTCGAAGCGCTCGAGCCGCGCCCCGAGACGCCGCTGCTGCTGATGAGCTATCTCAATCCGCTGTTGGCTTTCGGAATCGGGCGCCTGGCGCGCTCGGCCGAGCGTGCCGGTGTCGCGGGCTTCATCGTGCCGGACCTGCCCTTCGACGAAGGCGAAGACCTGCGTGAGGCGCTCTCGAGCCGGGGGCTGGCGACTGTGCAGATGGTCACGCCGGTCACGCGGCGCGAGCGCCTGGAGCGGATCTGCTCGGCCAGCCAGGGCTTCGTGTATGCGGTCACGATGACCGGCACGACCGGGAAAAACGCGGCCGTACCGGCGGAGGTCACCGGCTACCTGGACTCGGTGCGCGCCCTGTCGCCCGTACCGGTCTGCGCCGGCTTCGGGATCCGCGGCCGCGAGCAGCTCACGAGGCTGCGCGGGCACGTCGATGGGGTGGTGATCGGCTCCGCCCTGGTGGAGGTGCTGGAGCGGGGCGAAGATCCGGCAAAGTGGCTGCGCGCCCTGCGGGGCGGCTGAGCAGCGCCGGGCACGAGCCCCTCCGGAGGCCGCCGTAAGTCGCCTGTGCTATGTTGGGCAATGGCCACGCTCACCATCGCCCGCCGCTTCCGCGGACCGGAGCACTCCGCCAATGGCGGCTATTTCGCCGGCTGCGTCGCCGCCCAGGTGGCACACACCGTGACCGTGCGCCTGATCCGGCCGCCGCCCCTGGATACGCCGCTCACGATCCAGGAGCTGAGAGACGGCGAGCTGGCCATCACGCTGGGGCAGGAGAGGATCGGGGAGGCCCGGCCCACGACGCTGGCGCTCGAGCTGCGCAGGCCACCGGCGTATTTCGAGGCGGTGGAGGCGTCCCGGCGTTACGCCGGCTTCGCGCATCACCGTTTCCCGACCTGCTTCGTCTGCGGCACGGACCGGCCGCGGGGCGACGGCATGCGCATTTTTGCCGGTTCCATCCCGGAGCGGGACCTGGTCGCCGCTCCATGGGTGCCGGACAGCTCGCTCGACCGGGGCGACGGCAAGGTACGGCCGGAATTCATGTCTGCCGCGCTCGACTGCCCGGGGTTCTACGCCGTAAGCCTCGATGACCGCATGATGCTTCTCGGGGAACTCACGGTGCACGTCAACCGGCTGGTGCACGTCGGCGAGCGCTGCACCATCGCGGGCTGGCGGATCGAGTCCGACGGCCGCAAGCACACGGCCGGGACGGCGGTCTTCGACGAGGACGGCGGTCCCTGCGGCAGCGCCCGCGCGTTGTGGATCGAGCCGAGAGAGCCCCCGGGCGCCTAGCCTGAGGGCTTGGCTTCGCCGAAGTACTCGCGATAGTCCTCGATGGCGGCGCGGATCACCCCCGCAGCCGCAGCGTGGCCATAGCGGCCGGCGAGGTGGATGTCCGCGGGCTCGCCCGGCACGAGCTTGTAGGTCAGGAAGTAGTGCTCCAGCCGCTCGACCAGGGCAGCGGGCAATTCGGAGAGCTCACGCGCGCCGCCCCAGACGTAGTCGCCTTCCAGCACCGCGACGATCTTGTCGTCGGCCTCGCCCCGGTCGATGATCTTCAGTCCCCCCAGAATGCGGGCGCGCAGCAGGATCTCAGAGTGAGTGATCGGCCGCTCGCTGATCACGCAGATATCCAGCGGGTCCCCGTCGCCCCGCTCGCATTCCGGCGCGAGGCGCCGGACGCGCTCGCCGCAGTAGGTCTGCGGGATGAAGCCATAGAGCGAAGGCGGATGAGACGAGGTGCGCTGCGGCCGGTCCACACGCAGGTATCCGGTGGTCTTGTCGACCTCGTACTTGATGAGATCGAACGGGGTGATTTCGATATAGGCGGTCACCACCTCGGGGCAGTCGGGCCCCGGCTCGAGGCCGTGCCACGGATGGGGACGCCAGTGGAAATGGGAGTGCGTGGGCTGAGTCATGACTTAAGGGTGAGCTGTGAAGGCGGCCAGCGACCGATCGGGAGCACCACCTGAGACCCGCCCAACTAAGACGGAAGAGCCCTCTGAGTACCGCCCAGCGAAGACGGAGACGGCGCGGGGAAACGCGCTCGGAAATGCGCTGGGGAACGGGGCGCCGCCACCGGGCACGGGGTCAGTGGCACGGCATCGATTCCGGAGAGAATCCTTGCCGATTATTTCTTGGCGCTGCGCTTGGACTTCTTCGCGGGGCTTTTCGTGCGGGTCTTGCCGAAGGAGCCCCGGTAGATCTTGCCACGCCGGGTTCTCATGTCACCCTTGCCCATCGAATACTCCTCGGTCGGTGCTGAATCGGGCGCGCAGTGTAGCAGAGCGCCCCGCCCGGGCGCCCCAAAACGAAATTAAGGAGCAGTGAAGCGGGCCGGCCCCGGGAAGCGCTCCCAGGGCCGGCCGCCAGGCCGAAAAGGCTTACCAGCGCTTCGGTGCGCCGCCGCGGCCGCCGCCGCCGCCGCCGCGCTCCTGGGCCTCGTTGACCCGCAGGGCCCGTCCACCGAGCTCCCTGCCGTTCAGGTTCTGAATCGCGCGGGTCGCATCCGCGCGCGACATTTCCACGAACCCGAATCCGCGCGGCCGGCCGGTCTCCCGGTCGGTGATCAGGCTCACGGACTCCACGGTGCCGTGCTGCGCGAACAGCTCACGGACTTCACTCTCACTGGCCGAAAACGGGAGGTTTCCGACGTAGATCTTCGTCATGCAATCAAACTCCAGAAACGGAACTTTCCGTCCCCGCGTGCTCTAATCATGTTCTGCGGAGCGGTTTCCGAACAATCACCGGCAGGATCGCTGCCACCTGGTCGGGAACGATTCGGCGTTTCTCCGTAAGCCGGCTCGGCAAGCGAGCGGGAACAGGCGGCAGAAAGGGAAAGGTCACAGACCGGCCGGCACGATACCCCAGGAGGGCGGCGCAACACAAGCCACAGCCGATAGGGGTTTACCGGTAACGCTCGAGGATTTCCGCCAGCCCCTTGGACCCGGGCGAGAGCACCTCGTAGGGCAGGCTGTTGAGCGGCTCGGCCGGAGTGCCGTTGACCTGGTGGAATTCCGGCCGTTCGCCCGTGGCATCCAGGTAGATCAGCCCGGTCAGGTGCTCCCCCTCGCTCATGCGCTGCTGCACTTTGGCCGTTGCGGCGGCGCGGCTCGTGGGGTCGTAATCGGTCTCGAGCTTGCGCAGCACGATCCGGCTGCCGTCATGCAAGGTCACCTCCCGCGCCTCGCCGGGCTCGTACTCGACGGTGATCTCCCGCTCCCTCGGCACGAAATCCGCCAGCACCGTCGGCTCATAATGCTCGCGGGTGTACGCATAGCTCTTGGTGGAGCCCTCGTGATCGTTGAAGGTCACGCACGGAGAGAGCACGTCGATGAGCGCGAAACCCCGGTGCCGCAGGCCTGCTTCGATGAGCGGCACCAGTTGGCGCTTGTCGCCGGAGAAGCCGCGCGCCACGAATGTCGCGCCCAGGTCGAGCGCCAGCAGCACCGGATCGATGGGCGGCTGCTGGTTGGTCTCGCCCTTTTTGGCGCGGGTGCCGATGTCGGCCGAGGCGGAGAACTGCCCCTTGGTCAGGCCGTACACGCCATTGTTCTCGATGAGGTACAGCATGTCGAGATTGCGGCGGATGGCATGGCAGAACTGCCCCAGGCCGATCGACAGCGTGTCACCGTCGCCGGACACCCCGATGTAGCTCAGCCGCCGGTTGGCCGCCGAGGCGCCGGTGGCGATCGAGGGCATGCGGCCGTGCACGGCGTTGAAGCCATGCGCGCCGCTGAGGAAGTAGGCGGTGGTCTTGGACGAGCAGCCGATGCCGGAGAGCTTGGCCACGTTCTGCGGCTCGAGCGACAGTCCCCAGCAGGCCTCGACGATGGCCGCGGTGATCGAGTCATGGCCGCAGCCGGCGCACAGGGTCGAAAGCGCCCCCTCGTAATCGCGGCGCGTGAACCCGAGCGCGTTGCGCGGCAGCGAGGGATGGGCGATCTTCGGTTTGGCGATGAATGTCATGTCGGGGATCCCGATCAGGCGTGCGCGATGTCTTTCCGATGCGCGGCAGGGAGCGCGATCTCGGCCAGCACGCCCTCGACGATGAAGCGGGAGCTGACCGACAGTCCGCTGTAATGCAGCAGCGAGCGCAGCTTGTCCTTGTCCACCGCCGTCTCCAGCGTCAACAGCGAGCGTAGCTGCGCATCGCGGTTCTGCTCGACGACGAACAACAGGCGGTGGGCGGCAAGGAAGCGCTCGACCTCCTCGCCGAACGGGAAGGCGCGCACGCGCAGATAATCGATCGCGAGACCGCGGCCGCGCAGCACGGCGAGCGCCTCGTGGATCGCGCTGTCGCTGCTGCCGAGCGAAACGATGCCGATCTCGCTCCCGGTGCCGTCCACGATCGGTTGCGGCACACGCTCCTTGGCGGTCTGCCACTTCCTGAGCAGCCGGTCGAGCACCCGCTGGTACTCCGCCGAGTCCTCGGTGTAGGCGCCGAACTGGGTGTGGCCGGAGCCGCGCGTGAAATAGGCCGCCTTGGGATGCACGCCCGGGAGGGTGCGCCAGGGGATGCCGTCGCCGTCCTTGTCCAGATACCGATGGAATTTCTCCAGCTTCCGGATCTGCGCCAGGTCGAGCACCTTGCCCCGGTCCGGCCGGTACGCATCGTCCCACTCGAGCTCCGGGCACATCCAGTCGTTCATGCCGATGTCCAGATCGGACAGCACCAGCACCGGGGTCTGAAGCCGCTCGGCCAGATCGAATGCGTCACGCGCCATGTAGAAGCATTCCTGCGGATTGGCAGGATAGAGACAGACATGGCGGGTGTCGCCGTGCGAGGCATAGGCGCAGGCCGTCAGATCGCCCTGCTGCGTGCGCGTGGGCATGCCGGTCGAGGGCCCGACCCGCTGGATGTCGAACAGCACGGCCGGCACCTCGGCGTAGTAGGCCAGGCCCAGGAACTCGTTCATCAGCGAGATGCCGGGGCCGGAGGTCGCGGTGAAGGCGCGCGCGCCGTTCCACGCGGCGCCGAGCACCATGCCGATCGCGGCCAGCTCATCCTCCGCCTGGATGAAGGCGAAACGCCTGGCGCCGGTCGCCGGATCGATGCGCAGCCGCTCGCAGAACCCCTTGAACGCATCCATCAGCGACGTCGAGGGTGTGATCGGGTACCACGCGGCCACGGTGGCGCCGGCGAACACGCAGCCGAGCGCCGCCGCGGTGTTGCCATCGATCATGACGTGGTCGGCGGTGCGGTCCATGGGCTCGATCGCGAGCGGCAGCGGACATTCGAAGTGCCGCCGGGCATAGTCGTAGCCGAGCCCGATCGCCTTCATGTTGCTGTCGATGAGCTGCGGCTTTCGGGCATAGGTCTTGGCGAGCAGCGCCCGGATGAGCTCGAGGTCGAGTCCCAGCAGCGCCGCCATCACGCCCGCGTAGCAGATGTTCTTCATCAGGATGCGGGTGCGCACCCCGTTGAAGCTCTCGTTGCACATCTGCGCCAGCGGCACGCCGAGCACCGTGATGTCGGATCGCGACAGCAGCGCCGGGCGCGGCCAGGTGGAGTCGTACAGCAGATAGCCGCCGGTGGCCACCTCCCGGACATCGCGGGCGTAGGTCTCCGGGTTCAGCGCCACCATGAGGTCGACCGTGCCCGAGCGCGCCACGTAGCCGTCACGGGACACGCGTATCTCGTACCAGGTGGGCAACCCCTGGATGTTGGATGGGAAGAAATTCTTGCCCATCACGGGCACGCCGCTTCGGAAGATCGACTTCATGAGCAGCGTGTTGGCGCTCGCCGAGCCGGTGCCGTTGACCGTGGCGATCTTGATGGTGAAATCGTTGATTCGGCTGTTGGGGGCGCTCATGCGGGCTGTGTTTGGGTGCGGAGCCTGTGTCAGGCGATTTTGGGTTTGCGCTTCTCCAGCGCGCGGGCCTCGTCGGTGGCGTGCGGCCAATGAATGCGCGACTTCTGCATGTCCCAGGCCGCGGTCGGGCAGCGCTCGGCGCACAAGCCGCAGTGCACGCACAGGTCCTCGTCCTTGATCATCACACGGCCGGTCTGCGGCAGCGCCGCCGACACGTACAGCGGTTGGGTCAGGTTCTTCGCCGGCGCCTTCAGCTGCGCGCGCAGCTGCGCTTCGGGTCCGTTGGGAGCGATGGTGAGACAGTCGACCGGACAGATATCGATGCACGCGTCGCACTCGATGCACGACTTCGCGCTGAACACGGTCTGCACGTCGCAGTTGAGACAGCGCTGCACTTCCTGCGCCACCTGCTCGGCCGAGAAGCCGAGCTCCACCTCGATGTTGAGCTTCTTGAAGCGCTCCTTCAGCGACACGTGGGGCATCAGCCGCCGCTCCACTGGCGCGTAGTCGTTCGAGTACGACCATTCGTGCATGCCCATCTTGCGGCTTTGCAGGTTCACGCCGGGGGGCAACCGCCCCTCGAGCGGCTCGCCCTGGCAGTGCCTGTGGATGGAAATGGCCGCCTGATGGCCGTGCTCCACCGCCCAGATGATGTTCTTCGGTCCGAAGGCGGCATCGCCGCCGAAGAACACCCCCGGCAGTGTCGACTGGAACGTCACCGGATCGACCACCGGCACATCCCATTTGTCGAACCGGACACCGAGGTCGCGCTCGATCCAGGGGAAGGCGTTTTCCTGCCCGATGGCCAGGATGACGTCATCGGCCGGCACGAACTCCTCGCCCGTGCGGCGTTCGGCCGTGATACGGCCGCCCGCGTCGACCTCGTACTCCATGCAGTCGAACGTCATGCCGGTGAGCCGGCCGTTCTCGACGACGAAAGCCTTGGGCGCGCGATTGACGATGATCTCGACGCTCTCTTCCTCCGCGTCCTCGAGCTCCCAGCTCGATGCCTTGAAGAACCCGCGCGGCTTGCGCGCCATGACCTTCACCTGCCTGGCACCGAGCCGCAAGCTGGTGCGGCAGCAGTCCATCGCCGTGTTGCCCACACCGATGATGAGCACGCGCTCGCCGATGCGCTCGACGTGCCCGAAGGCGACCGACTCCAGCCAGCTGATGCCGATGTGCACGTTGGCGGCGGCCTGCTCGCGGCCCGGCAGGCGCAGCTCCCTGCCCTTGGGCGCGCCCGAGCCGACGAACACGGCGTCGAAGCCACCTTCCGCGAGCAGCCCTTTCAGGCTCTCGACCCGGTGCCCGAGCTTCAGGTCCGCCCCCATGCCGAGAATCGTGCCGATCTCGTCGTCGAGCACGCTCGCCGGCAGACGGAAGGCGGGAATATTGCTGCGCATCAGGCCGCCGGTCTTCTGGAGCTGCTCGAAAATCGTGACCTCGTAGCCGAGCGGCATGAGGTCATTGGCGACCGTGAGCGAAGCGCAGCCGGCGCCGATGCAGGCAATGCGCTTGCCGTTTTTGATCTTCGGGATCTTCGGCAGCCGCCCGGTAATTCCCTCGCGGTGATCGGCGGCCACGCGCTTGAGGCGGCAGATGGCCACGGGCTTGTCTTCGACCCGCCCCCGGCGGCAGGCCGGCTCGCAGGGCCGGTCACAGACTCGCCCGAGAATGCCGGGAAAGACGTTCGAATGGCGGTTCACCATGTAGGCATCGGTGAATCGGCCCTGGGCAATCAGCCGGATGTATTCCGGGACATCGGTGTGGGCCGGGCAGGCCCACTGACAATCGACCACGCGATGGTAATAATCGGGGCGGGAGGTGTCGGTGGCGTCCACGATGTTCCACTGCTGGGGCAGGGTGCACAATGATAGTGCAACCGGCCCGGCACAAACAGGCGTCTATCCCCAATTTCGGCAATCCGGAATCCGAAATGTCGGCCTGCGGCCTCAAGATGAGCAAAGCAATAAAAAAGGCCGGAGGGTTTCGACACCGTCCGGCCCCGAAGGTTTCAAGACCCCCGTACGCGCGGCGATTATTCGCACCAAGTGCGTCAAAAAGCAAATCCTTCCCTCTGCCGGATGGGCTCTTGACAGGGCGGACCGATCTTGAGTAGGGGAACGACCCGTGATCCGTCCAGGGCTCGCTCCCGCCCGGCCGCACGCTCCCCAGCCGCCCCGGAGACCGACGCGCTACTGGGATACAATGCCGGCCATTTCTCGGGGATGACGAGCGAGATGAGCGAGGATCGAGCCACCGATTTCGGCTACGAGCGTGTTCCTTGGGGCGAGAAGGCGCACCGCGTGCGGGGCGTTTTCGACTCGGTCGCCCGCAACTACGACCTGATGAACGATCTGATGTCCGGCGGCGCGCACCGGCTGTGGAAGCGCTTCACCCTGATGCTGACCGGCCTGCGGCCGGGTCAGCGGGCGCTCGACGTGGCCGGCGGCACCGGAGACCTGGCCGCCGGACTGGCCCGGCAGGTGGGCGAGCGCGGTCTGGTCGTGCTCAGCGACATCAACGCGGCCATGCTCGGGCGGGGCCGGGATCGGCTGACCGACCGCGGCGTGCTCGGTAACGTCGAGTACGTCCAGGCCAATGCCGAGCGCCTGCCGTTTCGCGAGGGGACGTTCGATTGCATCACCATCGGCTTCGGGCTGCGCAACGTAACGGACAAGCCGGCCGCGCTCGCTTCCATGTATCGGGCGCTGAAGCCCGGCGGACAGCTATTGGTGCTGGAGTTCTCGCGCCCCGTGGCGCCGGGCCTCAAGCCGCTTTACGATGCCTACTCGTTCCGGGTGCTGCCGCTGCTCGGCAAGCTCGTGGCGCGCGATGCGGCCAGCTACCGCTATCTGGCGGAATCGATCCGCATGCATCCCTCCCAGGAGACGCTCCTCTCCATGATGCAGGCGGCGGGCCTCGAGGGCTGCCGCTACCACAATCTCTCGGGCGGCATCGTCGCGGTGCACCGCGGTTACAAGTATTGAGCGCATCGATGTCCATGCTCACCGGGACGCTCGAGAACATTCTCAACCGCGGCCTGCCTCGCTCGGTGCGGGCACAACGGCTGTGCGCGGAGCTCGCCGGGCGCCGCCTCGCCATCGAGGCCCCTGCGCTGGCGCGTGTGCTGGTCGGCTCCACTGGCAGCTCTGTCAGCCTCAGCCGCGGCGCAGGCCCGGCGGACGCGGAGATCATCGGCGGCCCGTTGAGCCTGGCGGTGCTGAGCGGCGGCCTCTCGGAAGAACCCCTGCGACGCGGCGATATCGAGATCCGGGGCGACGCCCAGGTCGCGCAGAAGTTCCAGGAGCTGCTGAGGCTGCTGTCGCCGGACCCCGAAGAGGAGCTGTCGCTGCTCGTCGGCGACGCGCCCGCACACCGCGTCGGACGGCTCGCGCGCGGCACACTGGACTGGACACGCAGGGCCGCCACGACGCTGCTGCGCGACCTCGGCGAGTATGCGAGTCACGAGCGCCGGGATTTGGTGTCGAAGCAGGAGAGCGAGCCCTTCCTGCACGGAGTGGACTCCCTGCGCGAGGATGTGGATCGCTTCGAAGCGCGCCTTGCGCTGCTCGAGCAGCGGACAGGCGCAAAGTAATGCCTGCGAGCCACCCATGAGGCTGCGCGTCCTGGCGCGGCTGGTACAGATCCAGCACGTGCTGCTGAAGCACGGCCTGGACGATTTCGTGCGCGAGACGCACCTGTACCGGCCGCTGCGCTTCATATTCTTTCTCTATCCCGGCACGTGGTTCGGACCGGGCCGGCGCGTTCCCCTCGGGCAGCGGCTGCGCCTCGCGCTCGAGGCGCTGGGACCCATCTTCGTGAAGTTCGGCCAGGCCGTCTCCACGCGCCGCGACCTGTTGCCCCCGGACATCGCCGAGGAGCTCTCCAAGCTCCAGGACCGCGTCCCCCCCTTCAGCGGCGCGGTGGCGCGCAAAGCGATCGAGCGCAGCCTCGGGCGCCCGGTGGGACAGGTGTTCGCCTCCTTCGACGAGACGCCGCTCGCCGCGGCCTCCATTGCGCAGGTCCATGCCGCCCGCCTCGACAACGGCAGGGACGTGGTCGTGAAGGTGCTGCGCCCCGGCATGCGCACGCTGATCGAGAAGGATCTCGAGGTGTTGTATGCGCTGGCACGGCTGGCGCAGGCGTATTGGAGCGAGGCGCGGCGGTTGCGCCCCGTGGAACTGGTCGATGAGTACGAGAAGACGATCATCGACGAGCTCGACCTGATGCGCGAGGCGGCCAATGCGACGCAACTGCGGCGCAATTTCGCCGACTCGGACATGCTGTACGTTCCCGAGGTGTTCTGGGACTACTGCCGCACCGATGTGATGGTGATGGAGCGCATCCACGGCATCCCGATCAGCGACATGGCGCGGCTGCGCTCCACCGGCACGGACATCGCAAAGCTCGCCGAGAACGGTGTGCGCATCTTCTTCACCCAGGTGTTCCGCCACAACTTCTTCCACGCGGACATGCATCCGGGGAACATCTTCGTGCTGACGGACGATCCGGCCCGTCCGCGCTACGCGGCCATCGACTTCGGCATCATGGGCACGCTGGATCCGCGCGACCAGCACTACCTGGCGGAGAACTTCCTGGCGGTGTTCGAGCGCGACTACCGCCGCGTGGCCGTTCTGCACGTCGAGTCGGGCTGGGTACCGGCCGGGACGCGGATCGACGAGATGGAGTCGGCCATCCGCACCGTCTGCGAGCCGATCTTCGACCGGCCGCTCGCGGACATCTCCTTCGGACACCTGCTGCTGCGCCTGTTCGAGATCTCGCGGCGCTTCGACATGCAGATCCAGCCGCAGCTCATGCTGCTTCAGAAGACCCTGTTCAACATCGAGGGACTGGGGCGCGAGCTGTATCCGCAGCTCGATATCTGGAGCACCGCAACGCCCATCCTCCGCCAATGGATGCGCGAGCGCGTCAGCATCAGGCGGCTGTGGAAGAGCCTGCGGCGCCAGTTGCCGGACGTCATGGAGTCACTCCAGAGTCTGCCCGCGGTGCTGCAGCGCTCGGTGCGGCGGGTGCATGAGCCGCAGTCCCACCCCGAAGCGGCCGCCATGAGCCGGTTGCGCGAAGAAATGCGCGCGTCGGCGCGGCGCCGTGACGCGGTGATCGTGGGCGCCACCGTGTTATTCGGCGGACTTGTGTGGCTGGCCGTCGCGCCGGTGGCCTGGCCGGGCTGGGTGCTGACCGGCGCCGGCGTCACGGGACTGATGGCGGCCTACTGGTGGCTGTAGCGCCGCCAAACGCCCCGCCGGCCGGTCACTGACCATCCGGACCGTTCCGGATCGCCCGCCCGTCCAGCCACATGGCCCGCGACAACGGACGGTTGGAGTAAGGAGTCTGCAGCACCACCAGCGTGGTGGTGCTGATACTGGAATGGACCTTCAAAATCCGGTCGAGCACCGTTTCCAGATGAGCGACCGACATCGCGATCACCCGCAACGACCCGGAGTCCTCGCCGGCCAGGCGGCGGTAATCGAGCACCTCGGGAATGGCCGCCAGGGTCTTGCCGACGCGTGAGCACACGCTGCCGTCGCAACGCAGCCGGACCACCGCCTCGATGGCATAGCCGACCTTGCGTGGATCGATCTCGGCGCGGTAGGTGCGGATCACTCCTGCATCCTCCAGGCGCTTGATGCGCTCGGCCGTGGCCGGTGCCGACAGTCCCACGTGGCGGCCGAGCTCGGCGTAGCCCGAGCGCGCATCCGCCTGCAGCAGCTCGAGGAGCTGCCAGTCCTTGGTGTCCAGGATGGGTTTCGATTCGAAGCTCATATTGAGACTTACCCGTATGATCCATGGTGAATGCGCCGGATGATATGCATTACCTGCATTCATCGCCACGGAAGAGCGAATTAGGATGCGGCTCAGGCTCCCTCATCCATCGCGGCCGAAAATGGCGTGAACGCCCAGGATCGGCCGTCCAGGATGAATCGTCTCCGCGCCCCGTAGCCTCAAGGAATCTTCATGGAGAAATCCGGCCACCTCGACGCGCAGGCCGTCCTCTACGCCACCATCGCAGTACTCACCTGGTCCTCGGCCTACGCCACCATTGCGTATGCCCTGGCCGCATTCACACCCGGGGAGGTCGCCTTCGCGCGGTTGCTGCTCGCCTCGGTGTTCTTCCTGCTGTACCTGCGTGCGCGGCGGATCGCTCTGCCGCCGCCGGCGGCATGGCCGCCGCTGTTGGCGCTGGGCCTGGGCGGCCTCGCGGTGTATCACCTGTGTCTGAACTTCGCAGAGACGCGCATCGCCAGCGGCACCGCGGCAATACTGATCGCCCTGATTCCGGCGGCCACGGCGGCCGTTGGGGCGCTGTGGCTGCGCGAGCGGCTGTCGGCACGCACACTGTCCGGTCTGTCGCTGGCATTGGCCGGCGTCGTGCTGGTGGTGCTCGCCAGTGGCAAGAGCGTGCACTTCCAACCGAAGGCGCTGCTGGTCTTGGTCAGCGTCCTTGCCGCGGCGGTCTATTTCACCGGCCAGAAATCCTGGTCCGCACGGTACGGTGCGGAGGCGGTTACCGCGGTGACGCTTTTGGGCGGGACCCTGGGAACCCTGCCGTTCGGGCTCGATCTGCCGCGGGCGCTCGTGGCCGCACCCCTCGGGCGCAGCGCCGCCCTGCTGTGGCTGGGCCTGGCGCCGACCTTCGTCGGCTACCTCACCTGGAGCGTGGCCATCCATCGCGCCAGCGCCACCCGGGTCGCAAGTTTCATCTATTGCTCGACGCCGATCGCCCTGCTGATCGGCTGGCTGTGGCTGGGCGAGCGGCCCGGCTGGCTGACCCTGGTCGGCGGCGCGATCGTGGTCAGTGGAGTGATCCTCGCCAACACGCGGGGACGCGCCGCGGCGAAAATCCCCTCGAGAGCCGCATGTGAATCGTAACAACCACGGGAGTGCTCATGTACGTTCTGTTTATCGCCAACAAGAATTACTCCTCCTGGTCATTGCGCCCCTGGGTGCTGATGGAGACGCTCGGCATCCCGTTCGAGGAACGGGTAATGCCGCTCGGCCAAGGCCCCAACGGGCATGACTTCCGCAAATTCGCTCCCAACGGCAAGGTGCCCTGTCTGCACGATGGCGCCACGGTGGTCTGGGACTCGCTGGCCATCGTCGAGTACCTGGCGGAACGTCATGCCGGGGTGTGGCCCTCGGACGCGGGCACGCGCGCCTTTGCGCGCTCGGCCGTCGCGGAGATGCATTCCGGCTACGCGACTCTGCGCCAGACTTGCAGCATGAGCTGCGGCCTGCGGGTCCGCCTGCATCGGACCGATGCCGGCCTGCGCGGGGATCTGGAGCGGCTGCAGGAGGTGTGGCAGGATGGGCTGTCGCGCTTCGGCGGTCCGTTTCTTGCGGGATCTAAGTTCGGCGCAGTGGATGCCTTCTTCGCACCGGTGGCTTTCCGCATCCAGACCTATGGCCTGGAACTCGGGCGGCCGGCCATGGATTACGCGGCTCGGCTCCTCGCGCTGCCCGCGATGCAGCGCTGGTACGAGGCGGGGCTGGCGGAAAGCTGGCGGGATGATGCCCACGATCAGGAAACGCTCGCGGTGGGTACGGTGCTCGAGGATCTGCGTCGCACGGCCGGCGCTCCCGCGGACTGACTCGAAGCCGGATCGCGCCGGGTCGTTCCCTGGTCCGGTCCGGCGCTTTCTCGTGATTCAGGCTCCGGACGGCAAGACATCCGCCGGTTACATGGATGTCACTCCGTCATCTGATTGTGCCTTCTTGTGTTACCGGCGCGATCACTTACATACTTACTCTTGGTAACTGTTTTATACCGTACAGAGAACTGTCATGAAACAATCCAAGGTGATAGGCGCGGACGGCATTCTGTTGGCGGCGCGGATACTGATCACGCTGCTGTTCCTGATCTTCGGCTGGCAGAAGCTGCTCGATTACTCGGGCACGGTGCAGTACCTGACCCACGTCGGCGCACCGTTTCCGCCGCTGGCGACCGTCATTGCGATCGTCATGGAGTTCTTCGTCTCGATCGCCATCATCCTCGGCGTTGCGACTCGGCCGCTGGCGGCGCTGTTGGCGCTATACACGCTGGGCACGGCTCTCATCGGTCACCATTATTGGACGCTGACGGGCATGGCCCGCGTCGGGAACGAAATCAACTTTTACAAGAACATCAGCATAATCGGCGGCCTGCTGGCTCTCTATGTCACGGGCGCCGGGCGCTATGCCATCGACGGCTTGTGGCACAGGCAGGGCGCAGGCGAGGGAGCCCCGGCCGGCGGCTGAGGACACGCGTGATTTGGCGCGCCCGACTGGATTCGAACCAGCGACCTGCAGCTTCGGAGGCTGCCACTCTATCCAACTGAGCTACGGGCGCGCCGCTGGGAACCGGCGATGATACGCGGATCGGCCGCCCTCCGTCCATGAGCCGCCGGGGGGACGTTCCGGCAGGCCTTGCGCCTGCGGCGGAGGCGCCCGGTGACCGAGACCGGCCGCTCTCAGGCCCCCTGCAGCTGCCTTAGCCATAAGCGGGTCCAGCCGCTATACTGCGCCCTCCGCGTTCACCGATTCCCCAGAGAGGTGTCGTGAGCAAGCAGGATACTCATTTCATCAATGTGTTCAGCCTGGTGATCGGCATGCTTGCCTCGATCGCCATCCTGATTTTCATAATCGCTCACTACGTGGGCAGCCACACGCAAGGCAGGGAAATCCTGACCGAGACCCAATACATCAAGAGCGTCGCCAAGCGCGTTGCCCCATTTGCCCAGGAAGCGGTTGCCGGGCAGAACAATGCTGCCCTTGCGATCAAGCCCGCGGCGAGCACGGCATCCGCCGGAGGCGGCGGGGGCGGCGGCGCACCAGGGGTCCCGACCACCGGCAAGCAGCTATTCCAGCAGACCTGCAGCGCCTGCCATGGACCGGGCGTCGCGGGTGCGCCCAAAGCCGGCGACAAAGCGGCGTGGGCACCGCACATCGCCAAGGGGCTGCCGACGCTCTACCAGCACGCGCTGCACGGGTTCCACGGGCGCGCCGGCATCATGCCGGCCAAAGGCGGACGCCCGGACTTGCCGGATGCCGTGGTGAAGCGGGCGGTCGACTACATGGTGTCCCTGGTGGACCCCGCCCTGGTAAAGGGCAAGCCCAAGTAACCCGCGCCGGCCACACGCGCCAGCACCACCGCCTCGCCGGCGCGCGCGGCGGTGGTGAGCGCCTGGGCATCGGGATCGGCCACGGATTCCCAAGACCGTCCGGCCACTCTCTCGAGCCATCGGAGTCCCACCTGTGCGTTTCTCCAGGCGGCCGCTCCGCCTGATCGGTGGGGCACTCCAGCGGACTGACAATCCACAGCAACCACGACACCGGGGGACAGAGCAGGCAGTCCGCGGCCGTCACGGCCGCGAGCTCGAGCGGCTCTGCAGTCGCCAAGGATTGCTCATCGCCCATCACTGAAGAGTTCGCGTATGTGTTGCCCTGAAACGGTCACATTCAGGCAACGCGCCGGCACGGTGGCGAACGACACGCAGCTGCAACAGGAACGGAGCGCTGTAAGAATTGACAGTTATGTAAGCAGGATGTCCTGACGCGGATGAGGCGGTTGAGGATATGACTCACCGGGGTCAGGCCGCGGACCCCAACGCTCCCAAGCGTTGGCGCGAACAGGAGCATTCGCGCAGCGCAACGGAGCAATTCGCGGACCACAGGGTGTCAACCCGTCCTTAGACGGCTTTGACACGAGCCCGAGCCGAGAGCACACTCCAAACAAAAGAACAAGGGCTGCGCCGTGAGGGTGAGTCATTTCATTGGAGGGGCCGGGCTGCCGTGGGACGCGGCACGCGAAGGTCGGCCTGCTCCATTGGCGGGCTTGGGCACGACACGACCCCGCGAAGCCCGCCATCGCCCGGTCGGCGCGCGGATGCCGCGATCACGCAATCATTCCAACGCTCAAAGGGTGCAACGCCAGAGATAAACGGCGCCCGCGGCGCGCCGGCCGAAGAAGAGGGTGGGGAGAGAGGATGCTACAGGCGCTCAATCAAACTCGGTGCAGTCTGCCGTGGGCCGTGTACCCGCGGTGCGCAAGCAGTGGTCAAACTGCCCATCTTCTTGGAATGCCGACAATACACGTCTGATTGAGCAAAGCAGATCAGCACCACATACGACAGTCGGACAGGATTCACCAGGCAGGGGAACCATCATGCCGTACGCGATACCGACCAGAGAACTGGCCGAGTTCCAAAGGCTCCTTCTCGGAAGCCAAGGGCACCTTCGTGGAACGTGGAGCAACCACGGCGTCCCACCGGGAAAGAACGGGAAGCCCCTATCGTACAACATCATGCCGCTGCCACAAACGGAGCCGCTGGAGGACCGGTGGTGACCGCCGATCCAATTGAGCACGTGATCGTACTGATGCTCGAGAATCGGGCCTTCGACCATGTGCTGGGCGACTGTCCAAAGGTCAAACAGAAGGCCGGACATGCGCCGGATGGACTCAATCAATACGGGGGGAAGCGCTACCCGCAGCAAGCCGGCGCAGCCCGGAGAATTGCCGACGATCCTCATCATGATTTGCCGGACGTGATGGTGCAGCTCAGCGGGCACCGGTCTGTGAAGGCCAATGGGGGTTTCGTTCTGGACTATGCGCGCAATTACCCGAATCTTGCGGCGCCGGGCGAGGTGATGAAGTACCACGGGTACGGCGCGCTGCCCGCCATCCAGTCCCTCGCGGAGGCGTTCACGGTCTGCGATCGGTGGCACGCCTCGGTGCCCGGCCCGACCTGGCCCAATCGACTCTTCGCGATGAGCGGTACGAGCCTCGGCCGGGTAAAGATGCCGAACGGCGTTCTCAGTCTCAATCTGCACTGGTATGACCAGCCGACCGTGTTCGATCGTCTGAACGAGAAGCGGAAGGAATGGAAGGTGTATTTTGGCGACACGCCGCTGTCCTTCCTGTTGGTTCACCAGTGGGAGCCGGAGAACGTCGCTCGGCATCACCACATGACCCATTTCTACAGTGATGCCGCGGGGGATCCGAAGAATTTCCCGTCGTTCGCCTTTATCGAGCCTGCGTACTTGAGCCCCGGCGCGAACGATGCGCATCCTCCGCACGACATCGTCGAAGCCGATCTGCTCATCGCGCGCGTCTACAACGCGATTCGGGCCAATGAGGAACTGTGGAGATCCTCATTGCTGGTCGTTCTCTTCGACGAGCACGGAGGCTTCTACGATCCGATTCACCCCGAAAAGACGGCCATCGCACCGGACCATCACACCGAGGAATACGACTTCACCCAATACGGTGTGCGTGTTCCTGCGCTGCTCGTCTCGCCATACTCCCCTAACAGTGTCTATTCCGAGCTGCTGGACCACACGAGCCTCCTTAAGTACCTTCAGAATAAATGGGGCCTGGGAGAGCTCGGGGCCCGCGCGGCGCACGCGGCTTCATTCGCTCCGGCTCTGCAGGGCTCTGCGCGCACCGATACGCCGAACTCCGTCGATACGGGCCATCCCAGCGCGGAACCTGCGGCGGCACAGGATGCACTGACCGGGCATCAGGCCGCTCTCGTCGCTCTGAGCCAGCATCTGGAAACGATGGGCGGCGAGGACGCGGCCATTGTAGCGGCGCGCAGCCGGCAGGTGCTGAGCGGTGCCCAGAGCCAGATGGACGCAGCAGTCGATCGGGTCGAGGCGTTCATAGCGCACCGGAAGTCGAACGCGCGGCAGCCCACGAGATAGCCGCAGCGACGGCTTGAAATTGTCGGATCACGCCGTTGTCGGATTGAGCACCGCCCGGCGGCAGGAGGGAATTGCGAAATGGCATATTCGATGCGGCCGGCCCGCGGTTCCGGCCGGTAATACGGCGGCGCGTTCACGGTCTGCGATGACCCTATGTTTTCGAGCGTTACCGAGTCCGTTGTGCTTCAGCAAGCAACTATGGAGACAAAGCCATGCTGACCATAGCAGTGATAAACGAATCGAGCGTCATGCCTCAATCGCAACTCGACAGCCATCTTCCGGCCTTTGACCAGCAATGGAACGAGGATCTCCGGAAAATCTGGAACATCGAACGCGCTTCGTTCGCGCATGTGCCAAAGGGAGACACGCCGCCGAAAGGCTCGTGGTGGGTGGTATTCCTTGATGACAGCGACCAGGCCGATGCTCTTGCATATCACGATCTCACAAATGAAGGACTGCCGATTTCCAAGGTGTTCGTGAAAACGATTCAAGCGAATAGCGAGAGCGTCAGCGTCGGCGCGACGCATGAGCTTTGCGAGATGGCGGTCGATCCGTGGCTCAACAGTGCCTACCAGAATTCCGACGGTGTCTTCTGGGCGGGGGAGGTCTGTGACCCGGTGCAGGACGATAAATACAGCTATAAGATCGGCGCCATTGATGTTACGGACTTCGTGACACCAAATTGGTTCGCCCATAAGTATTCGGGGACGGACCTCGACTACAAGAATCACATTCAGTCATCGTTTGAAGTGCTGAGCGGCGGATATGCGCAGAAATATGATCCTCAGCGCGGCTGGCAGCAGGTTACCGGCCCGCTCGCTCTGCGCAGCGCTCGCGCGACTCGCGTGCCGGACGGTTCCAGACGCGAGCGACGGCTTCGGGGTTGGCGCAATTGGATGCGAAGTGAAGCCAGGTGGTAGCCAACGTTTTTTTGCGCAGGTTTCCGGCCTGAATCTCACGGCGACGCGCGTAGCGACGTAATTGATGATGAGCGCTGCGCCGCGGCACCCGCCTTGACTTCCCGGCCACGGGGATCGACGATCGGTTCGTCACGTGGTCACTTCGCGCGGAGTCCGAATTGAAATGCCCCAAATGTAATATCGACCTCGTTGCCGCGGTCCGGCACAAGGTCCCCGTGCAGGCCTGCCCATCCTGCAAAGGGATGTGGTTCACGCGGCAGGAGCTGGAGGAGCTCGAGGACGAAGCCTTCGACTTCGGCGAGCATGCGAAGGGCACGCTCATTCCGAGCTCGACTCCCACCACGTTGAAATGCCCCGAATGCGGGTCTGCGCTCAGAAGGTTCGAGTACCGCTTCTACGAGCTCGAGATGGACTTCTGTGAGAACCTGCATGGATACTGGCTGGAGGACGACGAGGATACGAGGGTGCTCGAGCTGATGCGGCAGGAAGAGAAGGAGATGAAGGTGAAGTTGCGCGCCGAGGACCGCTGGGCCGCGACGCTCAAGCGTATGCGCTCCGGTTCGCTCCTCGAGCGGCTGCGCGACGTGTTTCGTTGAGAAAAGCCCGGTCCGCCCGGTCCGACCCTGCGCGCTGATCACGCCCGAGCCGCAACGAGCCGCTCCCGGTCCATGCATCGCAGCATCACCGCTTCGCCCACGTGCGCGGCGGTGATGTCCGGCCGGTCGTCGAGATCGGCGATGGTGCGCGCCAGTTTCAGGATGCGCTGGCGTGCCCGGGCGGACAGACACAGCCGCTGCATCGCCTGATCGAGCAGCGCGCGAGCGCGGGCATCCAGCGCACACCACCGCTCCACCTGCGTATCGGCCAGACGCGCGTTGCACCGTCCCTGGCGCTGCTGCTGCACCGCCCTGACCCGTGCCACGCGCTCGGCCAGGACCACGCTGCTCTCACCCCGCGGCCCGTCGCTGAGATCCCCGGCCGCGAGGCGCGGCACCTCTACGTGGATGTCCAGCCGGTCGAGCAACGGTCCGGAGACACGCGCGCGGTAGTTGCGCACCTGCGCGGGAGTGCAGCGGCAATCCGCGGCGTCATCTCCCTGGTGGCCGCAGGGACAGGGATTCATGGCGGCGACGAGTTGGAATGCCGCCGGGTACTCGGCTTGCATCGCCGCGCGCGACACCGTCACCACGCCGGCCTCCAGAGGCTCGCGCAGCGCCTCCAAAACATGCCGTTCGAACTCCGGCAGCTCGTCGAGAAATAACACGCCGTGCTGGGCCAGGCTGATCTCCCCGGGACGCGCCCGCGCGCCGCCGCCGACCAGGGCGACCGCCGAGGCCGTGTGGTGGGGCGAGCGGAAAGGCCGCCGGCCGAGCGCGCCCGGATCGAAACCGGCCATGCTGACCGAGGCGATGGCCGCGCAATCGAGCGCCTCGGCCTCGGTCAGCGGCGGCAGCAGCCCCGGCAGGCGTTGCGCCAGCATGCTCTTGCCGCTGCCAGGCGGGCCGATCATGAGCAGGCTGTGGGATCCGGCGGCCGCGATGAGCAGGGCGCGCTTGGCCTGAATCTGACCGCGCACATCGCTCAGGTCGGGAGTTGACGTGGCAGGAGGTGCCGCTGGCCGGGAGCAGGGGCGGCCCGGCGGCAGCAGGGCGCGGCCTGCCCAGTGGTCGCAGACTTCGCGCAGGTGTCCGGCCGCCCGGACGTGGCCGGCCGCGGCGACGAGCGCTTCCTCGAGGTTGGCCCTCGGCACGATCAGCTCGTGCCCCTCGCCCCTGGCGTGGGCGGCCGCCAGGAGGATGCCGCGGACCGGCTTGACCTCTCCATCGAGACTCAACTCGCCATACAGCTCGCAGGGCGGTGCGGCGGGCCGCGGCACGAGCTGTCCCGAGGCCACCAGGATGCCGAGGGCCATCGGCAGCTCGAAGCGTCCGCCTTCCTTGGGAATCTCCGCCGGCGCGAGATTGACGATGATCCGCCCGGCGGGATACTCGAAGCCGCTGGACAGCAGCGCCGCCCGCACCCGCTCCCGGCTTTCCTTCACGACCGTGGCCGGGAGGCCCACGATATAGAAGACCGGCAGACCGCTGCCGAGCATCACCTCCACCTGCACAGGTGGCGCGGAAAGGCCCACCTGGGCGCGGCAGGCCAGGCGCGCGACGGTGGCCATGGCGCGGACCCGCGGCGATCGGCCTCGCCCGTGCTCCGGCTAGCGGTCCGCCGGCGGTGAGGAGCCCTCCAGCGCCTCGAGTCTCGCCTCGAGCTCGGTCAGGCGCTCGCGCGTGCGCTGCAGCACCCGCGCCTGGGTATCGAATTCCTCGCGGGTCACCAGATCCAGCTTGCTCAGGCTGGCGCGCAGCACGGCCCGGAAGTTGTCCTCCAGATCCTTTTGCACGGTCCGCAGGGCGGGCGGAACGCTCTCGGCGAGCCGGCGGGCAATCGTATCGATACCGAAAATATCCATCGTCACTGACCTCCAGGTACGCGCCCCACTTTGGGGCGAAGGGGCTCGCGGGCAGCACCAAGACGGTGCGGACCCCGTCGCAGATCCGACGCAAGCTGCGGAAACTGCACTGAAAATCCCTATGGCACGGATTCTGCACCACGGCCCGCGTCATCAGCTTACGCGCGTCGCGGCCGGCCGGGCAGCCCCAATTTGTGCCCCGATCGCCTGCAAACGCGCGCCGCACGAGAACCGCCCCGGGAGAAAACATGCGTATTGCTCCAAAACACGTCAAATCCCTCTTCATGGCAGGGGCCGCGGTCCTCGCGGCGCTCGGTCCCACAATGGCCGCCGCCGCCACACCCACGCCCAACAAGGGCGATATGGCCTGGATGATGACCTCAACCGCCCTGGTGCTGCTGATGTCGGTGCCGGCGCTGGGGTTGTTCTACGGCGGCCTGGTGCGCACCAAGAACATGCTCTCGGTGCTGATGCAGGTCTTCGTCGGCTTCTCGCTGATCACGGTGCTGTGGTGCATCTACGGCTACTCCCTGGCCTTCACCTCAGGCAACGAGTTCTTCGGAGGGCTCAGCCGGCTGTTCCTCGCCGGCACTTTCAACCCCGTGACCGGCGCGTATTCCGTCATCGGCACCTTCGACAAGGGGGTGGTGTTGAATGAGCTGGTGTACGTGGGCTTCCAGGCCACCTTCGCCGCCATCACCTGCTGCCTGATCCTCGGCGCCCTGGTCGAGCGGGTGAAGTTCACCGGAATCCTGCTGTTTCTGGCGTTCTGGTTCACCTTCTGCTACTGCCCGGTGGCGCACATGGTGTGGTACTGGCCGGGTCTGGATACCACGGCGGGAGCGCATCCGGTGGGTGGGTTCCTCTTTAATTTGGGAGCGCTCGACTTCGCCGGCGGCACCGTGGTGCACATCAACTCCGGTGTCGCGGGTCTGGTCGGGGCGATCTTCCTCGGCAAGCGCATCGGCCTCGGCAAGGAGCCCATGCCCCCGCACAGCCTCACCATGACCATGATCGGCGCCTCGCTGCTGTGGTTCGGCTGGTTCGGTTTCAACGCCGGCTCCGCCCTCGAGGCCAACGGCTCGGCGGCGCTCGCCTTCATGAACACCTACCTCGCCACCGCCTGCGCGGTGCTCACCTGGATGGCCACTGAGTGGATCGTCAAGGGCAAGCCCTCGATGCTGGGCGCGGCCTCCGGCGCGGTGGCCGGACTCGTGGCCATCACACCGGCGGCCGGCAATGTCGGTATCCCGGGGGCGTTCGTCATCGGCCTCGGCGTCGGGCCGGTGTGCTTCTGGGGTGTGACGGGCCTGAAGAAGATGATCCGCACCGACGATGCGCTGGATGTTTTCGGCGTGCACGCCCTCGGCGGCACTTTTGGTGCGCTCACCACCGGTATCTTCAACGATCCGGCGCTCGGGGGCCCGGGCGGAAGCGGCTACGTCGGCATCTGGCACCAACTGCTCATCCAGGCGGAGGCCGTGGCCGTGGTGATCGTGTGGACGGCCGTGGTCGCCGCCATCGGCTTCTACCTGGTCAAGGTGACCGTCGGCCTGCGCGTGAGCGAGGATGAAGAGCGCGAGGGTCTGGACATCACCACCCACGGTGAACGGGCTTACGATATGTAAGCTGAAGCTCGACCTCGCGGCCAAAGCCCCCGGTTCGCTGCTCGCGGCCGGGGGCTTTCATTTCTGGGACTCCGGTCTACCTGTCGCCGGCGTGAGGAGGCTTTAGAATGCCGGCTCGGCAAGGTGATTACCGCCACGCCGGGAGGCGAATATGTCACGCACCGCAATCTTGATCCTGCTTTCCGGATTCATGCTGGCCGGGACGCTGAGCCTGGCCCGGGCCGACGTGTACCGGTGGGTCGACAAGCATGGCGTAGTGCACTACACGGATCAGTGGAAGCCTGGAGCCAAGCGGGTCATGGCGGCTTCCGAGTCGTTGAGCACGGGCAGCTCCTCCACCGCGCAGCAGGCCATCGCGTCCGAGAGCAAAGCGGCCGATGGGCAGATCCAGCAGGCGGCGGACGAGCGCACTGTGCAGGCCAAGGAAGCGAAACTGCGTGCTGAGCGCTGCAAGCGGGCGCGGACGCTCTACCATCGTATGATCTACGCCCGACGGCTGTTCAAGACCGACAAGAGCGGCCAGCGACACTTCCTCTCCAGCGCGCAGGCCGATGCCGCCCGGGCCAGGGCGCTCGCGAGCATGAACGAGTTCTGCGGAGCCCACTCGCCTCAATGATCGGCCGCGGAGCGGTTGCGGACATCGCGGTGAGCACCGGATTAAGGCTCAGGACATGTACCGGTTCCGGATCGCGCGCTCAGCCACTATAGTGGCGGCCGCGGTCGGCCGGCCGCCTCCGAGGGGCGAATAAGTCATGCGGGTAGGATTCGTCGGACTGGGCGCGATGGGCCTTCCCATGGCCCGCAATCTGCACCAAGCGGGCCTTCTGACCGCGGTCTGGAGCCGCAGCGGCGAGAAAGCCCGTGCGCTCGCCGCCGAGCTCGCCATCCAGGCGCCGGCCACCCTGGCGGAGCTCGCCGCCGACGTCGATGCGGTGGTGAGCTGCGTGTCGGCCGATGCCGACGTGCTGGAGGTTGCCGCCGCACTCGCTCCGGGGCTGACCGCGGACGCTCTGATGATCGACTGCTCGACCACCGCCGCCGACACGGCGCGCCGCGCCGCCGAGCTGTTGCAGCGCCGAGGGGCGCAGTTCCTCGATTGCCCCGTGAGCGGCGGCGTGGAGGGCGCGCGCGAGGGCACGCTCGCCATCATGGCGGGCGGGGCGCCGGAGGCGTTCGAGCGGGCCCGGCCCGTGCTGTCGGCCATGGGGCGCACCATCACCCTGTTCGGTCCCGTGGGCAGCGGCCAGGCCGCCAAGGCCACCAACCAGATCATGTGCGCCGGCATCATCGAGGCGGTCTCGGAGGCAATGGCGTTCGCGCGCGCGCAGGGCCTGCCGCTGGAGAAGCTCATCGACACCCTAGGCAAGGGGGCAGGCTCGAGCTGGTACTTCGTGCATCGCGCACCCAACATGGTGCGCGGCAGCTATCCGGCCGGCTTTCGCGTGCGCCTGCACGCCAAGGACCTCGCGATCTGCCGCGACATGGCCGCGCGCTTCGGAGTCGCGCTGCCGGTGGTCGAGCGCATGCTGGCCGAATACGCCGAGCTCATCGCCCGTGGTCACGGCGATGAGGACATCTCGGCCACTTTCCGCCTCAAGGCGGAGCTGTTCGCGCCCGCCCGGGACAACCCCGCCTGAGTCAGCCCGCATCCGGCTGCGCGGCGGGCGCCGCGCGCGCGAACTCCGGCAGAGCTTCCAGGTACGCGCTGATGGCCCGCAGGGTCGGATAGGGCGTCAGATCGCAGTCGAAACGGCGGGCATTGAACATCTGCGGCACCAGGCAGACGTCCGCCAGGGTGACCCCGCCGCCGAACAGATACCGGCAGCCGCCGTAGCGCTTCGCCTCCTGCTCCAGGCTGTCGAAGCCCTCGGCGATCCAGTGACGGTACCAGGTGTTGACGGCGCTCTCGTCCTGTCCCAGGACCGAGCGCAGGTAATTCAACACCCGCAGGTTGTTGAGGGGGTGCACATCGCAGGCGATGGACAGCGCCAGCGACCTCACGCGGGCCCGGTCGGCGCTCGAGCGCGGCAAGAGCGCCGGCTCCGGATGGGTCTCTTCCAGGTACTCCAGGACGGCGAGCGACTGGCCGAACACCGTGCCGCCGTCCTCGAGCGCCGGCACGAGTCCCTGGGGATTCACCGCGCGATATCGCTGGCCGCTCTGCGCTCCGGACCGCAGGTCGACGGCGACCGGCTCGTAGGCAATGCCTTTGAGATTGAGCGCGATACGCACGCGGTACGCCGCGGAGCTGCGAAAATAAGTATAAAGCTTCATATCGAATCCAGCGCCGGCGGTCTGCCGGAGGCGGCAAGGGTGCCACGGCACGGCACGCTGCGGAAAGGCCCGAGACGGCCCGCCCGCGAGGCAGCTAGAATCCCGCCATGAGCATCTGGCACCGCGAAGTCACGCCCGATTCCCTGGAGCAGATCGGAGGCGACAGTTTCGCCCGGCGCATCGGTATCCGCATCACCGGGATCGGCGCCGACTATCTGCGCGCCACCCTGCGGGTCACGCCGGATCTGCACCAGCCCTATGGCATCCTGCATGGGGGAGTTTCCGTGGCGCTCGCGGAAACCGTCGGCAGTCTCGCGGCGAGTCTGTGCGTGGACCCTGAGCGCTTCATATGTTTCGGGCAACAGATCGATGCCAATCACCTGCGGCCGGTGAGCTCGGGGGTCATCACCGCCACGGCCAGGCCCTTCCACGTCGGCCACCGCAGCCAGGTCTGGGGCATCGAGATCCGCGACGAGGAAGGCAAGCTCACCTGCGTGTCCAGGCTGACCATGGCCGTGCTGCCGCGGCGCGCCTCGGCACCCTCAAGACCCTCGTGAGAGCCCGCCTGTTCATCGCCGGACTGAGCGCCGCGCTCGGCTGCGCGGCCTGCGGCTTCAAGGGACCGCTCTACCTGCCCGGACGCAGCGGCGCGGTCGTCACTCATCCGGCACCGGCCGCCAAGGGCGCTGCCGACGGGTCGCACGCCCCCGCCAAACCCAAGCACAAGAGCGGCCAGTCGGGCGCCGCGCAGACAAGCCCCGGACCGGGCTGAGCGGCCCGCCCGGGCGGCCTCCGTATACTGCACGCATGGATCTGCCCGCATCATTCGATCTCGTTCTGGTCGACGCCTCCTCCTACCTCTACCGGGCCTTCAACGCCCTGCCGCCGCTCACCAATTCGCGCGGCGAGCCGACCGGCGCGCTTCTTGGCGTGCTGAACATGCTGTCGAAGCTCCTGAAAGAGTGCCGGCAGTGCCACATCGCCCTGGTGTTCGACGCCCCCGGACGCACCTTCCGCGACGAGCTGTTCACCGAATACAAAGCCCACCGCCCGCCCATGCCCGACGCCCTGCGAGCACAGATCGAGCCGCTGCTCGGCGCGCTCACCGCGCAGGGCCTGCCGCTGCTGCGCATCGAGGGCGTGGAGGCGGACGATGTGATCGGCACTTTGGCGCGCCGCACCGCGCGGGCCGGCGGGCGCGTGCTGATCTCGACCGGCGACAAGGACATGGCGCAGCTGGTCGACGACTCGATCACGCTGGTCAACACCATGAGCAACACGGTGCTCGATCGCAACGGCGTCAAGGCGAAATTCGACGTCTTCCCGGAGCAGATCGTCGACTACCTCGCCCTGGTGGGCGACAGCGCCGACAACATCCCGGGCATCGCCAAGATCGGTCCCAAGACCGCCGCGAAGCTGCTCGGCCAGTACGGCACGCTGGACAATCTCATCGCGCACGTCGGCGAAGTCGGCGGCAAGGTCGGTGAGAATCTGCGCGCGGGCCTGGCGACGCTCGAGCTGTCACGCAAGCTCGCGACCATCGACACCGAGGTCGAGCTGCCCGTGCAGGCGGACGAGCTGGCCCCCTCGCCGCCGGACCTCGAGCGGCTGCGCGAGTTGTATACGAGGTATGAGCTGCGCTCACTCCTGCGCCAGCTCGATGAAGCCGGCACGGCGGCGGACGGCTCGCCCGCGGCGAAGACGGCCGGGGCGACCGCCGCTGCGCTGCCCGCCGACCCTGCGGCACCGGCCGACCCACCCCGGCTGCCGCATCATTACGACATCGTGCTCACGCGCGCGGACCTCGACCGGTGGCTGGAGAAGCTGCGCAGCGCCGAGCTGATCGCGTTCGACACCGAAACCACCAGCCTCGATTACATGCGGGCCGGGATCGTCGGCGTGTCGTTTTGCGTCGCGCCGGGCGAAGCGGCCTACGTCCCGCTGGCGCACGAGTACGCGGGAGCGCCGCAGCAGCTCGACCGCACGCAGGCCCTCGAGGCGCTGCGGCCGCTGCTGGAGGACCCGGCGAGACCGAAAGTCGGCCACCACCTGAAATACGACGCGCACGTACTCGCCAACCACGGCATCCGGCTCGAGGGCATGCGTTACGACACCATGCTCGAGTCCTACGTGTGGGACAGCGTGGCTACCCGACACAACATGGACTCGGCGGCGCGGCACTATCTGGGGGTGGACACCATCACCTACGAGGAGGTGGCCGGCAAGGGCGCGAAACAGATCCCCTTCGGACAGGTGCCGGTGGAGAAAGCGGGCGAATACGCTGCGGAGGACGCCGATGTCACATTGCGCCTGCATCGGACGCTGTGGCCGAAGATCACCACGGTGCCGGCTCTCGAGCGGCTCTACGAGACCATCGAGCAGCCGCTGGTGGCGGTGCTGCAGCGCATGGAACGCCGCGGCGTGCTGGTGGATGCCGGGCGGTTGCGCGCGCAGAGCGTGGAGATCGCCGAGAAGCTCGAGGAGCTGGCCGAGCGGGCGCGCCAGGAGGCGGGTACGGATCTCAATGTCGACTCGCCCAAGCAGCTCCAGCAGGTGCTGTTCGGCAAGCTCGGTCTGCCGGTTCTGCGCAAGACGCCCAAGGGCCAGCCCTCCACCGCCGAAGATGTTCTGGAGGAGCTGGCCGCCGCCTATCCGCTGCCGCGCACGGTGCTCGAGTACCGCGCGCTCGCCAAGCTCAAATCCACCTACACCGAGAAGCTCCCCGGGCTGATCAATCCGGACACCGGCCGCATCCACACCTCGTACCATCAGGCCGTCGCGCAGACCGGACGGCTGTCCTCGACCGATCCCAACCTTCAGAACATTCCGATTCGAACGCCCGAGGGCCGGCGCATCCGCCAGGCGTTCGTCGCACCGCCGGGCCACGTGCTGCTGGCGGCCGATTACTCGCAGATCGAGCTGCGCATCATGGCGCACCTCTCGGGCGACGAAGGGCTGCTCGCGGCCTTCGGCGAGGAGCGCGACGTTCACAGCGCCACGGCGGCCGAAGTATTCGGCGTGCCGCTCGATGCGGTCACGCTCGACCAGCGGCGGCTCGCCAAGACCATCAACTTCGGACTCATCTACGGCATGTCCTCGTTCGGCCTGGCGCGCCAGCTGGGCATCGACCGTGGCTCGGCGCAACGCTACGTGGAACGCTACTTCCAACGCTATCCCGGCGTCCGCCGCTTCATGGACGAGACCCGTGCGCAGGCCCGTGAGCAGGGCTACGTCGAAACGGTGTTCGGCCGGCGGCTGTACCTGCCCGACATCCGCTCGGGCAATCAACAGACCCGCCAGTACGCCGAGCGCAGCGCCATCAACGCTCCCATGCAGGGCACCGCCGCCGACATCATCAAGCGGGCCATGATTGCGGTGGACACCTGGTGTATCGCGCAGGAAGCGCCTGCGCGGCTGATCATGCAGGTGCATGACGAGCTGGTGCTCGAGGTCCGCGAGGATGCCACCGGCACCGTGACCGAGGCCGTCCGCAGCCACATGACCGATGCTGCAACGCTTAAGGTCCCGCTAAGAGTCGAGATTGGCACCGGCGCAAGCTGGGACGAGGCTCACTGATTTAAAGCTCGTTTAAAAACAATTGGATACAAATTCCCATGGAATGACGATCCCAAAGATCGCCGGCGGGAAGCCGCGGGCAAGTCAGCCCGGACCCGGGAACTTCCGTGTGATTTGTCACTCAAATCTATTGAGTGCCAAGGCACTCCCCGCTTCCCTCCCTGAGCGGGCAAAACCCGGTTCACAACGAGACCTGTGCCGGGTTAGTCTGCCCCGGTGGCCGTCGAGGCCATCGGGGTCTTTTATGTCAAGGGACGTCCCCGAGCCAGAGCGAGAGCACGCGGTACGCCTCCTCGACCCCGGCGCGGGTGTGCGCGGAGAAAAGCTGCACGGACGCCGCTTCGCCCACGGCGGCAGTGGCTGCCGACAGCGCCTGGCGCGCCTCATTGCGGCTCAGCTTGTCCGACTTCGACAGCAGAACATGCGCCCGCTGCCCCGGGCCGGCCCACTCGAACAGCGTCAAATCGCCTTCGGTGATGCCGCGCCGCGCATCCACGATCACGAACAGGCCCTTGAGCGAGCTGCGCTGCCGCAATGCCTCGAGCAGCCGCGGCCAGGTGCGCCGTTCGCTCTCCGGCGCGCTCGCATAGCCGTAGCCGGGCAGATCGACCAGGCGGCGTTGCGGCGAGAGCTCGAAGAAGTTGATGAGCCGGGTGCGTCCCGGAGTTTTGCTCGCCCGCGCCAACGCCTGCCGGCCCACGATCGCGTTGATGGCGCTCGACTTGCCGGCGTTCGATCGGCCCGCGAACGCGACCTCGGCGCCCGCATCGGCGGGAAACTGCGCCGGCGCGGCGGCGCTCAGTAGAAACCGCGCTTGGGGAAATCGTGCCACGATCGTAGTGTACAATCGCTGACTTTCGTATCGCGGGGCGAAACGAGAAAGAGCGAACAATGGCGAAGAAAATCATCCTCGTGTCCGTGCCGGCCCTGATGGCCGCCCTGGCCATTCTGGCCCCGACGCCCTCGACCGCCGCCCCGACGCCCGCGGGCGCCGCCGCGGCGCAACCCCACGCCGCGAAGACCGCCGCCGTGACGCCCGATCCGTATATCGACGGCTCGGCGAAGGCCGGAGCGGTCAAGGCCGCCACGTGTTTCGCCTGCCACGGGCCGGACGGCAATAGCGTCACCCCGACCTTCCCGCGGCTCGCCGGCCAGAACGCCGTCTATATCGCCGAGCAGCTACACCTGTTTCGCTCGGGGGTGCGCCCGAATCCCGTGATGGGCCCGATGGCCGGCACCCTCAGCGACCAGGACATCGACAATCTGGCGGTGTTCTTCGCGGCGCAGACTCCCACCGGCCTCGAGGCCGATCCCGCCCTGTGGAAGGCGGGCAAGGCTCTGTACCTCTCCGGCGACCGCAAGCGCGGCGTACCGGCCTGCGTGGCCTGCCACGGTCCGCTCGGCCGCGGCAACCCCGCGGCAGGCTATCCGGCACTTCGGGCGCAGCAATCGGTCTATGTAGTGGCCCAGCTCACGAGCTACGCCAATGGCACCCGCTACAGTGGACCGCACGCGACCACCGCCACCCCCAACAGCATCATGATGCTCACCGTCGCCAAGCGCCTGACGCCGGCGGAAATGCAGGCCGTGGCGTCCTACGTTCAGGGCCTGCGTTAAACGGAGTTTTCGGAGAAAAACTGCTCATGACCCGCGCGCTCGCCCTGTCCGCCGCGCTCCTCCTCGGCCTTTGCGCCTGCGGCTCGCGCCAGGCACAGACGCCGCCGGCCTCCGCGACCGCTTCGCCGTCCGCGCAGACCCCTTCCGGCGCGGCGACCTCATCCACCGGCAGCGCCGCCACCGCGAGCACATCGAGCGATAATCCGGCCGGCTCGGCCGCGGGCGTTCCCGCCGCGCAGGGGCCGCTCGCACTGCCCACGAGCAGCCGGTGGAAGCCCGGCACCAATTACGACGTGATCTCGCCCGCCCAGCCGACCAACGCGCCGCCCGGCAAGGTGCAGGTCATGGAAGTGTTCTGGCTCGCCTGCCCCCACTGCTATCACCTCGAGCCCTACATGCTGGCCTGGCGCAAGTCCAAGGCCGATTACATCCAGTTCGTGCGCGTGCCGGTGATGTGGGGCCCTGTCCAGCAGGCCCATGCCAGGCTGTTCTACACGCTGGAGTCGCTCGACCGCGACGACCTGGTCGAGAAGGCTTTCGATGCCATCCATCGACTCGAGACCCAGACCGGTTCCGAGTCCATCATGGTCGGCAACAGCCCGGCCGCCACGATGAAGATGCAGGAAGCGTTCGCGACCCGCAACGGCATCAGCGCCGCCGACTTCACAAACGCCTACAACTCTTTCGATGTCCACACCCGGCTGCAGCAGGCCGAGCAAATCTACCAGACCTACGAGATCCGGTCGGTGCCGACGATCATCGTCGACGGCCGGTATCGCACCGACCCGGGCAAGGCCGGCGGTGATCAGCAGCTGGTCTCACTGATCGACTTCCTGGCGAAATGGGTCCACGATCACAGGAGTGCGCCATGAACACAATGTCTGTCCCGAGAGTGAATCACGTCCTGTCTTTTGCGGCCGCGCTGCTGCTTGCCGCCGCCTGCGGCGCGCAGCCGGCGCATGCGACCGACATACCGTTGCCCACGAGCGGCCACTGGAAACAGGGTGTCAACTACAAGGTGATCTCGCCCCCTCAGCCGACCAATGCGCCGCCGGGCAAGGTGCAGGTCATCGAGTTCTTCTATCTCGCCTGCCCGTTCTGCCACGCCCTCGAGCCCCACATGGTCGCCTGGCGCAAGAGCAAGCCGGCCTACGTTCAGTTCGAGCGCGTGCCGGTGATGTGGGCGCCGCTGCAGGTGGCGGATGCGCGGCTCTTCTACACCCTGGAGGCGCTGGGTCGGGATGACCTGGTCGAGACGGCGTTCAACACCATGCACCAGCTGGAGCAGCAGACCGGTAGCGAAAAAGTCATGGTCGGCGACACCCCCGCGCAGACGTTCGCGCTCCAGGAGGCCTTCGCCGGGAAGCACGGCGTCAGCGCCGCCGCCTTCGCCAGCGCATACAACTCTTTCGACGTCCACGTCGAGCTCAACCGGGCGCGCCAGCTCGGACAGGTCTACCAGATCACGGGTACCCCCACGATCATCGTCGACGGGCGCTACGAGACCGGGCCGTCGTTTTTCCGCTTCCGCCAGGGCAGGGCGCCGCGCGCCAGCGGCGACCATCGGACGATCGAGCTGATCAACTTTCTCACCGGGTGGGACCACGCGCACGCGGGCTGAGCCGAGGCGCGCGCCGCGGGCGGGCGATCAGAGGATGTAGCGGCTCAGATCCTCGTCCTTGGCGAGGTCGCCCAGGTGGTCGTCGACATATTTCGCGTCGAGGACGACACCGGTGCCCGGCTGCTCGGACGCATCGAACGAAACCGACTCCAGCAGCCGCTCCATGACGGTGTGCAGCCGCCGCGCGCCGATGTTCTCCGTGCGCTCGTTGACCTGGTAGGCGATCTCCGCGATGCGCCGCACGCCGTCGACGGAAAACTCCACTGATACGCCTTCGGTTCTCATCAGCGCCTTGTACTGCGCCGTGAGCGAGGCGTCGGGCTCGGTGAGAATGCGCACGAAGTCGCCCACCTTGAGCGAATCCAGCTCCACCCGGATGGGCAGCCGCCCCTGCAGCTCCGGGATCAGGTCCGAGGGCTTGGACAGGCTGAAGGCGCCCGAGGCGATGAATAACACGTGATCGGTCTTGACGGGGCCGTACTTGGTCGCCACCGTCGAGCCCTCCACCAGCGGCAGCAGATCCCGCTGCACGCCCTCGCGCGACACATCGGTGCCGATGGTCTCCTGGCGGCGCGTGACCTTGTCGATCTCGTCGATGAACACGATGCCGTTCTGCTCGGCGTTGGCGAGCGCCTTGATTTTGAGCTCGTCCTCGTTGATGAGCTTGCCCGCCTCCTCCTCGACGAGCAGCTTCGCCGCCTCCGGTACCTTGACTTTGCGGGTACGCGTGCGGTTGCCTCCCAGGTTCTGGAACATGGACTGAAGCTGCTGCTGCATCTCCTCCATGCCGGGCGGCGCCATGATCTCCACCCCCACGGGAAGCGAGCGCACCTCGATCTCGACCTCGCGCTCGTCGAGCTCTCCGGCGCGCAGCATGCGGCGGAATTTCTCCCGCGTCTCGGCATCGCGCGGCTGCGCGGGCTCGTCGGTCGAAAAGCCCATCATGCGCGGCTTCGGCAGCAGCGCATCGAGCACCCGCTCCTCCGCGGCCTCGGCGGCGCGCTGGCGGACGTTTTCCATTTCCTGCTCGCGCGTCATCTTGACCGCGACATCGGCCAGCTCCTTGACGATGGAGTCGACGTCACGCCCCACATAACCCACCTCGGTGAACTTGGTGGCTTCGATCTTGACGAACGGCGCGTTCGCCAGGCGCGCCAGACGCCGGGCGATCTCCGTCTTGCCGACGCCGGTCGGACCGATCATGAGGATGTTCTTGGGCGTGATCTCCTGGCGCAGCGACTCCTCGACCTGCATGCGCCGCCAGCGGTTGCGCAGCGCGATGGCTACGGCCCGCTTGGCGGCCTGCTGACCGATGATGTGCTTGTCGAGCTCTTGGACGATCTGGCGCGGGGTGAGCGATGACATGGTGTGCGGCACGGGCACGCCTCAGGAAGCGGCCTGCTCCAGCTCCTCGATGGTGAGATTGCGGTTGGTGTAGATGCAGATATCGGCGGCGATGTCGAGAGAGCGCTGCACGATGTCGCGCGCGCCCAGCTCGGTCGTATCGAGCAGTGCGCGCGCTGCGGCCAGCGCATACTGCCCGCCCGAGCCGATCGCGGCCGCGTCGGTATCCGGCTCGATGACATCGCCGTTGCCCGAGATCACCAGGAGCTTGCCCGGATCCCCGACCAGCAGCAGCGCCTCCAGGCGGCGCAGATACCGGTCGGCGCGCCAGTCCTTGGCGAGCTCGATGGCCGCGCGGGTCAGGTTGCCGTACTTTTCCAGCTTGCCCTCGAAGCGCTCGAACAGGGTAAAGGCGTCCGCCGTGCCGCCGGCGAACCCGGCGAGGACCTTGTCGTCGTAGAGCCTGCGGACCTTGCGGGCATTGCCCTTCATCACAGTGTTCCCGAGGGTCACCTGGCCATCCCCGCCGACGGCCACGGTGCCGTTGCGGCGGACGCCGAGAATGGTGGTGCCGTGCGGGTCGTATGAGGCGGAAGCGGTCATGGCATGGCCTGGTTCGGGAAACGGGTGGGACGACCCGCGGGCGAGGGCCTCAAGGCTTGCGGCGCGCCCGGGGATGCGCTGCGTCGTAGATGCGGGCGAGGTGCTGAAAATCAAGGTGGGTGTAGATCTGGGTGGTGGAGATGTCCGCATGGCCCAGCAGCTCCTGCACGCCGCGCAGCTCGGCGCCGGACTCGAGCAGGTGCGAGGCGAAGGAATGGCGGAACAGGTGCGGATACACGTGCTGGGGCAGGCCCTGGCGGCGCGCCCAATAGGCCACCCGCTTCTCGATCATCCTGCGCCCGAGCCGCCGGCCGGAGCGGCCGACGAACAGTGCCGGCTCGCCGGGCCCGGCCCACTGCGCCCGCTGCGCCAGCCAGCGCGTCAGGACTTCCAGGGCGATCCGCCCGACCGGTACGGCGCGCTCCTTGTTTCCCTTGCCGCGCACCCGCACGGTCCGGTCCCTGAGATCGAGGTGGCTCACATCGAGGCCGGTGATCTCCGCGAGCCGCAGTCCCGAGGAATACAGCAGCTCCATGATGGCGCGGTCGCGCAGCGCCGCCGGCGAGTCCTCGGCGATGCTCAGGAGCCTCGCCATCTGGTCCGCGTCCAGCGTCTCGGGCAGGCGGCGCGCGGCCTTCGGCGAGCGCACACCGTGCGCCGGGTTGTTGCGCAGGCCGGCGATGCTCTGCCCCGGCTGCGCCGTGTGCGCCTCGCGCAGCAGGAAATCGTAAAAACTGCGCACCGCCGAGAGACGCCGCTGGATGCTGCGCGGCGAGAGCCCCCCGGCATGGAGGCGGGCGGCGAAGGTGCGCACCTGCACCGGATCGAGATCGGTCCAGCGCGTCACCTGCGCCCGGTCGCAATACGACACCAGCGATCCGAGGTCGCGCAGGTAGCTTACGACCGTGTGCGGCGAGCAGCGCCGCTCAGTGCTCAGGTAGAGCCGGAACCGCTCGAGCCATGCGAGGTCCTCGGGAGTCATCGCCCCTTAGTTTCGCATGGAGAGCGAATCGGCGATCAAGTCGGCCATACGGGCCAGGAATTCCGTGCTCATCCCGGGGTGAAAGCGGTCCCGGTCGGGGCTGCCGAGCGCGAGCACACCCAAGGCCCGGTCCTTGTCGGCGAGCGGCACCAGCGCCACCGAGCCGATTTGGGTGGACTCGGGACCGAACAGCAGCTCCCGCTGCGAGTCGCGCGCCTGGCCGCACCGGGGCCTGCCGCTGGCGAACAGGGAGTCGAAGGACTTCAGTCCCGGCTCCTCGCGCGCCAGTGTCCGCACGAAGCGCTGCGGGGTCAGCTCCGGGTGCTCGCCGATCAGCAACAGCACGCTGTGGAAGGCGTCGAAATCCTCCCGCAGCCCGGCCTCGATCCGCGCCACGGCATCGGCGCGCGAGGAGGCCTTGAGCAGCCGGCGCGTGAAGCGGTGCAGCTTGTCGGCGATCGCGTCGTTCGCTCGGGCGACGCCCACCAGCTCCGCGAGCTTCCCTTCCAGCGCCGCGTGTTTCTCGCGCATCACTTCGATCTGCCGCTCCACCAGCGAGATCGTCGAGCCGCCGCGCGCATGCGGCAGGCGCAGCTTCAGCAGCAGTCCCTGGTGACGCTCGAAGAAGTCCGGATTGTGCTGCAGGTAGGTTGCGACGGACTGCTCGTCCATCGCATTGGCCGCCATGCCGTGTGCTTCGCGTGTTGTCATGATGATCCCGCCCTAGGAGATGTCGATGTGGCCCTCGAAGGAAATCCGCGCAGGCCCTGTCAGCCAGATGGACTCGGCGGGCCCCGCCCAGCTCACCCGCAGCTCGCCGCCGCGCGCGCTCACGGTCACCACCGGGTCCAGAAGCCCCCAGCGCCGCCCGACCGCCACCGCGGCGCAGGCGCCGGTACCGCAGGCGAGCGTTTCGCCCGCGCCGCGCTCATACACCCGCAGCCGGATGTGCGAGCGGTCCACGACCTGCATGAAACCAACGTTCACGCGCTTCGGGAAGCGCCCGTGCCCTTCGATCGCCGGACCCAGCCGCGCCACCTGCGCCGCCTCGACCGACTCCACCGCGAGCACGGCGTGGGGGTTGCCGATCGAGACCGCGCCGATCTCGAGCGTTTCGGTCCCGACCTCGAGCCGGTAGCGATCGGCCTCGGCGTTCGCCTCGAAGGGCAGCGATTGCGGGTCGAATCGTACCGGCCCCATGTCCACCGACACGGACCCGCCGGACTCGGCCCGCGCCCGGATGAGGCCCGCCGGACTGTCCATCGTGAGCGCGCCCTCGCGCGCCAGTCCCCGTGAGGCCAGCAGGGCCGCGATGCACCTGGCACCGTTGCCGCATTGCTCCACCTCGACGCCGTCGGCATTGAAGATGCGGTAGAACACCGCGCTGCCGCTGCGCCTCGGCGGCTCGAGTATCAGCGCCTGATCGAAGCCGATGCCCGTGTGGCGATCGGCGAGGCGGCGCATCTGAGCGCCGGAGAGCGGCGTGCCGCCGGCCGGGGCATCGAACACCGCGAAATCGTTGCCCAGACCGTGCATCTTGGTGAACTCGATGCGCATCGGCGCGAGGATACCGCAAGAGATCGATCGGAAGCTCCCTACTTGAAGCGCTCCAGCAGCTCGCCGGCCAGGCGCCGGCTGACCGGCAGGGCCGCGGCGCAGCCGCGCAGGCTCACCGAGTAGTGCCCGTCGGGATTGCGCTCGATGCGCTCCAGGTACCGCACGTTGACCAGAGCGTTGCGGTGAATGCGCGCGAAGCCGTCGCCGAGCTCCTCCTCCAGCGTGCGCAGCGACTCCTCGATCAGGTCCTCGCCCTGCAAGTGCCGCACGGTGGTGTATTTCTGCTCGGCCTGGAAGTAGAGGATCTCTCCGGTGGGGACGAGGCGCACCTCCTCGCGGCGGCGCACGGCGATGTGCGTGCGGCGAGGCTCTCCCGCGGCCGCGGCAAGACGCTGCAACTGCGGCCGGGTCAGGCGGTCCGCATGCGCGAGCGCCGCGGCGAGCTTGTCCCGGTGCACGGGCTTCAGCAGGTAGCCCACGGCGCGGGTCTCGAAGGCGTTGACCGCGTACTGGTCGTACGCAGTGGTGAATATCACCGCGGGCGGCTCTTCGAGAATGCTCAAGTGGCGCGCCGTCTCGATACCGTCCATGCCGGGCATGCGCACATCGAGCAACACCACATCCGGCGAGCACTGCGCGGCCTGCTCCAGGGCCTCCCGGCCGCTGGCCGCTTCGCCGGCGACCGCGATGCCGCCGATCTCGGTGAGCAGCCGCCTCAGGCGCTCGCGCGCCGGCGGCTCGTCATCGGCGATGAGGACTGTGAGCATGGGCTCTGCTCAGGCCCCGCTTCGCGTCGGCGAGCCGGAGCTTGCCGCCGCGGGCACCGTATCCGCCACAGGCGGCGCACTCGCGATGTACGGGAAGCGCAGGGTCACGATGTACTCCTCGTCGAAGCGGCCGGCCTTCACCAGTGCGCGCTCGCCGTAGAGCAGCGCCAGCCGCTCGCGAGTATTGGCGAGCGCCACACGGTTGCCCTCCCGCTCGTTCTGCCGCTCGTCCACCGGATTACGGACCACTACGGAAATCAGCCCCGCGGTGCGCTCACCCGTGATGGTGACCGTCCCGCCTTCCGGCCGCGGCTCGATGCCGTGATAGATCGCATTCTCCAGCAGCGGCTGCAGCAGCAGGCCGGGCACGCGCGCATCCGGCGGCAGGCTCTGCACGCTCCAGTCCACATGCAGCCGCCCGCCCAGGCGCAGCTGCTCGATTCGCTGGTAGGTGCGGGCGACCGACAGCTCCTCGGCCAGGGTGATCGTCTGGTGCCGGTCGCTCAAGGAAGCGCGGAACAGGTCCGCCAGATCCTGCACCGCCTGCTCGGCGAGGGCCGGATCCGAGCGGGTCAGCGAGGCGATGGTGTTCATGCTGTTGAACAGGAAGTGCGGGCGGATGCGCGCCTGCAGCGCATGCACCCGGGCCGCGGCGCGCATTTCGATGTTGCACCGCCACTGATGCGTGACATAGAAGTAGCGCAGGGCCACCGCGCTGATGACGAAGCCGATGGCGGTGTTACGTGCCACGAAGGGCCAGAGCTGCCGCGGGAAAAACGCGGCCGCACCGGTGCCGGCCAGGAGCTGGCTGCGGCCCAGCAGAAACGCCCCCGCGGAAATCCCGGCGACCACGGCGGTCAACATCGCGAGCACCGCCGCCGAGCCGCGCCCGGCATCGAGCCTGGCCAGCCGGGGCCGCAGCCAGCACAGCAGCGCCGCACTCACCAGGCCGACCCAGAGCAGGAACAGCGAGCCGCGCGCGAGCTCCCCCCAGAACCCCCCCGTGGTGCTCTGCCGCGCGATCGACAGCACGATGGCGGTGAGCTCCGCGATCAGCACGATGGCGAAGGCGGCGCGCGAGGCGCAGAAGTCCGGCAGGTAGAAAGAATCGGCGTTGCCGCGGAAAGTGCCGCCTGGAGTGGCCACTGGCTGTCTGGCTAGTCGCTCGGGATGAATCGCTCAATAGCCATGATCGGGCCGATTGAGAATGGCTTATGAGCGCCATTCTAGGGACTATCGGCCGGGTTCGCGAACCCCGTCACATGCCGGTTGCCTACCTGGCGGTCGGCATGTGGAATTCGGCTCCGCCCGGGTCCCGCGGCCAGCGTTGCATGACCGATTTCTGCCGGGTGTAGAACCGCACGCCTTCCTCGCCGTACGCGTGCATATCGCCGAACAGGCTGCTCTTCCATCCGCCGAACCCGTGCCAGGCCATCGGCACCGGGATGGGCACGTTGATGCCCACCATCCCGACCTGGATGCGCCGGGCGAACTCGCGCGCGACGCCGCCGTCCCGGGTGTAGCAGGCCACTCCGTTTGCGAACGGGTGCGCGTTCACCAGCGCGATGGCCTGCTCGAGGTCCGCCACCCGCACACAGCAGAGTACCGGACCGAAGATCTCCTCTCTGTAGACGGTCATGTCCGGCCGGACCTGATCGAACAGAGTGCCGCCGAGGAAGAACCCCCCTTCGTGGCCGGGCACCTTCAGCCCCCGGCCATCCACCACCAGCTTCGCGCCCTCGCGCACACCGGTGTCGATGTAGTGATGGATGCGCTCCATGGCGGCCCGCGTGATCACGGGCCCCATCTCCACTCCCGCATCCATGCCATTGCCGACCTTGAGCGCACGAGTGCGCTCGGCGAGCCTCGAGACGATGGGATCCGCCGCCTCGCCGACCAGCACCGCGACGCTGATGGCCATGCAGCGTTCGCCGGCCGATCCGTAGGCGGCGCCGATCAGCCCGTCGACCGCCTGTCCGACGTCCGCGTCGGGCATCACGACCAGGTGGTTCTTCGCTCCGCCGAGCGCCTGCACGCGCTTGCCGAGCTCGGCGCCGCGCTGGTAGAGATGCCGCGCGACTGGTGTGGAGCCCACGAAACTGACCGCCCTGACGTCGGGGTGCCCGAGCAGGGCCTGCACGGCCTCCTTGTCGCCCTGCACGACATTGAATACGCCGTCCGGCAGTCCGGCCTCCCGCAGCAGGTCCGCCATGAGCAGCGCTGCCGACGGATCGCGCTCGCTGGGCTTGAGCACGAAGGCGTTGCCCGCGGCCAGGGCCAACGGAAACATCCAACAGGGCACCATGCAGGGGAAATTGAACGGTGTGATGCCGGCGACCACCCCGAGCGGCTGGCGCATCGTCCAGTTGTCCATGCCGGTCGACACCTGTTCGGTGAAATCCCCCATGAGCAGCCGGGGGATGCCGCAGGCGAACTCCACCACCTCGATGGCGCGCGTGACCTCGCCCTGGGCATCGGAGAGCACTTTGCCGTGCTCCTCGGTGATGAGCCTGGCGAGCTCGTCCCGCCGGGCGTTGAGCAGGGCCAGGAAGCGATTCAGCACACGGGCCCGGCGGACCGGCGGCATATCGGCCCAGGCGGGAAAGGCTGCCGCTGCCGCGGTCACGGCCCGGCTTACCACCGTCGCATCGCCCAGGAAGACACGGCGCACGACCCGGCCGGTCGCGGGATTGAGAATGTCCTGTGCCCGGCCGGTGCCGGGCACCGTCCGGCCGCCGATCCAGTGGCCGATGTCCGCGGGGCGGGCATCGGTCGGATCGGCGGAAGTCTGCACGACGGTGCTCATGGGAATATCCGCAGGCGAAACGGGATGACCGGCAGTCTAGGCCCGGCCGGCGGGCTTGAGAATCGCCGGCCACCGATTACACTGTTCAAATAATTGAACGATCGGGCCAACGATGAGCAGCCGCGACGTCACCACGGTCCTGGCGGACGTGTACATGCTGACGGTGATCGCCGAGACGCGCAGCCTCACGCAGGCAGCGCGCCGGCTGGGCGTGGCCAAGTCCTCGGTCAGCATGCGCCTGAAGGATCTGGAGCGCGCGCTGGGCGTACCGCTCGTACGCCGCACCACCCGCTCGATCACCCTGACGCCGGCCGGCCAGCAGTTGGTGAGCGAGACGCGCGGCCCGTTCGTCCACATCGAGCAGGGAGTATCCGGCGTGAAGGATCTGGCCGGGGCGCCGCGCGGACTGGTACGGGTGACCGCGCCGGTGGCGTTGGGCCGCCAGCACATCGCGCCCGCCATTGCGCCGCTGCTGCGGCGATATCCCGACATCCGCCTGGAGCTCGATCTCAGTGATCGCTTCGTCAACCTCGTGCAGGAGGGATTCGACCTCGCCATCCGCCATGCCAGCCGCGTGCCCGAGTCGCACATCGCCACTTCGCTGTGCGAATCGCGCTCGGTGCTGCTGGCAAGCCCCGAGTACCTCGCGCGGCGCGGCACGCCCGCACATCCTGCGGAGCTGGCGCGTCACGAGTGCCTGCTGTACCTGCGCGACGGTACACCGAGCTGGTCATTCGAGCGCCCCGCGGGCCGCAGACGCGCGGAGCGCGTGAGCGTGCCGGTGCGCGGACCGCTGAGAGCCAACAACAGCGAGGTGCTGCGCGAGGCGATCTCGGGCGGACTCGGCATCGGCATGCTGCCGGACTTCACCGCCTGGGGCGATGCGGCTTCCATGGAGCTGGTGCGGGTATTGCCGGACTGGAAGCCGGTGGGCTTCTTCGGCGAGCGGCTGCAGGCCATCCGCCCCTGGGCACCCCGCACCCCGCGCGCCGTGCGGTGCGTGATCGATCACCTGCGCGAGACATTTGCCGGCGGCTTCGAGCCGCGGCACGCGCAAGGCTAGAGCCGCATCTTCCCCGCGGTGACGAAGTGATCCCGCTCCGGCCACGCCGGGCTCAACGCCTCGACAACGGCCATGAGATCATCGAGGGCGTGAAATGGCTCGACTGTCGAGACAGGGGGCGATTGCAGCCCGCCATCCGCAGCGAGTGGTTGGTGATTTGATTTCCCGGAGGAGGTCATCGAGAAGCGGCTCCCGGTTGAACAGTCGAAAGTACTCGCGCACTTGTTCGATGTCCAGCTCCTTCCGGTTGGCCTTCAACAGCGCACGGATGTCCTCGAGATCCTGCGTCCGGCGCGGATCGTTCACCAGGCCCGGCACCTTGAAACCGATCAACCCCTCAGTGCTGATCACGCGCAGATCGCCCAGCGACGTAGACAGTGTCTTGGCACCTGCCAACAGTCGCCTTGCAATCGGGCGGTGGGCGTACAGCAGATCGACGCGTTCGTCGTTTCGCAGGTAATTTGCCGCGTCGTCGCTGCGGTGCACACAGCGATAACCGAGCTTCTCGAGCTCCGCTTCGATCGCGTCGGCGTCGTCCAGGTCCACCAGCAGATCGACGTCCTGCGTCGCGCGAATCACTTTGTGAGATGCAAGCGCGAGTCCGCCTATCAGGGCGTACGAAGCGCCGATGCTGCGCAGCGACGCGGTGACTTCACTGATCTGTCTGCCGAGACGGGATATCGCGGCCATGACGGTCAATCGCGTGCCGGCATCGCAGTCATCCCGACCCTTTCAGCTTCGCCGCCACTCGCCGGTAGGCCTCGCGGAAGGGGATGCCTTCGCTCACGACCAGCCGATTGGCTTCCTCGGCGGCGTGAATGGCCGGGTCGAGGGCGATCCGATCCGGGCGGAACCTCATGACATCGAGCGCGGCGGGCAGGATATCGAGGGTCTGCCGGGCGATGTCGATGCCGCGGAACAGGGGAAACTTCAGCAACTGCAGGTCGCGCTGGTAACCCGAGGGAAGCTTGGCGCAGACCGCCAGCGCCTCGACGAGACACGCCTGCGCGGTGGCCGAGCGGCCGCGCATCAGCTCGAAGACGTCCGGGTTGCGCTTCTGCGGCATGATCGAGGAGCCGGTGGTGAACGCGTCCGGCAGCTCGAGGAAGCCGAACTCGCGGGTATAGAACAGCAGCACGTCGGCCGCCAGACGCCCGAGGTCCTGCATCAGGACGCAGATCCCGAACAGCAGCTCGGCCTCCGCCTTGCCGCGCGAGAGCTGCACGGCCGTCACCGGCTCCTGCACCGCGGCGAAGCCCAGCTTCCGTCGGGTGCAGTCCCGATCGAGCGGCAGTCCCGGCGTGCCGTAGCCGGCCGCGGAGCCCAAAGGGTTTGAACCCAGGCGGCGCTGGACCTGACGCAATCCCTGCGCATCGTCGCGGACCTCGGCGGCGAAGCCGCCCGCCCACAGCGGCACCGAGCTCGGCATGGCCTGCTGCATGTGCGTGTAGCCGGGCAGGACCGTGCCGCGCTCACGTCCGGCCAGCCGGTCCAATGCCTCCGCGACGGCATCCGCGCCGTCGGTCAGCTGCCCGACGGCGTCCCGCAGGTACAGCCGCAGCGCGGTCAGCACCTGATCGTTCCGAGACCGCCCCAGGTGCACACGGCCACCGGCCGCGCCGATCCGCTCCGTCAGACGGCGCTCGAGAGCGGTCTGCCCGTCCTCCTCCGCCAGCTCTATGTGCCAAAGGCCCCGGGCGTGCTCGTCCGCGAGCGCGGCCAGACCCGTGCGAATCGCCTCCAGGTCGGCAGCCGGGAGAAGTCCCTGGTCGTGGAGCATCTCGGCGTGCGCGATCGACGCGCGCACGTCGTACGGGACGAGGCGCTCGTCCAGCGCATAATCCTCGCCGGCGGTGTAGCTCAGCACCCGCTCGTCGAGCGGCGCGCCCTTGTCCCAGAGACGACTCATGACGATGTCTGCGCGCTCTGCTCCGCCGGTGTCAGGGCGTTGACATCCTCCACGATCAGCGTGCCCGTGCCCTCGTTGGTGAACACCTCGCCCAGGATTCCCTCCGGCGCCTCGTAAGAGACAACGTGCACACGGCGCACTCCGCCGCGGATCGCCGCCTCGATGGCCCTGGCCTTCGGCAGCATCCCGTCGGCAATGCGGCCTTCCTCGCGCAGGCGCTTCAGGCCGCCCAGGTCCGTGAAGGAAATGAGCGAGCCCGGATCGCCGAGCTCCGCCAGGATGCCGGGCGCTCCGGTGCACAGGATCAGCTTCTCGGCCCCGAGCGCCGAAGCGAGCGCGGCGGCCACCGTGTCGGCGTTGATGTTGAGCAGCGTGCCGCCGTCGTCCGCCGACAGGGGGCTGACCACGGGCATCAGGCCGTTGTCGAGAAGCTTGCGCAGCACTGTGGGATCGACCTCGTCGATGTCGCCGACGAAGCCGTAGTCCACCAGCTCGCCGCTCGACTCCACTTTCACCGGCGGACGCTTGTGCGCGCGCACCAGCCCGGCATCGACGCCGCTGACGCCGACCGCTTCAATGTTCAGCTCACGACAGATGCCGAGGATGCCGGTGTTGATGGTGCCGTTGAGCACCATGGCGGTGACGTCGATCGACTGCCGGTCGGTCACGCGCCGGCCCTCCACCATGCGCGTGGGGACCCCGAGCGCGCCGGCCAGCTCGGTGAGCTGCGGCCCGCCGCCGTGCACGAACACGACGCGCACGCCGAAGTAATGCAGGATCGCGAGCTGCTCGATGAGCACGCGCATCGAGGCCTCGTCGGCGAACACGCCGCCGCCGGCTTTCACCACGAAAATCTTGCCGCGGTACATACGGATGTAGGGAGCGGCGTTCTTGAGCGCGCGGATGGCGAGTGTCTGGTCGCCCGAGTGCATGATCATGTCTGGTCAGATCCCCTTCAGTAATCGGTACAACACCGCCATCTGCGCCGTCAGGCGATTGTACGCCTCGCGCCGCACGATGCTGCGCGCCCCATCGAGCACCTCGTCGGCGACGGCGACGTTGCGCCGCACGGGCAGGCAGTGCATCAGGCGGCACTCGGAGTCGGTGTGGTCGAACCAGTCGTTGCGCACACACCAGCCGGTGAGGCGGGCGCGCAGCGCGGCATCCGCCTGGGCGTCGCCGTAGCACGACGTCGCGCCCCACTCCTTCGCGTAGATGATGTGCGCGCCCGCCAGTGCCTCGGCGCGCTCGTCCGTCTCGCGGACCGATCCTCCGGACAGCTCGGCCGCGCGGCGCGCCTTGTCCATGACCGGTTTCGGCAGCGCGAACCCTTCGGGCCGCAGCACCACGACCTCCATGCCGCGCAGCGCCGCCATGTGCAAGGCCGCGGCCGGCACCGCAAGCGGCAGCGGCCGCGGATGGTATGCCCACGACAGCACGAACCGGCCGCCGCGCGGCACGCCCGCATCATCCATCGTCTTCCAGTCGGCGAGCGCCTGACAGGGATGGTTGACGGCGGACTCGAGGTTGATCAGCGGCTTGTCGACGAGCTCCGCCATGGCGTTGAAATTCGTTTCGGCCAGGTCCGCCGCCAGGTCCTTGCCGTGCGCGAACGCCCGGATGCCCAGCGCATCGCAATAGGACGCCAGCACCGGAATCCCCTCGCGCGCATGCTCGGCCGCCGCCCCGTCCATGACCGCGCCGGGCTTCGTCTCGAGCTGCCAGGTGCCCTGGCCCGGCGTGATGACGAAGGAGCCGCCGCCGAGGCGGGTCATGCCCGCCTGAAAGGAAGCGAGGGTACGGAGCGAGGGATTGAGGAACAGCAGCCCCAGGATCTTGCCCGATAGCGCGTGCGGCTCCGGAGAGCGCTCGAGCCGGCGCGCCAGCTCCAGGAGCGCGACGACTTCCTCGCGCGTGAGATCCGCCAGGTCGAGGAAGCGTTTCATAGGCCCGACAGCGCGTCCCGCAGCAGATCGACGTGCTCCTCCTTCAGGATGAACGGCGGCAACAGACGCACGACGCCCGGATCGCTCGCCGCGCCCGTGAGGATGCCGCGCTGCAGCAGCTCCGTCTGGACCTGTTTGGCCGGGCGGCTGGTGCGCAGTCCCAGCAGGAAGCCCTCGCCCTGGGTGGCCGTGACCGGGCCCACCACACAGGTCTCGCGGATGTAGGCCGAGACCCTGCGGACGTTCTCCAGCAGGCCCTCGGACTCGATGGCGTCGATGGCGGCGAGCACGGCGGCGCAGGCCATCGGGCCGCCGCCGTAAGTCGTGCCGAGCAGCCCCACTTTCAGGGTGGCGGAAACCCTGGCCGAGGTCAGCAGCGCCGCGGCGGGGAAGCCGTTGCCGAGCGCCTTCGCGGTCGTGATCATGTCGGGCGTCACACCGTACAGGGCGGCCGCGAACGGCGCGCCGACCCGGCCGAAGCCGCATTGCACCTCGTCGAAAATCAACAGTGCGCCCACCTGGTCGCAGCGCCGGCGCAGCGCGGCCAGGTACGCCGCGCCCAGGTCCACCGCGCCCGCGAGCCCCTGCACCGGCTCGACGATCACCGCGGCCGTGCGCTCGGTCACCTGCTCGTCTATGGCCGCCAGATCCCCCCGCGGCATGAAACTGACCTCGAAGGGCTTGCGCGGAAACGCGTACCAGGCCTCGGCGCCCCAGGTGACCGCGGAGGCCGCCGCGGTGCGGCCGTGGAAGGCGCCCTCGACCGCGGCCACGTGCGGCCGCGAGGTCATGCGCAGCGCCAGGCGCAGCGCGTTCTCGTTGGCCTCGGCGCCGCTGTTGACCAGGAACACGCTGGAGAAGTCCAGGCCGGAGAATTCCAACAGGCGGCGCGCGACGCGCGCGCGCACCGCCATCGGGATGGCGTTGGTCTGAAACTGGCACGCGCGCGCCTGGGCGATCAGCGCTTCGGTCCAGGCGCGGTGGCCGTAGCCGAGCGCCGCCACGGCGTGGCCACCGTACAGATCGAGCACGCGCTCGCCGCGCGCGCCCATCAGCCAGACACCCTCGCCGCGGGCGACCTCGAAGGGATACTGGGCATAGACCGGCGCCAGGCCGCCGCCGATCGGTGTCGCGTTATCGAGCGCTGTGGCGTTCATGATTTCTCGCTGAGGAGTCTCATCAGGTCCAGCCGGGCGCCGTGGCCGTGAGACCGCAGGTCTCGGGCAGGTCCAGCATCCGGTTCATCCATTGCACCGCGCCGCCCGCCGCGCCCTTGTTCAGGTTGTCGATGGCGCACATCACGGCCACCGTACGGCCGTTGGAGGCTGCGGACAGATGCGCGTAATTGGTGGTGGCGACATCCTTCACCCGCGGCGCCGTGCCGGTGACGCGCACGAATGGCGATTGGGCGTAGAAATCGCGCAGCGCAGCCAACACCGCCGCCGTGTCCAGCGGCTCAACGAGCTGCGCCTGCACGGTCACGTGGATGCCCCGCGCGAACGGCCCCGAGTGGGGCACGAAGGCGAACTCCGCCTCAACACCGCTCGCCGAGCGCGCGCAGGCCGCAATCTCGGGCGCGTGGCGGTGCGACAGCACGTTGTAGGCGTACATGTCGCCGTGCCGCAGCGGATGATGAGTGCCGGCGACCGGTTTGCGGCCCGAGCCGGTGCTGCCGGTGACGCCCGCCACGAACAGGCTCGGTGTGGCGATCCGCCGCGCGAGCAGCGGCACGCTCGCCAGCAGCGTCGCGGTCGAAAAGCAGCCCGGATGGGCGACGTGAGCGGTCTCGAGCCTGCGCAGGTGCTCCGGTACCGCGCAGGTGAATTCCTTCAGGCGCGCCGGCGCGCCGTGCGGATGCCCATAGACCGCCTCGTAATCGGCCGCGGAGCGGAAGCGGAAATCCGCGGAGATGTCCACGACGCGCGGCCGCGTGCCGGCGCTCGATGCGGCGGTGAGCAACCAATCGATGAGCTGGGCGGATGCGCCGTGCGGCGCGGCGCAGAACACCGCGCTGCTCGGGGCGGCGGCGAGCAGCGCCTGCACCTCGGCCTGCGACTGAAAGCGCGTGTCGCCGTAGGCGGCCGCCAGATGGGGAAAGGCTTGCGCGACCGGCTCGCCCGGCTGACTGTCCGACATGACCGCGGCCAGCATCAGGCGGGGATGGGCCGCGATCAGGCGCAGCAGCTCCCCGGCCACATAGCCGGTGCCGCCGAGCACGACCGCGGGAATGGCCGCGTCGCTCATCGAGCCGCGCTCCGCGGCAGGCCGATGGCCTCCATCACCCGGTCGCCGAGCGCCGCGCCGTTGCCAATGGCATTGACCGCGGCGACGCTCAACTGGCTGGTGATCAGATCGACCCCCACCTGGTTGTCGGTGGCCGGTCCCGTGACCACGCAGGGCTCTATGCCGAAGCGCTCGCGCAGCAGCTTCACCCCGCCCCAGGCCGCGACCGGATCGTTGGCGGAGAGCACCACGCCGGTGAGCGCGGTGCGGATGTCCGGGCACTCCAGGATCGCGTCCACGCCGTAGGTACCTAGTATGCCGTCGCCGAGCTCGAACACGATCACGTCCGGCTTGCCGGCCGAGAGCTCGGTCAGCATGGCGCGCGTCAGCGCCGGACCGTTTTGCCTGGTGGTGGTGACCACACCGAAATCGGTGAAGATCGCCGAGTGGCGCGCGCCGGCGTCCTCCATGGCGAGGATGTCGCGCCGAAGGGAAACCCCCGTCGCCTTGAACGCGTCGACGGTGAGCCCCCGATGGCGCATGCGGCTGATCATGGCGCAGGCGGCCGCGGTCTTGCCCGCCTCCATGCACGTGCCCGCCAGCGCCACCACCGGCACCTTGCGCGCATCGAGCGTGCCGGCGTGGTCGAGCTTGCGCAGACCCACCCGCGCGGGGACGCCGATGCGCTCGCCGAGGTAGGGAAACTGCAGCGCCACGCCCAGCACGCGGCAGTCGAACGGCTGGCCCTTCTCGGGATTCACCGAGTCGCACGCCCCGAGCACCCCGCCGATGTTGAGCATCTGGATCACATCGCCGGGCTTGACCGCCGGCGGGATGTGTCCCGAGTAGCCGAACAGCGCCTTGCGGTGGCCGAGCGCGCCGACCACGATGTCGCCCTTGCGCACCTTGGCCATGCGGCCGCTGGTGAGCTCCAGCGTGTTGTAGCTGGACTTGCTGGTCAGCACCTCCACCACGATCACCGCGCCTTCCTCGGCCGGGATGTCGGGGGAGATGCGCACCTCGTGCGACAGGCGGCAGGCCTGCGCGACCGAGGCTATCTTGTCGACGACGACGCTCCGGGTACCGCTGGTCATGTCAGTCATCCGTTTTTCGCGGCCGCGGGTCGACCCGCCCGCCGGTGGAACACACCCGTCAGGGCGACGATCTTGGAGAATCCGAGGGCATCCTGCGGCGTCCACTCGCCGGCCGCCTCGCCGTACACGCCCCTGGAGGCGCCCATGAGCGAGTGCGGCGAGTCCACGCCCTCGACGAACAGGTTCCCCGGACGGAACGACACCCGGACCTCGCCCGTGACGCGCTCCTGGGAGGACGCAAGGAGCGATTCGATGTCGCGGCAGACCGGATCGAGCAGCTGGCCCTCGTGCACCAGGTCGCCGTAGGGCTGAGCGACGAGCTCCTTGATACGCTGCTGGCGTCCGGTGAGCACGAGCTTTTCCAGCTCCCGATGCGCGGTGAGCAACACTTCCGCCGCCGGCGCCTCGAACGCCACCCGCCCCTTGGTTCCGATGATGGTGTCGCCCAGGTGGATGCCCCGCCCGATGCCGAAGGGCGCCGCCAGGGCCTCCAGCGTCTCGATCAGCTCCACCGGCGGGAGCGGGCGGCCGTCGATGCCGCTCGGCCGGCCGCGCTCGAAGGCGATGACGTGCGTCTCGGGTGCGCGCGGCTTCGTGAACGCATCGCGGGTCAGCACCCATGCATGATCGGGGATGGTGCCGGAGGAGGTGAGCGTCTCCTTGCCGCCGATGGTCACGCCCCACAGGCCGCGGTTGATCGAGTAGGCCGCCCCGTACGGCGGGACGGGCAGGCCTCGCTCCTTAAGGTACGCGAGCTCTTCCTGGCGCTTGAACGCCCGGTCGCGCACGGGAGCCAGGACCTCGAGCTCGGGGGCCAGGGTGCGCATCGCAACCTCGAAGCGCACCTGATCGTTGCCCGCGGCGGTGCAGCCGTGGGCGATCATGTTGGTATCGAGCTTGCGCGCCATGTGCGCGATGGTCTGCGCCTGCATGACGCGCTCGGCGCCGACGCACAGCGGATAGAGCTGGCCGCGCCTGACGTTACCCATGATCAGGAAGCGCAGCACCTGCTCGAAATAATCGGCGCGCGCATCGACCCGGTGGTGCTCGACCGCGCCGAGCGCCCGGGCCCGCTCGGCGAGTGTGGCCGCGGCCGCTTCGTCGATACCGCCGGTGTCGACGGTGACGGTGATGACCGGGCGGCCGTAGCTGTCCTTCAGCCAGGGCACCAGGAAAGAGGTGTCGAGGCCGCCGGAATAGGCGAGAACGATGGGCTGCCCGCCCTGGGATGGGGATGTCGGCATGAGGAGCCTTAGATGCGGAAGATGGTCTGCAACCGCGCGACGAGCTCGTCCTGCGCGCGGCCGGTGGCGGTGGCGATGAAAATGGTGTCGTCGCCGGAGATGGTGCCGGCGACCTCCGGCCATTCGGCCCGATCGATGGCGACCGCGACACTCTGGGCGGCGCCGATGGTGGTCCTCACCACGGTGAGCGACGGCCCGGCACGCCGTAATCCGCGCACGAACTGGGCGAGCATGGCGAAGTCGCCCTGGGTGCGCGAGACCTCGTCGGACGGCAGCACGTAGCGGCCGCTTGCCTTGAGCACCCCCAGGTCGCGCAGGTCGCGGCTGACGGACGACTGGGTTACTTCATGGCCTTCCGCGCGCAGCAGCCGGACCAGATCCTGCTGGCGATGGACCACACCGTCGCGCAGGAGGCGCACGACGGCCTGGCGGCGTTCGAGCTGCTCGGCGTCCATGGGATCAGGTTGAATCGGGCGTATGCATAAACTTGCGTGTATTGTGCATATTAATTCGCACGAGTCAAGGGCATGTGCGCCGCCTACTTCACCACGCTGAACACCAGGTCCGCCCCGCCCATCTGGCCGCTCTTGCTCTGCCCCGCGCCCTTGCCCTGGCCCGCCAGGACACGGATCGTCCAGTGCCTGCCGATGCTGTAGCGCAGCCTGATCTCGTTGAGCTGCTGGGTCAGCCCCACGCCGTAGCTGACGTAGAGGCGCGGCGAGAGGTACTTGCCGAGCACGAGCGAGGTCACGTTATTTAGGTCGGTCTGCAGGCTGAACGCCGGCAGGCCGATCCGATGGCCCAACTGCTGCGCGAGCAGCGCGCCGCCCTGGGCGAGCAGCTCGCCGGCCGCGGTGGTCTGCTGAGTCTGCGCGGTGGTGCCGGCCTGCAGCGTCTGCAGCGAGCCGCCGCCGCCGGAGAAGATCAGCGACATGATCTGCGATTGTGACAGCGAGGGGTTCGAGAAGAACGACACCTGGGGCTGGCGCAGCGTGCCGCTGACATTGATACCCGCCGTGACGTCCGGATAGCTCTTCACGGCGCGGATCTCGATGCCCGGGTTGTCCAGCAGTCCGCCTCTGAAGAGCATCCGTCCGTACTGGATATCGAGCTTGCGCGCGTAGGCGGCGTATTGGCCCCGCTCGATCAGCAGCCCCCCCGTGGCCCGCGTCCCGACGCCGTAGCCGCTGCTAACGGTGAGCGCGCCCGTCAACTTGCCGGTGAGCCCCATGGTGTCGATGTTCACGTCATTGCCCAACCCCAGGGTGATCGTGCTCATGACCTGATAGCGGTGCGCGGCCGCGGAGGATTCCTGGCCGACGATGATCTGGTCCGAGGAAGCGCGCACGGCGCCCTTGAGACTCCTCGGATGGATGGACGCATGCGGGATGAAGACCGTCCCCGACACCTTGATCCGGCGGGCGGCCACGTCGAAGTCCAGATCCGGCGAGGCGTCGATCTGCGCCTCCGGCGTGTCGACCACGCGCAGATCGTTGCCTGTGAGATGCAAGTCGCCGTAGGGCAGCATGCCGCGCCACCTCATCCGGCCGGTGGCGTGCAGCGTGCCGCGGCCGACGCGGCCAGAGCCATCGAAATCGAGGCCTCCGTCCGACAGGCGCGCCGTGAGCGCTGCGTCGCGCACCCGCAGGTTGGTCCGGTACAGGTTGGCGGTGCCGTTCGACACGTTGACGAGGCCGGTCAGCCGCGGCTCGGCCAGGGTTCCGGCGATCTCGGCGTTCGCGACCAGATTGCCCGAGACCTGATCCACTCCCGGCAGATAGATCGAGATCAGGTCGAGCTTGGAAGTCTGTGCGTGCAACTTTCCCTGAATCGGCATGTTCCGCCAGTCCGCGACGACCCTGCGTGCATCGACCGTGGCGTCGAATGTGCCGATCGCCCCCGCGCTGAGCGACGCCTGAGCATGAATCGAGCGCGGCAGCGCCACGATCGACAGCAGTCCGGAGCCGATGGAAGTGCGATCGATCCGTCCGCTGACCAGCCGGCGCGACAGAACGGCGTGAGCCAGACTCGCGCGGAGCGTGCCTCGCACCGGCGCGCCGCCGCCGCCCTCGAGCCGGGCCTGCGCACCGATCGTGCCCTGGTATTCGACCGCGGGAGTCAGTCCCGCCGTCAGCGTCGCGAGCGGCAGGGCGTTGGCCGTCAGATAGGCCGACCATGCCGCCGGTGTCCAATTCCCGCCGGCGCACAGTCCACCGGGCGTTCCGCTCAGACACAGACCCCCGAGCGCGCTGCGCGCGCGTGACAGGGTGAGCGAGGCCGCCTTGCGCAGATGCAGGTTCAGCGCCTGCGCGCCCGTCACTTGCAGTGCCGTGAGCTGCCCGGCGAACACTCCGGCATAGAGGCTGCCCCGGGCCTTTGCCCGCACCGTGAGCCCGGGCGCGCCGGCCGTGAGACGCGCCTCGAGGTCCGAGGCCGGACCCTGCACGGTCAGGTCGAATCCGCGCAGCAGCCGGCGGTGGAATCGCAGCCGGTGCACGTGAAAGGAGAGGGTGGAGCGGCGGCGCGATGTCGGATCGAAATCCACCTTGGCGTGAAAATCCGCGATCTGCAGCTCGCCGACTTTCACGCCCGAGCCCTCCGCCCACGCACTGAAAGCGAGCGCAGCCGACGGACCCTCGACCGTGCCGGCGGCCTGCACGCGGCCCCGGTCTTGCGCGGCCAGCGCCCGCAGATTGCCCGCCACCGCGAATCGCATATGGGTCTGCCGCGGGGCGACGTGTCCGTCGAGCGCGACCCGCACTCCGCCGAGGCTGACTCTCACCCGATCGAAGGTCCAGGTCCGATCCGAATGCGTAAGTCCGCCACCGCCACTCGCCGGCAGGCCCCGCAACCGGCCGTGCAGCTCACCGAGCCTCACGGCGAACGGACTGTCGGCGCGAAACCCGTCCCCCGAGGCGCTCAGCGTGAAACCGACACGCCCCCGCAGAAACGGCCGCAACCGGCCCGGATCGAGCCCCTGGGCGAGCGCGCGAAAGGTCCAGTGTTTGGAAGGCAGCCAGCTCAGTTGGGCGCGCGCCTGGATCTGCCCGCCGAGCAGCCCGAGGCGCGCCTGACGCACCGTCAGTCCCTTGCTGCCGAGCGCGGCCACGATGCCGGAGGAAGTCAGCTGGAGGCGGTGGATGCGGCCGGTGCCGCTCGCCGTCAGGGTGACCGGCCAGCCTCCCGAGAGGGTGAACGTGCCAGAGGGACTGTGAAATGCGGCCTTGCCGACCAGCGGCCAGCGCAGATCGCGCCAGCGGCCGCGCAGGGCCAGCCGGTGCCTGCCGGAGCCGAAGCGCAGGCTGCCGGACCCATCGAGATGCGCTCCCGACGCGATGTGCGTGATGGCAAGCCGGCGCGCGGTCAAAACTCGCTTCGAGTGGTTGCCCTCGAGCCGGCCGTCGAGCGCCACGTGGAAGGGGCCCGCGTGCAGACCCGTTGGATCGGCGGTTCCGCCGGCCGAAAATCCCTGCGCGTTGCCGCTCAGAGCCAGTTGGGCGGGGATGAGAGCGAGGCACCCGCAGCGGGGGCGGTTGCGCAGGTGGAGAACGGGGAACGCGGCGTCGGCCCGCCAA
>OBLK01000031.1_pt1 | contig 68463 bp, 58 predicted proteins | sample 1518871 | NCBI WGS metagenome assembly OBLK01 (sample SAMEA2464837, study PRJEB22497) | soil metagenome | biome: Grassland; feature: Farmland; material: Clay | place: Australia | collected 2013-02-01 | depth 0.8 m
AGGTGGAGGATTTTGACCCGGCCACGGGTGGGGGAAGTTGCGGTGGCCGCCAGGGATACGTCGCGCGAATTCAATTCGCGGGAAATCACCCGCACGCGGATATTTACAGTTTCAAGACCCGCCTCGGGCCTGACGTTCAATTCACGGCATTTCGGCACATATTTCCCAATCCCGATAGCCTCGACTTCGTATATGGCTTCGCGTTTCCACAGACGTTTGACGAGCAGTTTGGCAAATTGGCGCTTCTCGACTCGACCCCAGTTCTTAACGAGATTGTCTGGGCAGCAAATCGCGTCATTTCGCACGCTAGTAAGATCAGACGGTTTGTATCCCTGCGCGAAGTCTTCGAACGCTCCGCCCGGGCCGACCGCCTGCCACTGTCCCCGTGCTGCACTCATGTCAGAGGCCATGGCGGACTCAAGGCCACCGTGCGGCGTATTAAGACACAATTGCCGCAATATTCATTCGTCCTGCGCACGGACGTTAAGGGCTATTACGCGCACATCGATCATCACTTGATGCTTGGCAAACTGTCCGGACACATTACTGATAAGGCCATACTCCGATTGTTGTGGCAGTATCTGAATCGCTGTGTCGACACCGGTGGCGTGTGCCGAAATATAACTTGCGGCATTCCGCGCGGTTGTCCCTAAAATCTGGCAGCACTTTATTGCACGGTTACGCCAGCTTTATGAGCAAAAGCAGACGGCACCCGAAGGTGCCGTCGTGCTGGGCGAATACGTGCGGCGTTGGTGCCGCTGGGTCATCGCCGCGTTGGAGGACTTAACAGACCCGATGTGCCTTTTTGCGCTTGAGTGCTATTGCCAGCCCGACCAGGCCCGCAGCGAGTAGCGCGAGCGTCGCGGGCTCCGGGGCGTCGGTCGGCTGAATTGCTACGGTAATTTCATCAGGGTTGAACGTTGTACCGATCCCCTGCCCGTAGACTGGTGTGCTCCAATATACCGTCCACTCACCGGGGGAGTAGTGGTTGTTGAGGTATAGGAAACTCAGGGTGTACCCGCCGCCGCTGAAGAACGTATCATAAGTGGCGTAGCTGCTGAACGCGCAAGTCACTATCGTGGTCGCCCCGCTCAAGCACAACGAGTCGCCGGCGTCGGCACTGCCCGTGTTATCGAGCGTTAAATTTGTTGCTGCTCCATAGGCGCTCCCTGTGAGTGTGATCGATGTGGCCGTCACCACTTGGGAGAGTCCGCCTGTCGTGCTTGAACCTACATTTAGCGTACCCTTGAACCCATACGTCGAGTTCGTGTCGGTGACGCTTAAAACCGTTGCTTTGGCACTCGGCGGCATGAATGCCGCTGCTACTGCAACCGCAGAGATCGCCCATACCATGGATCGAAGGGTTTTCCGGTCCGCTCGCCACATTCGGGGGTCGGCTGGATCTGACCGATCCGCCGACCAAAAGGCGAATACGTTACGCAGTTTCTTGTTCAATGGGCGTCATCCTCTATGGTGCTTATTTGGGGTGCCTTTGACATTAAGCATGACATTAGGCAAATTCCGTGCCACGTAGAAAACTCAATAAGTTATAAGTTTGCTTGCTGCATATGTAAGAATTTCCGACATTATTAGCTTATAAGATGATGCCGCCCTTCTTGGGAGCGTCCTCGGGTGATCGTCCTGGGTTCAGGATCGCTCAGGTTGCGTACGCAACCATTGGGCCGAGGCCAGCGCGGATCGGAGTATTCACGCGCTGACCGTCACGCCAAGGCGAACCCATGCACAGCGGGGTAGCGATTTAGAAACGGCAACCATTCGGCAACGGAAAGCCTTTGACGCACAACGGACTATGAGAATCTGCGCCTATGTCATTGATCTTATTATGGGGCGTGACGGAATCGAACCGTCGACCAGCGGATTAAAAGTCCGATGCTCTACCGACTGAGCTAACGCCCCACCGCGGGTGGCGGCGCGGGGCCCGGAACGGGCGCCGCGAGGGCTCGCATGATACCCGGATCCTAAAGCTCCTGGTAGCGCGTAGGATCCGCGACCCCGGCGGCCTCGAAGCCGGCCCGGCGCAGGCGGCAGGAATCGCATCGGCCGCAGGCCCGTCCGTCCCCGTCCGCCTGATAGCACGAGACCGTCAGCGCATAATCCACCTCGAGCCGGATGCCTTCGCGGATGATCCGCTCCTTGGTCCACTGCATCAGCGGCGCGTGGATGCGGGTGCCGGCGCCCTCGACGCCGGCCTTGGTGGCGAGCGCCGCAAGAGCCTCGAATGCCGAGATGAATTCCGGGCGGCAGTCCGGATAGCCGCTGTAGTCCTGGCAGTTCACTCCGACGAAGACATCGCGCGCTTCGAGCACCTCCGCCCACGCGAGCGCCAGCGACAGCAGGATGGTGTTGCGGGCCGGCACATAGGTCACCGGGATGCCCGTCGTCGGCTCCTCCGGCACGGCGATCGACAGATCCGTCAGCGCGGAGCCGCCGATTCCGGCCAGATCCACCCGCATCACCCTGTGATCCCGGGCGCCCAAGGCCACGGCGACGCGCGCGGCGGCGGCGAGCTCGGCCGAGTGTCGCTGGCCGTAGGAAACCGAGAGCGCATGGCACTCGAACCCCTGTGCGCGCGCCATGGCGAGCGTGGTGGCCGAGTCGAGGCCGCCGGAGACCAGCACCACCGCCCGCGGCGCGTGCCGCCCGTTCCCGTGTACGTCGGTCATACTGCCGCAACCCTCCGCACTGTCCCCTCTTTCACTTTCCCGCGACGTTGCCCCAAAGCAGCTTGTGGAGCTGGATCTGAAAGCGCACCGGCAGGCGATCCTCCAGGATCCAGTCGGCGAGCTGCCGCGCGGAAAGCTGCGCGTGGCTTGCAGAAAACAACACCGTGCAGCGCTCCTCGAGGCGCAGCTCGCGCACCTTGGCGCGGCTCCACTCGTAATCGGCGCGGTCGCATATGACGAACTTTATCTGGTCCTTGCCGTCGAGAAGCGACAGCTCCCCATAGAGATTGCGCGCCTGCTCGCCGGAGCCCGGAGTCTTCACGTCCACCACCCGTACCACGCGCGGGTCGACGCCGCCGAGCGCCATCGCGCCGCTGGTCTCGAGCGAGACGCGCAAGCCCTCGTCGCACAATCGCGCGAGCAATTGCGGACAACTCTTCTGCGCCAGCGGCTCTCCTCCGGTGACGCACACGTACCGGGAGCCGATCTCGCGCACGCGCTCAACCACGGCGTCGAGCTCCCACCACTCGCCGCCGTGAAACGCGTATTCGGTGTCGCAGTAGCCACACCGCAGCGGACAGCCCGTCAGGCGCACGAAGGTGGTCGGCACCCCGGCGGTATCCGCCTCGCCCTGCAATGAGTAGAAGATCTCAGTGATCTTGAGCCGAGCCATCGACCGCCATTTCCGCGGGGGGCGCCCCGCCGCACATCACTGCGCGGCGCCCTGGCGCAATATCCCGGCCGCCCGCCTGGCGGCGCCGGTGCCCGGATAGCGCTTCACGAGCCTCCTCAGCGTATCGTGCCCCTCGCGCATCCTGCCCTGCGCCATGAGGGCATTGCCGAGATCGAGCATGGCATCGCTCGCCTTGCCCGAGTCCGGCCAGCGCCTGAGCACGGTACGGAAGGCCCTCTCGGCGCCCTTGTAGTTCCGGTTCACGAAATGCGCCTCGCCCAGCCAGTACTCGGCGTTGGGCGCGAGCGGGCTCGCCGGATAGCTCTTCACGAACCCGTCGAAGCCTTTGATCGCCACCGAGTAGCTGCCGGCCTTCAGCGCATCGAAAGCCTGCCCGTAGACGGACTGTTGGGTGGGGGTGACACCGGGCAGCGATGCGAGTTGCGAGGCGTTGCCGGTATTGGCCGAAGCCGCGGCTCCAGCGCCGGCACCGGCTGCCGCTCCCGCGCCTGCTCCCGCCGCGGGAGCCACTGCGCCGGCCCCGGCGTGCTCGAGCGCGGTCAGGCGCTTGTCGAGATCGCCATACAGATCGTGCTGTTGCTTTTTCAACTGCCGGTTCGATCTTTGCAGGTCATCGACCTGTCCGCGCAATTTGCGGATCTGCGCCTGAAGACTGTCCTGCTGCTGGGCGAGCTGCACGAGGCTGCCGTTCGAGACGAAGCGCTCGAGCTTCGAGACCCGCGCATCGAGGTTGTCCAGCCTCACCTGCGTCGGATCGGGACCGGTTGCGCAGCCTGCGAGCAGCGTCGCGAGCGCCGCGACCGGCATCAAGATACGTAAGGAACGCATGGCAAACTCCCGCGGCCGGATCACCGCGGCGGCTGCATGGGCGTGAGGTAGACGATGTCCACGCGCCGGTTCTTGGCCCAGGCCACCGGGTTGTTGGCCGGATCCACCGGACGCTCCATGCCGTAGCTCACCACCGTGATCTGATTGGGCGAGACACCCTGCAGCAGCATCGCCTGGCGGACCGATTCCGCGCGTCGCATGCCCAGCCCGATGTTGTACTCGGGCGAGCCGCGGTCATCGGTGTTGCCCTCGAGCCGCACGCGCGCGCTCGCGTGATCGGCCAGGTACTTCGCGTGAGCGGCGACGATGTCAACCCCCTTGCCGCGGATCACCGCGCTGTCGAAGGCGAAGTGGATGGTCCGCTCGGCCAGCAGCCCCTGGCTCGGCCCCGCAACGGATTGCTGATTGCCGAGGGCGCTCTCATTGGCGCCGGCCCCGCCGCCGGCACCCTGCGAGCTGGCGCCCGCCGAGCCGCCGACCGACTCCCGGGTCACGGGCTTGATGGCCGGTTTGCTCGCGCAGGCGGCGAGCCCCAGGGTCCCCGCCATCAACAACACCGCAAGAATACGACGCATATGTCACCTTACTCCGCATGCGCCGGCGACCCGGCGCTCACTGGTTGAACCCAAGCGGACCGCCGCGGTCCGCATCTTCGGCATCCTATCGCTGCGTAAACGGCCCCCAGGCCGGATCTTGCACCGCACCGCGGGTCGGTTTCAACGCGAGTCCGGTCAGCCCGTCGAGCGAGATGGTCGCCAGAGCGCCGGCGCCGTCCGGCCCGCCCCGCCGGGTATAGATGATCGTGGCGCCGTTCGGCGCGAAACTCGGCGTGCTGTCGAGCGGCCCGTGCGTGAGCACCCGGAACAGCCCGGTGGAGAGGTTCTGCACCGCTATGCAGTAGCGGCCGTCGGCACGGGTGACCATCGCCAGCCACTTGCCATCGGGCGAGACGTCCGGTCCGGCATTGTAGTCGTCCGTGAACGTGATTCGCTGGGGAACGCTCCCCGGCTCGATGCCGATGCGAAAGATCTGCGGCTGGCCGGCCCGGTCGGAGGTGAAGTACAGCGACTTGCCCCCGGGGGCCCAGACCGGCTCGGTGTTGATCGCCGGCGCATGGGTGATGCGGGTCAGGTGCTGATCGTGCAGATCGAGGACATAGATCTGCGGATAGCCGCTGTCGCCACTCAGAGTCAGGGCGAGACGCGTCCCGTCCGGAGAGAAGGCCGGCGCGCCGTTCTCGCCGGCCCGCGCCGACACGCGCCAGCGCCGTCCGGTGCGCACGCGCTGCACGTACACGGCCGAAAGGTGGTCTTCGAAGGAGACGTACGTCAGCCATTTCCCACCCGGCGACCATGCCGGCGACATGATCGGAAAGCGCGATTCGAGAATGAGATGCTGATTGTAGCCGTCGGCATCCGCCACCACCAACTGGAAGCGCCGCGCGGCACCCTGCCCCACCACCGCCACATAGGCGATGCGGGTATCGAACGCCCCGCGGATGCCGGTGATCGCCTGGTAGATGGCGTCGCTCACCCGGTGCGCGGCATTGCGCAACGCCGAGGGCGGACCGGAGAATCTCTTGTGCGCGACACTGCGGCCGGTGAGGACGTTCAGCAGATTGAAATCCACGGCGAGCTGCCCGTCGCCGGTCGGCTCCACCGTACCGATCACCAGGTAATCGCTCCCGGTCGACTTCCACGCGGGAAACCGCACCTGCGCCGCCTGCGTGGGTTTCGCCGGCATCCGGGCGGCCGGCAGCACGGTGAAGCGCCCGCTGCCAGCGAGGTCGTGTTGGATGACGCCGGCCACGTCGGTGCCCGCGGACTTCGGCTCGGCGAACGGCACGACGGCGATCGGCACCGGGTGAGTCACTCCGGAGGTGACCTCGATCTTGAGCTGCGCGTGAGCCGGCGGCGCAGCGGCGGCGACGGCGAGCGCCGCGAGCAGCAGGGTGCGGGCGATGGCCTGGGTCGATTTCATCATGCCTTCCTCAGTTCGGCTTGAACTCGATGATCAACTGCCGCTGGAACAGGGACGGATCGGGCGGTGGCGGCAGCGGGGACGCGCGGTACACCGCCGCCTCGATGGACTCGCGCACCGCCTCGTCGCCGTTGCAGCGGCCGACGGTCACATTGGTCACCGCGCCTCCTTGCACCTCGGAGACCGTGAGCACGCAGTCGATGCCGGGCTTGGCCGTGGGGGGCTTGATCCAGGCATCCTGGATGCGCCCCCTGATCTCCTGGGTCCAGCTCGCCAGGCCCGCCTGCGTCGCCGCATCGCTTTGCTCCTCCTGGCGGATGTTGCGCTGCATCTCGGCGAGGGCCGCTTCCCGCGCCGCCCTCTCCCGCGCGGCCTGGCGCGCGGCGGCGAGCCTCTTTTCCTCGGCGAGCTTCTTCTCCTCGGCGAGCTTCTTCTCCTCGGCGAGCTTCTTCTCCTCGGCGCGCTTTCTGGCCTCGGCCAGCTTGCGCGCCTTCGCTTTGGCCGCGGCCTGGGCGGCCTCGGCCTCCTGCCTGGCCTGCCGCCGCTTAAGCAGCTCCTGCTCGGCCTCGGCCCGGCGCTGTGCCTCGGCCTTCTCCAGCTGCTCGCGCTGGGCGAGCTCCTGAGGCGTCGGCACCGGCGGACCCTGTGTGGACGGGGGCGTTTGCGGCGGTGCTTTCGGCTTCGGTTGGGGCACGGGCTTGGGCCGAGGGGCCGGCTGCGTGGCGAGACCCTCCCCCTTCAGCGTGCGCGCATCGACCACCGTCGCTTCGATGGACACCTTCGGCGTCGTGACGCTTTCGTGCCAGCGCCACCAGCTGTAGGCGAGCACGCCGATGAGGGCACCGTGCATCAGCACGGACATTGCAATCGACAGCCAGCGGTCACGCCGGGACTCGGGCATCGGGATGCGTTTCCTTCAGCTTCCAGGCCGGCGCTGCGCCGGCGGCAGCGTGATGAAGCCGATCTTCTTCGCGCCCGCGCTCTGCAGGAGGACCATGGCCTTCATCACCGCCCCATAGTCGGTCGTGGTATCGGCCTTGAACAGCACCGGGCTGTCGGGAGCGGCGGCAAGCGCGGATGCGACCCGGGACCGGATGGCCGCCGGAGCCGCCGGACCGATCGTGCGGCCCTTGACGCTCAGGTACAGCCCCCCCTGCCGGTCGATCGAGAGCACGATGGGCTTCTGCTGCATGTTGGCCGGCAGTGTCTTGGCGGCGGCCCGCGGCAGGTTGACCTTCACGCCCTGGTTCAAAAGGGGCGCGGTGATCATGAAGATGATGAGCAGCACCAGCATCACGTCGATGTAGGGCACGACGTTGATCTCGCCCATCAGCCTGCGGCCGCGCTGCACTTGCGCCATGGTTGGCTCCTACCGGACCCTCTGGGTGTCCGGGACGACCCCCGCGCCCACGGAGGCGGGCTGCGCGCGGGCGGCGCCCGCGGCCGCCGGCACCGTGGGAGCCGAGGCCAGGCCCCGCGTCGTATGCCGCTGCAGGATGGTCGAGAACTCCTCCATGAAGGCATCGAAGCGCACCTCCAGGCGGCCGACCTGGTCGGCGAATCGGTTGTAGGCCACCACCGCCGGTATGGCGGCGAACAGGCCCACCGCCGTGGTGATGAGCGCCTCGGAAATGCCCGGCGCGACCGCGGCGAGGGTGGCCTGCTGCACGTCCCCCAGGCCGGAGAATGCGCTCATGATGCCCCAGACGGTGCCGAACAGACCCACGTAGGGGCTGACCGAGCCCACGGTGGCGAGCGTCGCGAGGCTGTGCTCCAGGCGATCGATCTCCTTGAGCTGCGCCACACGCATCGCCCGGCGCGCGCCCTGCAGCATCAGGTCGGGCGAGCCGCCCCCGTGCTGGCGCTGGCGCGCGAACTCGCGGAAGCCCATCTCGAAGATGTTCGCCATGCCGGCGGCGCCGCCGTGCGACTCGATCGCCCGGTAGAGCTGCGACAGGTCGCCTCCCGACCAGAAGTTGTTCTCGAACTGGTCGGCCTCGCGCTGCGCGCGCCCGAGCAGCAGCCGCTTGCGGAAGATGATGGCCCAGGAGGTCACCGAGGCGAACAGCAGCAGACCGATCACGATCTGCACCGGCACGCTCGCCTGCACCACGAGCTGGATCAGGGAAAGATGGCCGTTCATGATGTACGGACGACTCCGGGTTACTTCAACGCGTTCAGCAACGGTTCAGGCAGCTTTCTCGGCCGCATCGTCCGTGCGTCGACGCACGCGACCCTCACCTGCGCGCCGGCCAGCGACTCCTCGTCCGCCGCGCGCAGAACCTGCTGCGTGAAGCGGATGGCCACCATTCCGTCGGCGCGCGGCTCGCAGGTAATGATGAGCTCGTCATCGAGCCGCGCCGGCCTGCGGTAATCGACCGCAATGCTAACGACCACGAACAGCACTCCCGGTTCCCTCGCCAGCGCCTGCTGCGAGTACCCGAGCGAGCGCAGCCACTCGGTGCGCGAGCGCTCGAGGAAGCGCAGGTAGTTCGCATAGTAGACCACACCGCCGCCGTCGGTATCCTCCCAGTACACGCGCGCCGGCCAGCGAAACCCGCTCACCGGCCCTCCTCGAACAGCGGCAGCGCCGCGCCGGGGCGCTCCGGGGCCTTCAGGCCGAAGTGCTCGTACGAGGCGCGCGTCGCCACACGGCCGCGGGCGGTCCTCACCAGGAAGCCCTGTTGGATGAGAAACGGCTCGATCACATCCTCGAGCGTGCCGCGCTCCTCGCCGACGGCCGCGGCGATGCTGTCGATGCCGACCGGTCCGCCGTCGAACCTCTCGATGATGGTGCTGAGGAGCTTGCGGTCGAGCGTGTCGAAACCCTGACGGTCGACCTCCAGCAGATCGAGCGCGGCGTTGGACACCGCCTCGCTGATGCGCCCGTCGGATTTGACCTGGGCGTAGTCGCGCACCCGGCGCAGCAGCCGGTTGGCGATGCGCGGCGTGCCGCGCGAGCGCTGCGCGATGCGCCGCGCCCCCTCGTCTTCGATCGGCACGCCGAGGATCGAGGCCGAGCGGCTCACGATGTGCTCGAGATCCTCCACGCCGTAGAACTCCAGCCGCTGCACGATGCCGAAGCGGTCCCTGAGCGGCGATGTCAGCAGCCCCGCGCGGGTGGTCGCCCCGACGAGCGTGAACGGCGGCAGGTTGAGCTTGATCGAGCGCGCCGCCGGGCCTTCGCCGATCATGATGTCGAGCTGGCAGTCCTCCATGGCCGGATAGAGCACCTCCTCGACCACCGGCGAGAGCCGGTGAATCTCGTCCACGAACAGCACGTCGCGCGGCTGGAGGTTGGTCAGGATCGCCGCCAGATCCCCGGGCCGCTCGAGCACGGGGCCGGAAGTCTGGCGCAGGCTCACGCCGAGCTCGGCGGCGACGATGTGAGCGAGCGTGGTCTTGCCGAGCCCGGGCGGACCGAACACCAGCACGTGATCGAGCGCCTCGGCCCTCTGCCGGGCCGCGTCGATGAAGATCGAAAGTTGCGCCTTGACCTTCGCCTGCCCGACATACTCGGCGAGCCGCCGCGGGCGGATGGCCCGCTCGACCTGCTCGTCCTCGCGGGTCGCTTCGGCGCTGATGGGTCTGTCCGCTTGCACGGCCGTCACTCCCGCACGGCGCCCTGCAACGCGCGCCGGATCAACTCTTCGGTGGAATGCTCGCCGGGGCCCGCGCCCTTCAACAGTCGCGAGGCCTCGGCGGGCTTGTAGCCCAGGGCGATCAGCGCCCCGAGCGCTTCCCGCTCGGCGCCGCCGCCGGCCGGCATCCCGGGAATCCGCGCATCGTGCGCCCCCAGCCGGTCGCGCATCTCCACCACCAGCCGCTCGGCGGTCTTGCGGCCGATGCCCGGCACCCTGGTAAGAGCGGTCACGTCGTGATTGTATACGCATGCGGCGAATGCCTCGACGCTGACGCCAGACAGCAACGCCAGGGCGATCTTCGGCCCCACGCCCGAGACCTTGATGAGATTGCGGAACAGCCGCCGCTCCTCCTCGGTGCCGAAGCCGTAGAGCACGTGGGCATCCTCGCGCACCACCAGATGGGTGAGCAGCCGCACCTCCTGCCCGACCGCCGGCAGATGAAAGAACGTCGACATCGGCGCCTCGATCTCGTAACCGAGGCCGCCCGCCTCCACCGTGAGCTGCGGAGGCGTTTTCGACAGGATGTGTCCGCGGATGGAGCCGATCATCTGGCGAGGCCGCCGCCGGCCGCCGCGGAACCCGCCGCGAGCTGGCGCAGGCCGCGCGAGTGCGCGTGGCAGACGGCGACGGCCAGAGCATCGGCGGCATCGGCCTGCAGGCGTGCCTGCAGACCGAACAGGGTACGGACCATGTGCGCCACCTGGGGTTTCTCGGCGGCCCCCGAGCCGACCAGTGCCAGCTTGACGGCGCGCGGGGCGTACTCGAACACCGGCAGGCCCTTGGGCACGGCGCACAGCGCCGCGCCGCGCGCCTGGCCGAGTTTGAGCGCGCTGTCGACATTGCGGTTGACGAACACCCGCTCGATGGCCACTTCTCCGGGGGAGTGCGCCGCGATGAGCTCGCTCAATGCCTGGAAGATCGTGTGCAGACGCTCGGCCAGGCCGCCGCCGCTGGGCACGGCCACGCAGCCGTGGGCCACGTGGTTCCATTGCAGCGCGCGCCACTCGATCACACCGAAGCCGGTCGTGCGCGAGCCCGGGTCGAGCCCGAGGATGCGCAGACGCTCTTGCGGTGCGAAACGCTCCGGCGCGGCGGCCGAGCCGGGATCAAATGCGCGCCAGGACCTCGTCCGATATCTCGACATTCGAATACACGTTCCACACGTCGTCCAGATCCGCCAATGCCTCGAGCAGGCGCACCATGCGCTGCGCCGCTTCGCCGGAAACCGGCGCGCCGACGGCCGCGCGCTCGGTCACCTCCGCGCTCGAGGGCGTCCACCCCTGGCGCATCAACTGTGCGCGCACCGCCTGGAAATCCTCCGGATCGGTCAGCACCTCGACCGCCCGGGATGTGCCGATCACATCCTCCGCCCCGGCCGAGAGCGCCGCCTGGGTCAACCCGTGCAGATCCGCTCCCGCGGGGTAGCGTAGCAGTCCGACGCGGTCGAACAGATACGCCACCGAGCCCTCCGCGCCCAGATACCCCCCGTGCTCGGCGAGCGTCCGTCGCACCAGGGCGCGGCTGCGATCACGGTCATCGGTCCGACAATCGATCAGCACCACCGCGGCGCCCGGGCCATAGCCCTCGTAGCGGACCGGCTGGCGCATTCCCCCGGCGGTCGCTAGGGCGTGCAAGCCCCTGATATGCTGGATATTCGCCCACCTTGGATTGCTGGCCATCAGCTCAAGCGCACGGCGAGCCACGCTGCGCCGCCGAAAACCGCCCGGCCGGTATGATAGCCGTAAAGCGGCCCTCAAGGCACTCGAGCCCCCATTCCATGGAGACGACGCAGCACTGCCCTCCCGAGCTCCTCGAGTCGATCGCCGCCACCCGGGTCGCGATCGAGACGGCCGCCGCGCTCGAGCCCGAGGCGCTCACCCCCGCCGCCGAGGCTGCCGAAATCCTCGCCACGCTCACCGGGGAGTCCGACCTCGCCAAGGCGGTGCTGGCGAAGGCCGCGATGGACTCGGGTCTCGCGCCGGAGCGGCTCGCCCGCCTGGTGGGCCCGGCGGCCCGCGACACCGCGGTGGCGCTCTCGAAGCTCGGGGAGATCGGGCTGCCGAGCCACTGGTCTCCCGCCCAGGGGCTCTCGGCCCGCCAGGCCGAGACGCTGCGCAAGATGCTGCTCGCGGTCGTGAGCGACCCCAGGCTGATCCTGGCGAGGCTCACCGAGCAGCTCGTGAGCCTGCGCCATGCCCGCGAGGTCCCGGCCGAGGCGCGCGAGCGCCTGGCGCTCGAGGCGCGCACGGTGTTCGCCCCGCTCGCCAATCGCCTCGGGGTCTGGCAGCTGAAGTGGGAAATCGAGGACCTCTCGTTCCGCTACCTCGAGCCTGCGGAGTACCGGCGGATCGCCGCCGCGCTCAACGAGCGGCGCACCGACCGCGAGCGCTACATCGAAGAGTTTTGCCATACCCTGCGCGCCGAGCTCGACAAGGCGGGTCTCGCCGCGCAGGTGTACGGCCGTCCGAAGCACATGTACAGCATCTACAGGAAGATGCAGCGCAAGCACCTGCAGTTCGAGCAGCTGTTCGATGTGCGCGCCGTGCGCGTCATCGTCGAGTCCATCCCCGACTGTTACGCCGCGCTCGGGGTGGTGCACGGCCTGTGGCACTACATCCCGGGCGAGTTCGATGACTACATCGCCACGCCCAAGGGGAATTTCTACCGCTCCATCCACACGGCGGTGAACGGTCCGGAGGGCAAGAGCGTCGAGGTGCAGATCCGCACGCGCGAGATGCACGAGCATGCCGAGCTCGGCGTGGCCGCGCACTGGACGTACAAGGAAGGCGCCGCGGCGGATGTACAGTATCAGCGCAAGATCGAGTGGGTGCGGCGCCTCCTGGAGCCCGGCCGCGCGGAGGCGGCGGACGCGGATCGCGAGTTCCTCGACCAGGTCAGCACCAAGCTGTTCCAGGACCGCATCTACGTGCTCACCCCCAAGGGCGAGGTGGTGGACCTGCCGCACGGAGCGACCCCGCTCGACTTCGCCTACAACGTCCACACCTCGCTCGGGCACCGCTGCCGGGGAGCGAAGGTGAACGGCCGGATCGTTCCCCTCACCCAGGTCCTCGCCAACGGCGAGGTGGTCGAGATCATCAGCGCGAAGCAGGAGGCGCCGAGCCGCGACTGGTTCGCCCCGGAGCTCGGCTATCTGGCATCGGGGCGCAATCGCGCCAAGGTGCGCGCCTGGTTCAGAAAGCTCGATGCGGCCGACAATCGCGGCGCGGGACGCGCGATCGCCGAGCGCGAGCTCCCCCGGCTCGGCGTCGGCTCCCAACAGCTGCCGCAGCTCCTGGAAGCGCTCGAGGCGCGCGACGCGGACCACTTCCACCAACTGCTCGGCGAGGGCGAGATCACGGTGTCGCAGCTCACGCACGCCGCGAAGCGCCTGTTCGGCCCGGCCGAGGAGCCGGTGCCGCCCGCCCCGAAGCGGGCGGCGCGCGCGCGCGGCGGCTCGCCGGTCGACATCGAGGGCGTCGGGGATCTGCCGATCACCCTCGCGCGCTGCTGCTCGCCGCTCAGGCCCCAGCCCATCGCGGGCTACGTCACCGTGGGGCGCGGCGTGACCATCCACCGCGCCGGGTGCCCGGGCTTCGCGCGCATGCGCAAGGTCAGACCGGAACGCGTGCTCGAGGTCCAGTGGAGCTCGCAGGACGAGCAGCGCCTGCCCGTGGACATCTCCGTGCAGGCCCACGACCGGCGCGGCCTGGTGCGCGACCTGACGGACGTGCTGGCCGTCGAGCGGCTGAGCATCCAGGCCATGAGTACGACCACCGACCGCGACGCGGGCGTCGCCAACGTGCTGATCACCGTCGGCGTGGACGATCAGGAACAGCTCGCGCGGGTGCTCAAGCGCCTCGCCGCGGTGCCGTATGTGACCTCGGCCCGCCGCGCGCGCTGACGGGCGCGGGACCGGTCAGCGGTTCAGGGAATCGATCGCGCGCTTGTCGGCGGCGAGCGCCGCCTCGTGCACCGCCTCCGAGAGCGTCGGATGCGCGTGAATGGTGCGCTGGAGGTCCTCGGTGCTCGCCGAGTATTCCATCGCCAGCACCGCCTCGGCGATCAGCTCGCCGGCCATCGGACCGATGATGTGCACGCCCAGGATCTCATCGTCCTCGCGCGCCGCGACGATCTTGGCGAAACCCTGCGCTTGGTCCATCGCGCGGGCGCGGCCGCTGGCGGGAAACGGGAACACCCCGACCTTGTAGGGCTTGCCGCTCGCCTTGACCTGCTCCTCGGTCTGACCCACCCAGGCGATCTCGGGCGCGGTGTAGATGACCGACGGCACGGTCTTGTAGTTGACCTCGCCGAACCGGCCGGCGATCAGGTCGGCCGCCATCACGCCCTCCTCCTTGCCCTTGTGCGCGAGCATGGGACCGCGCACGCAGTCGCCGACCGCCCACACGCCCTCGGCGCCGGTGCGGCACTGATGATCGACCTTGATGAAGCCGCGCTCGTCGAGCTCGACGCCGGTGCCCTCGGCGAGCAGATCGCGCGTGTAGGGCCGGCGGCCCGCCGCCACGATCAGCCGGTCAACCGTCAGGCTGTGCGAGCCCTTGGCGTCCTCGTAGGTGACCTCGACCGCATCGCCGGCCACCTTGGCGCCCGTTACCTTCGCGCCGAGCCGGATGTCGAGCCCCTGCTTCTTGAAGTGCCGCGCGGCCTCTTTGGCCACCTGCTGGTCGGCCACACCCAGGAAATCCGGCAGCGCCTCGAGCACGGTCACCTCGCTCCCCAGCCGCCGCCATACGCTCCCGAGCTCCAGGCCGATCACGCCGGCGCCGATCACCCCGAGGCGCTTGGGCGCCGCGTCGAGCTCGAGCGCGCCCTGAGAATCAATGATGTGCGGCGCCTTGAAAGGCGCGGATTTCAGCTCCACCGGCACCGAGCCCGAGGCGAGGATCACGTGTTTGGCCGTGAGCTCGCGCCTGGTCCCGTCGGCGGCGGTGAATTCCACGCGCCGCCCGGTCAGCAGCCTGCCGTGGCCCTGAAGCGCGGTGACGCCGCTCGCCTTGAACAGCGCGAGGATCCCCTGGGTGCTCGTCCTGACGATGCCGGCCTTGCGCTTCTGCATCTGAGCCACATCGACGCTGACGCCATTCACCTTGATGCCGTGCACCGCGAGCCCCTCGCGCGTGCGGTGGTAGAGCTCGCTCGACTCGAGCAGCGCCTTGGAAGGAATGCAGCCGGCATTCAGGCAGGTGCCGCCGAAGGCGTAGCTGCCGTCGTGGTTGCGCCACTCGTCGATGCAGGCGACGGTGAGCTTGTTCTGGCCGGAGCGGATGGCGGCCGGGTAGCCCGCGGGGCCCCCGCCGATCACGATGACGTCGAAGGAATCAGCCACGGGTGTCTTTGTCCTTTTCTTTATCTTCAGCTTGTGAATCAGATTCCGAGCAGCATGCGGCCCGGGTCCTCGAGGGAGTCCTTCACGGCCACCAGGAACTGCACGGCCTCGCGGCCGTCGATGATGCGGTGATCGTAGGTGATGGCGATGTACATCATGGGGCGGATCGCGATCTGGCCGCCGACCACCATGGGACGCTGCTGGATTTTGTGCATGCCGAGGATGGCGCTCTGCGGCGCATTGACGATCGGCGTCGACATCAGCGAGCCAAACACCCCGCCGTTGGTGATCGTGAAGGTGCCGCCGGTCAGGTCCTCGATGGCGATCGAGCCGGCGCGCGCCTTCTTCGCGTACTCGCCGATCTCCTTCTCGATGGCCGCGAAGCCCTTGATGTCGGCATCGCGCACGATGGGCACGACCAGGCCGCGCTCGGTCGAGACCGCGACCCCGATGTCGTAGAACTCGTGATAGACGATGTCCTTGCCGTCCACGGAGGCATTGACCACCGGGAATCTCTTCAGCGCCTCGATGCAGGCCTTGACGAAGAACGACATGAAACCGAGCTTCACGCCGTGCTCCTTCTCGAAACGCTCCTTGTATCGGGCGCGCAGCTCGTTCACGGCGGCGAGGTCCACCTCGTTGAACGAGGTGAGCAGCGCCTGTGTCGACTGCGCCTCGACCATGCGTTGGGCGATGCGCTGGCGCAGACGCGTCATCGGCACACGGTGCTCGGCACGGGCACCGGCGGGCAGCGCGGGTCTGGCGGCCGGCTGCGGCTGGGCGTCCGCCGGCGCGGCGGCGGCGACGGCGGACGGCTGCCTGCCGAGGAAGTCCACCACGTCGGACTTGGTCAGCCGCCCGGCGCGGCCGCTGGCCGGAATCGCGTGCGTGTCGAGGCGGTTCTCCTCCACGAGGCGGCGCACCGAGGGGCTGAGCTTGTCCTTCGAGGCCTCGCCGGACTTGTCTTCGCCCCTGGCCTGCGCCGCGGCGGGAGCGGCCTGCGCGGCGGGAGCGGCCTGGGCGGCCGGCTGGGCGCCTTCCTCGAACACCGCGAGCAGCTGACCGCTCGTGACCACGGCGCCGCCGGCGACCTTCAGTTCCCGCAGCACGCCGTTGGCGGGCGCGGGCACTTCGAGCACCACCTTGTCGGTCTCCAGGTCGGCGAGGTTCTCATCGCGCCGCACCGCTTCGCCGGGTTGCTTGTGCCAGGCCACGAGCGTGGCGTCGGAAACGGACTCCGGAAGCTGCGGGACTTTGATTTCGGTCGTCATGATCTCTTTCTCAGGGGGGTCGCCGCCGCCTTGCGGGCGCGCGACGCGCCGGCGGCGTCCGGTTTCAGCCGGGCCGTCCTGCGCGCGGATTTTTCCGACACCGTGGCGTGCAGCGCCGCATCGACCAGCGCGAGCTGCTGGTTGTGGTGGATCTTGGTGATGCCCGTGGCGGGCGCCGCGGCGGGCGCACGGCCCGCATACAACAGCGGCCAGCGCCTCTCCACCGGCTCCTGAAGGCGGTGGCGGATCTGATACCAGGCACCCTGGTTCTGCGGCTCCTCCTGGCACCAGACGATCTCGCGCACGCCCGGATAGCGCTCGAGCGTCGCCCGGTACTCCTGCGCGGGGAACGGATAGAGCTGCTCGATGCGCACCAGCGCCACGTCGCGGATGCCGTCCTTGCGCCGCGTCTTGAGCAGATCGAAGTAGACCTTGCCGCTGCAAAACACCACGCGGCGGACCTCGCGCGGATCGATCTCGTCGATCTCGTCGATCACGGTCGCGAAAGCCCCGTGCGTCAGGTCCTGAAGCTTCGACACCGACAGCTCGTGGCGCAGCAGGCTCTTCGGCGTCATGACGATGAGCGGCTTGCGAAACGGGCGCAGCATCTGCCGGCGCAGCATGTGAAACATCTGCGCCGGAGTGGAGGGCACGCACACCTGCATGTTGTTCTCGGCGCACAGCTGCAGGAAGCGCTCGAGGCGCGCCGAGGAGTGCTCCGCGCCCTGCCCCTCGAAGCCGTGCGGCAGGAACAGTGTCAGGCCGCAGTAGCGCTCCCACTTCGCCTCGCCCGAGCTGATGAACTGGTCGATGATCACCTGCGCGCCGTTGGCGAAGTCGCCGAACTGGCCCTCCCAGATCGTCAGGCAATTCGGCTCGGTGGTCGAGTAGCCGTACTCGAAGCCCATCACGGCCTCCTCGGACAGCACCGAATCGATGATCTGCACGCGCGGCTGGCCCTCGGCGAGGTGCTGCAGCGGAATGTAGACCCGCCGGGAGCCCTGATCGTGCAGAACCGCGTGGCGATGGAAAAACGTGCCGCGGCCGCTGTCCTGACCCGAGAGGCGCACGGAGAAGCCGTCCTCCACGAGCGAGGCGTAGGCCAGGGTCTCGGCGGCGCCCCAGTCGAGCGGCGCCTCGCCGGCGAACATCCTGTTGCGGGCGCCCATCACATGCGCCACCCGCGGGTGCAGCTTGAGGTCCGCCGGGAGCCTGCCCAGGCGCTCGCCCAGGGAGCGAAGCCGCGCGAGCTCGACCCCGCTGTCCACGCTCTCGGTCCAATCGGTCTCGGCGTAGCGGGTCCAGTCCACGGTGTACTGGTTGCCGATCATGCCGAGGGCGGCGCGCGCCAGCGGCTTGCCCTGATCGAGTCCGTCGCGATAGCGGTCGGCGAGCATCTCCGGCTCCGAATCGGCGATGACGCCCTCGGAGATGAGCCGGTCGGCGTAGAGCTTGCGCGTGGTCGGGTGCTGGCGGATGACCTGATACATCTGCGGCTGGGTGGCCGCCGGCTCATCCGCCTCGTTGTGGCCCAGGCGCCGGTAACACACCAGGTCGATCACGACATCCTTGTGATAGCGCTCGCGGTATTCGAGCGCGAGGCGCATCACGAACACCGCCGCTTCCGGGTCGTCGCCGTTGACGTGGAAGATCGGGGCCTCGAGCATCTTCGCGATGTCGCTGCAATAGAGCGTCGAGCGCGCATCGCTCGGCTCCGAGGTGGTGAAACCGACCTGGTTGTTGATCACGATGTGCAGGGTGCCGCCGGTGAAGTAGCCGCGGGCCTGCGACAGCTGCAGCGTCTCCATCACGACGCCCTGGCCGGCGAACGCCGCATCGCCGTGCACCAGAACGGGCAGCACGTGCTCGCCCTTCACGTCGTTGCGCCGCTCCTGGCGCGCACGCACCGAGCCCTCCACCACCGGGTCGACGACCTCCAGGTGCGAGGGGTTGAAGGCCAGGACGGTATGCACGTTGCCCACGGTCGTGCGCAGGTCGGAGGAATAACCCTTGTGATACTTCACATCGCCCGAGCCCTTCAGGTGACTCAGGTCGTCCTTGCCTTCGAACTCCGAGAACAGCAGCGAGGGCGACTTGCCGAGCAGGTTCACCAGCACATTCAATCGCCCGCGATGGGCCATGCCGATGACGACCTCCTCGATCGCGGAGGGACCGCAGCATTGGATCAGGTCATCGAACATCGGGATCAGGGTCTCCCCGCCCTCGAGCGAGAAGCGCTTCTGACCGACGTACCTGGTGTGCAGGTAGCGCTCGAGTCCCTCGGCGGCGGTGAGCTGCCAGAGGATGTTGCGCCTCTCATCCGGCGTGAAGCGGTGCTGGAGCCGTCCGGCCTGGAAGCGGTCCTGGAGCCACAGGCGCTCCACCGAGTCCGACACGTGCGCGAACTCCGCACCGACCGAGCCGCCGTAGATCACCTCGAGCTGGCGCAGGATCTCGCGAAGCGGCATGCGCTTGGGCACCGCCTCGATGCGGCTGCCGGTGTAGAACTCCGCGTCCAGGTCCGCCTGCGATAGGCGGAAGTAATCGAGATCGAGCACGTGCGGCCGCGGCCGCTGCGTGAGCCCGAGCGGATCGAGCTTCGCCACCAGGTGCCCGCGGTTGATCCAGATCTGAATGAGGCGCGAGACGGCGGCCTGGCGTGAGTCGGCCCCATGGGCGCCCCCCGGCGCCGCGGCGGGCGCGCGCGATTGACGGGCGCGCGCGGCGAGCTCCGCCTCGATCGGGCCCTGCGGGCGCTCGTGCCGCGCCTCCCCCGGGAGCTGCTCGAAGTAGGTGCGCCAGCGTTGCTCTACGCTTGCCGGATCGCGGAGGTATTGCTCGTAGAGAGTATCCAGGAAGGCGGCGTTGCCGCCGAAGAGGGGTGTAGGTTCAAGCATGCCGGGTTAGCAACAGCGAGCCGCTAGTGTAACGGAAAGGAAGCGGGCGCGGAACATGGAATTCACTCATCACACTGGAAATTAACGGGAATTCAGCTTGAGCGCCATCGCCCTAATGAGAGAAGCGCGAAGCGGACCGCGGACGCGCCCCGCACCGGCGGCGCTCGCATTGCCGTGCCTGCGCTCGATGCTCGGTGCTCGCATCGAGCCGATGAGCCATGGCGCTCACAGTACCGCGAGCATGTTCAGCTCGTAGGCGATTAGTGCGACATATCCGAGCAGGACCGCGTACAGCAGCGCTTGCACGGGCAGGCGCCCGAGGATCTTGAGCTTCGCGAGCAGCGTCAGACACACCAGCCCGACACCGGTGAGACCAACCTTCACCAGCACGAACACCACCGGCGAGCCGTCCACCAGCGGCGCGAGCAGCGGATTCACCTCGGAAGCGCCGCGGCCGATCAATGCCAGGGTGAGCACCGCATCGCCGCACGAGAGCAGAACGATCAGTACCGCCAGCGCGAGCCACCACGGGTGATACCAGTCGACCGCGCCGAGCTGATGCTCGCCGGCGCGTCGCGGGCCCAGCCGCCGGGGGCGGAAGTTCCCGTAGAGCAGCGCCCGCACCACGTTCGAGCGCCGCTCCTGCCCCAGGCGGCGCTCCGGCTCCGGCCGGACGGGACGGCGTGTGCGGCGGCGGACGAATGGGGTCACGATGCGTGAGCTTCGACTGTGGGGGAATATCGGATTCTAGAGCGTAACGGAGATGCGGCCCGAACGGGCCCTGCCGAACTGTGATGCCCATCGCACCGCGGTTCCGCGGCCTACGACCCGGCCGCGGAACCGCCCGCAAGCATAAGGGTGCCCTAGGCGCCCTTGCGCACGGGCTTGCCGGTGACCGGGCTCAGAAAGAGCTTCGGATCCGGCCGGCGGCGCGCGGAGAAATCGAACAGGCTCATGAGGCTCCCGGCCGTGGCGTCGAACGAGCCTCCGCCCAGGCGCCGCCCGTGCAGCCAGTTGTCCTCGATGAAGCGGGCCACCGATGCCTGCGAGATCCGCACGTGGCTGACGGCGTTCGCTTTCGCATAAGGAGAGATCACCAGGAACGGGATGCGCGTGCCCGGTCCACAGCGTCCGTTGACCGGTCGGCCGAGCAGGCCCACCCGCGGCGTGCCCGTTCCGCAGCGGCCCGGCCCGTCGAGCCGATCGGCATGGGCATCGAAGGAGGGATTGGTCGGCCGCGCGAAAGCATGATCGTACCATCCGTCCGAATCGTCCCAGACCACGAGCACGGCGGTGTCGCGCCACTCGGGCCGGCGCTGGAGAAAATTCACCACCCGGGTGATCCAGGCCTGCTCGTCGAGCGGATCGGAGTAGCCGGCGTGTCCGTCCTCGTAGCCCGGCGCCTTGAGAAAGGCCACCGCCGGGAAGTTGCCGGCCTTCACGGCCGCGAAGAAATCGCCCATGCCGTACTCGTGGTTCGCCGGATCGCGCCTGCCGTCGGCATCGAGGGTGTGTCCGATCGCGGCGATCGATGCCGGCCGGGCATGGGTCGGGTTGGCCGTGGACTTGAAGTACTGGAACCAGTTGTGATGCGGGATGTAGTCGCGCACGCGCATCTGCGTCACGGTCGAGTAGGTGGTGCGCTTGCAGCCGGTGGTGCCGTTGTGGTTGGTGCGCCTGAGGTCGAAGCCTCCCATGAACCCGCCCCAGCTGATCCGGCCCGCGCTCAGCAGGTCGCCGATGTTGCGTCCGAGCATGCGCACCTGGTTGGTGCGGCTCGAGCACACGTCGTAGGCCGGATCGACGTCGCTGATGAGCGTGTAGCCGCCGGCGCCGTCGGGGATGTAATAGGACTTGCTCGTGCTGCGCACCACCTTCACGCCGTTGGTCTGGCCGGAGACCACCTCGAGCGCGCCCGGCGTCGAGGGCCCGTACGTGTCCGTGTACGCGTCGTCGCTCATCGCGAAGTGCTGCGCGTAGTTCCAGAGCGCGGTGACGGTGTTTCCGTCGTAATAGCCCATGACCTGGCCGGGCGTGCCGAAGGCGCCGGCTCCGCCCGGGGTGCCCCGGCCGGTATAGCGCGGGAACAGGTCGGCCCGGCCGTGGTTATATGCCTGCTGCTCGGCCGTGTAGCCGTGGTTCTGGTCGGCCGTGGCCGCCTGCGTGCGGTCCAGACGGAACGGATCGGCCGCGCCGGCGCCGTTGCGACGGTTGGTGAAGTTGGGGTTGTGGCGCAGCAGGTGCGCATTCGACAGATTGTTCACCCGCGGCGTGCCCGGGGCGGCGGTGAAGCGAGGCTCGCCCGGGGGGTTGAGCGCGTGCGGGTAGGTGGCGAAGTAGTGATCGAAAGAGACGTTCTCGTCGTAGATCACCACCAGGTGCTTGATGGGCGTGGCTGTCGGCAGACGGTCCGCGCCGCGATGGCGGCCGTGCGCCTGCGCGGGCAGGCCGGCGGTTGCGAGGACCGAGGCACACAGGACCGGCAGCAGCGAATCGATGCGCATGGAATCTCCCCTGGGTGAGCGAACGGGATCGGCGCAGGTGTAGCGGCGACGCCGCCAGCCGGCACGAGCCGCGGGCGGTCATTGTAGCGGCCGATTGTGGCGCCGCAATGACAGGCATGCCCGCCGGAGCCTGGCGGGACGGCCGCGATCCGGACACCGGGAAGCTCGCTTCATCGCGCCGGGCAGGCAATTTGCCGCAGAACGGCCCGCCGCGGCGACGCCCCGGGTAGGCCCGCTTCGCCCATCCCTGGCATCATGCCCACCGCCCGCGCCCTGACAGCTTCAACTCACCCAGAGGGCCGGGCGCAGGAGCAGCGCGCACATGAAACAGCTCATTGCACTGGCCGCCATCTTGTCGCTGGCGTGCGAGGCGTATCCGGCGGCGGCGGCCGCCGCCGGCGCATCCCATCGCAAGCCCGCCGCGGCAACCTCGGGTGTGTTCGTGGCCCGGGCCGTCCAGACGAGCGGCTCGGTCAGCGTCGATGGCCGCAAGATCGCCTACCGGGCGGTGGCGGGCACCATCATCGTGCACGCCAAGGGCTGGGACGATGCGGCGCCGCCCTCCGGCAAAGCGGCAATCGGCGCGCGCAAGGGCCCGCCGGTGGCCTCGATGTTCTATGTCGCCTACTTCAAGCGGGGCGCCGATGCGCGCACCCGGCCAATCATGTTTCTTTACAACGGCGGCCCGGGCTCATCGACGATCTGGCTGCACATGGGCGCGTTCGGTCCGCGCCGCGTGGTCACCTCCGACCACACGCACACGCCGGCCGCGCCCTACCGGCTGGTCGACAACGACTACAGCCTGCTCGATGCCAGCGACCTGGTGTTCATCGACGCTCCGGGAACGGGTTTCAGCCGCGTCGAGGGCAAGGGCAAGACCAAGGCCTTCTACGGAGTGGACCCCGACGCGCACGCGTTCGCCTCCTTCATCACCCAGTTCCTCACCCGCTACGATCGCTGGAACTCGCCGAAGTACCTCTACGGCGAGAGCTACGGCACGCCGCGCTCGGCGGTGCTGATCAACGAGCTCGAGCAGAACGACAATGTCGACTTCAACGGTGTTGTCCTGCTGTCGCAGATTCTGAACTTCGACCTGAGCCCGGACGGTCCGCAAGACAACCCCGGGATCGAGCTGCCCTACGAGCTCGCGCTGCCGAGCATGGCGGCCACCGCCTGGTACCACCACAAGCTGCCCTCGCAGCCGGCGCACCTGCGGCCCTTCCTGCGCACGGTCGAGCGGTTCGCGATGGGCGAATACGCCGATGCGCTCGCTCAGGGCGCGGACCTCTCGAGCCACGCGCGCGAGACGATCGCCGCGAAGCTGCACGAGTACACGGGCCTGCCGATCGCCTATCTCCAGAAGGCCGACCTCAGGGTGACCGGTCCGCAGTTCGCGCACGAGCTGCTGAGCGACACCGACGAGAGCACCGGCCGGCTCGACAGCCGCTTCGCCGGTCCCTCCATGGAGCCGCTGGGCGAGTACGCCCAGTACGACCCGCAGGGGGCGGCGATCAGCTCCGCGTACGTCTCGGCCTTCAACGCCTACGTGCGCAACGACCTGCACTACCGGACCCGCCTGCGCTACATATCCCTGTCCTACAAAGTCAACGGCGAGTGGAACTTCGGCCACAAACCGCCGGGCGCGCACCGGGAGCTGCCGCTCTCGACCAACGTGATGCCGGACCTCGCTGCCGCCATGAAGTACGACCCCGACCTGAAGATCATGCTGAACGGCGGCTACTTCGACCTCGGGACGCCCTTCTACGAGGGAATCTACGAGATGCACCACCTGCGGATTCCACGGAAGCTGCAGGCGAACATCGAGTATCACTATTACAAGTCCGGCCACATGGTCTATGTCAACGTGCCGTCGCTGAAGAAGCTGCACGACAACGTCGTGGCCTTCATCCGCGGCACCGACAACGTCACGAGGCACTGACACATGAACGACCGGGCACGAAACGCTCTCGGGAGAACCCTGCCGGCCGTGTGGGCGGCCTCGGCGCTGCTGCTCCTGCAAGGCTGCGCCACCACCGGATCGCAGCCGCCCTTGCAGGGCACTCCCACCCAGGATACCTATCGGTCGGCCTCCCCGGCCTCTGACCCGCCGGCGGCGAACGAGCCGCCCGTCCCGGGCAACCCTTACTTCCGAACGCACACGATCAGCACCGAGGGATCGGTCACGGTCGAGGGCAAGACGATCCGCTACCGGGCGGTGGCCGGCATGCTGATCGTGCATCCCGCCGGCTGGAACGACGCGCGGCCGCTGGACGGCAAGGCGCCCGCGTCGGGCGCGCGCCACCGCCGCAACTCGAAGAAGCGCAGACCTGCGGAAGCGTCGATGTTCTACGTGGCGTACTTCAAGGAAGGCGCGAACCCGGCGCACCGTCCGATCACGTTCCTCTACAACGGCGGTCCGGGCTCATCGAGCCTGTGGCTGCACATGGGGGCGTTCGGGCCGCGCCGCGTGGTCACCTCCGACCACACCCACACGCCGCCCGCACCCTACCGGCTGATCAACAACGACTACAGCCTGCTCGACGCCAGCGACCTGGTGTTCGTGGACGCTCCCGGCACCGGCTTCAGCCGCGTGCGAGGCAGGCACGCCGCCAAGGATTTCTACGGCGCCGACCAGGACGTGCACGCCTTCTCGCGGTTCATCATGCGGTTCCTGTCGAAGTACGGCCGCTGGAACTCCCCCAAGTACCTCTTCGGGGAAAGCTACGGCACGCCGCGCTCGGCCAACCTGATCAACGTGCTGGAGACGCACGACAACATCGACTTCAACGGCGTGATCCTGCTGTCGCAGATTCTCAACTACGACCTGAGCCCGGACGACCCGCAGTACAACGCCGGCATCGATCTGCCGTACGAGCTGGCCCTGCCCTCCTATGCCGCCACGGCCTGGTACCACCACCGGCTTCCCGGCGGCGCGCAGCCGCTGAAGCCGCTGCTCGCCAAGGTGGAGCACTTCGCCCTGACCGACTACGCGGCGGCGCTGCGCGCGGGCTCGACGTTGAGTCAGGCACGCCGCCAGGCCATCGCCGGGCGGCTGCACCGGTACACGGGGCTGCCCGTCGCGTACATCCTGAAGGCCGGCCTGCGCATCGGCGGCGGACAGTTCGAGCACGAGCTGCTCGGCGGCGCGGACGAGACCACCGGCCGGCTCGACACGCGCTTCTCGGGCCCCTCGCTCGATCCGCTCAGCCAGCGGGCCCAGTACGATCCGCAGGCGGCGGCGATCAGCTCGGCGTATGTCGCGGCCTTCAACAACTACGTGCGCAAGGACCTGCATTACGGGACGGGCATGACCTACAAGCCGGAGATCCCGCTGTGGAAGACCTGGGATTACCGTCACAAGCCGCCGGGCGAGTCGCAACCGCTGCAACAGGCCCTCAATGTGATGCCGGACCTCGCCAACGCGATGAAGTACGACCCCGACCTCAAGGTCATGCTGAACGGCGGGTACTTCGACCTCGCGACGCCGTTCTACGAGGGCATGTACGAGATGAAGCACCTGCCGATGCCGCGGAAGCTCCAGGCCAACATCTCGTATCACTACTACCGGTCCGGCCACATGGTGTACGTGCACGTCCCGGCGCTGAAGAAGCTGCACGACAATGTGGCGGCGTTCATCGCCGCGACCGACCGGCCGCACTAGGCGAGCGCCGGAACACCCTCAGCAAACCCTGCGAAGCGCGCCCGGATCCGCCCGAAAAGCGGATCCGGGAGTTGCGCGCGAAACCGACCCCCGTGCCATGCTAGGCTGCGGGGTCCGAAGCGCCGCCCCGGGCGGCCGAGACGACCTCCCGGAGCGGCGCGACCGCGCGGTATGGACCGTTCATCGAAGGAGCCGCTCATCAATCCGATACTGTATGTAGCTTCGACCTGGGTCATTCCCGCGCTCCTCGCCATCACGCTGCACGAAGCGGCGCACGGATACGTCGCCAGGCGCCTCGGGGACGATACCGCCTGGCGACTCGGGCGCGTGACTTTCAACCCGATCAAACACGTCGACCTTTTTGGCACGATCGTGCTTCCGGCGGTTCTACTGCTGAGCCACGTCCCCTTTCTGTTCGGCTACGCCAAACCGGTGCCGGTGCGGTTCGATCGCCTGAGGAACCCCCGGCGCGACATGATCTGGGTCGCCGCCGCCGGGCCCGGCATGAATCTTCTGATGGCGACGGCGGCCGCCTTACTGCTGCACATGGTTGGATTCCTGCCGCCGGTCGCGGGCCGCTGGGCGCTCGAGAATCTCGTGCACGCCGTCGAGCTCAATGTCGTTCTGGCAATTTTCAACCTGATCCCGCTGCCGCCGCTCGATGGCGGGCGCGTCGCCGTGGGCATGCTGCCGAATGGGCTGGCGGCACCTCTGGCCCGGCTCGAGCGTTACGGCATCGCGATCGTGATCGGGGTACTTTTCATCCTTCCCATCGTTGCCGCGCGCATGGGCGCTCACGTCGACGTGTTCACACAGATCATCGGACGCCCGACGAACGCCGTGATCAGAGCCATCCTCTTTTTCACGGGGATACGCTGACCGTCGCAGAGTCCTGCCCTGGCATGTCTGAAAACGCCGTCAGCGCGCTCCGCGTGCGCCGGCGGATGCGGCGCGCCGTGGGGCCGCGCGATGGCGTGCATCCGCCAGGCGATCTTCTTCATCAACCCGTAGCGGTCCTTGCCGATGGTGTACACGTCGCCGTGATTGCGCCCGGGCACGAAGTGGAAGTGAGTCCTGGCATGCAGGCGGTCGAGCACGGCATCGAGCCTGCACGTCGCAGGTGCCGGGCTCGAGCCGCGAGAGCGGTCGGAAGGCCCTATCGCCGCATCCGCTGAAGCGGCCCTGCCCCGAAAAAAGAAAACGGCCCCTTGAAGGGGCCGTTCCCGGGACACCGTTGAGAAGTGTCGCTTGCCGAAGGATCAGCTCTGTCTGGTACGGCGCCGGCGGCTGACGAACAGCCCACAGCCGAGCAAGCCCGCGGCGAACAGGGCCAGGGTGCCGGGCTCCGGCACGGTCGTGACCGACATGATCAGGATGTTGTTCGGATAATCCGTCGACCCCGTCGGGCCCATGCCCGGATCGCACGAAGTACTGTTGTCCATGCACGGCACAGTTACGACGTAGCCCCAGTAGTTGTTGTTCGCAAATCCGCTGAGCGTCACGATACCGTTGCTGCCTCCGATGCCGGCTACGTCTCATGCAGATTATGTCGCATGGATTCTGTAAAAAAGTTCGACTCCGGAATGCGGCCCTTTGAGGGCACGCACGCAGCGATCCCCGCTCTTCCGCCCCTGATGTGACGGCCCGGTGCTCCGGGGGAATCGCTGAATTTCGGCAATTCGTCGGCCAGAGGCCGGAATGGACACGTCATGCGCGTCGGTAGTGAGGGCAGAATTCGAACCTGCAACCTGGCGGAGACTCCCCCGGAAAGCTACTGGCCTCTCGATCTCGGAAAGACTTCCAAAATCCCTGAAAGACGACACTGATGCGCGTGCAAGTTATTGATTTTATGGCGCCCCCGGCAGGAATTGAACCTGCGACCTACCGCTTAGGAGGCGGTCGCTCTATCCACTGAGCTACGGGGGCGCTGCGAGGGCGGCATTTTACCGGGCCGGCGCCCCGATGCGGCGGAAATTCACGCGCTCGGGCGTCCGGGCGGCGCGAATTCCTCCATCTTGAATACGCCGGTGGCCAGCAGTTGGTGCGCCTGCCCGTCCAGCAACTCGACGCGATTGCGCCCCTTGGCCTTGGCCTGATACAGCGCCTCGTCCGCGAGCTGCAGCGCGCCCGAGGGATTGCGCGCCACCGTCGGAGCGACCACGGCGGCACCGATGCTGATCGTCAACACGGCGCCCGACAGCGAGGATCGGTGCTCGATCGCGAGCGCCTCGACCGCCCGACGCATGCGCTCGGCCGTGCCGCGGACACCGGCGCAGTCCGCATCGTAGAGAATCACCGCGAACTCCTCGCCCCCGTAGCGCGCCACCAGATCGAGCGGACGGCGCGCCTGTCCCTGAATCGCGAGCGCCACCCGCCGCAACGCGACATCGCCGGCCTGGTGTCCGTAGCGGTCGTTGTAGGCTTTGAAGGAATCGACGTCGATCACCAGGATCGCCAGCGATCGGCCGTCGCTCGCGGCCTGCCGCCACAGGCGCGGCAGGTACTCGTCGAACACCCGCCTGTTTTTCGTCCCGGTGAGCACGTCCTGCTGGGCGAGCTCGGTCATGATAGAGCTCTCGAGAAACGAGCGGCGGCAGCGTTTCTCGACCTGCCGCGCGGCGATGGCCAGGGTGGCCCCCGAGACGATGAGCAGCGCGCCGCCGCGCAGCGCCATGAGCAGCGGCAGATGAAACGCCGCGGCAGCGGCGGCCATGCTCGTCAGAGTGAGCACGGCTGTGGCCAGCGCCGTGCGGTACTGCAGACCCAGAAAATAGAACGGACCGATCAGCAGCATCGGCAGCAGCATCAGGTTCTCGGTCTGTCCGAGCATGGCCACGTGCACGACCTGTATGGCGACCAGGCAGTTGCGCAGCGGCACCAGCACTTCGGCCCACCTCAGGTAGTGGCGCTCGAAGGCGCGGCCCCAGGCAAGCCAGACCAGCGCGGAAGAGCTCGAGAGCACCACGATGAACAAGGCGAGCGACGGCCGGGTGGCCGGGATGGCCAGCACCTCCGCCCCGCGCAGGGCGATCAGCAGCAGAGCGAGGGTGCACGCCAGCCGCACCAGCGAGCGGTTCTCTCGCAGGTTGCTGCGCCGGAATTCGGCTTCGACCGGTGCTGCAAAGCGCTTGCACCCCGGGTGCTTGCGCAGTTCCGCCGCGTACGGCGAGTCTGGCAACGCATCGAGGCTCGGCCATAGCGCGATCATGCGGCAACGATAGGGCCCTCAGCCCTTCGGCCGCTGTGACCGGGCGCAAGGTCTGCCGCTTTCGGCGCGAGCGCTGTGACCGGGCGCAAAGTCTGTCGCTATTGCCGCGGCCGCCGGCCCGCCGGCCCGCCGTGATCAGGGTATCAGTTGGCCGCGGATCTCCCCGGACGGATACCGGCTACTGTGGACATTGATGTACAGGTCGCCCGCCCGGAAATGCTTGTATTGCGCGGGCGTGAGCTTGGCGCCTGGCGGCACCACCCACACGCCGTGCGCGTGGCGTTTCAGCCAGATCAGGATCGGCCCGTTCGCATCGGTAGCCCCCTCATGGATGTGCACCATGGTGGCCGTCATCCCGTGGATGTGGACTTCGCCACGCACGCGGCCGTCGGCCTGCACCGTGATCACGGCGGTGCCCTGAGCCGCCGTCCTGATCGGGGGTACCTCGTGCATGCCTGTCAGGATGACGTGAATCGTGGTGGCGTTCGCCAGCCCCAAACTGCCGGCGAGCAGCGCTGCGACTGCGAGGCGTTTCAGGGAAGATCTCATGCTCCGCGCACTCCTGTGGTTGGCCGGTGGCCCAGCCTACCACCGGCCGGCCCGGCGAGTCACCTTCGGCGAGCGGGTGTCTGGAACATGAGCGAGTCAGTGAGCGGCGCGGTCGGGCCGTCGGACGCCCTACTTCATGTGCGCACACGACGTTATGTGTGAACGTCAAATTTGCACGTCTCGCCCGCACGCTGCTCAAGCAACTCGGGGTTGTCCGGTTCGAAAGCGATGGCGGAGCAGCCGGCGTGTCCGTTCAGATAAAGGACCCGTCGCCAATGCGAGCCGCCGTCGCGCGTCTTCCACACCTCGCCCCAGGCGCTGCCCACGTAGTCGAGTCTCGCGTTGCCCGGCACACCAATGACGCTGGCGACACGCCCCCGGCCACCGCGGGACCCAGCGCGCGGAATTTGAGTGTGTGGAACGGACCAAGAGACGTGGCCTTTGGCGTAACAGCGCAGGTCATCACCGGAATGCCGAGGATCACCGTGGTGACCAGGGCCGGAATGCGACGCGCTTCAATCGTCCGAGCTGGAGAATCGCGCAATAACGCCTTAGTGTGCTCTCGATCAAAGTGGCGGACGGGCATCTTGGCGAATATCCGGCTCGTTTCGTCGCGGGCAGCGTCAAATCGGTTTAAAATATTTGATGGCGTGCCACCCGGGACGGTCGCAAGGCGGGGCAGCGGTCCTTATGAGCGCTTCGCGTCGAAGCCGATACGCGGCTTCCACCACCATAGCCTCCCTCGCACATTTGCGAGAAAGACAACGGTGCGGACCGGCGCATGCATGCGGCAAGACGATTGCCTCCGACAAACGGCAGACGGCGGACCGATGTCCTCACAGTCGTGGTCGAACTCTTCGGGAGATCGCTGGCGCCTCTGGCCGGCCTTGGTCCTGATCATCGCACCGCTGCTCGGCCTGATCGGCTTGCAGGGCTACGAGGCGCTCAGCCGGCTGCCGCGCGCCGCCATCGGCCAGAGGCTCGCCGCACACAGTTTCCAAGTGATCGTCACGGCTCAGGCGCTGCGCAGCGCGATGCAGGATGCCGAGCGTGACGAGCGCGGCTATCTGCTCACCGGCCGGCCCGATTACCTCGAGCCCTACCACGAAGCGGCCGTCAGCGCGCCGCGCCTCCTTAATGACCTGATCCGACTGACATCCGGCGATCCGGACCAACAGCGCCAGCTTCCCGATCTCGCCGGGCAGGTCGCGCTGAAGCTCCAGGAGCTGCGCAATGCGACAGAGGCCTATGGCAGCGGCCGCCTGAACTCCGCTCAAAGCCTCGCGCAGACGGTCGCCGGTCTCCACGAGATGCAGTCGATCGAGCACACGATCGATGCGCTGACCACCACGGAGAACGCACTGCTCTCGCGGCGGCTGGCGAGAGTGGCCACTCAGGACCAGACGCTCCAGCGCATCGCGATGATCTCCACGATACTCGCGTCCATTCTCATGATGTCCGGCCTGATCCTGGCGGTCCGCAATTTCCACAAGGGCCGGCGTCTGCAACGGGAGATTTCACGGCACGCGGAGGATGTCGCGCAGGCCAACCGCGAACTGGCGCAGCGCAACGACGAGTTGGCGCGCGCCACCACGCTCGCGCAAGAGGCCCAGGATCAGGCCCGCCAGGCCGAGCGGGCCAAGGGACGCTTCCTCGCCACGGCGAGCCATGACCTGCGCCAGCCGCTGCAGGCGGTCTCGCTGCTGAACGGCGCCCTGCGCCGCTCGACGCGCGACTCCACCATCGCGGATGTCCTGCGGCAGCAGGACGAGGCCATCGGGGCGATGAGCCGACTGCTGAACGCGCTGCTCGACATCAGCAAGCTCGAGTCCGGCGCCGTCAAGCCCGAGCCGGCCGATTTCGCGGTGTCGGCATTGCTCGAAGCCATGGGCAGGGAGTTTCACAGCGTGGCGGCGAACAAGGGCCTCGCGCTTCAGGTCGAGCCGTGCGAGGCCTGCGCGCACAGCGATCCGGCGCTCGTCGAGCAAATCCTGAGGAACCTCGTTTCCAACGCCATCAAGTACACCCGCGAGGGCCGGGTGAGCCTGCGCGCCAGGGCGGACCCGCCATGGGTCAACATCGAAGTCATCGACACCGGCGTCGGAATACCGCAGGAGCAGATCCGCCTGCTCGGCGAGGAGTTCTACCAGATCGGCGTACCGAGCAACAGCGCGCGCGAAGGCTACGGGCTCGGCCTGAGCATCGTGCGGCGGCTGGTGCAGCTGCTCGGGCTGCAGCTCGATATCCGCTCGCAGGTCGGCAAGGGATCGACGTTCTCGTTGCGGCTCCCTCAGGGCGCGGCGCAGCCCGCCGCGGCGCAGCACGCCGCGGCGCACCCGCAGGCCTCGCCGACGCTCGTACACAGCGGGATCGCCAGAGTCGCGCGAATCCTGCTGGTCGAGGACGATCCCGAGGTGCGCAACGCCACCCGCATGCTGTTGGCGGCCGAGGGCTACGGTGTGGCCGCCGCCGCCTCCTCGCTCGAGGCGGAACAGCGGGCGCGCGAGGATGGCACCATCGCCCTGGTGGTCACCGATTTTCACCTGGGAGCCGGCGAAACCGGCGTGCAGGTCATCCTGCGCCTGCGGGAAATCCTGCAAGCCCCGGTGAAGGCGGTGTTGATCACCGGCGACACCTCATCGGCGATCAGGGAGCTGCCGCACGATCCGAATCTGCGGGTCTTGAGCAAGCCCGTGCGGGCGGAAGCCTTCCTCGGGCTGGTGCGGGAGTTGCTCGCGGCATGAGCCCCTCTTCGCCAAGCGGGCAGCGGCCGGCGTCAGCGGCGCGGGCCTGCCGCGCGCCCGGCCCCGGGGAGGCTGGCTAGGCGGCGCGACGACCCCAGGAGCTCTCGATTTCCTCCAGCGTTCTGCCTTTCGTTTCCGGCAGCACCAGCACGACGAACAGGAAGCTGACGAGCGAGCAGGCCGCGTAAATGAAGTACGTCGCGGTCAGTCCGATCGTGACCATCAGCCACGGGAATGTCAGGGAGACGATGAAGATCGCGATCCACAGCGTCAGCACGCCCACCGAAGCGGCCCGCCCGCGAATTCGCGACGGGAATATCTCCGAAATGACGATCCACGGTATCGGCCCCATCGCCATGGCGAAGGCCGCGATGAACACCAGGACGCCGGCGATCAACAGACCGATCTGCACGGGCGTGAAATGCGGCGTCAGCACGATGGCCGCATGCGCCCTGGCCGCCAGCGCCGCGAACCGCGCATGGCTCATGCCGCCCATGAAAGTGAGGTGGTGGTCGACGGCGAAGGCCGGCTCCCTGCCGGCGAGGGCGAAGATCAAACCCACCGTGGCCAGGGAAACCACCTGGATGGCGGTGCCGATCGCCAGCAGGAGCTTGCGTCCGGCCTTGTCGACGTAGCCGATCGCCACGAAGGTGAACAGGAGATTGACGGTTCCCACCAGGGCGGTGGAGCCGAACGCACTGCCGGTATTCATGCCGGCGGCGCCAAAGAGGCGGGGCGCGTAATAGATGATCGAATTGATGCCGCTGAATTGGGAAAACACCGCCAGAAACAGCGCCACGACCAGAGGCAGCCGGTAGCGGCGCGCGAACAGCTCGAGAAACCGCCCCTGCTCCTCGGCCGCCACGGCCGTGAGGGCCGCGATTTCCTGATCGGCTTTCTCCGGCCCGAGGAAGCGGTCCAGGATGCCCTTCGCTTCGTGCCGGCGGTCATTGACGATGAGCCAGCGAGGGCTTTCCTTGATCGGAATCAGCAGGAGAAGGAACACGAGCGCCGGCAGGACCTCGGTGCCCAGCATCAAACGCCAGCCCCATCGCAGGTTCCAATCCACCGGCGCCCCGCCGGCCACGGCGGCGAGTCCGTGCTCGGCGATGCCGTAGTTGACCCAGTACACCAGGAATATGCCGATGACGATGCCGAGTTGAAACAGCGCGGCCAACCGGCCGCGGTGCCGCTCCGGGGCGATCTCCGAGATGTACACCGGCGCGATCATGGATGAAGCGCCCAGGGCCAGCCCGCCCAGCACGCGCGCCGCGATGAGCTGCCACAACTGCCGGGGCAGCGCGGAGGTCACACCCGAGACCGCGAACAGGATGGCGCACAGCACCAGCACTTTCTTGCGCCCGAAGCGGTCGGCGAGGAAACCGCCGCTGGCGGCGCCGGCCACGCAGCCGATATCGAGGCTGGCGATGGTGAAGCCGATCCAGAAATCGCTCAGGTGAAAGTACTGCTGCACCAGTCCCTGCACACCGGCCTGCACGCCCGTGTCGTAACCGAACAGAAACCCCGCCAGCGACACCGTCAGTGACGCAAAGACGATCGCGCCGAGCCCCGGTATGGGCTGCGCCGCGACCGGACCCGCGCAAGGACTATGCTCGATCGACATGGTGATGCCCCCGACTCCATCTGGTGTGTTCGGCGGCGCCCGCCGCGGCCGCGCTCATCGCCGGCTGCTCGCGATCACCGAGATTTGCGCCCGTCACCGGCGGCGGTCGCGAGCCGTCACGGCGTCGGCCGCCAGCGCCAGCGCGCCGAGAGGTCCGGTCATCGTGCCGAGACCGGGCGGCGCCACGTAACTGTCGAGATCGTCGAGCTCCGCGGCGTGCCGGTAGCCCGCCAGGCTGCCGCGCAGCTCCTCGCGCACGCGCTCGAACAGATACGGCCGCTCTGCGACGACACCGCCGCCGATGAGGATTCTTCTCGGCGCGGTGGCGAGCGCGAGGACGTGCACGAGCTGTCCGAGGGCGAAGGCCACGGTCTCCCAGACCGGATGGTCCGCCGGCAGCCGCTCCGCGGGAACACCCGTGCGCGCGGCGATGGCCGGACCCGAGACGAGTCCCTCGAGGCAGTCGCCGTGAAACCGACAGGCGCCCGGCCACTCGTCCCCGGCCTTGCGCACCACGCGGATGTGTCCGAGCTCCGGGTGGCCGAAGCCGCCCGCCGCGCTTCCCGCGACGATCAGCCCCACCCCCACGCCGGTCCCCACGGTGACGTAGGCGAAATCATCGAGACCGCGCGCCGCGCCCCAGCGTCCCTCCGCCAGCGCGGCGCCTTCGACATCGGTCGCGAAGCCCACCGGCACACCGAGACGGCCGCCGAGGCGGCCCGCCACGTCGGTGTTGCTCCAGCCGGGCTTCGGCGTGGCCGCGATGCGGCCATACCTGCCCGCGCCCCGGCGCGCCTCCAACGGACCGAAAGAGCCGATGCCCAGGGCCGCAATGGGTCCGTAACGGGCGCGCCAGTCGTCGAGAACCCCCTCCACCCGGGCGAGCGTCTGCGACGGCCCGCCCGTGGGAATCGTCAGCCGCTCCCGCACATCGTGCGGGCCGGTGCCGAGGATGCAGATGCACTTGGTCCCCCCAAGCTCCACCCCTGCCAGCAGGCTCGTCGGCGATGTCACTTTGAATGGCGTCCGTAAAGCGGTCTGAGAATACCTGCCATGGGGCTACGCGACGGCGGTCTCGAGCGCCGAGGAGAGCTCCCCGATGGCGCACACAATATGATAGAAACTGCTCGCCGGCGAGGGCTCGGTCACGAAGCTCCCATCGGGCAGCCTGCGGTCGTACCACAGCCCGCGCGCGCCGGTATCGAGGTAACTCTGCAGCGCCTGCGCGGCTTCTCCCGCCAGCCGCCAGTGGCGCGGCTCGCCGGTCAACCGCGCCATGAGCGCGTGCGCCTTCAGCCGCTCGGCCTGCGGCCACAGGCGCGCCTCGGGATCATTCACCGTCATGTCATCGAGCAGCGAGTTGACGGCCACACCATCGCGTATGCCGCAGCTCTCGCCGATCTCCATGAGACGTGCCGCCGCTTCGAGCTGCGCGGCGGGAACCTCGGGCGCCGAGGCGGGGCGGGCGCGACCCGGCCCGCTGCACAGCAGCAGCCAGGCCCACTCGAACTGGTGGCCCGGCTCGATGAGGCGACTCGGGACGCCGGCATAGGTCGTCCCGGCGACCTCCAAGTGCCCGCTCAACGCGCCCGTGCGCGCATCGATCAGGTACCCGAGCGCCAGCTCCACGAGATCGTCCACCAGGCGACTCCAGCGCGGATCCTCCGACGTCGAGCGCCAGGCGAGCGCCGCCTCGAGCAGGTGCATGTGCGGGTTCGACGACAACGGGCGCTCACTCGCGCCCTCGGACCGGAATCCCAGGTCCCTGCGCCTGTATACCGACTGTATCCGCTCCAGAAGCGCCTCGGCGGCCTGCCGCAGCCCGCCGTCGGGCCCGAGGAGCCGATGCGCCTCGCAGAACGCCAGCAGCGCGAACGCCTGGTCGTAGAGCAACGCGGTGTCATCGGCCACGGAGCCGTCGGGCGCAATCAGCAGGCGCGCCAGACCGTCCTCCCGCCGATAACGCGCGACATAGTGGGCGAGACCGTCGGTGACCAGGCGGCGGGCATCGCCTTGCCAACCGAGACTGCGAGCGCGCGCGAACGAGTAGATCTGACGCAACTGCACGCGTGCGCGACGCGCATCGCCCGCCACCGGCCCGTCGGCCGCCAGCCGCTCGTGAAAGCCTCCCCGCGTGTCCCAGCCCTGCCGCGCCCAGACCGGAAAGGCGTCCGCCACCAGCCAGTGCTCGAGCCGGGCGAGCGTCCGCCGGGCCGCCTCATCGCGCATCGACCGATTTCCCGCCCGCAACGATGAATTCCACTTCGCCCGCCAGACCCAACACGCGGCGCCCCGTTCACCCAACATTAACATTGCGACATGAATTTCAGCGTGACTTCGCGCTCCGTGCCGCGCCATCCGGCGAGCTTAGCGCGACCGGTGAGCGCTATCAATCTCTGGCGACCGACCGCGACCACGCATGTGGCCGGTGGCGAACGGCCCGTTGCGCCCGCCCGACTCCGAAATCCCGTTACCGATGGCGACAATTGTGTCATAATGGAAAAAAGACAAACGACGATCAGCATACAACTCGCAATACATCAGCCTGTGTCGGTCCGTTCAGACAATTTCCCACGAAATCCAACATGGAGCCGGGCGACCGACGGGAGCATTCCATGCGTAAACCGCACCTGACTTCGCTCATCCTGGCACTGGTAACGCTCACCGCCGCCGCGCCGGCATGGGCGGCCGCCAAATCCGCCACCCATGCGGGCCCGAAGGCGCACACGAAGGCGCATGCAAAGCCGCAAGCCTATGCCGACTTCGTGAAGGGGGCCAAAGTCATGCCCGGGCTGATCCCGATCATCGAAAAGGCCGGCAAGGTGTACCTTTCGCTCGAACCGGCGCAATTCGGCAGGGATTTCATCGAGACGTCCGTGCCCTCCAGCGGTCTGGGCGGACTCGGGCCGGCGCAGGGAGAGCCGTACGTGGCGCCCGCGCGCGTTCTGCACTTCGAGCGCGTGGGCAACAAGGTGGTCCTTCGGTGGCCGAACACCTACACGGTCACCCGCCGCGGCTCTCCGCAGGCAAAGGGCGTACGACGCTCCCTGCCGAACTCCGTCATCGCCGTGGTACCGGTCTCCGCCCAGGATCACACCCACGTGGTGATCCCGGCCGATCCGTTTCTGGGCGATATCGCCGATCTGGCTCACCGGCTGAACGCGCACGAGAAGAAGCCGGGCCGGCACTTCAGGCTCGATGCGAAGAGAACGTTCTTTCTTCGGACCAGGGCGTTTCCGTTGAACGACATGCTGCGCGTGGATCAAAGCTGGGTCGCCTCGCAGCGCACGAAGCTCGACAACGCGCCCGACTCACGCTACGTCGAAGTGCGGATGACCTACAACCTGATCGCCGCGCCGCACGACGGCTACGTTCCGCGAATCTACGATGCGCGGGTCGGGTATTTCTCGGTGCCGCTGATGAACTTCGCGACCGACGAGCGGATGCGGCGCAGCATTCACTACATCATGCGCTGGAATTTCGGCAAGCGCACCTCGCCGGCGCCGTTCGCGGCGACGCACCCGATCGTCTTTTACCTGAGCGACGACATTCCCGCGCAATACCGCGAGACCGTGCGCGAGGCGCTGCTGACCTGGGGCCGGGCGTTCGCGCGAATCGGAATCGACGATGCCGTTCAGGTGCGCGATCAGCCCCACACGCCGGGCTGGGATCCGGACGACATCCGTCACGACATGGTCCGCTGGGTCGACACCAGCTCGCCGGCCTACGGCGCGGAGGCGCTGCTCATCACCGATCCCCGCACCGGCGAGGAATTGAACGTCGGCGTGAACTTCGACGCCATGGTCGGAATGCTGGGCCGGCACATTTACAAGTACATCGTCGCTCCGGCGCGCGGCCTGGCCGACACCGCGGCCGCGGAGCGGGAATTCACCGACAGGTTCATCCGCGCCATCGTCCTGCACGAGTCGGGACACGACATGGGCCTGCAGCACAATTTCATCGGCTCCATGGCCTACACCGCGCACGACCTGCAGAGCAAGACCTTCACCGCCCGTTACGGCGTCGCAAGCTCCGTGATGGAATATGCCCCGCTCAACATATGGCCGAAAGGCACACCGCAGGGCGATTATTTCCAGCACGTCCTCGGCCCCTACGACTATTACGCCATCAAGTACGGCTACGGATACGTTGCCGGCGATCCGCGGCGGCAACTGCCGACGCTGAGGCGCTGGGCGTCGAAGTGGGCCAACCCGGCCAACCGTTTCGCAAGCGACGAAGACGCCGACCATTTCTCGGACGGTCATTCGATCGACCCGCGGGTCGAGATGTGGGATCTCACCGGCCATCCGCTGAAATGGTGCGCCACTCAGGAATCGCTGATGCACCGCCTCATGAATGCGGTCAATCGACGCTTCCCGCAGGCCGGCATGCCGTATGACCAGGCGCGCGCCGCGTTCCTGATGCCGCTTCGGCTGGATTTGCGCTGCGCGACCATGGCCGCCCACGTCATCGGCGGAGAATATCTGTCGCGCTCGCTCAAAGGAGACCCGGACGCGAGTCCGCCGCTCTCGCCCGTGCCGCTCGCGAAGGAGCGCAGCGCCTGGAGCGCCCTCCGCCAGGGGTTGTTCTCCGACGCGGCCTGGACATTCGATCCGACCGTCCTGCGCACCCTCGCCTATTCGGAGGACAGCTCGTTCAACAGTGCCAAATGGGCTTACAACCCTCCGCCGCGCCACGACGTGCCGGTGGCGACGATCGTGGGCAAAGCGCAGCTCGACGCTCTGCACGCTCTGTTCTCGCCACTGCGGATGCAACGCCTGGATGACATGTCCACGAAGTACGGCCGGGGCGAGACCATGGATCTCACCGATCTGTTCGATTGGGCACAGACGGGCATCTTCGGCGGCCTCGCCACCGGAGGAGCCCACGACGGCCTGATCCGGCGCAACCTGCAAACCGCATATGCCCGACTCCTCTCGAAGATGTGGATCGAGCCGGCCAAGGGCACACCGTCCGACGCACGAGCGCTCGCGCGACTGCAACTACGGAGCCTCGCGCACGACGCCTCCGCGGGCGCGCCGCTCGCGTCCAGTGAAGTCGAACGGGCGCACCTGGAAGCTTTGGGCGCGCTTGCGCAGCGGGCGTTGCACGTGCGGGCGACGGTTACGGCGCCATTTGGCGGGGCGGGCGGATCCTGAGCGGCGTCCCGCCCGATTCCCGACCGGCGCACGATCTCACCCGGAGCGGATCCGAACCGGTGCCGGGGCGGATGCCGGCGCGGCGCATTCCGCGAGTCCGCACTACGGTCCGCGGCGCGCAGGGAGGCCCGTTCCACGCGATCGCCGATGAAGGCGTGCCGTTCAGGGCAATCGCCGAGGTCATCGGCAGGCGATTGAATGTTCCGGTCGTCTCATACTTCGCGCAGGAGGCCGCCGGGCACTTCGGCTGGTTCGCCAATTTCGCGGCGATCGACTGCCCGGCCTCGAGCGAGACGCCCCGGACGCTGCCCGGCTGGAAGCCCGGGCTGCCCGGACTCATCGCCGACCTGGACCATCCCGCATACTTCGCTCGGTAAAGGTACCGGACAGCGCGGCGGGCGGCAGCGCGCTGTCCGGTCAGGCGGAGTGCGACAGCGCTCTCCACAGGTGTTCGGCCCAGCCGACCGCCTCCCGATACGCCTCCGCGATCACAGGCTGCGACAGCGCCTGAAACCGGACCTGCGCCCACTCGCCTCTCTCGTAGCGCTGCACGCAGCTCAGCGCGTGCCCGAGTTGCCCCTCGCCGCCGAGCAATGCGCGACGCATGAGCTCGGTGAGCGGCAGAGTCAGCAGGGCCTCGGGCAGCGACACTCCGAGCAGCGCGTCCGTGAGAGAGAGCATTCCGGCGAGAAAGTAGCTTTCCCGCATCTGCAATCCGGCACTGACGCACAATGTCTGACACATGCGCGCGCGCACCAGCGCCTGCGTCGCCAGGTACGCAGGGCGGTCGTCGAAGCCCGCCAACAGGACCGCGGAGCAGATGGCGCGCAACTCATCGAACCCCAGCATGACGATCGCCTGGCGGATCGACTCGATGGCGCGCGGCCAGCGGTAATAGCTCGAATTGATGCAGCGCAACAGCCGGTAGCAGATGCCGCGGTCGCGGGCCAGGGCCGCCTCGACGTCCTCGACCGATGCCTCCGGGTCGTGCAGCAGCATCAACAGCCGCAGGGTCGCCAGACGATCCGTGGGCGCGCGGCGGGCGCTGAAGGTCTGCGGTCTTTGCAGAAAAAAGCCCTGATAGCCCTCGAACCCGAGCGCCTTGCAGCGCTCGAGCTCCTCGCGCGTCTCCACCTTCTCGGCGATGAGCGCGACTCTCGCGGGCCGCAGGCTCTCCACCAGCGCGGCGAGACGATCCGGCGTGTACATCTGGATATCGAGCTTGACGATGTCGGCCTGCGCGAGCAGCGCCTCGCTTCCCTGCTGCGGCTGGAAGTCGTCCAGCGCTATGCGGTAGCCGGCGCCGCGCAGCTCCGCCAGGGATCGAAGCAACACCGGGTCCGGCTGCACGTCCTCGAGCACTTCGATCACCACCCGGCGCGGCTCGATCGGCGGCGGTAACGGCGAGACCAGCAGCTCTCTCGGAAAATTGATGAAGGAAGGCAGGGTCCCGCTCAGGCGCGTCGCGCCGACGTCGAGCGCCGCCCCAACGATGACCGCGGCCGTCGCCGCCACGGCGTCATCGAAGCGCGCCGAGGTCTCACCGGCCGATCTGTAGAGGAGCTCGTAACCGCGCACGACCAGATCCCTGTCGAAAATCGGCTGACGCGCGATCACCGCCGTGGAGGAGGCGTCGCCGTGCGCGGCGTCCCCGTCCCGGCATTGCTCGTCCCGGCGGCATTGCCCGGATGCCGCCCCTTCGCGCTCACTTCGCGAGCGCCGTTGTCCGATGAACATACGCATAGGTTGTGACCCCTGCCATCATCGCCCTGTAGGTACTCGATCCGTCAACCAGACCAGACTCGCGGCGCGGCCCTACGCCGGCTGCGACTTCGGCGGCGGTGGCCGCAGGTAAATGCCGCTGCAATCGAGCTCGTTGCTCGCCTGCACGCGGTTACGGCCGCCCGCCTTTGCGCGGTAGAGCGCGCGGTCCGCATGGCGCAGCAGTTCCTCGGTACACTCGGTGTCCACCCTCAGAACGGCCACGCCGACCGAAATGGTGAGCGGGCCGATCGCCTGCCCGCCATGGTGGATGGTGAGTCGCTCGGCCGCCGCCCGCAGCTTCTCCGCAACATTGAGCGCGGCGCCCATCGGCGTCTCGGGCAGGAGGACGGCAAACTCCTCCCCGCCCAGCCGGCAGACCAGGTCCTCGCCGCGCAGGCCGTTGCGCAGGACACCGGCCATGTGTCGCAGCGCCGCGTCCCCGCACTCGTGGCCGTATTGGTCGTTGAAACGCTTGAAATGGTCGATGTCGATCAGCAGGGCCGACAATGGACGTCCGTTGCGCGCGGCGCCGCGGACCTCGTGCTCGAACCATTGGTGCACCGCCCGCCGGTTGTACAGGCCGGTCAGCGGGTCGAGCAGACTCTGGTCGCGCAGGGTCTCGCGCAGACGCAGATTGGCCACCGACAGCGCAACCTGGTTGGCCGCCGCCTGAATGATCTGCGCACGGGCGCCCTCGGTGAGCTCCCGCGGCGGGGTGTCGACCGCGGCATACAGATGCATGACACCGAGCAACTCTCCATGGCCCATCAGAGGTACGCAACGGCCCGGCCGCCCCGCCTCATCGCATTGGTGACGGCAATGCGGCTCGGCACGCTCGTCAAGGGTCCCGTGCGTCCGGCCGCGCTCCAGGGCCCGGCAGTCCTGTTGAGATATCACCGGGCGCAGCGAGCTTTCCAGGTCGCCCCACGTCACCACCGCCTCGGCCGTGGTGTCCATCCCGTCGCGCAACACGTACACGCCGCCGGTGATCCGCGGAAACAATTGCTGCATCGCGTGCGCGAACACGCCGAACAGCTCCTCCTCGGTGAAGCTGCTGTGCAGCAGTTCTCCCATCTCCGCGAGCTGGCGCAGCTCCAGTGTGTTGCGCTCGAGCTGGGCGACGCTCGCGAGCAGCTCCCGGTTGGCCTCCAGAAGCCTGTCTTCATAGGCCTTGTTGGCGCTGATATCGCGCACCAGGCAGTACGTGACCCCCGAGCGCCGCCCCTCGATGCAGGTCAGACTGACATCGAGAGGTATCCGCGTACCGTCCTTGCGCACACCGCAAACCTCGATGCCGCTGCCTATCGAACGGGCGCGGGCGCTCGCGAGGAACCCGTCTCGCTTGCCCACGTGCCTCGCGCGCGCATCGGCGGGCACCAGAACCTCCACCGACTGTCCGATCAGCTCCTCGCTGGTATAACCGAAGTCCCTGCAAAGCTGCGCGTTGACGAAGAGAATGGTTCCATCCCGGGCCACCTCGAGCACGCCTTCCGGCGTCGCATTGAACAGTGCGGCGAGCTTGCGCTGCGCGCCCGCGCACGCCTTGCGGATCGGGGTCAGCCCGATGCCCATGACCAGGGCAAGATTCGCGGCCATGACGGCGGCCACGATCAGCCACGGATCCGGCGCGAGCGCCGCCGGCAGCAGGGCAAGAGGCGCCACCGCGACCAGCGGAGCGGCAAGAAGGCACAGGGCGAGGAGCCGCACCGGAATCGACGCCGAGGCATGAATGGGCGTCGCTCCGCCGCTCATGCCCAGGCCCCGGGCATGCCCCGCGCTCGAGCGCCGCCGGCAAGAAACGCCGGAACCAGCATGAGCGTCTCGGCCGGGCAGTGATGGCGGGCGGCGGATCGCATCAATGGGCTGTCGCGCCCGGAGCACTGCGGGAACATCATGCTAGTGAACCGACCGTGACCGTCGAGGGGGGGAAACGAACGCTCTTGCATTACGGTATGTTCCGGGCGGCATCGCTGGATGACTGACTCACGCAAATCGGTTTCCCATGCCTTCGTTTGGGCACACGTCCCTCGCGGCCCACAGCCGCTGATCGTGAGGCGGGACGGCGGTGCCGACGCGGATGAGTTGACACAGGCGGGGGCGTGGCCCGTATGACACAGCGACGCGGCGACCAGCTGCACCGGCCGAGTAAGTGCCCGCAGCGCGCAAACAACGGATGCACCGGCCGGGAGGTACCGGAATCGACTGCCGATGGAGATTATCGGCGGTCCCGCGGCAAATCTTTGGGCAAACTTTCCGACCGATGTCTCAATTGTGTCGATCCGGCGCGTCGCCGAGGAGGATTCGGCCATTGCGGGCCGCCGCCGTGACCATCGGCGAGCTCGGCCGGCATCTTGACTGGATGCCAATCGTGCGTAGAATCTTTGTTGAGACCGCGTCCAATTGCTTTGCCGGCACCACGAAGAAAGGCGATTTCCCGCCCCCTCCCCGCGGGATGATCCAGCGCGTTTACCAAGGTTCCACGGCGAATGTCACCAACGGGTCAGATTGTCCCAGCCCGAGAGGCCGCGCCAACTGACCGGGTGACGCGTCCGCTCCAATCCGAGGAAACAACAGCGATGTCGAGGCGTATCGGGGAATACAGTACGGATGCAAGACATCATATTGTGCTCGTCGCCGACGACGATCCGCTCATCGTGGCCACACTCGGGCAGCGGCTACGCGGCGAGGGCTGCGAGGTTTTGGAGGCGTTCGACGGTCCTGAGGCGCTCGCAGCCGCGACCGACGGCCGCCCCGATCTCGCGATCATCGATCACGCCATGCCCGGCATGAGCGGCATCGAGGTCTCCCGCGCACTGGCGGCCTCGTCCGGCATCCCCGTGATCTTCCTGTCCGCCTACGGCGATGAAGCGATCGTCGACCAGGCGATCGCCGCCGGAGCGATGACCTATATCGTCAAGCCGATCGACGTCCAGCAGCTGCTGCCGATCGTGCGCGCGGCGCTGCAGCGCTCGCGCGAACTACATGCCTTGCAGGGCCAAAACGAGAAGCTGCGCACGACGCTGGAGAAGTACCAGAACGTCAGCGCCGCCACCGGGGTGCTCATGGCCGCGCTCAGGATCGATCAGCGCGAGGCCTTCGCGCGCCTGCGCCAGCATGCCCGCTCACAGCGCACCAAGCTGGAGGATGTGGCCAGCGAGTTGCTGCGTTCGTTCGACGGGACGGCCAAGTTGCTGCGGGAGTACGCGGCCATCGCGGGCCCGGAAGGCCGGGCGAAGCCGGACGAAGGTCATGGCCGGACCAGAGACCCTAGCACGCTGTCACCGTGATCACCTCCAACGCACCGCGCAAGGAACGAGGCGGCGACGCCAGCGAAGCCGACCTGCACCTGCCCATCGATGAGAACGTCATCCGCGCCGTACTCGGCTGCATCGCCGATTCCCGGCTGATAATTCTCTACCGCCCCGATATCGGCCAGCCGGCGATGTGGTGGTCGCCCGGGAGCGCCCGGCTGCTGGGATACGAATCCGCAGAGCTCGAATCCTCGATCGGCGCGCTTCACGCCCTGGTCCACCCTGATGACCTGCCGGCGCTGCTGGATCGGGCGGGTGCGATCGCCAGTGAGGACGCGCACGGCGACTTCGCCCGCGAGTACCGCTTGAAGCGCAAGCATGGCGAATACGTGTGGGTACGCTCGATCATCAGCACATATAGGCCGCCGGATGCGCAACAATCGAACGCTTCGCTGGAAGTGCTGCGGGTTCAAGAGCCCGGCCGCCTGCTCGACCGCGCGGCGCTCAAGCTCAGCGAAGACGCATTGAACACGGTGTTGAACGAGATCGGCCACCCCGTCGTGCTCATGGATGCGGCCGGCCTGATCGTTCAGGCAAACGAGGCTGCCGAGCGCTTTTCCCGGACGCCAAGTGCCCAGAAAGGCTTCTGTCCGTTTCTGCACCTCGACGACGGTAGGCTGCTCTTTCCGGGGTTTCTGGAAGACGTGATCCGCCTTGGACAACCGGCGTCGCAAGAACTCGAGCGTTTCGAGCGTTGGTGGCGTATCCACCTCGTACCGATCCGCGATGGACATCAGGATGTCGCCCGCGTTCTCCTGCTCGCCGAGGACATCACGGACATCAAGACCAAGCAGGCCGTACAGCTCGAGCGCGAGCGCGCCTTGCGCGACACGTTGGTCCGCGAGGTCCATCACCGCATCAAGAACCATCTCCAGGGATTGATCGGTCTGCTGCGCCGTCAGGGGGGCACCACGCTCAGCGGCGCGCAGCAGATGCACTCCGCCGTCGCGCAGATTCAGACGATCGCGTCCATACATGGATTGCTCGCCAAGGGCACCAACGCCTCCGTCGACCTCGCCTCCCTGGTACGGGAGATCATCAGCGCCAATCAGCTTCCCTCCCCCGTGCCCGTACACATGAGCTGCGAGCAGCCCGCGTTACCGCCGTTCGAGCTTTCGGAAAACGAGTCGATCCCCTTTGCCGTGGCGCTCGGCGAGCTGCTCATCAACGCCATGAAGCATACCGTCCACACTGAAGACGCGCAGGTGACCGTCGCACTGAGCCACCGGGCCGGGCTCGTCGTGCTGACGATCACGAACTCCCCGGCGTTCCTTCCGCCAGGCTTTCACCTCGAGGAGTGGGCGGGTGGCCAGTCGGGCCTTGCCCTGGTTCTGACGCTGCTGTCGCACCGCAGCGTGCGATTTACCCTAGAGCAGCAAGAAGACCGCGTCCTCGCGACGCTCGAGCTGAAGTCTGCCCAGGCGTGACGGCCGCCGCATGCCCGCGTGACCCGTCGCAGCAAGACCCACGCATGCCGCGGCAATCCCCTCGTGCGCCTCGCAAATCGGGCCATCCGCCGCCGCCGCGCGGCAAATTCTTGAACTACCTCTCACGGTACAGCGGATCGAGCGTGCGTATCTCACATAATAACGGCAAACAACAAACATATTATTCCACTTAGCCGAGACGGGTTCCCGCCCCCAAACGCCGAGACCCGAATCGACCTCGCGTGCCTCCACTCGGATCGCCACCCCTCGCGCGATCATCTGATTCCTCTGGGCCACACTCCCGCCCGCCTGTATATCGTCTGGCTGGTCCGGAATACGCCCCATGTGCCATCGCATCGTTTACACCGCACCGCCGCGCGCCGATCTGACGCCGCGCCCGGCCGCCGTGCCATGCGGCCCCGAGCAGGCCGCTCTGCCGCTGCACGATCGCGTCAGGTTCCTCGCGGCGCACGATCCGCTCGCCATCGGACGCACGCTCACCGACTGGATCCGGCGCGATGAATGACGCCGCCGAATCCACCCCCGGCGTCCGCTCGGCGGCCACGCTCCTCCCGGCGCTGCGAGAGCAGCCGGCCGACGGAAAAGTGCGCTCGAAGTTCGTGAAAAACCGTCGCAGCGAACCGCCCATATCCGCCCGGTCTCTTTCGCAACGAGTTCGCACGAGGGGCTCCAGCCATGCGGTTACCGCCGCCATTCAAAGCATTGAGGGAATTTCGCCATGACGACCCATGAAACCCGCTCGGGCAACGACGATTCCGACTCGTACCAGGTCCTCACCTTCGAGCTCGGCAACGAGACCTATGGAGTCGATATTCTGCGCGTGCAGGAGATCCGCGGCTGGTCCCGCGTCACGCGCCTCCCGAACACCCCCGAGCAGATGCTGGGTGTGCTCAACCTGCGCGGATCGATCGTACCTATCGTCGACCTGCGCAAGCACTTCAACCTGGAGCACGCCGAGTACACCGCCGTGACGGTCATCATCGTGCTGTCGACGCGGGGGAAGAACGGACAGCTAAACGTCGGGATCGTCGTAGACGGGGTCTCCGACGTGGCCGACATAGAGTCCGCCGCCGTAAAGCCGACGCCGGACATCGGATCCCGCGAGGCGACCGCCGCCATTCGAGGCTTCGCGTCTGTCGGCGAGCGCATGACCGTCCTGCTCGACGTCGACCGCCTTCTCGGTGCAGATGGTTCCGGAGCGTGCGGCCCGGCGGCCGCAATCGCCGCGGACGACGTGCAGGCGGCCTGAGCGCACCCGCGGTGGTCCACTGCTTCCGAATACCTCAATTCCACATGAACACACAATCGTAGGAATCAATTCTCATGTTCACCAAGCGCATACTCACGGTCACCAGAGCGGCCCGCAAAGTCTCCGTCGATCGCGTGCATCTGGCGGATCTCGAAGGGCAGGTCGCCGCGATCAACAAAGCCCAGGCCGTCGTAGAATTCGAGCTCGACGGCACCATCATCACCGCGAACGACAATTTCCTGACCGCCATAGGCTATACGCTCGAGGAGATTCGCGGCCGACACCACAGCATGTTCGTGGACGCCGCCCATCGCACGAGCGAGGACTATCGCCGCTTCTGGGAGAAGCTCGGTCGCGGCGAATACGACGCCAATCGGTACAAGCGCATCGGCAAGGGCGGCAGGGAAGTGTGGATCCAGGCGAGCTACAATCCGATCTTCGATGCGCGCGGCAGGCCGTACAAGGTCGTCAAGTACGCGACCGATGTCACCGAACAGGTCGCCGCCGCTGCGCAGAACGCACGCATCAAAGGAGCTCTCGACCGGGCGAGCGCCAGCATGATGCTCGCCGATGGCGACCTGAACATTATCTACACCAACGAAGCGGCGCAGAAGCTGTTCCGGGGCTGCCAGGCGGATTTCCGGCGCGACCTGCCGTCTCTGGATGCCGAGAAGATCATCGGCTCGAACATCGACATCTTCCACAAGAACCCCGCCCACCAGCGGCAGGTGCTCGCCGGCCTGAGCGGCACTCATACCGCCGATATGCGCCTGGGCGGCCACGCCATGCGGATCGCTGCGAGCCCGGTGTTCGGCGCATCCGGCGAGCGCATCGGCACGGTGGTCGAATGGTGGGATCGGACGCAGGAAGTGCGCTCGGAAGAAGAGGTCTCCGAGGTCGTCAAGAAAGCGTTGGACGGCGATCTCAGGGACCGGGTGCCGAGTGAGGGGAAGACGGGATTCTTCGCAACGCTCGCCAGCGGCCTGAACCAGCTGCTCGAGAACAATGCGCTGATGGTCCGCCAGATCAAGGGCGCGGCGGCCGAGGTGCATCGCGGCGCCGAGGAGATTTCCCAGGGCAACGCCAACCTCTCGCAGCGCACCGAGGAACAGTCCTCGTCGCTGGAGGAGACCGCCTCATCGATGGAACAGATGACCTCGACCGTCAGGCAGAATGCGGACAACGCCGGCCAGGCCAACCAGCTCGCGACTGCCGCCCGCGATCAGGCGGCGAACGGCGGTGTCGTGGTCGGCAAAGCGGTTCGCGCCATGACGGAGATCAACGAGGCATCGAAGAAGATCGCGGACATCATCGGCGTGATCGACGAGATCGCCTTTCAGACCAATCTGCTCGCCCTGAACGCGGCGGTGGAAGCCGCGCGCGCAGGCGAGCAGGGGCGCGGATTCGCCGTGGTCGCGACCGAAGTGCGCAGCCTCGCCGGGCGCTCCGCCACGGCGGCCAAGGAAATCAAGGGCCTGATTCAGGACTCGGTCCGCAAGATCGAGGACGGCTCCGTTCTCGTCACCCAGTCGGGTCAGACGCTCGAGGAGATCGTCACGTCGGTCAAGAAGGTCTCCGACATCGTCGCCGAGATCGCAGCCGCCTCCCGCGAGCAATCCTCGGGCATCGAGCAAGTCAACAAGGCCGTGATGCAGATGGATGAGATGACGCAGCAGAATGCCGCCCTCGTGGAGGAAGCGACGGCCGCCTCGCAGTCCATGGCCGGACAGGCGGCCCAACTGAACGAGTTGATGGAGCGGTTCCGCATCGGCGGGGAGCAGTTCGGCGAGAGCTCCACCGCCCTCGCCTCCGCCGCAATCAAGTCCACGGCGCCCCGTCCCCGGATGGAACGGCGCGGTTCCGGCAGGCCATGGGCGGGAAAGGACCGCACCGGTAAGAACGCGCAGGTGGATGTCGAGCCTGTCCCAGCCAAGGCGAAGGCCGCGACCGCTGGGGGCGCCGAACAGTGGCAGGACTTCTAACGAGGCGGCCGCCGCTCGGGGCGGCGGCCGAATGCCATGGCAGGAGCCGCGCCTCGGGCGAGCGCCAGGGCCCCTGAGCGCCGAAGCACGGCTCACGACTCCGGACTACGCCGATGGCGAGGCTCCGGCCCCGCCCCGCGCTCTAATTGCTCGGCGCCTTCCCGATCGGCGCGTAGCCGCGGGCAATCAGCTCATGGAGCGGCCTGCTCACGCAGCGCGGGTGCTGCGCAGCGGGCAGATACCTCAGCGTGAATTCGCAGTCCGCGCGCTTGAGGAAGTAGCCCGTATAGAATTTTCTGTGGCAAAGAGCGTGTCCATGCGTGCAGACGAGGACCGTGATTACCCAAGCTGACATGACAGCAACCCCTCGAACCGCGACCGATCATCCGCTCGACGGACGGCGGCCTGCACGTTCGCCATTTCAGCGTCGCGCGGCCACGCTCGAGCTTGGGTCTGGAGACACACAACAGGCGCGAGCGGTCAACGTCGGGCTGCCGGTAGACACTCGGATGTGCGAGAAGTTCCCGGTCCAGGCTCAGGGTTGCCCTTGGAAGCACGCCGAACCTGCCAACCACCCCGTCTCGCGACTCCGGTACCGGTCTCTCACGTACTTCGCGGGCGGCTCGAGATGCGCAGGGCCGGTGTCAATGGCTCCTGACGCTCGCACGGCGTGGAAGCCGCCAATAGCGTCCAACCTCATAATCGAAACTTGCCGGCGTGAACAAGCTCAATCCGGCGCCGGGGGTCATCGTGATCTCGCCGAAGACGATTCGCTCGCCCAGATCATAGAAATCCGCGCGCAGGAAATCGATCCCTCGACCCAGACGCTCCGCCGCGGCGATCATATCGGCGAGACGCGACGGCGGCCGGATCTCCGTCTCGATGAGGTCCCAGCGCCCGTACCGCATCTCCAGCCTGCGCCAATCCGGATCGAAGAAACTCCGGCGATGGTCCGCGAAGCGGCCCTTATCCACTTGAATGAAGCGAACCCGTCCATCGAAAACGAGAAACTTGAAATCCATCGGCGGAACGCCGTTTGCGTCACCGAGGAACTCCTCGACGAGGATCCGGGGCGTGATGGTTTTGTACGCCCATTCCCGGCATGCGTGGAAATAATTGCTGCGCAGCCACGCGCGGCACCGATCGACGATGGCCGGGTAGCTCTCCAGTTGTTTGTCCGTAACCAGGTGGACCCAATTGCACCCGTGCGTGGCCTTCACCACGAACCGATCGGGCAAAGTATCGAACGGTATGGTCTCGGGCCGATCCGTCACGAAATAAAGCTCGGGGAGCAGATCGTGTCCGAGTATTTCGCCCGCGTGCCGCCGCGCGGCGAGCTTGTCCGCCGCCGTCCGGAGCAGCTCCCTGCGATCGAACAGCATGCGCCAGAGAACTTTCTCATTGAACGAGCGCGGCGAGACGATGCGCGGAAACCGCCCATGCCAACGGCGAAATACCCGTATCGAGTAAAGCATGGCTTTGGCATTCCGCAATGCGGCCCGGATGTCCGAAGTTTGTCGTTGTTTTACCCCGGTCATTATCTCTTCATGGACTCACGAAACGTTGAGACGGACACTCGCAGACCCGGCTCGCCGCGCAGCCTCAGCGCCGCATGAAAGCGCCCGCGACTCGAAGTCGGTCGCTACAACACCCGGAAGCGGCCGCCGCGCTTGTTTCCACACAGCCTCGCGAATTTCGCTTGCATGAGGCATTTTACCGGCTCCGGGACACCGCTTCACCGCTCGTCAAATATTGGTTGCCGCGAGGCAACAGCCGGATCGCGGCTTCCGCCCCCCTGCCGCGCACCATTTCGACCGGGCAGCGGACATTCGCCCGCCGGCAGCCGCCGGAGCGCAGCGCCCGCGTGGACCGGACATCCGCAAGGTCCGCGGACGCGATCATCGCTTCCCCGCGAAAAGCCTCGGCTCCAGCCGGGTGGAATCCGCCGGCTCACGCGGAAACTCCCCGCCACCCTAAAGCACGGAGGGACACCTTATATATACGTGATTAACGCGCAAATCGCGGCGGGCTTGACAGCCGGTCCGAGCGGCCAGTATTGTATGAGTTATTGGCACGCCACGATCATTCGCCCGATATACGAGCATCGACGGCAGTGGCGGATTTACCGACTCACCATGGTCCCCGGGATGTTTCCATGATCGCGGATGCCCGCTCGGGCCCGGGCTCCGATGGGACGGCCTGCCCTGTCTCGCGTTTCAGTCTGCTCGCACCGGAGCGGGTCAAATCCAACCACGATCAGATCGCCGCCATTCTCGGCATCGAGCTGCTGCAGGGACTGTATCCACCCGGAAGCCCGATGCCCGCCGAGGCGGCGCTCATCGAGCGCTTTCACGTCTCGCGCACCGTGATGCGCGAGGTCATGAAGACCCTTGCCGCGAAGGGCTTCGTCGCACCCAAGACCCATGTCGGAACCCGTGTGCGCGACGCGGCCTGCTGGAACTATTTCGATGCCGACGTACTCGCCTGGCGCCTGAGGCTCGGGCTGGACGAGGCGTTCATGCAAACGCTGACCGAGGTGCGCCGCGCGATCGAGCCGGCCGCCGCGGCGCTTGCCGCGCGTCGCCGGCGGCCGGAAGATATCGTGTTCCTCCGGGAGTGCCTGCGCCAGCTCGGACGCACGGACCATACCCGGCAGAGCTTCGCCGCGGCGGATCTCGACTTTCATCTCGCGATCGGCAGCGCCGCCGGCAATCCGATCATCGGCTCGATCGCGAGCGTGATCGAGACGGCACTCACGGCATCCTTCACCTACAGCTCCCCGGTGGACGATCCGGCCGACCACGAGGTGAGCGCCAGCGGCCACGCGGCGATCGTCGACGCCATCGAGGCCGGCGACGAGCGGCGCGCGGCGGAGGGCGTCCTCAACGTGATCGACACCGGAGTGAATCGCATCAACGCCACTCGCAGAAAACACGGCGCGGGACGATGAGGTCCGCCGGTCACCGGCGGGAGGGTGGCCGCCCACCATCACCACACAGGAGCACAGTAATCAGATGAGTCTTTCCGGCGAATTGTTCATCGGCTTCGAGCGGCGCGCCACGCGTCGGACCTTCCATGCCCACGATCCGGCCGGCGACCGCCCGCTCGGCCCCGAATTCAGCGCCGCGGGCGCCGCCGAGATCGACGCCGCCTGCGCCCTCGCCGGCTCGGCGTTCGACGCCTACCGTGAGCTTCCGGCAGAGCGGCGCGCGGTATTCCTCGAAGCCATCGCCCGGCACATTCTGGAGCAGGGCGAGCCGCTTCTGCGACGCGCGCACGAGGAGACCGCACTGCCGGCGGCACGCCTGGAAGGCGAGCGCGGCCGCACCATGAACCAGTTGCGGCTGTTCGCCGCGGAGCTGCGTGCCGGGGAATGGCTCGGACTGCGCGTGGATCCGGCCTTGCCGCAGCGAAAGCCGGCGCAGCGGCCGGATCTGCGCCAGCGCAAAATCCCCTGCGGGCCGGTCGCGGTGTTCGGCGCGAGTAATTTTCCGCTGGCGTTTTCCGTGGCCGGCGGCGACAGCGCGGCGGCGCTGGCCGCCGGCTGCCCGATCGTGGTCAAAGGCCACCCGGCCCATCCGGGCACCAGCGAGCTGGTGGCGCGGGCCATCGTCGCCGCCGCGAGGGAGACCGGCATGCCGGACGGGGTGTTTTCCCTGCTCAACGGGCCGGACACGGCGCTCGGCGCCGCGCTGGTCGCCGATGCCCGCATACGCGCGGTCGCGTTCACGGGCTCGCGCGGTGGCGGTCTGGCGCTGATGAGGGCGGCCGCGGCACGGCCCGAGCCGATCCCGGTGTATGCCGAGATGAGCAGTGTCAACCCGGTGCTTCTGCTGCCGGGGGCGCTCGCCGGGCGCGCCGCCAGCCTCGCGCGCGAGTTCGTCGCCTCGCTCACCCTCGGCGTCGGACAATTCTGCACCAACCCCGGCCTGATCCTGGCGATCGAAGGCGCCGGCCTCGAGGAGTTTCTCGATGCGGCGGGCACCGCCGTGGCCGCCAGCGCGCCCGCGGTCATGCTGACACCGGGCATCCATCGCAACTACGTGCAGGGGGTCGAGCGCATGAGCGGCGACGAGGCCGTCTCGCAGCTCGCGCGCGCCGGACAATCCGGCGGGCCGCACTGCGGCGGGGCCGCGCTGTTTTCCGTCCCGGCCCGCACGCTGCTCGCCGAGCCGCGGCTCGCCGAGGAGACCTTTGGGCCGGCGTCCCTGGTGGTCCGCTGCCGCGGCCCCGAGGAGCTGCGCCAGGTGTTGGAGCGGCTGGAGGGCCAGCTCACCGTGACGCTGCAGATGGAAGAGCCGGACCAGCCGCTGGCACAGACGCTTCTGCCCACGTTGGAACGCAAGGCCGGCCGGCTGATCGTCAACGGCTGGCCGACCGGTGTCGAGGTCTGTCACGCGATGGTGCACGGCGGGCCGTTTCCGGCGACCTCCGACGGCCGCAGCACCTCGGTCGGTACCCTGGCGATCGAACGGTTCCTGCGCCCGGTGTGCTATCAGGGCTTCCCGCAGGGCCTGCTTCCCGAGCCGCTGCGTGACGCGCGGATCGCGCAGTGGCCGCATCGGTTCGACGGGCGGCACCGCGAGGGTGCGCGGCCCCCGGAACGCGACCGGTGATTTGTCCGAGTATATAATCGGAGCCGGGCGACCACCGAGGGAGCGATCATGAGCACATCCACCACCACTCGGTGCCGGGTGTGCTCCGGCGCACGGCCCCTAGACCCAGCCACCGTCGACGACGTACTGCTGGCCGGTGCAGGCGCTGGCCTCCCCGGAGGCGAGAAACACGATGAAGTTCGCCACCTCGACGGGCTGGAGTTTGCGTTTCAGGCACTGGCGCGCGCTGATTTCCGCCTCGGTCTCGGGAGTCACCCATTTCTCGAGCTGGCGGCGGGTCATGATCCAGCCGGGCGCGACCGCATTGACACGGATCCCGTACCCACCGAAGTCGCGCGCCAGGGAGCGGGTCAGGCCGAGCACCGCCGATTTCGAGGCGGTGTAGGCGACCATGCCGCCCTGCCCTATCATCCAGGAGATCGAGCCCAGATTGACGATCGAGCCGCCACCGGCCGCCTTCATGCCGGGCAGAACCGCCTGTGCGCAAAAGAACTGCTGCTTCAGGTTGACGGCGATGCGGCTGTCCCAGAGCGCCTCGGTGACCTCCTCCGTGACGTGTCGTTCGTCGCTGGCCGCGTTGTTGACCAGAACCGACACCGGGCCCAGCCGCGCGCCGATCGCGGCGATCGCCCGTTGCAGAGCAGCGATGTCGGTGAGGTCACAGTGCTCGAAATGCACGGGCGTGCCCGCGCCCGCGAGCTCGCGCAGCAGAGCCTGCGAGGGCTCGGCCGCGATGTCGATGAAGGCGACCTTGGCGCGCTGCGCGGCGAACCGCCGCACGATCGCCTCGCCGATTCCCGAGCCACCGCCGGTCACCAGAACGACCCGATCTTTCAGGTCTGGATACATCGCCGTCATCAGTCTTACACTCCAGGAATTGCCATCGATACCGGGATCGTCCCGTGCCACGCGGGCGGGCGCCGCCTCATGTCACCGGGCGGCCGGCGCGCGGCCCCGGCGGAGCGCCCCATATGTCTGAGTATACGTACGCCACGAGGCACTTGACAGCCCGACTGGCCGCTCATTATTGTATGAGTTATTGACGGGCCGTGGCATCGAGCCCGAAACCCGGGGCCGAGCCCCGCGATCCGGAGCCGTTCCCATGCCGGTCATGATTACCGACACCGCAACCAGGTCGGGCTCGCGCGCCAGCGAGCCACGCAGCTACACCGCGGCGCTCGTGGTGCTCGCCAGCGTGTTCTTCATGTGGGGATTCGCCACCGTCCTCAACGACATCCTGGTCCCGCACCTGAAGTCCGCATTCCGGCTCGATTACGCGCAGTCGCTGCTCATTCAGCTCGCGTTCTTCCTCGGCTACCTGGTCATGGCCCTGCCCTCAGCCAAGGTGCTCGAGCGCACCGGCTACAAGCTGGCCGTGGTCATCGGACTGCTCGGCATGGCCGGCAGCGCCGCCCTGTTCATCCCCGCGGCCGCGCTCGAGTCCTACGGGCTGTTCCTGGTGGCGCTGTTCCTGCTCGCTTCGTCCATCACGCTGCTTCAGGTGGCGGCCAATCCGTACGTCGCGGTGATCGGCTCGCCGCAGACCGCCTCCAGCCGGCTGAATCTCGTGCAGGCGTGCAACTCCGCCGGCACCATGCTCGCTCCCCTGTTCGGCGGGCTGCTGATCCTCGGACGCAGCGCCGCCGACGCCACGCGCGGGGCCATCGCCATGACGGCCCGCCAGCGCGCCGCGGACGTCAAGACGGTGGAGCTGCCCTACGTGCTGGTGGCGCTCGTGCTGCTCGCGCTGGCGATCATGATCTGGCGCGCGAGGCTGCCGGATCTGGGCAAGGAAACGCGTCGGGCCTCCCGCGCCGCGCGCGCGCAGCACAGTCTGTGGAGGCACCGCAACCTGGTGTTCGCGGTCCCGGCGATCGCGCTGTACATGGTCTGCGAGGTCGGTATCGGCTCGACGCTGGTGAACTTCATCTCCTCGCCGGGCATCGGCGCGATGACTCACGAACGGGCCGCCGACTACCTCACGCTGTACTGGGGCGGCGCCATGGCCGGACGGTTCATCGGCTCGGGGATCCTGCGCCGCGTGGCACCGCAGCGCCTGCTCGCGGCGGTCACGATCGGCGCGCTGGCGCTCGTGGCCATCGCCATGTCCTCGAGCGGGCATCTGGCCATGTGGAGCCTGATCGCCGTGGGGCTGTGCAACTCCATCATGTGGCCGACGATCTTCACCCTGGGCATCCGCGGTCTGGGACCGCTAACTGAGGAAGGCTCGGGTCTGCTGATCATGGCGGTCGCGGGCGGAGCGCTCGCCGAGCTCCAGGGCGTGCTCGCCGACCACATCGGACTGCAATTGTCCTACCTGCTGCCGTGGGTCTGCTACGGTTTCGTGCTGTTCTATGCGCTGTGGGGTTACCGGGCGACGAACACCCTGACGGAGGAGCAGCTTGTCGCGTGAACGCGGGCCACGCCGCTGATCCGACATCCGACTCGAGGATCGCCCGCAGCCGCGCAACCGCGATCGGCAAGAAAGTCAAATGCGCCGCCGCAGCGTATACTTTCGCAAATGCGAGCGCGGAATAATCTTTGCTCCAACGGCGAGCCCGGACGTCCCTTGCGGCTGCACGGCACGATCGCGCGCGACATCGGCGTGCGCATCGTTGCCGGCCGGATCGCGCCGGGCCGGGTGCTCGACGGGGAAATCGAGGCGAGCGGGCGGCTGAAGGTCTCGCGCACCGCCTATCGCGAAGCGGTGCGCATCCTGGCCGCCAAGGGGCTGATCGAGTCCCGGCCGAAGCTCGGCACGCGCGTGACCGAGCCGCGCCACTGGCATCTGCTCGATCCCGATGTCATCTCCTGGATCTTCACCGGCAACCCCGACGAGCGGCTGCTCAGGGGACTGTTCGAGCTGCGCACCATCGTCGAGCCGGCCGCCGCGGCGCTCGCGGCCGAGCGGCGCACCGGCGAGCAGTTGAAGACGTTGCGCGCCTCCCTCGATCGCATGATGCAGCACTCGCTCGCCATCGATGAAGGTCAACAGGCCGATTGCGACTTCCATGTGACGCTGCTCGAGGCTTCCGGCAACCCGTTTCTGGCCTCCTTGATGAGCGGCGTCGCCGCCGCCGTCACCTGGACTACCATCTTCAAGCAGCGCAAGGAGCCGCTTCCCCGCGATCCTCTACCGGACCATGAGAGGGTGTACCGGGCGGTCGCCTCGCGCGATGCGTCGGCGGCGCACAAGGCGATGACCGAGCTGGTGGGCCTGGCGCTGTTGGACACGACACGAGGCTGGACCTCCCGCAGGCAGTCTCGCGCCCGCGCCAGGAACGCTTCACGCGCATAGCCCCCGGGAGGCTCATCTGGCTGCGTTGGTATTGACGCAGTGAGCGGCATGGAGTCGCCCCCGAGGCTCGCGATCCGAAGAAAGCCGAAGATACGGTCTTGCTCGTACCGCCGCCCCTGGCACGAGAAGGCGGCGCGTCAAATACTCAGACATGACATTTCGGCTCGGCTATAATCCTCCCCCGCAGGCCTCGCCCAGTCCCGCCGGCAGTTGGCGCCCTGGTTCGGCACACGCATCCAGCAGGAGCTCCCATGTCTTTGCGTCTGATCCAGCTCGAGATTTCCGGCGGCAAGCGCTGCGTGGCGGCGCTCGATGACTCCGGCCGCGCGCTGCGGCTCGAGGGTGTCGCATCGGTCTACGAGCTGGCCGGAGCCGCGATCGCCGGGCGGGTGTCGCTCGCCGAGAGCGCACGCAAGCGCATCACCCGTGAAGCCATCGACATAACCGACGGTGCGCGAAACGTGCGCCTGCTGCCACCGATCGACCATCCGGACCCGGCGCACCTGTATCTCACCGGCACGGGGCTCACCCACCTGGGCTCGGCCGAGGGCCGGGACAAGATGCATGCGCTGGCCGCCTCCGGGAATGCGCAGACGGACTCGATGCGGATCTTTCTCGAAGGCCTCGAGCGCGGCAAGCCGGCCGCCGGCCCGGGCTCGCAGCCCGAATGGTTCTACAAGGGCGACGGCTCGAGCATCGTGCCCACCGGGGCGGCGCTAGAGATGCCCGCCTTTGCGCTCGACGGCGGCGAGGAGCCGGAAATCGCCGGCATCTATCTGATCGACCCGGAGGGACGGCCGCTGCGCCTCGGATTCTGTCTGGCGAACGAGTTCTCTGATCACGTCACGGAGCGACACAACTACCTGTGGCTCGCCCACTCGAAGCTGCGCCAGGCCGCGCTGGGGCCGGAGCTGCTCGACATCCTGCCGGCGGACGTGCGCGGCACGAGCCGGATCCTGCGTGGCGGGCGGCTGATCTGGGAGAAGCCGTTCCTGACCGGCGAGGCGAACATGTCGCACTCGATCGCCAATCTGGAGCACCACCATTTCAAGTACGGCAATTTCCGCCGTCCCGGCGACGTGCACGTGCATTTCTTCGGCACGGCGACCTTGTCCTTCTCCGACGAAGTCCGCTGCGAGCCGGGCGATGTGTTCGAGATCAGCGCCGATGCCTTCCTCCTTCCCGTGCGCAACCGCCTGGCGGCGGGCACCGCAGCGCCTGTCGAGGTGCGGCCGCTGTAGCCGCGTGCCCCAATGGCCGGGAGGGCTACCCCGGCACTGTGCACCTGACCGCCAAATTACGCGGCATCCACAGCCCAGCCGAGAACTTCCCGGATCCACGCCGCTCCACTATCTCGAGTGACGGAGCATCCGGGAAGGCCGGTGCAATTCACCATCATTTCTCGACAGTACATCACAAGCGCCGCGGCCCGGGCGTGAAGACGGTCCCCGGGTTGACACGTGATATACTTACTGGTAAGTATACTTCATGATCTCGCCGAAACACGCCACCTCCGAGCGCATCCTCGCGGCCGCCGCCGACCTTTTCGCCGCCAATGCTTACAGCGAGACCTCCGTTGACGAGATCGCGCACAGAGCCGGGCTCACCAAGGTCACGGTCTATCAGCATTTCGGCTCGAAGGAGCAGCTGTTCCTCGACTGCCTGCTGATGCGCCTCGAGCGACGCGAGGCCCGGCTCGACCGGTTCCTCGAGCGACTGCCGCCCGAGTCCGACCCGCTGATCGCCCTGTTCGACTGGCTGGAGAACTGGCTCGATCCGAAGAACTTCAAGGGCTGCGCCTTCGTCAAGGCCGTCAACGAGCTGTCCGCGGTGATGCCGCGGGTCAATGAGATTGCAGCGGATGCGAAGCAGCGCATCCGGCGGCGCATCAGCGCACTCGCCAGGGCGTCCGGCCGTGGCCGCGCCAAAGAGCTTGGCGAGGAGCTCGCGCTCCTGTTCGAGGGGGCCCAGTCGCTCGCGCTGATCGAAGGCAGTGCCCGTCCCGCCCGCGTGGCGCGACGGATCGCGGCCGGTCTGCTCGAGGACTGAACCCCTCCGGCGCGTGTTGCGCGCAGCCGGGATAGACCTTCGCAGCCGCCCTTCACATCCCGCCCACCGCGAACCGCGACCCCATGATCTGGCTTGTCCGCGTCGCCCTGCGCCGCCCCTATACCTTCATCGTCCTGGCGCTGGCCATCATCATCATCGGAGCGCTCGCGGTCCTGCGCACACCGACGGACATCTTCCCCGCGATCCGCGTCCCGGTCATCGGTGTCGCCTGGTCCTACAACGGGCTGTCGCCCGATGAGATGGCGGGACACGTAATCACGCCGTACGAACGGGTTGTCATGACGACCGTCGACGGCATACAGCACATCGAGAGCCAGTCCCTGCCGGGCATCGGCATCGTCAAGATCTACTTCCACCACGGCGTCGACATCCGCACCGCCTTGGCCCAGGTCACCTCGATCTCCCAGACCATCCTGAAGCAGATGCCCCCGGGGGTCACACCGCCGCTCATCGTCGATTACGACGCCTCCACGGTTCCGGTGCTGCAGGTGGCGACCTCGAGCAAGTCGCTCGGCGAGCAGAAGATCCTCGACCTGACGCAGAACTTCATGCGACCCGTGCTGGCAACCATCCCGGGGATCGCGATCCCGTATCCCTACGGCGGCAAAGTCCGCCAGATCCAGGTGGACCTCGACCCGAAGGCGATGCAGGCGCGCGGGCTCTCGGCCAGCCAGGTCGCCGCGGCGATTGCCAGGCAGTACCAGATCCTGCCCACCGGCAGCGTGCGAATCGGCGGCTCGCAGTACACCGTGCGGCTGAATGACGAGACCAGGACAGTCGCCGCGCTGAACGACCTGCCGATCAAGGTCGTCGACGGCGCGACGATCTACCTGCACGATGTGGGCTACGTGCGCAACGGCTCCCCGCCTCAAAAGAACGTGGTGCACGTCGACGGCCGACGCTCCGTGCTCACGCCGATCCTGAAAACCGGTGGCGGCTCGACCCTGGCGGTGGTCCGGGGCGTTGAGCGCGACCTGCCGCGCCTGCGCGCGATGATGCCACGGGGGTTTCGCATCCGCCTGCTCGATGATCAATCCCTGTTCGTGAAGGGAGCGATCGCCGGGGTCGTGCGCGAGGGCTTGATTGCCGCCGCGCTCACCAGCCTGATGATCTTTCTGTTCCTCGGCGATCCGCGCTCGACACTCATCATTGCCACCTCCATTCCCCTTGCCTGCCTCGCCGCGGTCGCGGCCCTGTCCGCCGCCGGTCAAACCCTCAATATCATGACGATCGGCGGTTTGGCGCTCGCCGTCGGCATCCTGGTCGACGACGGCACGGTAACGATCGAGAACATCAACTGGCATCTCGAGCACGGCAAGGACGTCAAGACCGCCATCCTCGATGGCGCGGCGCAGATCGTCACCCCCGCCTTCGTGTCGCTCCTTTGCATCTGCGTCGTGTTCGTTCCCATGTTCGAATTGCCCGGTGTGGCGGGCTATCTGTTCGCGCCGATGGCGGAAGCCGTGGTCTTCGCCATGGTGGCATCCTTCCTCCTGTCGCGCACTCTGGTGCCGACGCTGGCGATGTACCTGCTCAAGCCGCACCGGCATCGCCCCGGGCACGACTACCACCTGGCCGCCGCGTCGCGCAATCCTCTCATGCGCCTGCAGCGCGCTTTCGAGCCTCGGTTTGAGCGAATCCGCGCGGGCTACCGCGCCCTGATGAGCGCGACGCTCTCCAGGCGCAGGCCGGTCCTCCTCGGCGCGGCACTCGCCGTGCTCGCTTCGTTCGCGCTCGCGCCGTTTCTCGGCGAAGACTTCTTCCCGACGGTCGACTCGGGTGCCATGGAACTGCACGTGAGCCCGCCGGCCGGCACCCGTATCGAGGACGCCGCCGCGGAATTCGGCCGCATCGAAAACGAGATCCGACGCGTCGTGCGGCCGGGAGATCTCGCATCGGTCATCGACAACATCGGCCTGCCGGTGAGCCCCTTGAACATGATTTACAACAACTCGGGTACCACCGGCTACGAGGATGGGGACATCTACGTCAACCTGAAGTCCGGTCACCGGCCCACGGCCGACTACATGGGGATTCTGCGGCGCAAGCTCCCACGAATGTTTCCCGGCACCACCTTCGCGTTCCTGCCGGCCGATATCGTCAGCCAGATACTCAACTTCGGGGCGCCCGCGCCGCTCGACGTCCAGGTGATCGGTAACGACGTCCACGCCGACCATGCCTACGCCATCCGGTTGCTGCGCCGGATGCGGGCGATTCCCGGCATCGCCGACGCCCGGATCGAGCAGTCGGGCGACAGTCCGCAGCTCGACGTCGACGTGGATCGCTCGAGAATCGCTCAGTTCGGTCTGACCGAGCAGGATGTCACCGACAGCCTGGCCACGGCCCTGGCCGGAACCTCGCAAACCGCGCCCGCGTTCTGGCTCGACCGGCGCACCGGGATCTCCTACGCCATCGTTGCCCAGACGCCGCAATGGCAGGTCGACAGCCTGTCCGATCTGGAGAACCTGCCGATCGCCGGCGCCTCATCGGGCGGAAATGCGGAGGTTCTCGGCGGGCTCGCCAGCATTCGACCCGCCCGCTCCGACGCGGTGGTCAGCCATTACGACGTAAGGCCCGTCATCGACATCTTCGCGTCGACTCAGGGACGAGACCTCGGCGGCGTCGCGAGCCGTGTGCGGGCATTGCTGCGACAAACGGCGCAGGCGGTACCCCGCGGAAGTCGCGTCGTGCTGCGCGGCCAGGTACGCACGATGTCAACGGCGTACCGCGACCTGTTCGTCGGATTGTTCGGCGCGGTGGTGATGATCTACCTGCTGATCGTCATGAATTTCCAGTCGTGGGTCGACCCGTTGATCATCGTCTCCGCACTGCCTGCGGGTCTGGCCGGCATCGTGTGGATGCTCTACGCCACCCATACTCCATTGTCGGTCCCGGCCCTGACCGGCACGATCATGTGCATGGGCGTGGCGACCGCCAACTCCATACTGGTCGTGAGTTTCGCCCGGGAGCGACTGGCGGCCGGCAGCGGCGCCGTCGAGGCCGCCCTCGAGGCAGGCAGCGCGCGCTTTCGTCCCGTCGTGATGACCGCGCTCGCGATGATCTTCGGCATGCTTCCGATGGCGCTTGGTTTCGGAGAAGGCGGCGCGCAGAACGCGCCGCTCGGCCGCGCCGTGATCGGCGGTCTGCTGTTTGCCACCTGCGCGACGCTGCTGGTGGTACCGGCCGTGTTCAGCATCCTTCATGGCCATCGCGGCCACGCGGGCGCCGGGGCGGCCAGCGTCGCGCCATCGGACACCGGGAGCCCCCATGCCTGAGATGAACCGGGTTGAGATCCTCGCGCCGCGACGATCGAAGAGTCTGCGGATGGCGGCGCTCGCGCTCGCGTGCCTGGCCGCCTACATCGTCGTGGAGGGAACCGTAAGCCGCATCGAGGCGAGCCGCGCGCTTTCAGCCTCGACAGACGCGCAGGAGGTTCCCACGGTCGCGGTGGTTCGCCCACGCCCGAGCGGAGCCACGAGGCGCCTGAGCCTGCCCGGCAGAGTCCGGGCGTTCTATCAGGCGCCGATCTATGCGCAGGTCGGCGGCTACCTCGAGCGGTGGTACACGGACATTGGCACGCGGGTGAAAGCCGGGCAGCTCATGGCGCTCATCAGCACGCCCGGCCTCGACCAGCAGCTGGCTCAAGCCAGAGCGGACCTGGCGACCGCGGTCGCCAACCAGAGGCTTGCCGCGATTACCGCGCGGCGCTGGCGCCTGCTGCTCGCGCAAGATGCGGTCTCGAAGCAGGCCGCGGACAACGCGGCGGCCTCGCTCGCCGCGAAGACCGCGGCCATGCGGGCCGCGCGGGCCAACGTGCACCGGCTACAGGCGCTCGAGGCCTTCAAGCGCATCGTCGCGCCGTTCGATGGCGTGGTCACCAGCCGCTCCACCGATATCGGGGCGTTGATCACCCTCGGAAACGCGAGTCAGACGCCGCTGTTCACGGTCGAGGACGAGAGTCGGATGCGGATCTACGTCAATGTACCGCAGGCCGACTCCAGCGAAGTTCGCCCGGGCCTGACGGCGCACTTCACCCTCGCGCAGTATCCCGGACGGGATTTCACCGCCATGGTGACTTCCTCCGCGACCGCGCTCGACCCGAAATCCGGGACGTTGCTGCTCGAGCTTCAGGCGCCCAACCCCAAGGGCCTGTTGCAATCCGGTGACTTCGCGCAGGTGCGGATCGTTTTGCCGGCCGATCCGCACCTGCTGTCGGTGCCCTCGAGCGCCCTGATCTTCGATTCGTCCGGCACGCGCGTCGCCACGGTCGGTCCGTTGGGTCAGGTCCTCCTCAAGCGCGTGAGTCTGGGTCGCGATCTGGGCGCGACTGTCGAGGTGACCTCCGGATTGACACGGGCCGACCGCGTCATCAACGACCCTCCCGACTGGCTCGAGCAGGGGGATCGGGTGCACGTGACGCCTCCGTCCGCCACGCTCGCCGGGAATGGAAATGGCGACGGCTAGGAGAATCCTCCTTTCGGGTCTCGCCTCGCTGATCCTGACCGGCTGCGCGACGCTGGCGCCCCCGTACGCCCCGCCGCCCACGCCTGTGCCGAAATCCTATGCCGGCGCGGGCGAGTGGACACCGGCCAGCCCCGCCGATACTCGCTCACACGGCCCCTGGTGGCGCATTTACGACGATCCGACGCTGAGCCGTCTCGAGCGGAGATTGCGGGCAGGCAACCCGAGCCTGGCCGCCATGCTGGACCGCTACGATGAGGCCCTGGCGTTGACCGCCGAGGCGCGCGCGGGCACCCTGCCGCAAATCGGTGTAGCGGGCGTCGCGAAGCACGTCCGCCAGTCGGACAACCGTCCTCTGCGCGGCAAGGGTCAGCCGGACGCCTACAACGACGACGTGTTCGCCGGCGAGCTCTCGTACGAGATAGACCTATGGGGCCGCATCCGCAGCGAAGTCACGGCGGCAAAGGCCGAGGCACGAGCCGAACGGGCGGATCTCGCCTCGGCACGGCTCAGCCTCGAGGCCCGGCTCGCGGAGGCTTACTTCCATCTGCGCGGGCTCGACGCTGAGGAGCATCTTCTCGCGGTAACGACGACCGACTACGCGCGCGCCCTGCGGATCACCGAAGATCGCCATCGGCTGGGCATCGATTCCGGCCTCGACGTCGCCCGGGCCAGGACGCAGTACGAATCGGCCTATGCGGCCAAAACCGATGCCATTGCCCGACGCGCCGTGTATCAGGACGAAATCGCGACACTGATCGGGGTACCGGCGCCGTCGTTCTCATTACCGTCTCTGGCTACCGTGCCGATGCCGCCCAGAGTTCCTCTGTCCGCGCCCTCCACTCTGCTGCAGCGCCGGCCGGACATCGCGGCGGCGGAGCGCCGGGTGGCGGCCGCGAACGCCGAGATCGGCGTGACGCGCGCGGCATTCTTTCCGTCCATCGACCTCAGCGCCGCCGGGGGATTCGAGGACGCCGGAGGTGGAATCGGCCTGTTCAGCCTGCCGAATCTCATGTGGTCGGCGGGATCATCGCTGATGGCGACCGTGTTCGACGGCGGCCGCCGCCGCGCGGCCGATCGTGCCGCCTTCGACCGGCTCGGGCAGGCGAGCGCCGACTATCGGCAAACCGTGCTGAAGGCGTTTCAACAGGTCGAGGACAATCTCGTCCTGTGCAACGACCTGGCACGCGAGGCGACTCGCCAGTCAGCGGCCGTCCACGCCGCCGAGCACGCCGCGAAGCTCTCCCTGATACTCTACCGGGGCGGCGCGGTGAGCTATCTCGATGTTGCCGTGGCCCGGACGGGGGAACTGGACGCACGGCGCGCCGCGCTGACGCTGGCGACGAGGCGACTGCTGGCGACAGTCGATCTCATTCGCGCGCTCGGTGGCGGCTGGACCCGCTCCACACCCGGCCATTTCGCCCGGCGAAACCCGCCCTGACGACGCGCCATCGCCGGGTTCGGCTGCCGCGGCGGCCCGGCCTCGCCGTGCGGCACCATCATCCGTCCCACCGCGCGCACGCTCAACCAACCCCGCGAACGACTTCGCGTGACCCGGCGCCCGAGCGGCATCCGCGCGGGAGACCCGATCCGCCACCGGAATTTCGGCGGCACACGGAGAATCCTCGCGCCGCCCTCCGGCCCGCTTCAGTCACCCTCTCCTATCGCCCCATGACCATGCGACACGCGTCACACTCTTCGCAAAAGCACGTAAACAGTCCGATGGGACATCGCCGCCACGGTGATCTTTGCCGAAGTTGTCTCTCATTTGAGTCGCGAAGGCCCGAAATCTCATCGTTATGTCAACGACGATGTCGCCGCCCGCGCACGTCCGTAAACCGAGACAGATTGCATTCCCTGTTATCCACACGATAACTTAACGTCAAGGGCAAACCCGCCGTGAGGCGGGGGCGCAAAGCCACCGATCTCCGGCCCGTCTGTTAGAGACGCGCCGCAGACAGCGGGGCTGCCGGTTCACCACGGGAGTTTCGGAGCCGTCATACGATTTGGGACCAGCGCCGGAAGCGCTGCCTCGCATCGCGCTGCGCCGCCCTCAGCAACGATCAATGTCACTGCTCGGGGGTAGGCCAGGCACATGCGCGCATTCAAAGTCGACCGGTCCGTATCGTTGGACCGTCTTCTCCTCGGTGTTATTTTTTTCTTCGCCGTTGCCGCCGGCGCACACGCCGGCGGCAATCACTTTGGCAACTCGAAGCTGACCATCTCCGGCACGCCGGCGACGACGGATGTGACAGGCCAGCCGTACAGCTTCACGCCCTCCGCCTCGGGGCCCGGCCATTCCACGCTGACTTTCGCGATCTCGGGGAAGCCCGCGTGGGCCAGCTTCGATTCCACCACCGGAACGCTCGCAGGCACACCGACGTCCGCCAATATCGGCGTGTTCGGCAACATCGTGATCAGCGTGATCGACGGAGGCTCGACATCGTCCCTGGCTCCCTTCGCCATTACCGTCTCCGCCCCGCCCAATTCGCCGCCGACGATCTCAGGCACCCCGTCAACGTCGACCGTCGTCGGGTCAACCTACAGTTTCACGCCGACGGCCGCTGACACCGACGGGGATCCCCTTTCTTTCGCAATACAGAACCAGCCGGCGTGGGCCGGCTTCGATTCCGCCACCGGAACACTCTCGGGCACACCGACGTCCGCCGATGTCGGCGTCTTCGGCAACATCACGATCAGCGTGAGCGACGGAGTCTCGACATCGTCTCTGGCCCCCTTCGCCATCACCGTCGCCGCCCCGCCCAATTCGCCGCCCACGATCTCAGGCACCCCGCCAACCTCGACCATGGTCGGTTCAACCTACAGCTTCACGCCGACGGCCGGCGACAGCGACGGTGATTCCCTCACTTTCGCCATTCAGAACCGGCCGGCGTGGGCGTCATTCAGCACCGCATCGGGCTCTCTTACCGGAGCTCCGGCTTCGGCGGATGCGGGGACATACTCCAACATCGTGATTTCCGTGAGCGACGGCCTGACGAGCGCATCGCTGCCGGCGTTCTCGATCACGGTGGCCCAGGCCGCCTCCGGCAGCGGCAACGCGGATGTCTCCTGGACGCCGCCCACCACCGCTACCGACGGATCGGTGCTCACCGACCTGGCCGGCTACAATATCTATTACGGGACCAGTGCCACGGCGCTCACCCAGAAGGTGCAGATCACGAACATCGGCGTCACGGATTACATCTTCAGCGGCTTGACCAGCGGGACGTGGTATTTCGCCGTGACCGCGTACACCAGCACCGGCGCGGAGAGCGCCCCGTCGAACGTCGTGAGCAAGACGATCAGTTGATCGGACGGGGGCGGACAGGCCCGGCGTCACAGGCCTCGACGACCCTCGGGAGGATACTACCGGCCGTCGTGGACCATCGAGCCCATGGGGTCGCCAATCAAAGGGTTCACGACCCGGATACCGACGACCGACTGTCCGGCGTTCAAATCCTCGCTCAGAAGCTCATCGGCATCCGCCTCCTCGGCCGATGCCACGATGAGCGCATCCCAGAAGGAAATCCGCGCCAGATCGGAGATTTCGGTTGCACGCGTGACGGTTTCGACCGTCGTGGCGTGGCGCACCCAGACGCCATAGGTCTTGACGATTTCGCGCGCCGTCGAACGTGCGATCGCCGTAGAGAGCTTCTGCGTCGCGTTGACGTAAAACTCCTGCAATACCTGGACGGAGAGGCGACCCGTCCCTGAATCCCACAGCTCGCGCAACGTCGCTACGGCCCGTTCACGCTTCACGCCCGCGTCCAGGTCATGCGCGTAGATCAGGATATTACTATCGACGAAGGCGACGCCGGTCATGCAGCTCTTCGCGCCGTAGAGGTACTCCACCCAAGGATAGAGGACTCTGAAAGAGCGACGACGCCCGCTTGCGCGCCGACGTGTACCGGGCGTCCTCATCGACGAGCTCGCGTAGCTCGTCGGCCAGCAGCGCGCTGACGCTTTGCCCGCGTCGAGCGGCCACCGCCCGCGCTTTCTTCAAAAGCCCGGGCTCGATCGCCACCGTGATGTTCGCCTTGGCCACCATTCACGTAAAATACGTGAATGCACGCCCGGAGTCAATTTCAGTATCGCCGGCGCCGACCTCACGATCCTCTCAGGACTCCGTCGCCCGGGAAGGCAAGGCGACGCGCCGCTGATCAAGGCGCTCGCTTCATTGTTGCATCGGAAGGCGGGCTAGTATCGACCCCCCGGCTACTTCCGGCCGTATTAGCGCCGATCGTTGCCGTTTCCAAGCAGACCGGTGCGCAGGTCATCATCGGCGTCAACGAAACCAATCCCGCCGGCGATTTGGCGTTTTCGATCGAGCCTGATGGAGCAGTGCAACGCTACGCCAAGCGTCATCTGGTGCCTGTACTGGAAGACAGATTCAGGCCCGGTCATGGGTCCGGCTGGATTGGCCATGGCCGGGCGATGGAGATCTGCAAAGACATGGACTTCCCGACCACGATCCTACGCGACGCCGCGAAGGGTGTTCGTCTCATGGGAGTGCCGGCAGGCGACTTCGGCCGTGATGCGTGGATACACGGACGCATGGCGATTATGGGTGGAGTCGAAGATGGTTTCGCCCTCGTGCGAGCCGCAAGTAACGGCCTGGTGACAGTGAGCGATGCGCAAGGACGCGTGATAGCTTCAAAGATGGACTCTCCCGCCGGCCCGCCGCTGGTCATCGCCGATGTTCCGCTCGGCCCGGGCCCGACGTTCTATACGATGATAGGAGATGCGTTCGATTGGGCCTGTGCCGTTTTCGCATGCTGGGTTGGCGGACTCCTGATTCTGTCGAGGAAATCCCGCCGTCGGACAAAAGCGTGACGCGACCGGCGCCCTGGAGCACTTGAATCGGCGAAGCAACGTCGCGCTCGCAGCAACGCTGCCGTCGCTCGCCCGAAAGATGATTTGATTGGTCGGAGCGCCGAGATTCGAACTCGGGACCCCTTGCACCCCATGCAAGTGCGCTACCAGACTGCGCCACGCTCCGACGATGGACTTTTTCGGCCGCTTGAGCGCGAGCGGGGATCTCTCGCGCGGCAGGTCATTCTACCCCGATTCCGCCGACCTGCGGGAGGGGGTTCAGCGCCGCAGGATCCTCAGCAGCTCCTCGAGCTCGATGCGGATCTGCTTGGCGATCTGCTGGCTCTGGAACACGTCCGTGCGCGCCTCGTCGCCCGTCAGGTGGTTGCGTGCGCCGCCGATGGTGAAGCCCTGCTCGTACAGCAGGCTTCGGATCTGGCGGATGACGATCACGTCCTGGCGCTGGTAGTAGCGGCGGTTGCCGCGGCGCTTGACCGGCTTCAGCTGCGGGAATTCCTGCTCCCAGTAGCGCAGCACGTGCGGCTTGACGCCGCACAACTCGCTCACCTCGCCGATGGTGAAATAGCGCTTGCCGGGGATGACCGGCAGCTCGGCGTTATTCTTGGGCTCCAACATACGCTTCGACCCGCGCCTTCAGTTT
>OBLK01000032.1_pt1 | contig 66362 bp, 57 predicted proteins | sample 1518871 | NCBI WGS metagenome assembly OBLK01 (sample SAMEA2464837, study PRJEB22497) | soil metagenome | biome: Grassland; feature: Farmland; material: Clay | place: Australia | collected 2013-02-01 | depth 0.8 m
GGACTCACGGGCGCGTCCGCGCAGGAGAGCGCGACGCTCGCGGACCTGAAGCTGATGGTGGCCGAGGCGTACGTGGGCGTGCTGCGGGCGCAGCGCCGGCTGGCCGTGGCGGAGGCGGCGGTCAGGAGTCTGAGCGCGCATCAGCGCGACGTGCGCGATATGTTCCAACGCCAACTGGTGGCGAAGAGCGACCTGCTCGCCGCGGAGGTGGCGCTCGCCAACGCCCGCCAGGCGAAGGTGGACGCCGACAACGCCGTGCAGATCGCGCGGGCCGATTACAACCGCTTGCTCGGTGAGCCGCTCGGGCGCGTGCCGCAGCTCGCCACGGGCCTGCCGGCATACCCGGTCGACGCCCTGCCGCTGGCCTCGCTCCTGCGGCGGGCGCTGGCCTCGCGCCCGGAGCTTACGGAGCTCGCCTCGCGCGCCGGCGCGCTCGCCTCCCGGGCGCGCGCCGAGACCGCCACCCGGCTGCCGCAGCTCGCCGCGCAGGGGCAGTACACCCATTTCGACAACCAGATCCTCAATCGCCAGAACTTCTCGGCGGTGGGGGTCGGGCTGACCTGGAAGCTGTTCGACGGCGGCCAGGCGGCCAATCAGGCGGATGCGCTGCGCGCCGAGAGCCGCGCGGCCGGACGACGGCTCGAGGATCTGCGCTCGCGCATCGAGCTCGAGGTGCGCACCGACTGGCTGGCGCTCGCCTCGGCGCGGGCGCGGGTGGCCGCCTCGCGCGCCGCCACCGCGCAGGCGGCGGAGAACCTGCGCATCTCGCGCGAGCTGTACGGGGCGGATCTTGCCTCCAACACACAGGTGCTCGAGGCGGTCACTTTGAAGACGCGCTCGGCGGAGAACTACGACAACGCGGTGCTCGACGAGGCGCTGGCGAAGGTGAGGCTCGCCTACGCGGTGGGCGCGCTGTGAGAGCGGCTAGCTGAGCTTCAGGAGCTGGCTGATCAGCGCGTCGGTGTTGATCTGCTCTCCGGACAGGGCCATGGCGAGCAGCTCGCCGCCGAGCAGCGGCAGGGTCAGCAGCACGTCGGGGCGCGTGCGGGCGATGCGCGCGGTGTTACGCGTGTCGCTCACCGCGGCCACGGTGCGCACCTCCGGGTTCATCTCCTTGGCCCCCAGCACGACGAAGGCGTTGTAGGAGTCGTCCTCGCTGAGGGCGAGCACGGCGCGAGCCTGGGCGATGTCGGCCTGGCGCAGGACGTCCGTGTCGCTGCCGTCGCCGACGATCACATCCCTGGACTGAGCATCGTTTTCCTCGGGCTTCTCGGCCAGGATCGCGGTGACCGGCAGGCCGCGCGCCGCCAGCGCCCGGGCGGTGTCCTGCGCGAGCGGACCGTCGCCGGTGACGATGATGTGCGAGGCGCGCTTCATTTTCCTTCTCCTGCGTTGCGGAAGCAGATTCATCAGCCGCTTGTCGATCAGGGGACCGGCGATCGCCGGCAGCGCCGTGGCGAACACCGCCAGGCCGAACACGATCAGCGAGACCGTGAACAGGCGCGCCTCCGAGGTCGCCGGCGTAATGTCCCCGTAGCCCACCGTCGAGAGTGTCACCACGGCGTAATACAACGCATCGACGGGGCCGCCGATCTTCGGGTGGAACTGGCTGCTCAACGCCATCGCGCCCACGGTGCCGTAGCCCAAGGTGATCAGCAAACCGGTCAGCGCGAACAATGTCGCGGTCGCGAGGCTGGCGCGCGTGAAGCTGCCGCGGGTCACCATCAGCAGCACGATCTGCGCGAGGCCGAACATCTCGAGCGGCCGGGACGCCTTCGACAGCGGGGAATACTCCAGCGATACCACCGCGACCGTCAGCAGGAAGGCCAGCACCCAGGCGAGCCGCGATCGCCACAGCATTCCGAAGGCGACCAGGACCAGCAGGCCGCCGATGACCGCGTGCGACACCTCGCCGATCTGCAAAATCCCCAGGCTGCCGGCCAGCGAAACGACCGAGGTGCTTCCGGTCCACTGCGCGAGCAGGTGCCTGAGCGCGTCGGATGCAATGACGATGTGCAGCAGTCCCTGCACGCCGACCAGGATGGCCAGCGGCACGTGGGGAAACCACGCGCGCGCGTGCACGAAATTGGCGGCCCGGTTGCGAGTCGCCTGCCACCTTACGCGCAGGGTCGTGGCGACTCGCATGCGGTGGGCGTCCCGGCGCGGCTCAGAAATCCCCGGCGCAGCACGAGCCGGCGCCGCACCCGCCGCCCGCGCAGCCCAAGGCCTCGCCGGTCTCTATGGAGGAGGAGGCGATAAAGCCGGCGGAGATCAGCTTCTCGACGGGCGAGGCCGGGTCCGTCACGCCCGGGCGGATGCCGGCGCGCTCACACAGCTCGCCCCAGGACGCGAGCTTCTCCGCCATGCCATGCCTCACCTCGACCAGGCGACCATTGGCCGGGCAGCGATACTCATACGTCGGCAACGTCGTTCTCCAGGGCGCGGATACTACGCGGGCGGTCTATACGGTTAGCACACAACTATAGCAGGAACAGACCACGGCGCATTCGCTCGGCCTTCGCCGGCGCGAGCGGGCCGCCGGGGTTCCCTTGCGACGGGGCGGTGCGTCACTGCGACGAGCCCGCCGGGGGATGCTGGCCATGAGCCTGTCGTTCAGATAACGTCCTTGGGTTTGGACAAAAATCGTGCCACCGGCTCGTCCGGGCGCGTGAATGCGAGGTCACTTGATGAAAGCCGCCGCTCTTTCCCGGGCCGCCGCCTGTCTGGTGCTGGTGAGTCCGGTTCTGCTCGCCGCCCAGGCGGGTCCCCAGCAGGAGAACTCCCACGGACGCACCCTGCTGCCGATGCCGGTGAGCCGAACCATCCATTTCCGCCAGCTCGGGCCGGCCATCGCCGGGGGACGGGTCACCGCCGTGGCCGGTGTGCCGGGCCATCCCGACATCTATTATGTGGGGGCAGCGGACGGCGGGGTCTTCCGCACCCATGACGGCGGAATCACCTGGAAGGCGCTCTTCCAGCACCAGCCCGTCGCCTCCATCGGCGCGCTCGCGGTCGACCCGCGCAACCCGGCGGTGGTCTGGGTCGGCACGGGCGAGGCGAATGTGCGCACCGACATCTCCTTCGGGGACGGCGTCTACGAATCCACCGACGGGGGGCTTCACTGGAAGCACATGGGGCTTACCGGTACCTCGCAGATCTCCCGCCTCGTCATCGATCCGCTGCACCCCGACACGGTGCTGGTGGCGGCCATGGGCAACCCGTGGAAGGACAATCCCGAGCGCGGGGTGTACCGCACCACCGACGGCGGGCGGACCTGGAAAAAAGTCCTCTACAAGGGGCCCGGGGTCGGCATTTCCGATCTGGCGATGGATCCGCGCAATCCCGAGATCGTGTATGCGGCGACCTACCGGTACCGCAGGACGCCGTGGCACTACTCCGCCGGCGGTCCGCAGGATGCCATCTACAAGTCGATCGACGGCGGGGCGACCTGGAAGCGCCTGAGCGGCCACGGGCTGCCCACCGCAGCGGTGACCCGCATCGGGCTCGCCGTCGCCCCGAGCGCGCCCAACATCGTTTACGCGGTCATCGGCAGCAATCAGGGCGTGGTATGGCGCTCGGACGACTCGGGCGCGCACTGGAAGATGGTCAGCAAGTACCAGGGAGCGGACTCCCGGCCGTTTTACTTCTCGCACATCGCGGTCGATCCCGGCAATCCCAACCGCATCTTCGCCCTGTCGGAGCGTCTGGTCGAGTCCACCGACGGCGGTCGCACCTTCCACAGGATCGCCAAACACATCCACGTCGACAATCACGCGATCTGGATCGACCCGACCGGCAGCGGGCGCATCATCGAGGGCAACGACGGCGGCGTGGCGCTGTCGCTCGACAACGGCGGACACTGGCGCTTCGTGCACAACCTCGCCATCGAGCAGCTCTATCACGTGGCGGTCGGCGCCGGGATCCGCTACCTGGTCTGCGGCGGCCTGCAGGACAACAACACCTGGTGCGGGCCGGCCTTCAGCAAGAACCCGAACGGCATTCCCGAGCGGGCCTGGTTCGGGTTCAATGGCGACGACGGCATCTACGGCATACCGGCCGCCGACGACCCCAACCTGATCTACAACAGCGGCCAGAACGGCGCCTACTTCGTGTACAACCGCTCCGAGCGGCAGATCCACGACATCGAGCCGCATCCGGGCGATTACACCGGCCGGGGGGCGGGCAAGCTGCGCTACCGCTTCGCCTGGGAGGCCGGCTTCGCGGTCTCCCCTGACGACCCGAAGGTGCTGTACGCGGGCGCGCAGGTGGTGTTCAAGAGCAAGGACCGCGGCCGCACCTGGCGCGTCATCAGTCCGGATCTCACCCGCGACGACAAGGCCAGACAGGGGCCGTCCGGGGGGAGTGTGATCCAGGACAACTCCGGCGCGGAGTACTACGACGCGATCCTGATCATCGCCGCGGCGAAGTCCGATCCGAAGGTCATCTGGGTCGGCACCGACGACGGGCTGGTGCAGATGACCCGCGACGGTGGCAGGCACTGGAGCAACGTAACCGCGGGCATTGCTCATCTGCCGGCCTGGGGACGAGTGGAGTCGATCGATGTCTCGCCGACCGACCCGGGCAGCGCGCTGATCGCGGTGGACCGGCACTTCAGCGGCGATTTCAGGCCGTACCTGTACCGCACCGATGACTACGGGGCGCATTGGACCTCGATCGACGGCAACCTGCCCAAGGATGTCTACGCGCACGTCGTGCGGCGCGACCCGCACGATCCCGACCTCTACTACGCCGGACTGGAAAACGGCCTGTACGTGTCGTGGGATGCCGGCAGGAAGTGGTACCTGATGGGCCTCGGCCTGCCCGACGCCGCCGTCTACGACCTGGCGCTCGATCGCAAGACCGACTCGCTGGTCGTGGCCACCCATGGCCGGGGGCTGTGGATCCTCGACGACCTGACTCCGTTCCAGCACTGGAGCGCGCAGGTCGCCCGCGCGCCGCTGACGCTGTTCAAGCCGACGGACGCACTGCGATTCTGGCCCTGGTCGCAGACGGAGTGGATGGGCGACAGCGCGTTCTACGGGCAGAACCCGCCCTATGGCGCGGCGCTCGACTACTACCTGCCGAAGGCGGTGAAGCAGCCCGGCGAGCTGGTGATCACCGACGCCGCCGGGCGGGTCGTGCGCACCCTGAAGGGATTGCACCACGGCAAGCCGGTGGTGATGACACCGGCGACAATCTCAGCGGCGGCAAAGCCCGCCGGCAACCACAAGGTACCCTGGGTGTCCGGCCAGGCCGGCCTGCACCGCATCTACTGGAACCTGCGCGCGGACGGGCCCGTGCGCTGGACGTCGGCGCCGAAGTTCAACCGCGGACCGAAGTCCGGTGCGCTGCTGCCGCCCGGAACCTACACGGCCCGGCTCACGATCGGCGGGCACAGCGCCTCGCAGACCTTCACCGTGGTCAACGATCCGGCCTCGCACGCGAGCGTGGCGGCCATGACGGAACGCTACCGGGTGACCCAGTCGCTGCTGCACGAGGTCTCGCAGCTCGACCGGGCGCTGAACCGCCTGCACATCATCGACACGCAGCTCGAGGCGCTCGAAGCGGCGGTGAAGGGCTCGCCGCGGCGTCAGGACGCCGATACGGCGATCGAGACGCTCTCTAAAGCGGCCAAAGCGGTGAAGCTTAAGATCACCAGCGGGGCCGGCGCGGAGGAGGCCACGCTGCGCGTGCCGGATCGGGTCCACGAGCATCTGTTGATGCTCGACTACGTGTTGGAAGGTGCGGACGACACGGTCGACGCCGCGACGCTCCAGCAGAAGGCGGTGCTGGACGGGGAGTATCGCAAGGCGCTCGCCGCCTACGAGCATTTCCTGCAGGGCGCCGTCGGTCACTTCAATCAGACCATGTCCGGCTACGGTCTGCCGGGGGTGGTGGCGGGAGATGCGCTCACGCCGTAGAGGCTCGGGCACCGTGGCCCGCGCTCGCACTTCCCGGGCGCGCGGCCACGGCTGGCAGTTCTGGATCGACCGGGGCGGGACCTTCACGGACGTGATCGGTCTCGCCCCGGACGGCAGCCTGCACGTGCGCAAGGTGCTCTCTGCCGGTGGCGCGGAAGTCGCCGGCGATGCCGGCGTGGCCGGCATACGCGAGATCCTCGAGGCACGCCGACCGCCAGGCGCGGCACGCCGCCGTCCGCGCATCGAGTCGGTGAAGGTCGGCACGACAGTGGCGACCAACGCGCTGCTCGAGCGCAAGGGCGAGTCGGTGCTGCTGGTCACCACGGCGGGATTGGCCGATCAACTGCGCATCGGCTACCAGAACCGTCCCGACATCTTCGCGCGGCACATCGTGTTGCCGGACCGGCTGTACTCGCGGGTGATCGAGGCGGGCGGGCGTCTCGATCACGAGGGCGAGGTGCTCGAGCCGCTCGACGCCCGGCGGTTGGCCGAGGATCTCGCCGCCGCGCGCCGATCCGGCCTCAAGGCCGCCGCCATCGTCTTTCTGCACGGCTGGCAACATCCGCGGCACGAGCAGCTTGCCGCGCGGCTGGCCCGGCAGGCCGGGTTCGAGGAAGTCTCCGTCTCGCACGAGCTCTCGCCGCTGGTGCGCTACGTGGCCCGGGCCGATACCACCGTGCTGAACGCCTACCTGGCGCCGCCTCTTACGGCCTATGTCGAGGGCCTGCGCGAAGCGCTGCGGCGGCTCGATCCGGCGGCGCGCCTGGAGCTGATGCAAAGCAGCGGCGGACTGGCCGCCGTGGAGCGCTTCCACGCGCTCTCGAGCGTGCTGTCGGGTCCGGCGGGCGGGCTCATCGGCATGCGTTGGATCGGCGAGCGGCTGGATGCGGGGCCGCTGATCGGCTTCGACATGGGGGGAACCTCCACGGACGTGTCGCTCCTCGACGGCGAGCTGCCGCGGCGCTTCGAGCGCCTGATCGGCGGCATCCGCCTTCAGCAGGCCATGCTCGACGTGCATACCATCGCCGCCGGCGGCGGCTCGCTGCTCGTGTTCCGCGACGGACGCTGCTCGGTGGGACCGGAGTCGGCCGGCTCGGCGCCCGGGCCGGCCTGCTACGGGCGGGGCGGACCGTTGACGCTCACCGACGCGCAGGTGCTGCTCGGGCGGCTGCGCCCCGAGACGCTGCCCGCGGTGTTCGGCTCCGACGGGCGCTCGCGCATCGATGCCGGCATCGTGGGGAAACGATTCGCCTCGCTGGCCGGCGAAGTCGCGCGCGACGGCGACGCCTCGCCCGAGGCGCTCGCCGCGGCGTTCCTCGAAGTCGGCATCGAGTCCATGGCGAACGCCATCCGCGAAGTCTCCACCGCTCAGGGGCTCGATGCGGCGGATTTCACCCTGTTCTGCTTCGGCGGCGCCGCGGGCCAACATGCCTGCCGGGTGGCCGCGGCGGCCGGCATGCGCCGGATCCTCATCCACCCGCTCGCCAGCGTGTTGTCCGCCTTCGGCATCGGGGTCTCCGACCGCCTGGCGGTGCGGCGCTCGAGCCTGCGTCTGCCGCTCACCCCCGCCGCGTTGCAAGCCGCGCGAGAGCGCCTTGCGGAGCTCGAGCGGCAGGCCCGCGAGGAGCTGGAGCCTTTCGGCGCCGGGCGCGAGGCGCCGCGGGTGGCGCACCTGCTCGAGGTGCGCGCCGGCGACAGCGAGACGGCGCTGTCGGTGCCGGAGGGCGAACTGGAGAGTGTCGCGGCTGTGTTTCACGCGGCGCATCGGCAGCGCTTCGGCTTCGAGGCCGGTCCGCTCGATGCGGTGATCGAGGCGGTGAGGGTGGAGGTTGCCCTGAGCTCGGTCGATGCGGCCTCGCTGCGCCCTGCGCCGCCACCGGTCTCGAGCGTGTCGCCGGCAACGGTGCGGGTGTGGTTCGAGGGGTCGTGGCGGGACGTTCCGCTCCTGCCGGCCGGGGCGCTGCGCGAGGATCTGGCGGGCCCCGCGCTCATCGTCGAGCCGAACTCCACGGTGGTGGTGGAAAGCGGCTGGCGGGCCCGGCGGCTCGCGGGCGGCGAGCTGTTGCTCGAGGCGGCGCGGGACGGGCAGGCGAAGGGCCGGCGGCCCTCCGGCGCGGCGGATCCGGCCCGCATCGAGATCTTCAACAACCTGTTCATGCACATCGCCACGCAGATGGGCGAGGTGCTGCGCGCCACCGCGCAGTCGGTGAACATCAAGGAGCGGCTCGATTACTCCTGCGCCCTGTTCGATGCGCGCGGACGCCTGGTCGCCAACGCGCCGCACATGCCCGTGCACCTGGGCTCCATGGGGGTGAGCGTGCGTGCGGTCATCGCGGCGCAACGCGGGGCGATGCGCTCCGGGGACTCGTGGCTGCTCAACAGTCCCTATCACGGCGGCACCCACCTGCCCGACATGACGGTGGTGACGCCGGTGTTCCTCTCGGGGCGGGCGCGGCCGGATTTCTTCGTCGCATCGCGCGCGCACCATGCCGACATCGGCGGCACGACCCCCGGGTCCATGCCGGCTTTCAGCCGCACGGTCGAAGAGGAGGGGGTGCTGTTCGAGTGCTTCCATCTCGTCGAGGGCGGCCGGCTGCGCGAGCGCGAGCTCGCGGCGGCGCTGTCGGGCGCGCCCTATCCGGCGCGCCGGCCGGATCAGAACATCGCCGACCTGCGTGCGCAGCTCGCCGCGAACACGCGCGGCATCGACGAAATCGCCCGTGCCGCGCAACGCCACGGCCTCGACACGCTGCGCGATTACATGGAGCACGTACAGGACAACGCGGCCGCGTGTCTGCGCCGGGTGATCGGGCGGCTGCGCTCCGGCGCGTTCCGCTACGAGATGGACAGCGGCCAGGCGATCGCGGTGCGCGTGACCGTGGAGGGCGAGCGGGCCCGCGTGGACTTCACCGGCACGTCGCCCCAGGACCCTTACAACTTCAACGCGCCGCGCGCGGTGTGCATCGCGGCGGTGCTGTACGTGTTCCGTACGCTCATCGAGCGGCCGATTCCGCTCAACGAAGGCTGCCTCGAGCCGCTCACCCTCACCATCCCGGCGGGCTCCATGCTCGATCCGGCACCTCCCGCGGCGGTGGCCGCCGGCAACGTGGAGACCTCCCAGTGCATCGTCGATGCGCTGTACGGGGCGCTCGGCGTGCTGGCCGCCTCGCAGGGCACGATGAACAACCTGACCTTCGGGAACCAACGGCTGCAGTACTACGAGACCATCGCGGGCGGCGCCGGAGCGGGAGCGGATTTCGACGGCTGCGACGCCGTGCAGACGCACATGACCAATTCCCGGCTCACCGACCCGGAAATCCTGGAGGCGCGCTTCCCCGTGCTGGTGCGCGAGTTCGGCGTGCGCCGCGGCTCGGGCGGGGCGGGGCGCCACCGCGGCGGCGACGGTGTCATCCGCCGCATCGAGTTCCGCGAGTCGCTCGCCGGCGCGCTGCTCGCCAATCACCGGCGGGTGCGTCCATTCGGCCTAGATGGCGGGGCCGAGGGCGCCGCGGGCGAGGCCTGGATCGAGCGCGCCGCCGGGGGCGTGGAGCGGCTCGGCGGGACGGCGAGCTTCGCGGTCGGCAGGGCAGATGTGCTCAACATTCTGACGCCGGGCGGCGGGGGATTCGGGCCGCCGCGCTGACCGGGGCCGCGCGGTTTCGGCTGTGGCAGGGGCGTCACGGGAACACGGCCGCGCGTGGCGTTTCATCCCGTGGCCAGCACGGCTTGCCGCAGGCGCCTGCCGGCCGGAGCGTCCCCTGCCGGCCGCATGGCATACTTGCCGGATCACGGACGGCCGGTTTCAGACGCCGCCGCATAAAAACCCGATGGAGGTTCCATCCATGAAGCGCTTCCTGACTCTATCCTACCTGGGACTCGCGGCCCTCGGGCTGTGCGTGGCGCAGGCCGGGATCATTCCCGAGCCCAACGCCGATGCGGTGCCCTACGCCACCCAGGGCAACCCCGAGACCCTGGTGGTCGACGCCAGCACCGCCGGTCGCGGCTTCGTGACCTCGACCATGAACATCCCGGTGAAGCCCGGGCCGTTCACGTTCGTGTATCCGGAGTGGATTCCCGCCTACCACGGGCCGCACAATCCGCTGGCCGATGTCTCGCAGATCGTGGTCTCGGCCAACGGCCGGCCGCTCGCCTGGCATCGCGACAAGGTGGACATGTACGCCTTCCACGTGGACGTGCCGCAGGGCGTCTCGTCCATCAAGGTGCGGTTCACCGTGCTGTTGAACAGCGGCGGGAGCAAGAGGGCGACGGCCAATCTGGCGGTGATCAGCTGGACCCGGATGCTGTTCTACCAGAACGACGTCAACTATCACCATTACTATTTGAAGGCGAGCGTCATCCTGCCGCCGGGCTGGGACTACAGCACGGCGCTCACGACCGCGGGCCGCGCGGGCCAGCGCGTGAACTTCGCCGAAGAGCCGCTCACCTACGTGGGGGACTCGCCGCTGTTCGTGGGCCGCTATGACAAGAAGGTGCTGCTGTGGCATCGGGGCACCGCGCACATGTGGCTCGACATGTTCGCCGATGCGCCGCAGGACCTCGATGCGCCGGCCAAGATCCTCGATGCGTACAAGAACGTGGCGCCCGAGGCGCTGGCGCTGTACGGCTCGCGCCACTGGCACGATTATCACGCGCTTCTGGCGCTTTCGAACAACATCACCTGGGAGGGCGTCGAGCACCACCAGTCGAGCGACAACCGGGCGCCGGCCGGCTTCATGACGAACCCGAAGATGCAGCTCGCCGCCGGCGACCTGGTCACGCACGAGTTCTCGCACTCCTGGAACGGCAAGTACCGCCGGCCGTGGGATCTGACCACGCTCAACTACCAGATCCCGCAGCGCACCGACCTGCTGTGGGTGTACGAGGGCATGAACCAGTACCTGGGCGACCTGCTCTCGTTCCGCTCCGGCATCCGCAAGCCCGGCCTGTACCCGCAGTATCTGGCGATGATCTACAGCGCGATGGCGAACGAGCCGGGCCGCGATACCATTCCGCTGATCGACCTGACCACCGGCGCGCCGTACTACTATTGGCAGTCCCGCGGGCCATACTCCTCGATCCGCCGCACGGCCGGGGACTTCTACACCGAGGGCGAGCTGCTGTGGCTCGACGTGGACACCATCATCCGCACCAGGACCCACGGCAGGAAATCGCTCGATGACTTCCTGCACCTGTATTCGGCGCCGAAGGTCACCGGACCGATCACCAAGACGTATACCCTGGCGGACATCGAGCACCTGCTGAACGAGGTGGCGCCGTATGACTGGCATGCCTTCTTCCAGCGCCACGTCTACGAGATCGCCAAGCTCCCGCCCACCGGCGAGCTGAAGCGCTCGGGCTGGCGCCTGGTGTACACGGCCAAGCCCAACAAGTTCATCCAAGCCCGCGACGCCCTGCGCCACGTTAGCTATCAGTGGATGAGCTACGGCTTCGATGTCGGCAAGGGCAACGTGCTCACCGGCGTGCGCGAGGGCTCGCCCGCGTGGAAGGCGGGCATGGCGCCGGGGATGAAGATCGAGGCCGTCGACGGGCAGAGCTATACGCCGGCGGTGCTGACGTACGCGCTGAAGCAGGCGAAGAAGACTTCCCGGTCGACCGCTTTCCTCGTCTCGCAGGACGGCTGGGTCCACGCCATTGCGGTCAGCTACTTCGGCGGCCCGCGCTATCCGCACCTCGAGCGGATCAAGGGCAAGCCGAACCTGCTGGCGAAGATCATGGCGCCGCACGCGAAGGGCTAGCGAGAAGCGCCGGGTCGGGCATCATGCCCGGCCTGGCGCGTCCGGCCGGCTCAGGAGTCGTCGGCGAGCGCCGGCGGGTCGGCGGCGTCGGGGTTCACCACACCGAAGCGCGCCGGCGTGTAGGCGTAGAACAGGCGCACCTTCTCGCGGTGCAGCAGGTCGAGCAGCTTCTGCGCCTCTTCCTGCGTCACGATGAACTCCACCTCGACGGCGAGCGAGCCGGCGAGCTCGAAAAATCGCGCCTCGTGCAGCATGTGATGGCGGCCGAAGCCGGCCATGGCCTTGAAGGCCGAGCCGCCGCGGATGCCGAGGTGGTTGCCCTGCTCGAGCAGCCACTCCCACACGAGCTTGCCGTGATGGCGATGATTTTCGTGCACGTAGAAGCGAAAGAATGAGCCCTGCATCAGCGACTCCGCTCACGGAGAATTTTTGCCTGCGGGCAGTCTAGGCGCGCCCCGGGGTCCGTTCAATCGACATCGGTGCGGGAAGCGCGGCTGGCGCACGATGCCCGATGCAAGTAAGCTCGAAAATTCCCGCTCGATCCGAGCCAAGAATCCTGAAATCCTGATGGAAAAGCAAGAACTGCGCGCCGCCGCCTCGCTCGCCTCCGTGTTCTCGGTCCGCCTGCTGGGGCTGTTCATGATCTATCCGGTGTTCGCGACCTTCACGCGGCACCTGCCCGGGGCGAGCCCTTACACCATCGGGCTCGCGCTCGGCATCTACGGCCTGACACAGGGCCTGCTGCAGATGCCCTTCGGGCTTCTCTCGGATCGTCTCGGCCGCAAGGTGATGATCGTCGCGGGTCTGATGCTGTTCGCGCTCGGCAGCGCCGTGGCGGCCAGCGCCCACACCATCGACGGGATGATCTGGGGCCGGGCCATCCAGGGCGCCGGCGCCGTGGGCTCGGTGATCCTGGCGACGGTGGCGGATCTGACCGCGGAGGACCATCGCACCAGCGCCATGGCCATGGTCGGCATGACCATCGGCCTGTCCTTCCTGGTGGCCATCGTGGCCGGGCCGGTGGTCGGCGGCTGGGTCGGCATCAGCGGCATCTTCTGGCTGATGACGGCGTTGGCCGGGGTCGGCATCGTGATCACGCTGTTCATCGTGCCCACGCCGCCGCGCCTCAGCGTGCATCGCGACGCGGAGGCGGTGCCGGCCATGATCGGCTCGACCCTGAGAAACTCCGAGCTGTTGCGCCTGGACTTCGGCATTTTCTCCCTGCACGCCATGCTCACGGCGAGCTTCCTGGTGGTGCCGGCGCTGTTCGCCGGCACCCTCGGCATGAAGGCCGGCGACGAGTGGCAGGTGTACCTGCCGGTGCTGTTGGTTTCGGTGGCGGTGATGGTGCCGGCGATCATCGTGGCCGAGCGGCGGCGGCGCATGAAGGCGGTGCTGGTCGCCGCGGTGGCCGCGCTGGCGGCGAGCCAGTTCATGCTGGCCGCCGGCGGTCGGGACGAATGGGTGCTGCTCGCGGCGGTGACGCTGTTCTTCGCCGCGTTCAACGTGATGGAGGCGAGCCTGCCCTCGCTCGTGACCAAGATCGCGCCGGCCACCTCCAAGGGCACGGCGACCGGCGTGTACTCGAGCTCGCAGTTCCTCGGCATCTTCGTCGGGGGAGTGGTGGGCGGCTGGGTGCACCAGAGATTCGGCGCCGCCGCGGTCTTCGAGGCCGCCGGCGCGCTGGCGCTGCTGTGGCTGCTGGCCGCGGCCACCATGCGCCGACCGAGCTATCTCACCACACGCCTCGTGCGCGTGGGCTCGCACGTCGACCTCGAACGGTTGTCGGGGCTGCTGCTGCAGGTGCCCGGCGTGTCCGAGGCGGTCGTGGTCCCGGAGGAGGGCGTCGCCTACCTCAAGGTGGACTCGAAGCGCTTCGACAAACAACAGGCCGAGACGGTGGCCGGCGGCGCCGCCGCGCCGGCCTGAGCCGCGCCTGCGCCAAAAGACAACTTGACTTGAGCGCGCGCATGCATAAGATGCGCGCCATCGCAACTCCCAAGGATACCTATGGACCCTGGCCCCAGTAGCCGCTTCATCGCTGCCTGATCAGCGAGACGCCTCCGGGCCTGGGACCGTAAGATCCCGCCGCGCCGTCTCGCTGCCGTAAGCGGGATGGTGCATACCGCGGCTCGTCCGAGTCCGCGGACAGATCGGCCGAGCCGGTCGAGAGCATCCTCCAGAAGCGCACGTTGACGCATGCCGCATCGCGGCATGTGCCCGCTGACGTTTAGCGAGTAATGCCCATGTCTTACACGGATGCTCATGCCGAGTGCGCCGCCGCCCTTCAGGGGCACGCGCACGCCGGCGATATCCACGGCGCGTTCGGCACCATTGGCCGCCACGACTTCGGCCCGCGCAGAGGCTGGGGCGCGCGGCTGCGCACGCTGCTGGCGATTCTCGGCCCCGGCCTCATCGTGATGGTCGGCGACAACGATGCCGGCGCGTTCGGCACCTATGCCCAGGCCGGGCAGAACTACGGCACGACGCTGCTGTGGACGCTGCTGCTGCTGGTGCCGGTGTTGTACGTCAACCAGGAGATGGTGCTGCGCCTGGGCTCGGTGACCCGCGCGGGGCACGCGCGGCTCATCCTCAAGCGCTTCGGCCGCTTCTGGGGCGCTTTCAGCGTCATCGATCTGTTCCTGCTCAATGCGCTCACCATCGTCACCGAGTTCATCGGCATCAGCCTGGCGCTCGGCTACCTCGGTGTGTCGCGTCCCCTGGGCGTGCTGGCCGCGGCCGTGGTGATCATCGCGGCGGCGGGCACCGGCGATTTCCGCCGCTTCGAGCGCATTTCCATGGCGCTGGTGTTTGCGAGCCTGCTGCTGGTGCCGGTGTTCCTCTGGGTTCACCCGCCGATCTCCCAGGTCGCCCACGACCTGGTGGTGCCGCACCTGCCTCACGGGCGTCTCGGCGACGTGATGCTGCTCATCATCGCCATCGTCGGCACGACGGTGGCGCCGTGGCAGTTGTTCTTTCAGCAGAGCTACGTCATCGACAAGCGCATCACGACCCGCTTCCTCAACTACGAGCGGCTCGACCTGGTGCTCGGCATCGTGCTCGTGGTGATCGGGGCGGTGGCCATGATCGCCTTCACCGCGGCGACCTTCGCGGGCCGGCCGGAGTTCGGCGCGTTCCGGGATGCGGGGGCGGTGGCCGCCGGCATCGGCCGGTACGTCGGTCGGGCGGCCGGAGTCTGTTTCGCCGTGGCGCTGATCGATGCCAGCATCATCGGCGCGATGGCCGTGTCGCTCTCGACGGCATACGCGGTGGGCGATGTGCTGTCGCTGCGGCACTCGCTGCACGCCCCGCCGAAGGAGGCGAGGACCTTCTACCTGATCTACGGGGGGCTGATCGCTCTCGCCGCCGCGCTGGTGCTCACCCCCGGCACGCCGCTTGGGCTGCTCACCAACGCGGTGCAGACCCTGGCCGGAGTGCTGCTGCCGAGCGCGACGGTCTTTCTGCTGCTGCTGTGCAACGACGAGGAGGTGCTCGGTCCCTGGGTCAACGGCCCGTGGCTCAACCTGTTCACGGGCGTGGTGATCGGGGCGCTGCTGCTGCTGTCGGTGATCCTGACCGCGGCGGTGCTGTTCCCCGGCATCGGCGCGCGGGCGATGGTCGAGGTCCTGGCGGGCGGCGCGGCGATCGGGCTCGTGTTCGCGCTGCCGCCGTTTTTCAGGGCGCTGCGCACTCCGGCACGCCGATACGCCGCGGGCGTGCGCGAGGCGTGGCAGATGCCGCCGCTGGGCTCGCTCGGACAGGCGCACATGACGCCGCTCACGCGTCTGGCGATGATCGCGCTTCGCGGCTACCTGGTCGTCGCGGCCGGACTCGTGCTGGTGCGGATCGCGATGCTGGCGGGGCTGCATTTGTGAGCCGCCGGCGGTAGGCTTGTCCGGCCGTCCGCGACAGGGGCGGCAAAGGGGGGTCGGATGAGATACGGATTGTGCTGCGCCATCGCGGCGCTGGCGTTGACGCAACCCGGTACCGCGCAGGCGCGGCAGTGCGATGGCGTCTCATTTCCCGAGCACGTCACCGTCCAGGGGCAGCGCCTGACGCTGAACGGGTTGGGTATCCGCAAGGCCACCTGGTTCAGGATCAAGGTGTACGTCGGGGCGCTCTATCTGGCGCACCCCTCGGCCGATGCCGCGGCCATCCTCGGCGCGCGCGAGCCCGGCGAGATCGTGCTGCACTTCCTCTGGAGTGTCAGCGCCGCTCAACTGCGGGACGCCTGGCTCGATGGGTTCGCCAACAGCGCCCCGGGGAAGTTGGCGGGGCTGAAAGACCGTATCGCGCGGCTCAACGGCTGGATGAGCGACGTGAAGTCCGGCCAGAGCATGGCGTTCGTGCACATCCCGGGCAAGGGCATCGAGTACTTTCTCGACGGAACGCTCAAAGGCACGATCACGGGCGAGGATTTCGCGAGCGCGTTCCTCGGCATCTGGCTGGGACCGAAACCTCCGGGCCGGCAGCTCAAGGCCGGCCTGCTCGGGGGAAAGTGCCGATAGCGCCGCCGCGCCCGACTAGCCCCGGTATTCGCAGCCGCTGGTGCAGGTCTCGCGGATGACGATGCGGCTCAGGCCCGGCAGGGCGGGCGCGAGGCGCTCCCAGATCCACTGCGCCAGTCGCTCGCTGGTGGGATTCTCCAGGCCCGGGATCTCATTGAGATAGCGGTGATCCAGCGCCTCGTGCAGGGGGGCGAAGGCCGCCGTCAGCGCCGAGAAGTCGCACACCCAGCCCAGGTGCGGGTCGACGGGGCCCTCGACGTGCACGCCGATGAGGAAGGAGTGCCCGTGCAGCCGGGCGCACTTGTGGCCGGGCGGGACATTCGGCAGGCGATGGGCCGCCTCGATGCGGAATTCCTTGAAGATCTCCATGCCGGGCACTGTACCGGATCACGAAACGGCGCACGAGTTGGCCCCCCCAGGGGAGCGTCCCGCCCGCTCCCGATGCGCTATCCTTGGCCCCGTGAGAGCCCGGTGCGGGCTCCGGGCCCGCCCGCTGCGCGGTATGACCCTCCCGCGGGCGCGCGCGGACTGATTCTTCCGAGGCTGCCAGCTATGACCACCCGCTTCCGGCCCATGGTGCTGATCGTCACGGTGTTCTGGGTCTACGTGGCGGTCTCCGACGTGCTGTACGCGAACCGCATGCAGGCCAGCCTCACGGCCATGCATGTCGGGCATCTGTTCGCCCCCTGGCAGGCGCGGCTCCTGCAACACCTCCTTCTCTATCCGGCCCTGCTCGGCTGCATGTGGACCTCGCTCACGCTGGGCTGGCAGCCGATCCTCAAGCGCCTGCCGGTGCAGATCCTGCTCGGGGCGGGCTTCGCGGTGCTCGGGGAGCCGAGCCTGTGGCTGGGGGTGTCGGCGCTGATCGGCTTCCACCAGGCCACGCACGCGTTTCTGAGCGGACTCGGGCACGGACCGCAGGTGTTATCGATCGTTCCGGTGCTGGAGATCTGGGTGGCGAGCTGCACCAACTTCCTGCTGACGTACGGATTCGGCCTGGCGCTGGTGACCGGGTTCGATATCTACCGCCGGCTGCGCGACACGCAGATCCGCTCGGCGGCGCTGGAGCGGGCGCTCTCGGCCGCGCACCTGGCGGCGCTGCGGATGCAGCTCTCGCCGCACTCGCTGTTCAACCTGCTCAATACCATCCACGGCCAGATCGACTGGAACCCCGCCGATGCCCGCAGCATGATCGTGCAGCTGGCCGACCTCCTGCGGCGCCTGCTGCACGCCGGCGAGCGGGAGTTCTCACGGTTGTCCGAAGAGCTGGAGTTCGCCCGGTTGTACCTGACGCTGCAGCAGCGGCGCTTCTCCGACCGGCTCACGGTGCGGGTGCCCGAGCCCGAGGGGCTGCCGGCGGCCTGGGTGCCGAGCCTGATCCTCCAGCCGCTCATCGAGAACGCCGTGGTGCACGGCCTGGCCCATCACCCCGGCGAGGTCGAGATCCGCGTGCAGGCGAGAGCCTCGGACGAATGGCTGTGGCTCGGGGTTTCCAACACCATGACGGCCGGGGAGGCCGCATGCCGCGAGGGCATCGGCCTGAAGAACGTGCGCGAGCGGCTGTGGATCCAGTTCGGCGAGCGCGCGTCTTTCGAGGCGGCGCCGACCGCCGACGGCAGGTGGCTCGCCGAGATCCGCCTGCCGCTTCTCGCCGATGTCATAGAGCCGGCGCGCCAGCGAGTGGAGGCGCCGGAGCGGGCCACTGCCCTGGAGCAGCCTGCCTGTCCCGTGGCCGGTCAGGTGCCCTCTTGACGTAATCCAGGAAGATCCGGCGAACCGGCGGATCGCGCGCGAGCGGCCCCTTGCATCGGGCCGGGAAAACACTAGAGTCTCAGTCCATGCTTAGCCTCAGCCATCCTGCGCGGACCAACCGCGATCCACTCCGGAAGGCCGGCCGCGAGGCGGCTCGCGAGCGGCTCTCGCACCTTGCGCTCCGGGCAGACTGAGGCGGGCGTGGTGACGGACGCATCGCGGACCCTGCGGCGTGCCTCGGTCCTCTCGCTGGGGGTGCTCACCGGCGTCAACCTGCTCAATTACCTCGACCGCTACGTGGTCTCGGCGTTGCTGCCGGCGCTGAAGCGCGCGCCCATGGGGCTCGACGATCTGCAGCTCGGTACGCTGATGAGCGGCTTTCTCATCGTGTATCTGCTGGCGGCGCCGATTTTCGGGCGCATGGGCGATCGGGGCTCGCGCACCCGGCCGATCGCCATCGGGGTGTTCATCTGGAGCCTGGCCACCGGGCTCTCGGGCCTGGCGGCCAACTACCTGCAGCTCCTGGGAGCGCGCGCCGTGGTGGGCATCGGCGAGGCGGCCTACGGCACCATCGCGCCGTCGCTGCTCGCCGATTACTTCGTGCCGCGCACTCGCGGGCGGGCGTTCGCCATCTTCAACATGGCGATCCCGGTCGGCGCGGCGCTCGGCTACATCGTCGGGGGTATCGTGCTGGCGCATTTCGGCTGGCGCGAGGCGTTCTTCGTGGCGGGCGTTCCCGGAATGCTGCTCGCGGTGTGGATCTGGCGCCTGCCCGATCCGCCGCGCGGCTCGGGGGACAGCGTTGAGGCCGCGGCCGCGGCGGGGGTCGGCACGGCGCTGGCGGTACCGCCGGGCTCCTGGGCCGTCTTTCCGCGCCTGCTGCGCAAGAGGCCCTACCTGCTCACCGTGCTGGGTTACGCCGCCTATACCTTCGCCCTCGGCGGCCTGGCGTTCTGGATGCCGACATTCCTGCAGCGGGTTCGCGGCGTGCCGGCCGTTCAGGCCACGGTGGGATTCGGCGCGATAGTGGTCGCCACCGGGTTCGTCGGCACCTTCGCCGGCGGCTGGCTGGGGGATTGGCTGTTGAAGTACTCCCGCCAGGCGTATCTGTGGCTGTCGGGCTGGGCCACGCTGCTGGCGGTGCCCGCAACCTACCTGGCGCTCGCCTCGGGCAAGCCCGATGTGTTCTACGGCGCGCTCGTCGTGGCCGAGCTGCTGTTGTTCCTATCAACCGGTCCGATCACGACGTCCGTCGTCAACCTGGTCAGTCCGACGGAAAGGGCCTGCGCGGTGGCGCTCAGCATCTTCGTCATCCATGCGCTGGGAGATGTCATTTCCCCCTCCATCATCGGTGGCGTATCGGACATGTCATCGCTCGGCGCGGCGGTCATGGTCGTGCCGTTCGCGGTCGCGGTCGGCGGGGTGCTGTGGCTGCTGGCCGCCAGGGCCGACGCGAAGGCGGTCGCCGAACGCAGCGCCGCGGCGTAGCGCGGGAGCGCGAGCCCGCCGGCCTCAGCGGGCGACGAAAGCCCGCTCTATGACGTAATCGCCGGCCTCGCCGATGTGCGGGGACATCCGGAAGCCGCGCGCATCGAGCAGGGCGCAGGTGTCGGTGAGCATGGCCGGGCTGCCGCAGACCATGGCCCGGTCCTCGCCCGGGTCGAGCGGCGGGATCCCCAGGTCGTAGGAGAGTCTCGCGGACTCGATGAGGGTGGTGAGGCGGCCGCGATTGACGTGCGGCTCGCGCGTCACCGCCGGGTAGTACAGCAGCTTCTCGCGCACCCACTCGCCGAGGAACTCGTGGGACTTGAGCTCCTCGATCCGGTGGCGGACCACCGCGCTCTCGCGCGCCCAGCGCACGCCGTGCACGAAGATCACCCGCTCGAAGCGCTCGTAGGTCTCGGGGTCCTTGATCACGCTCATGAACGGCGCCGCCCCGGTGCCGGTGGACAGCAGGTACAGGCGCTTGCCGGGCTTGAGGTCGTGCAGCACGAGGGTCCCGGTGGGCTTGCGGCTGACGAGCACCTCGTCGCCTTCGCGGATGTGCTGCAGGCGCGAGGTCAGCGGGCCGTGCGGCACCTTGATGCTGAGGAACTCCAGGTGCTCCTCGTGGTTGGCGCTGGCGATGCTGTAGGCGCGCAACAGCGGGCGGGAGTCGACGTGCAGTCCCACCATGACGAACTGTCCGTTCTCGAACCGCAGGCCCGCGTCCCGCGTCGTGGTGAATGTGAATTGCGTGTCGGTCCAATGCTGGACCGAGAGAACGCGTTCGCTGCCGACTGCCGCCACGAGGATCCACCTATGTCCGGGAATACTTGGGGCGCGCATTTTAGCGGCGCGGGGCGGCCGACGGGCTGCATTTGCGCTATTCCCTCATAATCCTGCGGCATATCACCGCGATTGCGGCGCGAACGGCGCGGATCGGTTGCTATCATGATGTCCTACCGCATGGTGCGGATCGGGCAATCCGGGGACACTCATGGCAGATCTCGGCACGTCGGGCGGCCTGCGCGGCCGTACGCTGTTCATCACGGGAGCGAGCCGGGGCATCGGGCTGGCGATCGCTCTGCGGGCCGCGCGCGACGGGGCCAACGTGGCGGTGGTGGCCAAGACCGCCGAGCCGCATCCGAAGCTCCCCGGCACCATCTACACCGCCGCCGCCGAGATCGAGGGTGCCGGCGGCACGGCGCTGCCGCTCGCGGTGGATGTCAGGGACGACGGGCAGGTCGCATCCGCCATCGAGCGCACGGCGCAGACCTTCGGCGGCATCGACATCCTGGTCAACAACGCCAGCGCCATCAGCCTGACGCCGACCGCCGCGACGGACATGCGCCGCTTCGACCTCATGCACGCCATCAACACGCGCGGCACGCTGCTGTGCTCGAAGCTGTGCCTGCCGTACCTTGCGCGCGCGGCGAATCCCCACATCCTCGTCCTGGCGCCGCCCTTGCAGCTCGAGCAGCGCTGGTTCGCGCCTCACCTGCCGTACTCGCTGGCGAAGTTCGGCATGAGCCTGTGCGTGCTCGGGCTGTCCGGCGAGCTGCGCGCCGCCGGTATCGCGGTCAACGCGCTGTGGCCCCGGACCATCATCGGCACGGCGGCACTCAAAGTGGCCATGCGCAATGCGCCCCCCGAGGCGCTGCGCCGCGTGCGCTCGCCCGAGATCGTCGCCGATGCGGCGTATGCCATCCTGAATCGCGACAGCCGCGGGTTCTCGGGCAACTTCTGCATCGACGAGCAGGTGCTCAGGGAGGAGGGTGTCAGCGACTTCTCGCCGTACCGGGACCCCGAGGTGCGGGAAGAGGATCTGCTGACGGATCTGTTTGTCTGAGACGCCCGCGACCGGCGGCGACGCGCCCGCGCGGGTCTAGCCGGCGGTCCCCTGGATCCTATGGCCGAGCTCGATGCCGGCGAGCTCGTAGCCCTTCCTGAAGTCGCGGATGTGCCGGACCATCCAGGTGCGCGCCATCGGCGCATCGCGGCGGCCGACCGCCTCCAGGATCCGCCGCTGAGCGGCGCCGATGCGCGAGCGCGCCTGCGCCACCTGGTCGATCATGTCGCGCAGCGAGGGCTCGAGCAGGTTGATGAGCGGCTCCTGCACCAGGGCGAACACCTGGTTGTGGGTGGCCGCGCCGAGGCCGCGGAAGAACTCCGCCGTGTGGCGCACGGCCCTCTCGGTGTCGGCGTTGTCGGTGTCGAAATGCTCGCGTGCCGCCGCGAGTCTCGCCAGGTCCGCCTCGGTGCTCTCGTGGGCGGCGATCTCGGCGATGGGCGGCTCGTAATGCGTCAGCGCCTCCCATACCTCGAAGAACGTCACATCGTGCATCGCCAGCGCGCGGCTGACGTCCCGGGCCACTTCGCGATGCCTGGGGCGGCTGACCGTCATGAGCTTCGAGCCCGGACGGCGCTCGAGCAGCCCGTTGCTCTCCAGCTCGCGCAGCGCCTCGCGCACCGTCGAGCGGTTGACCCCGAGCTGGCGCGCCAGCTCGGTCTCCGGCGGCAGCCGCTCGCCCTCGCGCAGCACCCTGGTGAGGATGCGCTCGGTGATGGCGGCGGCGACCTTCCGGTAGGCCGGCGCGAGCGGGATCTGGTTGAACTCGACACTCATGATCGGCGGGCGGGTTTCATGCGGCGTGCTCGAACAGCTCCCGGCCGATCAGCATGCGGCGGATCTCCTGCGTGCCGGCGCCGATCTCGTACAGCTTCGCGTCGCGCAGCAGGCGGCCGGCCGGGTAGTCGTTGATGTAGCCGTTGCCGCCGAGCGCCTGGATGGCCTCGAGCGCGACGCGCGTGGCGTTGTCCGCCGCGAACAGGATGCAGGCTGCGGCATCGCGCCGCTTCGCCCGCCCGGCATCACAGGCGCGCGCGACGCCATACGCGAAGGCGCGCGAGGCGCTGAGCGCGGTGTACATGTCGGCGATCTTAGCCTGCATCAGCTCGAACGTGCCAATGGGCTGTCCGAACTGCTTGCGCTCGCGCACGTAGGGCAGGACAAGGTCGAGCGCCGCGGCCATCAGCCCCAGGGGTCCTCCGGCGAGCACCACGCGCTCGTAGTCGAGGCCGCTCATCAACACCCGCACGCCGGCATTCTCCGCCCCCAGGCGGTTGGCCTCGGGCACGGCGCAGTCCTCGAACACGAGCTCGCAGGTGCTCGAGCCGCGCATGCCGAGCTTGTCGAGCTTCTGCGCGGTGGAGAATCCGGCGAAGCCCCGCTCCACGATGAAGGCGCTGATGCCGCGAGGTCCCGCGGCTGGATCGGTCTTGGCGTAGACCACCAGCACGTCGGCGTCCGGGCCGTTGGTGATCCACATCTTGCGTCCGTTGAGAACGTAGTGATCGGCGCGCTTCTCGGCCCGCAGTTGCATCGAGGTCACATCGGAGCCGGCCTGCGGCTCGGACATGGCGAGCGCGCCGACGTGCTCGCCGCTGACCAGCCGCGGCAGGTAACGATCGCGCTGATCGTCGCTGCCGTTGAGGCGCAGCTGGTTGACGCAGAGGTTGGAGTGCGCCCCGTAGGACAGTCCCACGGCGCCCGAGGCGCGCGAGATTTCCTCCATCGCGATGACGTGCGCCAGGTAGCCGAGGTCCGCGCCGCCCCAGCGCTCCGGTACGGTGATGCCGAGCAGGCCGAGCTCACCGAGCTCCGGCCAGAGTGTGCGCGGAAACTCGTTGCTGTGGTCGATGCCGGCGGCGAGCGGCGCGATGCGCTCATCGGCGAAGCGGCGCACCTGCCGGCGGATCTCCTCGGTCGCCTCGTCGAGGCCGAAGCCGCTGTCGATCGAGTCATGGGCGGGCATGAGCTTGTCTTCCATCGAGGTAGGATTGTATGATTGTCCGACAATCAAGCCATCGTGACAAGCCCATGCCCCGCATCGCCACCCGGCTCGATACCCGCTCGCAGGACTTTCTCGACAACGAGCGTGCCATGCGCGAGCTGACGGCCGAGCTCAAGCGCACGGTCGCGCAGGCCGCCGAAGGGGGATCGGCCGCGGCGGTCAGCCGGCACCGCGCGGCCGGCAAGCTCACGGCCCGGGAGCGCATCCGGACACTGCTCGACACCGGCAGCCCCTTTCTGGAGCTCTCGCAGCTAGCCGCTCACGGGCTCTACGGCGGCGGCATCGCCTGCGGCGGCATCGTGACCGGGATCGGCCGGGTGAGCGGGCGGGAGTGCGTCATCGTCGCCAACGATCCCACCGTCAAGGGTGGGACGTACTATCCCATGACCGTCAAGAAGCACCTGCGCGCCCAGGAGATCGCGCGCGAGAACCGCCTGCCCTGCGTGTATCTGGTGGAGAGCGGCGGCGCGTTCCTGCCGGCGCAGGACGAGGTGTTTCCCGACCGGGAGCACTTCGGCCGAATCTTCTACAACCAGGCGACGCTCTCGGCGCTCGGGGTGGCGCAGATCGCGGTCGTGCACGGCTCGTGCACCGCCGGCGGGGCATACGTGCCCGCCATGTCCGATGAGAACGTCATCGTGCGCAACCAGGGGCGGGTGTTTCTCGGCGGACCGCCGCTGGTGAAGGCGGCCACCGGCGAAGACATCGACGCCGAGTCGCTCGGCGGAGCCGATGTGCACTGCCGCCAGTCAGGCGTCTGCGACCACTATGCCGAGAACGACACGCACGCGCTCGCGATCGCGCGGCGCATCGTCGCGCGGCTGCGGCCGGCCCCGGGCACCGATCCGCCGCTCGCCCCGCGCGAGCCGCACTACGACCCGGGCGAGCTCTACGGGGCCGTGCCCGTCAGCCTGCGCAAGCCCTACGACGTGCGCGAGGTGATCGCCCGCCTCGTCGACGGATCGGAGATGGAGGAGTTCAAGCAGCTCTACGGCACGACGCTGGTGTGCGGCTTCGCGCACCTGTCGGGCTACCCCGTCGGGATCCTGGCCAACAACGGCATCCTGTTCTCGGAAAGCTCGCTGAAGGGCGCGCACTTCATCGAGCTGTGCGCGCGCGAGGGCATTCCGCTGCTGTTCCTGCAGAACATCACCGGGTTCATGGTCGGCTCCAAGGCCGAGGCGGGCGGCATCGCCCGCGACGGCGCCAAGCTCGTGACGGCCGTGGCGTGCGCGCAGGTGCCGAAGCTCACGCTGATCATCGGCGGCAGCTACGGAGCGGGCAATTACGCCATGTGCGGGCGGGCATACTCGCCGCGCTTTCTGTTCCAGTGGCCCAACGCGCGCATCTCGGTCATGGGCGGCGAGCAGGCTGCGAGCGTGCTCGCCACCGTCAAGCGCAGCCAGATCGAAGGCCGCGGCGGGCACTGGCCGCAGACCGACGAGGAGACCTTCAAGCGCCCGATCCTCGAGCAGTACGAGCGCCAGGGGCATCCCTACTACGCCTCGGCCCGGCTCTGGGACGACGGGGTGCTCGACCCGCTCGACACCCGGCGGATCCTGGGGCTGTCTCTGGCCGCGGTGCGCAACGCGCCGGAGCGAGAGACGCGCTTCGGCCTGTTCCGGATGTGAGTGCGCCATGATCCAACGTCTCCTGGTGGCCAACCGCGGCGAGATCGCCGGCCGCATCGTGCGCACCGCCCGCCGGATGGGCATCCACACCATCGCGGTGTATTCCGACGCGGACAGCGGCGCCCGCCACGTGCGCGAGGCCGACGAGGCGCTGCGCATCGGTCCCCCGCCGGCGGCCGGGAGTTATCTCGACATCGAGGCCATCCTCGCCGCCGCGCGCGCCACCGCGGCCGAGGCGATCCATCCCGGATACGGGTTCCTGTCGGAAAACGCCCGCTTCGCGCGCGCCTGCCGGGATGCGGGTCTGATTTTCGTGGGGCCGTCCGCCGAGGCCATCGAGGCCATGGGCGTGAAGAGCCTCGCCAAGGCGCGGGTGCGCGCCCTCGGCGTGCCGGTGCTGCCCGGCTACGAGGGCGAGCGGCAGGACATCGACCATCTGACGGCACGGGCGCTCGAGGCGGGCCTGCCGCTGATGGTCAAGCCCGCCGCCGGCGGCGGCGGCAAGGGCATGCGCGTGGTGCGCTCCCGGGACGAGCTCACCGAGGCGCTGGTGTCGGCGCGGCGCCAGGCCGAGAGCAGTTTCGGCGACGGCGCGCTGCTGCTGGAGCGTTACCTCGCCGAGCCGCGCCACGTCGAGGTGCAGGTATTCGCCGACCAACACGGCAACTGCGTTCACCTCGGGGATCGCGACTGCTCGGTGCAGAGGCGCCACCAGAAGCTGATCGAGGAGGCGCCCGCTCCGGGGCTCGAGGACGAGCTGCGCGAGCGGCTGCGCCAGTCGGCGATCGAGGTCGCGCGCGGCGTCGGCTACACGGGCGCCGGCACGGTGGAGTTCCTCTACGATGCCGGGGAGTTCTACTTTCTGGAGATGAACACGCGGCTGCAGGTCGAGCACACCGTCACGGAGGCGGTGACGGGCCTCGACTTGGTGGAATGGCAGTTGCGCGTGGCGGCCGGCGAGCCGCTGCCGCTCACGCAGTCGCAGATCGCGATCGAGGGCCACGCGGTCGAGGCCAGGGTGTGCGCCGAGGATCCGTGGCGGAATTTCCTGCCGAGCGCCGGCACGCTGCATCTGGCCGAATGGCCGCGGGGCGAGGCGCTGCGCGTCGATGCCGGGTTCGCCGAGGCGGATACCGTGCCCGCGGTCTATGACTCGCTGCTCGGCAAGGTGATCGCCTGGGCGCCGGATCGCTCGCAGGCGGCACGCGTGCTGGCGGAGGCGTTGGAGCGGACGTACATCGCCGGCGTCCACACCAACGAGCGCTGGCTGAGCCGGATTTTGCGCTCGAGAGTGTTTCTCGAGGCCCGTCACAGCGTGGCGTTGCTCAGCCGGCGCGGCGAGGAGTTTTCCGCCCCGGTGCGGGCGGATGCCGGGGAGGCGGTGCTCGCGGCGCTCGCCGCGCAGGGCGAGCGCGAGCGCGGATCGAGTCCCTGGAGTGCGGGGGATGGCTTCTCGCCCAACCTGCCGGGCCAGGTGACCGTTACCTTGTCGGCAGGCGGGCGCGAGCGCACCGTCACCCTGCGGTACGAGCGGGGCGTGCCGCGGTCGGCCATCGCCGGGGAGGAGGGCGGGCGACCGGGGAGCCCCCTGGAACTGGCCGGCGTCAGGTGCGGGGACGGGGAGATCTCGGCGCAGATCGACGGGCACTGGCGGCGTGGGCGGTTTTTCCGCGATGGAGCCGATCTGCACCTGTGGACGGGCGGGGCGCATCACGAGCTTCTGATCGAGGATCCGCGCACCCGCGAGTTCGCTGCCTCCGCCGCGACCGGCGGACTGACGACGCCGCTCCCCGGGGTCGTCTCGGCGGTGGAGGTCGAAGCGGGACAGACGGTGAGCGCCGGAGAGCTGCTGATGGTCATCGAGGCGATGAAAATGGAGCACAGCATCACCGCGCCCTTCGACGGCGTGGTCGAGGCCGTCCATTTCGCGCGGGGCGATCGTGTGCCCGAGGGCAGCGAACTGCTGACTCTGTCACAGAATCCGGACGGCGAGCGGGGCGTTTAGCGACCGTTAAGCTTCCCTGAGGAACAATGCCGGCGTCCGGATGCCAGGGGAGCCGAAGTCATGAACAAGTCCCTGTTGTTGGGTGTGGCCATCGGCGGGGCGGCCGCCATCGCCGCCGGTGCCTTCGCCGGCTACAAGCTGGGCTCGCACGGCCCGCAGAGCAGCTCACAGTCCAGTCCTCAGCCGGGTCCGCAGGGCGGGCCGCACGCCTCGGCCGATGGCGCGAGCCGCGTGGCCGCGGCGGGCTCCGGTGCCGGGCATGCGCTGCGCCGGCGAAGCCAACCGCACTTCGCCCGGGTGGTGCAGGTCATTCCCCTGACGCGCCAGATCGTAACTCCCAGAAAGCAATGCCACGATGTGACGGTCACGCACGTACGGCCGAGCCGCGACAATCACCAGATCTTAGGCAGCATTGCCGGTGCGGTGGTGGGCGGATTGATCGGTCATCAGATCGGCGGCGGCACGGGCAAGGACATCGCGACGGCCGCCGGCGCGGCCGCCGGCGGCTATGCCGGCAACCGGATCGAGAAGCACATCCAGAACGGCGAGACCTACACGACCACCAGCAAACAGTGCCGCACGGTGTATGAGAAGACCCGGCGGCCGGACGGCTACGAGGTGCGCTACCGCCTGGATGGGCGGCTGGGCACCGTGCGCATGAGCCACGATCCCGGGCAGCGGATCCCCGTGCGCGACGGGCGGCTGGTCTTGAGCGGCGCGCAGCGCACCTGAGTCAGTCCCGGGCACCGCGTGGAGGCGCCTTGCGCCGCGGCCCCCGGGACACGTGCGGGGAGTCCCGGTCGAAGAACCTCCAGGGCCGCCTGGCCCAGGGGCCGGCGTAATCCACCCCGATGCGCGGGCTGCGTGCGATGCGGACCGGCTGCGGGCGGCGCGGGCGCTCGATCCACAGCGGCCCCGAGCAAAGATCCGCCCCGTTCAGCCCGCGGTCGATGTCCATCGCCCGGCACAGCAGCCCCGGTCCGCAGGTGCGCCCGGTGACCCCCCGCACGGGTTCGAGGGCCCGCAGCAGCACCGCGTGCGGCACCCCCTCGGCGGCGGTGACCACGTTCAGGCAGTGCCAGAAGCCATAGATGAAATAGACGTACGCGTGTCCCGCGGGTCCGAACATCACCTCGGTCCGCGCGGTGCGGCCGCGGGAGGAGTGCGCGGCGCGGTCCGCGGGGCCCTGGTACGCCTCGGTCTCGACGATCCGCCCGACACGCTCTGTGATGCCGGTCCGGTGGACCAGGTGCATCCCGAGCAGCTCGCGGGCCACGGTCAAGGTATCCTGAAGATAGAAATTGCGGGGAAGTTTGCACGACGGCGCCATGGGCCCTCATGTTACAATAACCGCAGTTCGTGGCCCGGACCGCGGCATTGCCGGGCTGAATCGAGGCCAGGTGGAAATCGCAACCATGCAGTCGATCGAAGTGCGCTCGATGAGACTCGCCGGCGGACTGTTTGCGGCGCTGGCTCTGGGGCTGATCCCGGCCGGCCGGGCCGCGGTGTTCAAGGTGCCCGCGAGCGGCGCGCTCATCGGCCACGACACGGTGGTCGAGTCGCAGGCCTCCGACACGTTGCTCGGTATCGCGCACAAGTTCAGTGTCGGGTACTGGGAGATCCAGTCGGCCAATCCGCACGTGAGCGTGTGGCTGCCGGGGCGGGGCACCCGCGTGGTGATTCCCGGCCGCTTCATCCTGCCGCCGGTGCCGCACCAGGGCATCGTGATCAACCTGCCGGCGCACCGCCTCTTCTACTTCCCCAAGGGCGGCCGGCACGATGCGCCCGTCGTGATCACCTATCCCGTGGGCACCGGCGTCAAGGGCTTCGTGACTCCGGTCGGCGAGACCCGCGTCATCCGCAAGGTGCCGCATCCGGTGTGGATCCCGACGGCGCACATCCTGGCGGCCCACGCGAAAGAGGGCGATCCCATCCCCAAGATCTACCCCGCCGGGCCGAACAACCCCATGGGCCAGTGGGCGCTCGAGACGGCGCTCAGCCACGGGGAGATCTACATCCACGGCACCAACAACCCGGTCGCCATCGGCATGTCGGTCAGCCACGGCTGCATCCGCCTGTACCCCGAGGATATCGCGGCGCTGTATCCCATCGTGCCCGTGGGCACGCCCGTCGACGTGGTGGACGACCCGATCCTGGCGACGCTCCAGAACGGCAAGCTCTACCTGTCCATCCATCCGCCGACCGACAGCGACAACGTGCCGGCCAAACCGGATTACGACAGGATCTCGCAGGTGATCGACCAAGCGATCGGCAACGCGGTCGTCGCCATCGACTGGAAGAGGGTGCGCCGGATGGCCGTGCGCGCCGACGGCATGCCCGAGCTCATCGGAGTCGAGGCCGATACCAGCCCGCCCGGCGCCCAACCGGCGCAGGGCGGGCCGGTGCAGGCGACCTCCGGGGCGAGCGGCCCGCAGAGCCCGGCCAACCGGCCGGGGGTTTGAGCCCGGGGCCTCAGCCCTCGGTATCGAGAACCATCCGCACGAGCTGCGCGAAGGACGAGGCGCCCATCTTCTCCATGACCCGCGCGCGATGGATCTCCACCGTGCGCTGACTCACCCCCAGGTCCGCGGCCACCACCTTGTTGGGTTTGCCGCGGCTGATCAGGGTCAATACCTCGTGCTCGCGCGGGGTGAGCGAGGTCAGCCGCTCGCGGATGTGGTCTTTTTCCTTCAGCTCCTGCCGGGTCCGGTGATCCTTCTCGAGCGCCCGCTGCACCCGGTCGAGCAGGTCCTGGTCGCGGAAGGGCTTTTGCAGGAAGTCGAACGCCCCGTGCTGCATGGCCTCGACGGCCATCGGAATATCGCCGTGGCCGGTGATGAAGATGACCGGCACCGTGGCGCCGCGCACGTTCAGGATCTGCTGCAGCTCCAGCCCGCTCATGCCCGGCATGCGCACATCGAGCACCACGCAGCCCGGGTGCCTGGCATCGTAGCCGGAGAGGAACTCCTGGGCGCTGCAGTAGGCCGTGGCCGGCAGGCCCACGGATTTCAGCAGCAGCCGCAGCGAGGCGCGCACCGCCTCGTCATCGTCGATGACGAAGACCGTCGGTTGGGGTTCACGGGGCTTTTCCATGGGTGCTCTGCTAGCTTACCGGGGTGGGCCGGCCGCTTCCAGCCCCGAGTTGTCGGAAAGGCATGGACACGGGTTGCTCACATGCGAGAGTATGTTGCCGTTGGGGCGCGCGGCGCGCTAAGTATTTTCCGCAATAGAGTCGCGCGATGGCGTTTGACGCGGATGCGGCCGGCTCGCGGAGCCGCGCTCGTCCGCGCATGAGTGCGGAGGCTCCAGTGGATACAGAAGCGGTACGCGCACGTCTGTTGAAGCGCCGGGAGGAGCTGCAAACGCGGGCAAGCAGCGCCCGGGCGGATCTGCGTCATGAATCCGACCCGCTGAGCGCGGATTTCGCCGAGCAGGTGACCCAGCGCGAAACCGACGAGGTGCTGGGGGCGATCTCCGAGTCCGCGCGCGAGGAGCTCAGGCGGATCCAGTCCGCCCTGCGGCGGCTCGAAGAGGGCACCTACACCTCCTGCTCGGTGTGCGGCGAGCCGATCGAGGAGGGGCGGCTCGACGCCGTTCCCTATACCGATCGCTGCCGCAAGTGCGCCGACGCCCGGCCCGGTCCGAGGCGCGGGGGGTGACGGTCCAGGAGCCGGCCCCCTCGGGGGTCATCACCATCACCACGGATTTCGGTCATCAGGGCCCCTTCGTCGGGGTCATGAAGGGACGCATCCTGGGCCGTTTCCCGCAGGCGCGCCTGATCGATCTCACGCACGAGATCCTGGTCCACTGGCCGGCCGAGGCCGGTTTCTGGCTCTCCAGGGCGTTCCAGTACTTCCCCCCCGGCACCGTGCACGTGGCGGTGGTGGACCCCGGCGTGGGGACCTCGCGGGACATTCTCGTGGTCAGCGCGGGGGGCCATCTGTTCACCGCCCCGGACAACGGGCTGCTGGCCCCCATCGTGGCCCGCCATCCGCAGGCCGGCATCGTGCGGCTGCGCGGCGAGGGCCTCCAGCGCCTCAAGATCCATCACGCCAGCGCCACGTTCCACGGCCGGGACATTTTTGCTCCGGTCGCGGCCGAGCTTGCCGCGGGACACTGTCGCATCGAGGAGCTCGGCGAGCCGGTGAGCGCGGATTCCCTGGTGCCGGCCTGGGTCGAGGAGCCGCTCGTCGAGCCCGCCTCCGTCACCGGCCTCATCATCACCATTGATCACTTCGGCAATCTGATCACCAATATCGACGGCCACCTCATCGAGCGCTTCCGCCTGCCGCTGGTCCATGCTGGCCATCACGCCGTGCCGCTGCTGAGAACGTATGGGGACACCCGACCGGGGCAGTACCTGGCTCTGGTGAATTCTTTCGGGGTGCTGGAGATCGCTCGCGCCGAGCAGAGCGCCGCCGAAGGCTTAGGTCTAGGTCGGGGTGCGCCGGTCGTCGTACGGGATAGGACGAAGTAACCCGTACGGCTATTGCTCCGTAGCCGAATTTCATTATAGTTCGCTGTCTTGCTGCAGGCTGAGTTTGCACTACCCCATTGATTTGACTCAGGATTTGCACCTCTAGATGTCGGAACGAGACAACGAGAGCTTCGATCTCGATGAGGAATTCCTGGGCGGAGTCCCCGAGGAGAGCGGCGATTACGATCGACTGCTCGATCGCGTGGACAAGCGCCGCAATGTGCCGGTCAAGCGTGGCAAGGCTGCGTGGAGCCGGCTCGAGGAAGTCCTGGCGGACAAGAAGCTCGCGAAGGACCTTCGCGATTTCGACGAAGAGCTCTAGCGTTCCAACGTGCGCGGAGCGGATTCGATCGACTTTGAGAGCAGGGCGGCCGAAGCCCGGTATCGCCACGGGGTCTGCTCGACCCAACGAGTCTGATCCGGTTACCCCGCCGGTCGGTCAGGAATACCAGTGACCCGCAGCATTTCCGAGTGGATCGTCCTGAAGTTCGGGGGGACCAGCGTCTCCTCGCTCGCCAACTGGCGCAACATCGCGCAGGTCGCCGCCGCACGCGTGCGCGGCGGCGCGCGGGTGCTCATCGTGCACTCCGCGGTCAGCGGCATCACCGACCGGCTGGAGAAACTGCTGGACGCGGCCCGCAGCCAGACGCACGAGGAAGAGTTGGATTTCATCGAGCAGCGTCACAGGCGGCTCGCCGCCGAGCTCGGCATTCCCCTGGGCGAGCGCTGCGAGCGCCAGCTCGCCGAGCTCAGGCAGATCGCCGCGGGCGTCGCCCTGATCGGAGAGGTGAGCGATCGCACCCGGGCCCGGGTCATGGCCTGCGGAGAGCTGATGGCCACCGACATCGGAGCGCACTTCCTGTGCACCCAGGGTCTTGCGGCGGAGTGGGCCGATGCGCGCACCATGTTGACGGCCGAGGAGCTGGCCAACGCTTCGGCGAAGGCGAGCGTGCTCTCGGCGGTGTGCAACTTCGCGCCGGATCACGTGCTCGAGCAGCGCCTGCACGCGCTGGCCCCGGTCGTGGTGACCCAGGGGTTCATCGCCAGCGACAGCGACGGTAACACCGTGCTGCTCGGGCGCGGCGGCTCGGATACCTCGGCGGCGTACTTCGCCGCGAAGCTGCGGGCCCGGCGGCTGGAGATCTGGACGGACGTGCCGGGCATGTTCAGCGCCAACCCGCGCTCGACGCCGACGGCCCGGCTCCTGCGCGCGCTGCATTACGACGAGGCGCAGGAGATCGCCACCAGCGGCGCCAAGGTGCTGCATCCGCGCTGCATCCTGCCCGTGCGCCAGTACGGCATCCCGCTGCACGTCTACGCGACGCAGGCCCCGGAGCTCAAGGGCACGGTGCTCTCGGGCGAAGGCGACGCGACCGCGCAGGTCAAGGCCGTGTGCACCAAGAAGGGCATCACGCTGGTCTCGCTCGAGAGCCCCGGCATGTGGCACCAGGTCGGCTTTCTCGCCGACGCCTTCCAGGTGTTCAAGCGCCACGGCATGTCGATCGACCTGGTCTCGACCTCGGAGACCAACGTCACCGTGTCGCTCGATCCGGCCGCCAACACCCTGGATGCGGATCTGCTCGAGGCCCTGGTGAGCGACCTTTCGGATCTGTGCCGCGTGCAGGTGATCGGCCCGTGCGCCTCGGTGAGCCTGGTGGGGCGCAACATCCGCGCCATCCTCCACCAGTTGGGCGGCGCGTTCGAGTTCTTCGAGGAGCAGAAGATCTACCTGGTGAGCCAGGCGGCCAACGACCTGAACTTCACCTTCGTGGTCGACGAGGGCCAGGGCGATCGCCTCGTCGATCAACTGCACGCGCTGCTGATCCGGGCGGCGCCGCACGATCGCGTGCTCGGGCCCACCTGGGAGCAGCTGTTCGCCACGACGCCGACCGCCGCGGCGTCGCCCGCGCAGTGGTGGCGCGAACGGCGCGAGCAGTTGCTCGCGGCGCTCGGGGACCGCGATTGCGCCTTCGTCTACCACCTCGACGGCGTGCGCGCCCGCGCACGGGCGCTGCGCTCGATGGGCTCGGTGACACGCATGCACTACGCCATGAAGGCCAACCCGCATCCGCAGGTGCTGCGCGCGGTCAGGGAGGAGGGCATGGAGCTGGAGTGCGTCTCGCGCGGGGAGATCGAGCGTGTGCTCGAGTTGTTCCCGGATCTGGATCCGCGCCGGGTGCTCTACACGCCCAACTTCGCCTCGCGCGAGGAATACCGCTGGGCGCTCGAGCGCGGCGTGCAACTGACGGTCGACAACCTGCACGTGCTGGAGTGGGAGGATCTGCTCAAGGGCCGGGAGATCCTCGTGCGGGTCGACACCGGCGTGGGCGCCGGCCACCATCATCACGTGCGCACGGCCGGCGCGCATGCGAAGTTCGGCGTACCGGTCGAGGACCTCGAGCACTTCGGGCGCGAGGCGCAGCGTCTCGGGGTGCGCATCGTGGGCCTGCAGGCGCACGTGGGCAGCGGGATCTTCGATGTGACGACCTGGGAGCGCACCGCGCGCCAGCTTGCGGACCTCGCCGCCCGCTTCGGCGACGTGCGCACTCTCGACATCGGTGGGGGAATGGGCGTGCCGGAACGGAGCGATCAGCGCGAGCTCGACCTTACGAAGCTCGATACCCTGCTCGCCGCCGTGCGGGCCGAGCATCCACACCTCGAAGTCTGGATCGAGCCCGGGCGGTATCTGTCCTCGCTCGCCGGCGTGCTGCTGGCACGGGTGACCCAGGTCAAGGCCAAGGGTCAGGTGCGCTACGTGGGTGTGGCGACCGGCATGAACTCTTTGATCCGTCCGGCGCTCTATGGGGCATACCATGAGATCGTCAATCTCACCCGCCTCGCGGAGCCGGCCAGCGGAGTGGCCAATGTCGTCGGGCCGATCTGCGAGAGCGCCGACGTGCTCGGCCACGACCGTCTGCTGCCGCCGACGCGCGAGGGAGACGTGTTGCTCATCGCCAATGCGGGGGCGTACGGTCACGCCATGAGCTCGCACTACAACCTGCGCGATCCAGCCGAGGAGATCATCCTCTGAAGCGCGCGAGCCGGCGCAAGGCGCCGGGTAAGTCCTCCGGCCGCAGGGGCGGCGCCCGCGGGCGCGCCCGGCTGCGCAGTACCGTCCTGATCGGCGCGCTCGCCGTGGTGCTGGTGTGCGTCGCTTACGTGTGGCACCTCGACCGGGTGGCGACCAGCCGGTTCAGGGCGCTGCGCTGGACGCTGCCGGCGCGGGTGTACGCGGCGCCGATGCAGCTATACGCCGGACTGCCGCTCGGCGAGCGGCGTTTCGAGCACGAGCTCCGGCACCTCTCCTACCGGCCGGTGGCCCGGCTTCAGGGGCCCGGAACCTACCGCGTCGCGGCGCGGCGGGTCGATGTGATGCTGCGGCCCGCGCAGTTCGCCGACCGCACCCGCGGGGCGATGCGCCTCACGGTGACCTTCGGCCCGGCCGGCATAGAGGGCCTGCGCGACGGGGCGGGCCGGCCGGTGCCGGTGATCCGCATGGACCCGCTGCTCATCGGCAGCATCTTCCCGAGCGACGGGGTGGATCGCATCGTGGTCACCCCGGAGCAGGTCCCGCCGCTGCTGCCGGCCGCGCTCGAGGCGGTCGAGGACCGCACCTTCGATACCAACTGGGGCATCGATCCGAAGGGCATCCTGCGCGCCGCCTGGGTCGACCTGCTCGCGCATCGGTTCGCGGAAGGCGGCAGCACGCTGACCCAGGAGCTCGTCCGCAGCTATTTTCTCAGCGACCGGCGTACGCTGTGGCGCAAGCTCCGCGAGGCCGTCATGGCGGTCGCGCTGACCGCGCACTTCAGCAAGGCGTCCATCATGAACGCCTACCTCAACGAGATCTTCCTCGGGCAGAACGGCAGCCGCTCCATCCACGGCTTCGGACTGGCGAGCGAGTACTACTTCGGCGAGCCGCTCGAGGAGCTCGACCTGCCGCAGATCGCGACCCTGGTGGCCATCGTGCGCGGACCGACGTATTACAACCCGCGTGTCCATCCGCGTCGTGCGCTGGCGCGTCGCAACAGGGTGCTGAAGATCCTGGCCGCGCAGGGCATCGTCACGCGGGCGCGGGCCGAGGCCGCCACGGCTCGGCCGCTCGGCGTCACGCCGAGCGGCTCCGGCGCCTACTATCCGGCCTACATGGACCTGGTGCGCCGCACGCTCAAGCGCGACTACCCGGAGAAGGAGCTGACGGAGGCGGGCCTGAGGATTTACACCAGCTTCGACCCCCGGGTGCAGGAGATCGCCGAGCGCGCGCTCGATGCCGAGCTGCACCGCCTGGACCGGCGCTATCACCGCGCGGATGAGCGATTGCAGGGTGCGGTGGTGGTGACCTCGCCCCAGACGGGCGACGTGCTGGCGATCGTCGGCGGACGCGACGCCGATTTCGACGGCTTCAACCGAGCGCTCGATGCGCGCCGGTCCATCGGCTCGACGATCAAGCCGTTCATCTATCTGACGGCGCTCGAGACGGGCCGCTACACCCCCGCTACGATCATCGATGACGCACCGGTGGAGGTGAAACTGGCCAGGGACCGGTACTGGCGCCCGCGCGACTACACGCGCCACGACCTGGGACCGGTGCCCATGGTGCGCGCGCTCGCCGACTCGCTCAACGACGCCACGGTGAACCTCGGCATGAGCATCGGCCTGGACAAGGTGGCCGGCACGCTCAGACGCTTCGGGCTGACCGAGCCGCTCGATCAGGTGCCGGCGATGCTGCTCGGGGCGAGCGACCTGTCGCCGCTCGAGATGGCGCAACTGTATAACGGGATCGCCGACGGCGGATTCCGCACGCCCCTGCGGGCCGTGCAGACGGTGGTCAGCGCCGATGGCAAGCCGTTGAAGGCGTTTCCGGTGCGGGCGACCCAGGTGGCTTCGCCGGCCGACGTGTACCAGATCACCACCATGATGCAGCAGGTGCTCACCCACGGGACCGGGGTCGCCGCGCTGGGGATTCTGCCGCCGGGCCTGACGACCGCGGGCAAGACGGGCACTTCCCAGAATGACCGGGACAGCTGGTTCGCGGGGTTTTCGGGCAGCGACCTCGTCGTGGTGTGGGTCGGCTATGATCACGATCAGCCGACCGGACTCACCGGCTCGATGGGGGCGCTGCCGGTGTGGGCGCACATCATGGCCTCGATCGGCACGCTGCCCCTGACCCTGCCGCCGCCGCAGGGTCTGACCGGCGCGTGGATCGACTTCGCCTCGGGACTTCAAACGACCCCGGCCTGCGACGGAGGCAACGCGGTGTGGATCGCCGTGCCGACGGGCACGCAGTTGCCGGCGATGCCCGGATGCGATCTGGGCGGAGGGCTCTTGTGAACCACAACCTGCGCGGCGTGTTGGCGACCGGCGTGCTCGTGACAGTCGCCGCGCTGTCGGGATGCACCGTCTACGGCCCGCCTCGTGCGGCTCCCTCATCCGGGCCGCAGTCCTCCTCGCAGCGGCGGGGTGTGATCGAGCAGCCGCAGGCCGGACAGCCGGTGGCGCCGCTCGAAGGCACGCCCGCCCCGCCGGACATGACGGCCCCGCGGCATTTCCAGTTGAGTCCGCCCGCCGCGGCGCTGGTGAGCATGGCGCAGGCGCAGGAGCACAGCGGCCAGTACGGACTGGCGGCGCAGACGCTGGAGCGGGCGCTGGCGATCGAGCCACGCAATCCCCTGGTGTGGATCGCGCTGGGACGGGAGAGCCTCTCGGCCGGCAGTCCCGCCCAGGCCTATGGCATGGCGCGCAAGGCGCTGTACCTGGCCGGCGGCGCCCCGGGTGCGCAGGCCTCCGCCTGGAGTCTGATCGCCGCGGCGCTGCGCGCGCAGGGCAGGCGGCAGGCGGCGGTGGCCGCCGAGCAGAAGGCCGCGGAGCTGTATCCGCACTGAGGAGCGAGGCCAGCGCCGGCCCGTCTCAGCGGTGCAGCCCGTGCAGCAGGGCCGCGAAGGCCGCCGCCTCCGGCCCCAGGCTCGCCTCCGTCCCGGGTGCGCCGCCGGCGGCCTCCGATTCGGGGAACAGCCTGAAGCTCTCGCTCATGACGGCGCGGTCGAGCTCGGGAACCAGCGCCTCGATGAGCTGCGCGAGCCGGCCGCGAGGGCTCGCGAGGCGCACCGGCCGGCGCATGACCGCCTCGCAGACGATGTCGGCGGCCTGCTCCGGCTGAAGCAGCGGGAAGCGTCGATAAACGTGCGTCGGCGCCACCATGTTCGTGCGCACCAGCGGCATGTTGACGACGGTGAAGCGTACGCCGCGGTCGCGGTACTCCGCGGCGGCGCAGCGGGTGAACGCCTCGAGCGCCGCCTTGGAGGCGTTGTAGGCCGCGAAGCGCGCGGCATTGCTCAGCACGCCGATGGAGGAGATGCTGATCACGTGCCCCGAGCCCCGCGCGGCCATCGACGGCAGCAGGCCCAGGGTCAATCGCACGGCGGCGAAGTAGTTGACCCGCATCAATCGCTCGTAGTCGTGAAAGCGCTCGTAGGTGTTCTCTATCGCCCTGCGGATCGAGCGGCCCGCGTTGTTGATGAGCACGTCGATGTGGCCGTGCTCGTCGAGCAGCCGTGAGATGAGCGCGGCGCTGGCTTCGGCGTCGGTGAGATCGCAGGCATAGGCGACCACCTCGCCGCCCTGGGCGCGCAGCTCGGCGGCCGCATCCTCGAGCTTCGCCGGATCGCGTGCCACGATGATGAGCTTTGCGCCGGCGGCGGCGAGCTTCAGCGCGCTCGCGCGGCCGATGCCGGAGGATCCGCCGGTGATCAACACCGTCGAGCCCCGCACCGTTTGGGCCAGGCGCTGCCCGCCGGGGCGGTCCGGGTCGAGCTGGCGCTCCCAGAAGTCCCACAGGCGCCAGGCATAGCCCTCGAGCGGCGGCACGCGGATGCCGGCGCGCTCGAGCAGTTCCCCGCCGCGGCCGGCGTCGAACACGGTCGGATATTCGAGCAGGTCGATCACCGGCCCCGGAATCCTGAGCTCCGCGAGCACCTCGCGCACCATGCGGGCGAGCGGGCGCACCGCCGCTCCGGCGGCCTTCGCCGAGGCCGTGATCGCCTCCAGCACGGCGGGCTCGATCCAGGGCGAGATCGTTGGCGCGTGCGCCGCCTCGGCGAACAGGTTCAGCACTTCCACGACACGCCGGTCGCGCGGATCGGTCAGGTGAAAGCAGCGGCGGTCCTCGCCGGGAAGATGCGCCAGATGGTCGAGCCCTTCGGCCACGAAGTCCACCGGCACGAGGTTGATGTGTCCGCCCTGCGGGCCGACCAGCGGGATCCAGCGGGGCAGGACATCGCGGACGCGCTGGATGAGCTTGAACAGGTAGTAGGGACCGTCGATCTTGTCCATGACCCCGCTGGTGGACTCGCCGACGACCATCCCCGGGCGATAGATGCGCCAGGGCACGCGGCAGGCGGTGCGCACCAGCGCTTCCGCCTCGTGTTTGGTTCTGAAGTAGGGATGGTCGAGGCCATGGGCCTCTTCGAACATGTCCTCGGTGAACACGCCGGGATACCGGCCCGCCACCGCGATCGAGCTGACATGGTGGAAGCAGGCCGCATCGAGCTCCCGCGCGAGCTCGAGGGCATTGCGGGTGCCGATGACGTTGGCCTGCTCGAGCGGCGCGGCCGGCGCGCCGAGGTCATAGAGCGCGCCCAGGTGAAAAAAATGTCCGATCCGCCCGCGCAACTTGCCGCGCTGCTCCTCGGCGATGCCGAGCCGCTCGCTGCCCAGGTCCCCTTCGACCGGCACGAGAAGCTCCGCGGCCCGCCCGCACTCGGCGCGCAGCCGTTCGAGGCGCGCCCGGGAAGCGCGCCGCACGAGCACGTAGATCGGCTCGCCGCGCCCGGCCAGCCGGCCGATCAGCCGCCGGCCGATGAACCCCGTTCCTCCGGTTATGAAATAACTCATGTATCGAGCGCCATGCGCCACGCTGAGGACACGGTATGCCTGGGATGCGGCGCAGTGGCATCGTGACAAACCGAGGGGCAAAACCCACGCGAGTCGCGCGAAACTACTCTCATGTCGGCCGAGACCATGACTTGCGTCGATCGGGCCTGGCTGCTGATGGACCGCCCGGCCAATCCGATGATCATTGTCGGTCTGATCGTGCTCGACCGGCCGCTCGAGCTCGAGCTTCTCCGTGAGCTCATCGGGCAACGCCTGCTCGGCTTCCCGCGCTTCCGCCGCACGCCGGTGGCCGGCACGCTCGAGGGCAGTTGGATCGACACGGCCGCCTTCAGCCTCGAGGATCACGTGCGCGTGGCCGCGCTGCCCCCGCCCGGGGACCAGAGGCAGCTCGAGTTGCTCGCCGGCGAGCTCGCGAGCACGCCGTTTCCACGGGGCCGGCCGCTGTGGTCGTTCCACCTGATCGCGCGATACCACGGCGGCAGCGCCATCATCGTGCGGATTCATCACTGTTATGGCGACGGGGTCGCCCTGCTCGAGGTGCTATTGGCACTCGCCGATCGCGAAGGCGCCGGCTCGAGCCCCGGGCGGATGCGCGCCGGCGCGCCCTCTCCGGGCGTCCCCGGGGCGCTACAGCGCCTGCGCCAGGGGATGCTCGGAGCGTTTCGTCAGGGAGCCGATCTGCTCGAGGCGAGCCTGCACTACGCCCTGCGCCCCGGCGAGGCCGCCGGGCTCGCCGGCCAGGCGCTGGGGATCGGCTCGGAGCTGGTGCGTCTCGCCACGCTCGAGGACGATCCGCCCACCCGCCTCAAGCGTCCGCTCTCGGGCAGTCGCCGTCTCGCCTGGGCGCGGGCGCTGTCGCTCGAGGAAGTGCACACCATCGGCCGGTTCCTCGGCTGCACCGTCAACGACGTGCTGATCTCGATCCTGGCCGGTGCGCTCGGGCGCTATCTCGCCTCCCAGGGCGAGCCGGTGACGGGACTGACGGTTCGGGCGGCCGTGCCCGTGAACCTCAAGCCGCCCGCCACGGTGGACCCGCCGGCACTGGGCAATCGCTTCGGCCTGGTGTTCGTCGACCTGCCGATCGGCGTACGCCACCCCCTGGAGCGTTTGTACGCGGTACACGCGGTGACGAAAGCCCTGAAGCGCTCGCCCCAGGCGCTGGCCACGTTCGATCTGCTCTGGCTGGTCGGCGCGCTGCCCAGGCCCGCGGTGGAGTACGCGCTGTCCCAGCTCAGCGCCAAGGTGAGCCTGGTGGCCTCCAATCTTCCCGGGCCCACCGAGCCGCTCGTGCTCGCCGGCCGGCGCATCAGCGAAGTGCTCTTCTGGGTGCCGCAGTCCGGCAGCGTCGGTGCCGGCATCAGCATGCTCACGTACTGCGGGAGGGTTCAGTATGGCGTCATGGCCGACCGCGAGCTGATTCCGGATCCGGCCCGCCTGGTCGGCCTGCTCGCCGAGGAGTTCGAGCGGCTGGCGCTGCTGGTGTTGCTCGGAGACGGACTGCTTACGGCCTGAGGCTCAGGGCAGTCCCGCCTTCGCCCGCTCGACGTCGAGCCGCTCCATTGCGTCGGCGGGCTCGCACGCGGCCGCGTCCCCATACAACGCCTGCGCCTGGCCGCGGTAGCGCGCGGCATCGAGGAGCATCAGGCCGTGGGCGAATTCCATGTGCACGATGGGCGAGCCCGGCGCGAGCGCGTGCGCGCGCCGGAAATGCTCGAGCGCCTCGCGCCGCGAGGCGCCGTAGGCCAGGCTCGCCGCGAGCGAGCCGAGACGGGCGACGATCTCGGCATGGAACAGCCCGAAGGCCAGATGCGCTTCGGCGTGGCGGGGCTCGAGCGCCAGCGCGCGCTCCAGGTGCGCGCGGACCCGGCCCGCCAGGCCCCGCGTCAGGGCCTGGGCGATGGAGATGCGCTGGCTGTAGCGGCCGAGAACCAGCGCCAGCGTGTAGTGGGTGTTGGCGTGCCCGGGAAGCGCGGCGACCGCGCTCTCGCCGCGCTCGACGGCCGACTCGAGGCTGCGCAGCACCTCGGCGGGGCCGCGCTTCGAGTAGAGCGACTCGACGGCCGCCGCCTTGTTGGCGACCGCTGCGCCGAGGACTCCGAGCGCCTTGCCCTGGCGGACGGCGCGGCTGAACGCGCCCGCGTGAAATTCCTGCCAGGCCGCCTGCAGAGCCAGCGCAACGTCCGCCGCGCCTCCATGGGCCTCGATCCACGAGAGCAGGCGCGGCTGGCCGGCGGCGAGGCGGCCGACGAGGCGCTCCTCCGGCCAGGGCTCACGGTCGGTGCGGTGAAGCCGCGTCCAGCTCTCGTACAGCCGCGGGCCGCGCCGGGCGCCGGAGGCACGGGCCGGTACGTTGGTTCGATTCATGTTGGCCCGGTGTGGCAAGTACGAATCCAGCCGATCGGTCGTGCCTCCTATAGTACGTAGGCCGGATTCGGCGCCCAGTCGGGCAAATACGCATAGGCGGCTGTGGCCGCAAAGGGGAATCGCATGGCAACCCGGAGCAAGTCCCGCAAACCCCGCGGCCGAGCCGCGAGCGGCACCTCGGCGGAGACGCCGAGCACGCTGCACCAGATCTATCTGGCCGGTCTCGGCGCGGCCAGCCGGGCGCGCAGCAGCACCCCCGAGCTGTTCGATGAGCTCGTCGCCGAGGGCGCGCGCGTTCAGGCCGAGAAGGGCGCCGCCGCCGGGCGGGCGGTGCGGCGGATCATCCACGACGCCCGCGCCAAGGTGAACGCGGGCGTCGGGCAGGTGCGCGGCCAGGCGGCCGACGCGCTCGAGGGGCTGGAGAAGATGTTCCAGACACGGGTGCACCGCGCGCTGACGCAGCTCGGCGTGCCGAGCGCCGAGGAGCTCGCGGCGCTCAGCAAGCGTGTCGATGCGCTCAACACCAACATCGAGAGGCTGGCGCGCGGGCGGCCGGCGGCGGCGGCGCGGCCGGCGCGGCGGGCCGGACCGGCGCGGCGCAAGCCGACCCGGCGCACGGTGTCCGCCTCCTGAGCCGGGATGCTGACTCTCGAGCCCGCCCTGGCGGGGGATGTCTCACGCCGGCGTCCGGGCGCGGGGAAGCTCGCGATCGCGCTCGCCGGCGGCGGGCCGCTCGGGGCCTTCTACGAGATCGGTGCCCTGCACGCGCTCGGGGAGGCGATCGTCGGCCGCGAGCTCACCGACTTTGACGTGTATGTCGGGGTCAGCTCAGGCGCGCTGGTGGCCTCCGGCCTCGCCAACGGGTTCGACACGACCACCCTGGGCTCGACGTTCATCCACGACGAATCGACGCTGATTCCCTTTGCGCCGTCGACGCTGATGCGTCCGGCGCTCGCCGAGTACGCCCGGCGGATCCGCCTGGTCCCGGAGGTGCTCGCCGGCATCGCCCGCCAGTATGTCCGCGATCCGATGCGCAACGGATGGCCCGGCGCCGTGGACGCTCTGGGCAGGCTCGTGCCCGCGGCGGTGTTCGACAACGGGCGTCTCGAGCACTATCTGCATGCGGCCTTCACCACGAAAGGGCACACGGATGACTTCCGTGCGCTCGCCCACCGTCTCTACGTGGTTGCCACCAAGCTGAACACGGGGGAGTCCGTCTCCTTTGGAACACCGCGGCACGACCGCGTGCCGATCTCGCGCGCCGTTGTGGCGAGCGCGGCGCTGCCGGGGTTTTATCCTCCAGTGAACATCGACGGACACGACTACGTCGACGGCGCACTCGTACACACCATGCACGCCTCGCTGGCGCACGAGGCCGGCTGCCGGCTGGTGATCTGCATCAACCCGCTGGTTCCCTTCGACGCTTCGCGCGCCACCGGCCCGGAGCGCATCGACCTCGCCGCACGCGGACTGCCCGACATGTTCGGGCAGACGTTCCGCGCGATCATCCATTCGCGCATGAAGGTGGGGATGGCGAGCTACCGGGGACGCTTCCCGCACACCGACACACTGCTGCTCGAGCCGGACCGTCACGACCAGAAGTTTTTCTTCGCGAACGTGTTCCGCTATGCGGGCCGGCGCCAGCTCACCAATCATGCCTACCAGCGCACCCGGGCGGATCTGCTTGCCCAGGCCGGGCGGCTCGCGCCGATCCTGCGCCGGCATGGACTTGCGCTCGACATGCGCCGGTTGCGCGATCGCGAGCGCAGGTTCTCGACATCCGCCCGGGAGAGGCGGTGCAAGCTCCAGCGCGTCACACGGACGCTCGGCGGCGCGCTGGATCGGCTGGAGAGCGTGCTCGCCGGACTTCCCGGCGGCGGTTAGCCTTTCCATGGCGGCGCGCTTCTGGGCGGTGCTGCTGGCGGTCCGGCTGCTGGTCGCGGCGGCCGTGGCGGCCTGGGCCGGCGCCATGCCCGGAATGCCCGCCGTCGCGGCCGCGGCGGTGGGCGTGGCGGTGTGGTGTGCGGTTCCCGTGGCGGCGGTCGCCTTGTCGCTCGCCGCGGCGCGATCGCTCGCGCCTGCGGGCGAGTCGTCCGTGCGCGTGGCGCGGCTGTTGTGGATTGTTTGCGTAGAAGCGTGGCAGGTCGACATCGCGCTCCTTCGCATGGCGGTCGAGCCGCTGCGGGCACGTCTCGATCGCGCCGGGCCGGACCGTCATCCGCCCGCGCGGGTCCTGTTGGTGCACGGCATCGCCTGCAATCGCGCCGTATGGCGGCCGCTCCTGGCGGCGCTGCGCGGCGCGGGCATCGAGCAGGTCCATGCGCTCGACCTCGAGCCGCTGTTCGCCGACATCGACACGTACGCCCGCACGCTGCTCGCGCGGATCGAGGCGATCGGGGCTTCGCCCGCCCGGCCGGTCGCGATCGTCGCTCACAGCATGGGAGGCCTGGTCGCCCGCGCAGCGCTGCGCGAGGCGGCGCCCGGGGCGATCGGCCGCATCATCACCGTGGGAACGCCGCACCACGGCACCGCCGTGGCCTGCCGATTCGGGTGGCCGAGCACCCGGCAGATGTGCTTGGGATCCGGCTGGCTCCACGAGCTCAACGCGCGGCAGGAGGGACGGCTCGAGCTTCCCGTGACGAGTCTCTACAGCCTCGACGACAACCTCATCGTTCCCGCGGGCAGCGCGGTCCTGCGCGGCAGCCGCTCGATCGGCTTGCGCGGCGTGGGACATCTCGGCCTGCTGCGCTCGCCGCAGGTTCTGCGGCGGATCGTCTCGGAGCTTCACACGTGAGCGATGCGGACCCGCGCCGCGAGGCCGAGCAGCTGCTCGAGCGCAAGGCGCGGCTGACCTCGCGCGTCGCCGCGCGGCCGGAGCTCGCCGCGCGGCTGCGGGAGCTGCGCGCGTGGCAGGCCGGGAGGCTTGCCCACACCTATGCGGACCTGCGCACCGATCCGCAAAGCGGGCGGGCCGTGGACTTCTTTCTGAGCGATCTGTATGGCCCGCATGACTTCACGGGTCGCGATGCGCAGCTCATGCGCGCCTGGAGCGTGCTGCGACGGACGCTGCCGTCCGTCACGCTGACGATCCTGACGCTGGCCATCGAGCTGCAGGTGTTGAGCGAGGAGCTCGACCTCGAGGTGGCGCAACACCTGCCGGCCGGCGAGATCACCGCCGAGTCCTACGCCCGGGCCTATCGGGAGGCAGGCCGGCCCGAGGCGCGCCGGCGTCAGATCGAGTTGATCGGTGCGATCGGCGAGCGCCTCGCCCGGGCGGTGCGCATTCCGCTGGTCGGGATGGCGCTGCGCGCGGCGCGCGCGCCGGCACGCATGGCCGGCTTCGGCCTGCTCCAGGATTTCCTCGAGCGCGGCTTTGCCGCCTTCGCGCGCATGCCGAGCGCCGCGCCGCTGATCGAGGCCGTCGGCGATCGCGAGACCGCGTTCATGACATCGCTTCTGGGCAACACGGGCGGCGATCCCGCCGCGGCCGGAATCGGCGTGGCGCACTGACGCGGGACGTTGGCGGGTCAGAGTGCTGCGGCGGCGGGCTGGATCAGCGCCCGCCCGAGCGCCGCGTGCAGTCTCGCCGACAGGCCGCGACGCACGTCGGCGAACAGGGCAATTTCCTCGCGGTGATGATGGTGCTCGAGCATGTGCTTGAGCGTGCGCTCACGGTCCAGCAGACCGATCAGCATGCCGGCCGGCGCGCCGTCGTGCTGCGCGCGGGTCAGCCACTCGTCGACCTTCTCCACGTACAGCCGGATGCGCCGATGCTCCGCGCGGTACAGCTCCGTCGTCCAGCGCTCGTCCGCCGCGGGCGAGCGCAGCGGGTCCAGCACGAAGCGCTCTTCGATCTGCATGTGCCGGTACAGGCGCTCGCGGTAGCCCCCGAGGAGTTTGGCGGCGATCACCCAGTCACGGTCGAGCAGCGCTTCCTGGTGGTATGCGAACAGCTGTGCCAGCTGCGCGTGCTCCTCGGCGAGCACGGCGAACGGATCGGCAACTGCGTCCATGGGATCAGAGTAGCCCCGCGGCGGGCGCGGCACCTTGATGCCGGTCAATCACGGCTCGCGGTCGTCGCAGATTTCGATGAGCCCGGCGCGCACGCGCACCGGAAAGCTGTGCACCGGCTCGTGCGCGGGGGCTTTGCGGACTTCGCCGGTGCGCACGCAGAACTCGGCCAGGTGGCGCGGGCAGACGATGCGATCGCCCTCCAGCCAGCCGGTCGAGAGCGGGCTGCCGTAGTGCGAGCAGACGTCCTCGAGGGCGAAATATTCGCCATCCAGGTTGAAAATCGCGACCTCGGTGTCGTTGATCACCCGCATCGTCCACTCGCGGTCGGCCAGATCGCCGACCCGGCCCGCCTCGAACCACTGCGGCATCGGTCGCTCTCCGCTTCCAGCATGACAGGGCCCGAAGGGGCCCGGGGCGATTCTAGGGAGAGACGGCGGCGGCCGTGCTGAGGTTTGTCAGGCGCGAAGGGGGAGCGGCCGGCTCACACGGCCAGCGTGATGCTGACCGGGCAGTGATCGCTCCCCATGACGTCGGCGTGGATCGCGGCGGACTTGACGGCCTTGCGCAGGCTCCCGGAGACCAGCACGTAGTCGATTCTCCATCCGACGTTGCGCGCGCGCGAGTTGGCGAAGTGGCTCCACCAGGTGTAGTGGCCCTTGCCCTCCTTGAACAGTCGCAGCGTGTCGACGAACCCGGCGTCGATGAAGCTCTGGAAGCCCGCGCGCTCCTCGTCCGTGAAGCCCTTCTTGCCGCGATTGGGGCCGGGGTTGGCGAGGTCGAGCTCGGTGTGCGCGACGTTGAGGTCGCCGCAGAACACCACCGGCTTTTTCTTCTCCAGCCGCTTGCAGTGGGCGAGGAAGGCGGGGTCCCAGTGCCCGTGGCGCAGGTCGAGCCGGCTGAGGTCGTCCTTGGCGTTGGGCGTGTAGACGGTGACGATGTAGAACTTGGGGTATTCGGCGGTGATCACCCGGCCCTCGTTCAGGCTGTCGCGTCCCTCGCCGTCGGTGAACTCGTACTTCGCGGCGATCGCCGCCGAGAAGCCGTTGACCACCGAGAGGGGCTCGATCCGCGAGAACACCGCCGTTCCCGAGTACCCCTTCTTGACCGCCGAGTTCCAGTACTCGTGATAGCCCTGGCCGTTGAGGTCGATATCGGCCTGGCCGCGCTCGGCCTTGGTCTCCTGGAGGCACAGGATGTCGGGCCGGTGCGTCTTGATGAACTCCTGCAGCGTGCCCTTCCTGGTGACCGAGCGGATGCCGTTGACGTTCCAGGAGTAGATTTTCATCAGCGAGGGTCCTCCCGCCGTGCCGGGCGCGGGTTCGAGAGCAGGAAATTGCGCCTGCCGGCCGCAGGCCGGCGGCTCGCTGGCGAAATGTACAGATCGGGGGAGCCGGTCTCAAGTGCTCCCGGCAATCGCCCAGGGACTACCGCCCCGGCCCGCGCCGGCGGGCATATCCTCGAGCGCCGATCAGGCGTCGGGGACCGGCCAGACCTTCACCCCGGGCTGGCCCTGCATGCGCTGCCAGACCTGCGACATTCCGAGCATGGGGATGCCGAGGTAGCCGCGCATCACGAGCTTGCGGCCGCCGTCGATGAGGTGCAGCTCGCACCCATAGACCCGGCCCGTGCGCGGATCGACGATGTCCCCGCCGACATACTTGCCGTCCCTGTAGTGCAGGTGGCGCATCAGCACCAGGCCGTCGATGGGCCGGTCCTTGCGCTCGCCCCTGCAGTGGGTGCAGCGCGCCGAGCGGTCGTCTTTCGCCGAGAGCGGCTCGATGCGCCCGTAGTACTGGCCACCCTTCTCATAGATGGCGACCAGCCCGACCGGCTTGCCCGAGCGATCGAGCGGCGACCACAGGCCCACGGGCGTGGCCCAGCCGCCGTTCGCCGCGCCGGCGGGGACGGAGGGCAGCCCGAGCAGGGCAAGGAGGGCGAGCGCCGGCAGGACGAGCCGCGCGGCGCGATGGCCAATGGAACGGGTGGACACGAGAGGGGAAAGGAGTGATTTGACGGCGCGCATAAGCATACATCCTACCGAGCCTCATGCCGCGGCCGGAAGTGAATGGATCTCAAAATTTCTTGTCCGGCCCCGCCGCGTCGAGCCACTCCTGTCGGGATGTGGCGACAGCGCGGGGCGGGGGCCGAGCCGGTGCGGATATACTCGGTGCGCCTCACTGCCTTTGCTTCGACGCCAACGCATGCAGCCACTCGATCGTCCCGTATGGGCCAGCCTCGATTCCCGCCACGCGGAGTTGTCCATGGGCGATGCGCTGGCGCGCCGCTATCTGCCGGACGTCAACGTGTTCGCGTCGGCGCGCGATGACTCCCCGGAGGCGCTGGCGGCGCTGGCGGGCCTGATCGGGCCCGGCGAGTGTGTGTATGTATTGCAGGTTCCAACCATCGCCGTGCCGCCGGATGTCACGCTGGCCAGCTCGGCCGCCGGCGTGCAGATGGTCGCCGCCGAACCGCTGAAAGCCCGCCCCGATGAGGACATCGTCACGCTCACCGACGAGGATGCCGACGAGATGCTGGCGCTGGCGCGCCTCACCGAGCCGGGGCCGTTCCTGCGGCGCACGCACGTGATGGGACGATTCCTCGGCATCCGCATCGATGGACGGCTGGCGGCCATGGCCGGCGAGCGCCTGCGGTTTCCGGGCTACACCGAGGTGAGCGGAGTGTGCACGCACCCGCAGTTCCGGGGCAGGGGGCTGGCGCGCCGGCTGTCGGCGGCCGCCGCGGCCGCCATCGAGGCGCGCGGCGAGCACCCGTTCCTGCATGCGTGGAAAACCAACCTGCCGGCCATCTCGCTGTACCGGTCCCTGGGCTTCGAGGTGCGCGCGGAAGTCAATGTGGCGGTGCTGCGGCGGCCGTAGGACTGAGCGGGACGACCCGCGCCGGCCGAGCCTCCACCAGCCGCGCCCGCCCGTATCCAATTCGAAGAACTCGCCGTGCAGGCTCCGCGGCGGTGAGGCGAGCCACTCTGTCAGGCGTGTGCCGCCTCGCCCGGCACCGGTGACCAGAGCGGCTTCATCCCCGACTCACACCACGTGCGCGGTGACGATGGTTTTCCCGTAGGGGACGAGCGAGAGGTGCGCGAGCTTCAGGTGCTGTATCGCGAACGGGATGCCGATGATGGTCACGGTGAGCAGCAGGGCCCAGACCAGGTGTCCCAGCGCGAGCCACAGGCCGAAGAGGATGACCCACACGATGTTGCCGATCAGCGAGAGCGCTTTGCCGGCCGAGCCGCCCGCCGGCTTGTCGACGATTTCCCTGCCGAACGGCCAGAACGAGAACGTTCCGATGCGAAACGCCGCGATGGCGTAGGGGATCCCGACAATGGTCAGGGCGGCGAGGATGCCCGCCACCCACCAGCCGAGCCCCATGAGCAGTCCGCCGAACACGAACCAGACGAGATTCCCGATCAGACGCATGGTAATGCCTCGGCGGCGGACGTTGCGCCATTATAGCGGCGCGAAGCGCAGGCGTTGCGAGAGCGTGGTGCGCACGGGACAGTGTTCCAGACTCGAGAGCAGTTGCTGTCGCTGCCCGGCCGCCCATGCGGGGGCGAGCATCGTTCAGCGCTCGATCACCACATCGGTCAGCGGGCGGGCGCAGCAGGTGAGGATGTAGCCGAGCTCCGCGTGGCGCGGCAGGAGGCCGCCCTGGTGGCGCATGTCGACCCGGCCGGAAAGCAGCCTGGCGCGGCATTTGCCGCAGGCGCCGTCCCGGCAGTTGCTCGGCAGCGGCAGGCCCGCGGCCTCGCCCGCTTCGAGCAGCGTCTGGTCCGGGCGGCACTCGACGGTGCGCCCCGAGATGCTGAACGTGACACTCGTGGCGACCATGCCCGCACTTTGGTGCGGGCCGCGGCGCCGTGTCAACCCTCCTTCCGGCAGGGTGGGGGGTGGACCATTCCGCCGGTTGCCGTGCAGAGGACCGGCACCGCCGGCTATCCTAGGTGCAATGGATACCATCGTCGACGTTTCAGGCGTCTCGAAGACGTACGCCGGGGGCTTCACCGCGCTCAAGGGAATCGACCTCGACATCCGCCGCGGGGAGATCTTCGCTCTGCTCGGACCCAATGGGGCGGGCAAGACGACGCTCATCAGCATCGTCTGCGGCATCGTCCGGGCGAGCTCGGGCACGGTGGCGGTCGATGGGCACGACATCGTGCGCGACTGGCGCAGGGCGCGCTCGCTGGTCGGCCTGGTGCCCCAGGAGCTCACCACCGACGCGTTCGAGTCGGTGTGGAATACGGTGTCGTTCACCCGTGGCCTGTTCGGCTTGCGCGCCAATCCGGCGCACCTCGAGAAGGTGCTGCGGGCGCTGTCGCTGTGGGACAAGCGAAACAGCCGCATCATGACCCTCTCGGGCGGGATGAAGCGCCGCCTGCTCATCGCCAAGGCGCTCGCGCACGAGCCGCGGATCCTGTTTCTCGACGAGCCGACCGCGGGCGTGGACGTCGATCTGCGGCACGACATGTGGGAGCTGGTCAGCCGCCTGCGCGCCGGCGGGGTGACGGTCATCCTCACCACCCACTACATCGAAGAGGCCGAGGAGATGGCCGACCGCGTCGGCGTGATCAACAGAGGCGAGCTCGTGCTGGTGAGGGACAAGGCCGATCTGATGCGCGAGTTCGGCACCAAGCGGCTGTCGCTGCGCCTGCGCCAGCCGCTCGGCTCGGTGCCCGAGGCGCTCTCGGCCTGGCGGCTCGAGCTTTCCGGCGACGGCGGCGAGCTAACCTACCTCTACGACGCCCGGGACGCGCGCGATGACGTCGGCCGTTTCCTCGACGAGGTGCGCGCGGCGGGCATCGAGTTCACCGACCTCGGGACGACTGAGAGCTCGCTCGAGGACATCTTCGTGAGTCTGGTGAGGCAGCGACAATGAATCTCGAGGCGATCGGCGCGATCTTCAGGTACGAGATGGCGCGCGCGCGGCGCACGGTGGGGCAGAGCATCATCTCGCCGGTGATCTCCACGTCGCTGTATTTCGTGGTGTTCGGCGCGGCGCTCGGCTCGCGCATCCAGAGCGTGGGCGGGGTCGGCTACGGCTCGTTCATCGTTCCCGGGCTGGTCATGCTCTCGCTCCTGGGCCAGAGCATCTCCAACGCCTCCTTCGGCATCTACTTTCCCCGCTTCACGGGCACGATCTACGAGATTCTCTCGGCGCCGGTCTCGCCGGCGGAGATCGTGCTCGGATACGCCGGCGCCGCGGCGGTCAAGTCGATCATCCTCGGAGTGATCATCCTCGTGACCGCGCGGCTGTTCGTGCCGCTGACGGTGCTGCATCCCCTGTGGATGGTGGCGTTCCTCGTCCTCACCGCGGTGACCTTCAGCCTGATCGGCTTCATCATCGGCATCTGGGCCGACGGTTTCGAGAAGCTTCAGATCGTGCCGCTGCTCATCGTCACGCCGCTGACGTTTCTCGGCGGCAGCTTCTACTCGATCAACATGCTGCCGCACGTGTGGCGCACCGTGGCGCTGTTCGACCCGGTGGTGTACCTGATCAGCGGCTTTCGCTGGAGCTTTTACGGCATCGCCGACGTGAATGTGGGAGTGAGCCTGGGGATGACCGCGGTGTTTCTCGCCGTATCGCTCGTCATCGTGTGGTGGATCTTCCGGACCGGATACCGGCTGAAGACCTGACGGCGGGTGCGCCGGTGGCCCGCGAGCCGGCGCGGATGAGTCTCCCTGGCCGCCCGGGGCGGTCCCGGGCCAGCCCGGCTCAGGGATGGAGCTCGCGTGCGGCCAGCGCCAGGACCTTCGACACGTAGGCGGTGAAGGAGCGCCAGACCTCCAGTTGAAAGGCACTCTCTCCGGTGCGCCACAGGACGATTTCCGCCTTGCCGAGCACGGTGCGGGTGCACATGCCGACGGGGAACGCGCCTGGGTCGAGGTCGAGCGGACAGCCGCAGTTGAGCAGGAACTGCGCCTGCGGACCGCTCACCTCGAGTGCGCACTGGCGGTGACTGACATCGACCAGAGAGTGCGCCCGGCCGGCGAGCGCCTCGCGCAGCCGCCGGGTGAGCTCGGCCGGCTCCTCCTGCCCGGCGAGCAGCAGCCGCTCGTCCGGTCCCAGCCACAGCGCCGCGCGGCCCGAATGCGAGACGGCGCGGCAGGCTGTCCCGGAAAAAGGCAGGCCGAGCGCCGCCAGGGCCGCCGCCATGACCTCGGGGTCGCCCCGCAGCAGCACACGCGTCGCCGGCGGCAGGGGACGCACCAGGGGGCTCGCCGCGACGTACGGGCCCTGGCGGGCGGCGGATAGATCAAGCATTCAGGCGGCTCCCCTTCGGGTCGTGGAACACCGGCGAGGCGACCTGCACGGGCACGTTGCCCTCGGGCATCGGCACATACAGGGTCTGTCCCGTGCGCTCGCGGCCGCCGCGCACCAGTGCCAGCGCGATGGACCGGCCCAGCGTCGCGCTGTAGTAGGAGGATGTCACGTGGCCGATGGGCCGGGTGGGCGGTGCCGCCCGCGCATCCTGCACGACCTGCGCGCCTTCCTCGAGCACGACATGGGGCTCGGCGGTGAGCAGGCCCACCAACTGTTTACGCTCCGGGGAGCGCATGGCGGGGCGCTCCAGCGCTCGCTTGCCGACGAAGTCGGCTTTGCGTTTGCCGATGGCCCAGGCGAGGCCGGCGTCGTCCGGCGTCACCGTGCCATCGGTATCCTGGCCGACGATGATGTAGCCCTTCTCGGCCCGCAGCACGTGCATGGTCTCGGTGCCGTAGGGGGTGATGCCGTGCGGCTGGCCGGCCTCGTGCACCGCCTCCCAGACCGCCGGACCGAAATCCGCCGGCACGTTGATCTCGAACCCGAGCTCGCCCGTGAAGCTCACGCGGAACAGGCGCATCGGTACGCCGCAGATCCTTCCCTCCGCCACGCTCATGTGCGGCAGGGCCGCCGCCGACAGATCCACATCCCGCACCAGGGGCTCCAGCACCTGGCGGGCGCGCGGTCCCTGCACGGCGATCACCGCCCACTGCTCGGTGGTGGAGGTCAGCCAGACGCTGAGATCCCGCCATTCGGTCTGCAGGAAGTCTTCCATCATGGCGAGCACGCGCGCGGCGCCGCCGGTGGTCGTCGTGACGTGAAAGCGATCCTCGGCGATGCGGGCGACGACGCCGTCGTCATAGATGAAGCCATCGTCGCGCAGCAGGATGCCGTAGCGGCAGCGCCCGACGGCGAGGCTCGTCCAGCCGTTGACGTACAGCCGGTTCATGAACGCCACGGCGTCCTTGCCGACCACCTCGATCTTGCCGAGGGTCGAGGCGTCGAACAGGCCGCAGTCCGAGCGCACCGCCCGGCACTCGCGGGTCACCGCCACGTGCATGCTCTCGCCATGGCGCGGAAAGTAACGGGCGCGCTTCCACAGTCCCACGTCCTCGAACACCGCGCCCTTGCGCACGGCCCAGTCGTGCATCGGCGTAGTGCGCACCGGATCGAACAGCTCGCCCCGCGAATACCCGGCGAAGGCGCCGAAGGTCACCGGCGTGTAGGGCATGCGGAAGGTCGTGAGACCCACCTGCGGGATGGGCTTGCCCAGCTGCCGGGCCACGATGGCCAGCGCGTTGAGGTTGGAGGTCTTGCCCTGGTCGGTCGCCATGCCGGTGGTGGTGTAGCGCTTGACGTGCTCGATCGAGCGGAAGCCTTCGCGGGCCGCGAGCAACAGGTCCCTGGAGGTCACATCGTTCTGCCAGTCGACGAAGGCTTTGGCCGCGGAGGCTCCGAAGGGCTGGGGCAGCTCGCCGGGGGCGCCCGCGCCGTCGGTGTGCGGGATCTGCGGCTCGCTGAGGACGGCACTCACGGCGAGGCCCGCGTCTCCGGCGGCCAGGGTGCCGGCGTTCTCGCCGTCGCGCCGCGCGGCGGCGGCGGAGAATACGCCGCGGCACGCGCCTGCGCAGCGCGCCTTCTCGGGGGTCTGCCCGGGCAGGAACGCCTGCAGCGCCTCGTTCCAGGCGAGCTTGCCGCGCGACTGCGAGAACAGGTGAACGCTCGGAGTGTAGCCGCCGGACATCAGCACCAGGTCGCAGGCGATGCGCTCGGCGGCGCCCTGCGGCCGTCCTTGCGCATCGAGCGTCAGGATACGGATGCTCTTCACGCGCAGCCGGCCGCTGGTGCCGATGACAGTGGCAGCGGTGCGCACGGGCAGGCCCGCGCTGCGGGCCGCCTCGGGCAGCTCGCCGCCGGCGTGCGGGCGCACATCGACGATGGCGGCGACAGTCGCGCCCGCCCGATGCAGATCGAGCGCCGAGCGGTATGCCTCGTCGCTCGAGGTGACCAGGACCACTCGCCGGCCGGCAAGCACGCCGTACCGATTGAGATAGGTACGCGCCGCGCCGGCCAGCATGATGCCGGGCCGGTCGTTGCCGGGAAACACCAGCGGCCGCTCGATCGCTCCGGTGGCGAGGACCACCTGCCGGGCGCGGACCTGCCATTGCCGCTCGCGCGGCTGTCCGGGATCGGGGTGCGCCAGATGCTCGGTCAGGCGCTGCTCGAGCCCGACCAGGTTGTGAGGAAAGTAGCCGAAGGCGATGGTGCGCGTGAGCAGGGTGACCCGCGGGTTGTCCCGCAACTCCCCGACGGTGCGCTCGAGCCATTGCCGCTCGGCGGGCGCCGAGCCCGGGTCCGCTTCGGACAGCAGCGAGCCGCCGGGCTCGGGCTGCTCGTCGCAGAGGATGACCCGCGCGCCGCTTTCGGCGGCGGCGCGCGCGGCGGCGAGCCCGGCCGGCCCCGCTCCCACGACCAGCACGTCGCAATGGGCGAAGCGGTTGGAGTAGCTGTCCGGGTCGGGGTGCCGCGGTGCGTGGCCCAGACCGGTCGCGGCGCGGATTTTCGGCTCATAGAGCCTGCGCCAGGCGCGGCGCGGCCACATGAAGGTCTTGTAGTAAAAGCCCGCCGGAATGAACGGCGAGAGCAGGCCGTTCACCGCGAGCGCATCGAGCGCCAGGCTCGGCCAGCGGTTCTGGCTGTGGGCGACGAGCCCCTCGTACAGCTCGACCTCGGTGGCGCGCAGATTGGGGGTGACCCGGGCGGCGTCGCGCCGGATCTCCACCAGGGCGTTGGGCTCCTCCGGTCCGGCGCTGAGCACGCCACGGGGACGGTGGTACTTGAAGGAGCGTCCGACCAGGTGCACGCCATTGGCGAGCAGCGCCGAGGCGAGGGTGTCGCCCTCGAAGCCGCTGAGCTCGCGGCCATCGAAGGTGAAGCGCACCGCCCGCGCGCGGTCGATGCGTCCGCCGGAGGGAGTACGCAGCGTCTGGCTCATGCCGTGGCCCCATGCGGCAGCGCCGGAGGCGGCTCGCCGACTTCGTAGGTGGCCAGGAACCGGTCCGATGTCGTGTCGCGCAGGGCGTTGAAGAAGCGGCCGCAGCCGTGCGCGTGCCGCCAGCGCTCGGCGTGCACGCCCTTGAGGTTGTCGCGGCGGTACAGATAGTCGGCCCATTGCTGGTCGGAGCACTCGGCGGGATTGCCGGGGCGGGCGATGTGCGCCTGTCCGCCGTGGACGAACTCCAGCTCGGGGCGCTCGCCGCAGTAGGGGCAGTTGATCAGCAGCATCTGTAAGGGTCCTCGCTCAGTGCGCCACCGCGGCGGCGGCGGCCTCGTCGATGAGGTTGCCGTCGCGGAACCGCTCGAGGGTGAACGGGGCGTTGATGGGGTGGGGCGCGTCGTGGGCGATCGTCCAGGCGAACAGGTGGGCGGCCCCCGGGGTGGCCTTGAACCCGCCCGTGCCCCAGCCGCAGTTGACATACAGTCCCGGCACCGGCGTCTTGGCGATGATGGGCGAGCGGTCCGGCGTCACATCGACGATGCCGCCCCAGTTGCGCAGCATGCGCAGCCGCCTGAACATGGGGAACAGCTCGCAGATCGCCTCGAGCGCGTGGCGGCTGATGTGCAGCCCCCCTCGCTGGGTATAGGAGGTGTAGGCGTCCGTGCCGGCGCCGATGACCATCTCGCCCTTGTCCGACTGGCTGATGTAGGCGTGGACGGTGTTGGACATCACCACGCAGGGGAAGATGGGCTTGACCGGCTCGGAGACCAGCGCCTGAAGCGGGTAGCTCTCGATCGGCAGGTCGACGTCCGCCATCCTCATGATGACGCTGGTGTGGCCGGCCGCGGACACGCCGATCCTCGGCGCGCGGATCGGGCCGCGGGTGGTCTCGACGCCGCAGGCGGCGCCGTTGGCGTCGCGGCGGATGCCGAGAACCTCGCAGTTCTCGATGATGTCCACGCCCAGGGCGTCGGCCGCCCGGGCGAAACCCCAGGCCACCGCGTCGTGGCGGGCGGTCCCGCCGCGTCTCTGGAACGCCGCGCCGAGCACCGGGTAGCGGATGTCGTGGGTCTTCAACAGCGGACAGACGGCGCGCGCCTCCTCGGGCGTCAGCCACTCGTTGTCGACGCCATTGGCGCGATTGGCGTGCACGTGCCGCTTGGACACCTGGACGTCGTGGACCGTGTGCGCGAGCATCATGACGCCGCGCTGGGAAAACATCACGTTGTAATTGAGGACCTGCGAGAGGGTCTCCCACAACTGCACCGAGTGGTCATAGAGCGCGGCGCTCTCGTCGAACAGGTAGTTCGAGCGGATGATGGTGGTGTTGCGCCCGGTGTTGCCGCCGCCGATCCAGCCCTTTTCCACCACCGCGACACGGTTGAGCCCGTGCTCCCTGGCGAGGTAGAAGGCCGCCCCGAGGCCGTGGCCGCCGCCGCCGACGATGATGGCGTCGTACGCCGGCTTGGGCTCGGCCTGGCGCCACTGAGGCTGCCAGCCGCGCTGACCGGTGAGGCCCCGCCGGATCAGTGACAGGCCGGAGAAGCGTTGCATGGTCGGGTCCTTCGAGGGCGAAAGGTGAGGGACAGTGGCGCATCATGCCGCCAGGACGGGCCGTCGAACGAGCACGCGCGCGCCGGGACGCTTGTACGGGAACGACATGCCCCCGGCACCGGATCGCGGGCCGTCCCCTGGGCGCCGGCCGCCCTCTCGGCGCCGCTACATCCGGCCGCGCGGACCGGACGGTTCTAGGCAAGTCGATGCCGCAAACCGGTCAACCCGGGCCGTACTGGCGCGCTCATACTACCGCCCGCGCCCATACGGCGTGTCATCGAGCGTCGGAGTCTCCATGGACGAGCAACCAGTTCAGGCCTTGCGGCCGCGCCGTCCGGGCGGGCGCGAGGCCAAGAGAGCCGCGCGCACCGCGCGCAGCCACGAATTCGTACCCTATATCACGCGCAAGATTCCGTACTACGAGGTGCTCGGCGCCGACGGGCTGGAGCTGCTCGAGCACAACGCGGACACCATCCTGGAGGAGATCGGCATCGACTTCCGGGGCGACCCGGAGATGCTGAGCATCCTTCGTGACGCGGGCGCCGATGTGCAGGGCGAGCGGGTGCACTTCCCCCGGGGCATGTGCCGGACCATCGTCAAGCGCCGCGCTCCGCCGGAGTTCACCCAGCACGCGCGCAATCCGGCGCGCAGCGTGGTGGTCGGCGGCGGCCACACGGTGTTCGCTCCGGCCTATGGCTCGCCTTTCATCCGCAACCTGGACGAGGGCCGCCGCTATGCGCGCATCGAGGACTTCCGCAATTTCGTGAAGCTGGCGTACACGTCGCCGTGGCTGCATCACTCCGGCGGCACCATCTGCGAGCCCGTCGACCTGCCGGTCAACAAGCGGCACTTCGACATGGTCTACAGCCACATGAAGTACAGCGACAAGCCCTTCATGGGCTCGGTCACCGCCGAGGAGCGGGCGCAGGATACGGTGGAGATGGCCCGGATCCTGTTCGGGGACCAGTTCCTCGATCCGGCCACGGGCCAGCCCAAGACGTGCATCGTCAGCCTGATCAACGCCAGTTCCCCCATGACCTGGGACTCGACGATGCTGGGGGCGCTGAAGACCTACGCGCGCGCGAACCAGGCGGTCATCGTCACCCCCTTCGTCCTCGCCGGCGCCATGTCGCCGGTCACCGTGGCCGGCACGGTCGCCCAGAGCCTGGCGGAGGCGCTCGCCGGCATGACGGCCGCGCAGCTCGTCAATCCGGGTGCGCCGGTCGTGCTCGGCAGCTTCGCGTCCTCGATTTCGATGCAGTCCGGGGCGCCCACCTTCGGCACGCCGGAGCCGGCGCTGGTGCTGTACGTCATGGCCTCGCTGGCGCGCCGGATGGGCGTGCCGTTTCGCTCGGGCGGGGCGCTGTGCGCCTCGAAGATACCCGACGGACAGGCCGCGCACGAGTCGGCCAATACGCTCCTGCCGACCTGCCTCGCGGGAGTGAACTTCGTGCTGCACGCCGCCGGCTGGCTCGAGGGAGGCCTCGCCATGGGGTACGAGAAGTTCGTCATGGACGCCGACCAGGCGGGCATGATGTACACGCTCCTGCAGGGCGTCGATCTCAGCGAGAGCAGCCAGGCGCTGGAGGCCATCCGCGAGGTCGGCCCCGGCAAACACTTCCTCGGCTGCGCCCATACCCAGGCGAACTTCGAGAAGGCGTTCTACCGCTCGCCGCTCGCCGACAACAACAGCTTCGAGCAGTGGGAGGCGGAGGGCTCCGCCGACATCGCCAAGCGCGCCAACGCGCTATGGAAGAGGCAGCTGGCCGAGTACGAGGCGCCGCCGCTCGATCCGGCGGTCGACGAGGCTCTGCTCGATTACATCAATCGCCGCAAGGCGTCCTTCCCGGACTCGAACATCTAGGCCCGAACATGGCGACCACCACCGCTGAAGCACCCGCGATCCGTACGCAAACCGGCCCGAGCACCGCGCCCGCGGTGACCCAGCCGCCGCTTTACATTCTGACCACGTCCTGCCCGGACACCACCGGGGTCGTGGCGGCGATCGCGGGGTTTCTGGCCGAGCACAACGCCACGATCACCGAGGCGCAGCACCACAACGACCCGCACACGCGCACCTCGTTCATGCGCACGGTGTTTCACGACAACGGCAAGGGTCTCTCGGGGGTGGAGGCGCTCGACCGGGCCTTCGCGGCGCAGGTCGGCCAGCGCTTCAAGATGCACTGGCGCTTCCACGAGGTGCAGCACCGCTGCCGGGCGCTGATCGCCGTGTCCCGCCAGGGCCATTGCCTGAACAGCATCCTGCACCGCTGGAGCACCGGCACGCTGCCGGTGGAGGTGGTGGCGGTGGTCTCGAATCATCAGGACATGAGAAGCCTGGCGGAGTGGCACGGGGTGCCCTACCACTACGTGCCGATCATCGACGGGCGCAAGGCCGAGCAGGAGCGGCGGATCATCGAGCTGTTCGAGAAGGTGGAGGCGGAGCTGCTGGTGCTGGCCCGCTACATGCAGATCCTCACCCCGGAGGCGTGCCGGTACTTCGAGGGCAGGGCGATCAACATCCACCACTCCTTCCTGCCCGGGTTCAAGGGCGCGAAGGCCTATCACCAGGCGTACGAGCGCGGGGTGAAGCTCATCGGCGCCACCGCGCACTACGTGACGACCGATCTGGACGAGGGTCCGATCATCGAGCAGGAGGTCGAGCGGGTCGATCACACCCAGTCGGCCGAGGACCTGACTGTGGTCGGCAGCGAGCTGGAGACCGTGGCGCTCAACCGCGCCATCAAGTGGCACGCCGAGCGGCGCGTGTTCCGCAACGGCCGCAAGACCGTGGTCCTGAAGTGACGATCCCCGCCGATTCGAAGCCCGGCCACAGCGCAGGGCGCGCCCGGAGTTGATTTTCCAGCCGGACCAGGCGAGGCCGTGCTGCCCGGGAACACGCAGCTCGCCGTACCGGGAATTCATGGTGACGCGGCTGTCGCCCGCCCGCCGCCGCTCCGCGCGATCGCGCGATGTCGAGTTGCCGTTGCGGCTCATGGGTCCATCATTCGCCGCATGACCGGCAGGGGCCGTGAGGAGGAGGCGTTTTACACCCGCAAAGGCAAGGCGTATCGTGCGGCGCGCGGCCGGCTCGATACGTTATGCGAACAGGGGTGGGTGGGCGCGGATGGACGAAAACGAAACGTATTCTGAAATGGCGCGGAACATGCGCCTCCATGGGGACATGCGATTCAAGCAGCTCACGCTGCTCATGGCGTGGCTTACCCTTGCCGCCGCGGGGGTGGCGCAATTCGGCGGCAGGATTCTCGTGGACGAGTTATCGGTCAAAGCCATTGTCGCCGTCGCCGGTATGTTGTTTGCCGTGGTGTTCTGAATCATGGAGGTTCGATCATCCTTGTACTGGGCCGCGAATCGAAATCACGCCGCGAGCCTGTGGCCGCGCCCTCCGGGCATTTTCATGCCATGGATGAATGCGACCAATGCCGTCTTGGTGTCGTATTTTTGCGTATTCTCTTTCTGGCTGTGGTGTCTGTCCGAGTGGACGCGGCATGCGATTTTGGAACGCGCGATCGTTTTCGCCTTCTGCGTCCTGCTTTTCATCCTGATCCTGTTTACGTCGGTGAATTACAGGGCCCTGTGGAGGCATGAGGACAAAGACCCGGATCACGGTGCCAAGACGGCCGATACCGGCGAGAGCCCGGGCTGAGACCGGGAAACGGGGCGCCATTGGAACGCCTGAAGAGCACGGAATGCGAAGCCGACTGCGTGGTGGTCGGGGCGAGCTTCGCCGGGCTCGCGAGCGCTTTCGCGCTCGCCCGCGCCGGGCTGCGGGTCACCGTGATCGAGAAGAAGAGCGATCCGGGGTCCAAGCTCCACACCACCGGGATCATCGTGAAGGACGCGGTCGATCAGATCGCGCTGCTCGACACGCTGCCGGCCTCCCTGGTGCGCCGCATCAGCGGTGTGCGGCTGTATGCGCCGAATCTGCGTTACGTGGATCTCGAGGCGCCGGGTTATTACTTCCTTGCGACCGATACGCCGGCCGTGATGCGCTGGCTCGCGGGCGAAACGGAGCGCGCGGGCGCCGCCATCGCCTGCGGGACGGCGTTCACCGGGGCGCGGCGGCTGCGAAGCGGCTTCAAGGTGGACGGCTTCGGCACGACGCGATTCCTGATCGGCGCGGACGGCCCGCGCTCGCGTGTCGCCGGAGCGCTCGGTCTCGGCACGAACACGCGATTTCTCGCGGGTGTCGAGTGCGAATACGCGGGCGCGACGCTCGCGGCACCCAACAAGCTGCACTGCTTCGTCGACCGTCGCCTCGCGCCCGGTTATATCGGTTGGGTATTCGCGGGCGTCGGTGTCGCGCAGGTGGGACTGGCGCGCAGGTCGGCGGGACGCGGGACGTTCAAGCCGCGTGAGGCGATGGCCGCGTTCCTCGAGAAAATCGCGCCGGTGATCGACCTGCGCGGGCTCGAGCCGACCGGCATGCGCGCCGGGCTGATCCCGTGCGGCGGTCTGGTGGCGCCCGTGTCGGTGTCCCGTGCCCTGCTCGTGGGCGATGCGGCCGGCATGGTGTCGCCGGTCACCGCCGGAGGTATTCATACCGCGCTTCAGCACGGGCTCGCGGCCGGCTACGCCGTGGCCGATTTCCTGCAGGGCCGGGCGGAAGACCCACGCGGCTGGTTCGTGCGGTCATATCCGAAGTTCCGTGTGAAGCGGTTGTTACGGTTCCTGTTCGACCATTTCCAGAGCGACCTGGCGTTCAATCTTCTGCTTGCAACGTGGCCCGTGCGGTCCGCGGCCAGTGTCGTCTACTTTCACCACAAGGGGGTGTTTGGTCCGGGCGAGCGCGATCCGCGCCCGGTCGGGCTTCCGTCGCGGCGGGACGCGCCGCCCTGACGCGCACGTCCGCCCGTATTTTCCGCCGCCCGGCACGGTAAGATCGCGGTCATCGCGCGGCTTCGGCTGTACAATCGCGGTATGCCGATCCCGACGCGGCCGGCCACGGCCATGAGCCGGCCGGGCGCCGAGCGGATCGCGAAAACGGGCGGACCATGGAAACTCACAGCTATCGCTTGATCAATGTCTTCACACGCGGGACGGATGCGCTCTCGGGCAATCCTCTCTGCGTGTTCGAGAACGGCGCCGCATTCGACGATGCGACGATGCAGGCGCTCGCCAGACAGTTCAATCTGTCGGAGACGACGTTCATTCTGCCGTCGGGCAATGCCAACGCGCGCGTACGGATCTTCACGCCGTATTACGAGATGCCGTTCGCGGGACATCCCACGCTCGGCACCGCGCACGTCTGCCGCGCGCTCGGGCTCGGCGGCAATGAGCTGACGTTGGAAATGAGAGCCGGTGTCATTCGCGTCACCGCGGAGGCGGCGGACCGCTGGTCCCTTCAGGCCAATCCGCCGCGCTGGCGGGAGGTTGCCGAGCCGGTGCAGGCGATCGCGGCGATGCTCGGCCTGGAGCCGCGGGACATCGGGGAGCGGCCGCTGTGGGTGAACGCCGGCCGCGAGCAGATGATCGTGCCGCTGACCAGCGCGGACGCGGTCCGGCGCGCGCGGCCGCATCCGCAGGCGCTGGAGGGATTCAAGAGCGAGGAGGGCGGCAGCATGGCGTATGTGTTCGCGGCGCGAGACACCGCTCACCCGACACGCGCTTCCGCGCCCGGCGCCACGGCCCGGCGGGAGTCGCTCGTCTCCCGATTCTTCTTTCCGCAGGGGCCGGCGGTGCTCGAGGATCCGGCGACCGGGTCCGCGACCGCCAACCTCGGCGGGTGGTGCATCGCGCTCGGGCGCGGGCTGCCGTGCCGCTTCGAGATCTCGCAGGGAGAGCAGGCCGCGCGCCCTTCCATCCTCTATCTGGACGTGGATGCCGACAGGCGGGTGTTCGTCGGCGGCAATGTGGTCGAGCTCGGGCGGGGAACCATCACGATCTAGGACCGCCCCGTGGTGCCGAACGCCCGCCAGGCCGGCGCCGGGGCGTTGTTCGTCAGCGGGAAGCGCAGGTCTGTCACCGGGCAAACTCTCCGGTGAGCGCAGGGCCCCGTACCGTCACACACGCGCGAAACTCAGGCGGGAGCGCGGCAAGGGCGCGCACAGAGGCGCCCGATCGTGATGGCGGTTGAATTTGAGAATCCCTTGCGATGGCGATAGACTTTGGCGTGTTTCATCCATCCATCGTCTCGAGCGAACGAGATGTTGATGCGATTGAAAACGGCAATCACAAGAATGAAACATTGATGGACCACACTGTGGGAGAGGGCGGGGTTCCTCCTCGATAGTCATGACTGACTCGAAGTCTCGCATAACAAACGGGTGAGCCAAGCGATCAATACGGCGCTGTCTGTCCGCATTCTTTAATCGATCGCGACAAGGAGAAGGGCAATGGCCGACATACGTCATTTCGTCGTCCTGATGCTGGAAAATCGTTCATTCGATCATCTGTTCGGATTCCATCCGGGCCTGGGAGACCTCGGTCTCGACGGTACCGAATTCAACATGTTGCATCCCGACAAGCAGGCTTCTTCGGAAAACCCGAAATTCTTCGTCACCAAGAACGCGCCGTGGAAGACATCGGGCGAGGGTCCGTCTCACTCCCTGACCGGCACGAATTTTCAGCTCACCGGCGAGCGCAGGGCGCCATCGGGCCCGCAGGACGTCGGACTCAACGGCTTCGTCGCGGACTACAAATCGGCCCTGTCCCATGCCCGAACCAACCGGGTGACCGAGCCGACGGCGGAGCAGCTCGGGGAGGCGATGGCGTCCTTCCCGCCCGAGGCGCTACCGTCGATCAACGCTCTGGCGAGGAATTTCTGCCTCTGCTCCCGGTGGCACTCCGAGGTGCCGGGTCCGACGCAGCCGAACCGGCTCTACATGCATGCCGCGACGTCGATGGGCCTGGTGCACAACGTCTGGAGCCGAAAGTTCGATTGCAAGACGATTTACGAGAACCTGCAGAACGCCGGCAAGACCTGGGCGGTCTACGAAGTGGGTGCGGGGGCGAAATACGACGAGGTCCGCGAGTTCTCCAATATCGGCGGTCAACGGGACAACTTTCGAACCTTCGAGACCGATTTTGAGGCCGACATGAAGGCGGGGCAGTTCCCGAACTACGCCTTCATCGTTCCCCGTTATGTCACCGACGATGAGGGGCCCGCCAATTCGCAACATGCCCCGGATGACGTGCGCTATGGCGACAATCTCATCGCCGATGTGTACGAGGCTATAAGGTCCAACGATGCCGTATGGGCGAAAACGGTGCTCATCGTGACGTACGACGAACATGGCGGATTCTACGACCATGTCGTGCCGCCGTTCGGTGTGCCCAATCCGGATGGTATCAACGCCCCGCTGCCCGAGGACCCCGATTACGTGCCTCCGTTCGCGTTCGATCGCCTGGGCCTGCGCGTGCCGGCGATCATCGCCTCGCCATGGGTGGCGGAGGGCACCGTCTGCTCCAGGCAATTGCAGCACACGTCCGTGCTGGCCACGGTAAAAAAAGTCTTCAACCTTCCCGAATTTCTGACCAGACGCGACGCCGGCGCGGCCACCTTCGATGATCTTTTCCTGACGAAACCCCGCAAGAACACTCCGGAAAAGCTGCCGCGCGCGCCGGTGGACGCATACCAGGCCTCCGATGCCCGCAATCCATTGAATCAGCCGCTCGACGAGGCGCGCCTGGAAATGGCGCTGGGCGCTTCACGCCAGGCCGGTATCGCGTGGCTGCCCGATCAGGCCACGAGTCACGGCCATGCCGCGAGAAAAGTGGCGGTTGCCGTGAGCCGGCTGTACGCCAAATATCGCCGGCCGTAGCGCTGGGCGCGGGAAAGAGGCCCGGGGCCGCCGGGGCTGATGAAGAGTCTCCGTCGGTTAAAGGAAACTGCGGGTCACCCCCAGCGTCACGAGATCGGGATGCTCGCCGAGGGCGGCGAACCGCTCGTACTCGGCTCGCACGGCCCAGTTGCCGAGTTTCCATTGCGCGCCGGCACCGGCTGCGAATGCCGTCTCGGTGGTGTCGAGACCGCCGGAAAACGGCACGAGTCCGATGCATGTCAGCGGAGGCGCACAGCCGGTGTAATTCGTGGAGACGCTGAGGTGCGTCGTGAGGCGTGCAATCCCCGCTTTCAGGTAGAGATCGATGACGGGTACGGGCAGGTAGAGCATGGCGAAGGCGGCCTCGCCTTTCTGGGACATTCGGGCGTCGGTCAGCGCCCCGGGTCCGGACCAGGCGGGGAAGGCGCGGCCGCTGCCGAAATTGAAATAGTCGACTTCGGCCCCGAGGAGGTACAAGCCGCGCACGCCGAGCATGACCTGGTAGGCGAAATCCTTGCGATCGAGGCTCCCCAGGGAACCGATGGGAATCAGGTTGGAATCCCTGGCCCGCAGGCGCGCATGACCCACCGCGGCGCCGATATAGACATCGAGCAGATTGGTGGATGCGTGGGCCGGTATGGCCGGCGCGATCAGCAGCGCGGCGAGCACCGGGAGAAGGCGGAAGGAGTCTATGCGTCTTGCCATGGTGAGATCCTCGTCCAGCGACTCATGAGGGAATCCGCGTCCGCTCAGGCCAACCAGGGCGGGCTGTGCGTGCGCCCAGTCGCGCGGCAGGTGGGTGTGGGCGTCTGAGGCGTGAACGCGTGGACCGCGATCGGGTTGACGTCCGAAGGAAGGTTCCCCGCGATTATCGTGACGGTCGTCCCACGTTTGCCGCCTTGCAGCTCCACCCGAGTGAGGATGGCATCAGGAACCGCATGGCACTCACATGGTGGGGTGGCGAAACGGGTGCTTCCCCCGCGAGGTGCGACGGTTGAATGCGACCACTCGTCCCATGGCCGGCTTCGCCGCGCCCAGCGTCGGGGCGGATCGCAGTGACCGATGACCGCTCGGGGGCGAGGTCACGTGAAAACGCGGTCCCGGAACGGGCATGAGCATCGACGGTGTGGGACTATTCCGTCAGACTGAGAGACAGAGGTAGAATCCATCCGCCGGGCTGGGCTCGAGGAGCTCGAATGCGCGTCATTGGAGCCGGTCAAAGATTTTTCGCCGTCGCGTTGGCGAGCTTCGCCATCTGGAGCCTCTGCTACAGCCACTTTGCGGCGCAGTCCCTGCCCGCCTGGGTTTCCTGGAGGGAAGCCTGGGTCTGCGGATCGGCGCTGATTGTATTGGCCGCCGGCGTCGGTCTTTGCTTTTCGCGCACCGCCTTGCCGAGCGCGGTGACGATCGGTGCCTGGCAGGCGGTCTCGGCTGCAATTGCCGTGCCCCGGATTCTCACCAGGCCGCTCAGCATCGACGCATGGTATCCGTGTTGCGAGGCGCTGACGGCGCTCGCCGCGGCGTGGATCCTCTATGCCTTATTGCAACGGCAGCGGCGCGGATACGGAACGCTATTCACCGGTGAGGCCGCCGGGCGTGCGGCGCAAATTCTTTTCGGCCTCACCTGTGTGTTCTACGGCTGGTCGCATTTCGTCTATGCCGGTTATACCGCCAACATGGTGCCCGGCTGGGTGCCGGCTCGTCTGGCAATCGCCTACGTCACGGGCCTTTGTCATCTCGCCGCCGGACTAGCCATCATCGTCGGGATTCTGCCCGGTCTGGCGGCGACCCTCGAGGCGATCATGATGAGCTCGTTTGGCGCTCTGGTCTGGGTGCCGAGCTTTTTCACGCAGCCCCGGCCCAGTTGGGCGACACCGCCGCCGCAGCAATGGAAGGAGCTGGTGGTAACCCTGGTGTTGGCTTCCTCGGCGTGGATCGTCGCGATTTCTTTTGCGAATCGCTCCCGGGCGTCCGCCTCGCATTCACGCGCGCACGTGAGCAGTGCCTGACTTCCGAGTGCAATCGGTTGACCGTTCCTTTCAGGCGAGGAGCTTCTCGATCTCCGGGACGATCTGGAACAGGTCGCCGACCAGTCC